>CXWJ01003684.1_pt1 | contig 13121 bp, 10 predicted proteins | sample 590841 | NCBI WGS metagenome assembly CXWJ01 (sample SAMEA3498367, study PRJEB10139) | wastewater metagenome | biome: wastewater treatment plant; material: activated sludge | place: Austria | collected 2015-01-21 | reverse complement strand
CGGCTCGTCGACCAGTCGAGAAACTGATCGCCGTCTTCGCTTTGCCGGGGGCCGCGGGCGCACGCTCGCGGCCCCTTTTCGTGACGCCGTCGGTTATCCTCGCCGCCATGAATCCCCACGATCCTGCCGCTGCCGACGACGACGCCGAAGCGCTGCCGAGGCCGCGTCGCAAGGGCATCTACATCCTGCCCAACCTGTTCACGCTGGCGGCGCTGTTCGGCGGCTTCTACGCCATCGTGATGGCGATGAACCAGCGTTACGAACACGCTGCGATCGGTGTGTTCTGCGCGATGGTGCTCGACAGCCTGGACGGCCGCGTCGCGCGCATGACGAACACGCAAAGCACCTTCGGCGAGCAGATGGACAGCCTGTCGGACATGGTCTCGTTCGGTGCCGCGCCCGCGCTCATCATCTACGAATGGGCGCTGAAGGGCATGGGCAAGCTCGGCTGGATCGCGGCCTTCGTCTACTGTGCGTCGGCAGCGCTGCGCCTGGCGCGCTTCAACACCAACCTGGCAGTCGTCGACAAACGCTTCTTCCAGGGCCTGCCGAGCCCGGCCGCGGCGGCGCTCGTCATGGGCTTCATCTGGATCATGGACGACAGCGGCTTCCAGGGCTTTCGCGAAGGTCCGTGGCTCGGCTGGACGGCGTTCGCCGTGACGCTGTACGCCGGGCTGACGATGGTGACGAACGTGCCGTTCTACAGCTTCAAGGACGTGAGCTTCAAGCACACCGTGCCGTTCATCGTCATCGTCGCGATCGCGCTCGGCATCGCGGTCATCAACATCCACCCGCCGGCGGTGTTGTTCGCGCTGTTCGTCGCCTACGGCCTGTCGGGCTACGGCGTGTACGTCTGGAAGCGCATGAAGGGCCGGCCGGTGAGCATGATCGCGACCTCCACCGACGAGCCCGACGAGGCCGGGCTGCATCGCTGAGCTTCGCGCGGCGGGGGTCAGTGCCGAATGCCGGCTTCGGCCGTCGGCGCTGCGCCGAGGCGGTGTTTCTCGATGCGGTAGCGCAGCGTGTCGCGCGAGATGCCGAGCAGCCGCGCGGCCTGCGTGACGTTGCCGTCGCAACGCTGCAAGGCGTCGAGCAAGGCCTCGCGTTCCATCTGCGGCAGCGTGCGCGCAGCCGATGCCGGCTCGGCGCAGCCCGATGCCGGCGCGTCGGCCGCCAGGCGCGACAGTGCCAGGTGCTCGGCTTCGATCGGCGTGCCGCGGTTCAGCAGCACGGCCTGTTCGAGCACGTTGCGCAGTTCGCGCACGTTGCCCGGCCAGCGATGCGCCCTCAGCGCCTGTTCGGCGCCGGCCGCGAGCACCGGCGCGGGTTTGCCGTAGCGCGCTGCGTGGCTGCCGACGAAGTGACGCGCGAGCCGCCCGATGTCGTCGCCGCGGTCGCGCAGCGGCGGCAGTCGCAGCGGCACGACGCACAAGCGGAAGTACAGGTCGGCACGGAAACGCCCCTCGCGCACCAGGTCTTCGAGCGCGCGGTGCGTCGCCGCGACGATGCGCACGTCGACTTTCTGCTCGCGCAGGCTGCCGACGCGGCGCACCGTCTTCTCCTCGAGCAGTTTGAGCAGCTTGGCTTGCAGCGCGAGATCGAGGTCACCGATCTCGTCGAGGAACAGCGTGCCGCCTTCCGCGGTCTCGACCAGGCCGAGCTTGCGCTCGCGCGCGTCGGTGAACGCGCCGCGTTCGTGGCCGAAGAGTTCGGACTCCAGCAGTTGCGCCGGCAGCGCCGCGCAGTTCAGCTCGACGAAGGGCTTGTCGCGACGTGCGCCGTTGAAGTGCAGGGCACGTGCGACCAGTTCCTTGCCGGTGCCGGTCTCGCCCAGCACCAGCACGGCCGGCGGCTGCGCGTCGCGCATGCCGGCCTCGGCGTCGAGCAGCTGGCGCAGCGTCTGTTTGAGCGCGCGCATAGGCGCCGATTCGCCGAGCAGCGCGTCGAGCCCGGCGTCCTGCGCCTCGCGCTTGCGGTAATAGTCGAGCGCCTGTTCGCGGCGTGATTCGCCGAATGCCTTCTCGAGCACCACGCGCAGCTTGGCCAGCGCCACCGGCTTGGTCAGGAAGTCGCACGCGCCGGCCTTCATCGCCTCGACCGCCATCTCGACATTGCCGTGGCCGGTCAGCATCACGACCGGCAACGCCGCATCGAACGCGCGGATGCGCGGCAGCGCGCGCAGGCCGTCCAGCCCGGGCAGGTTGAAGTCGAGCACCACGGCGTCGGGCCGGAAGCTCTCGAGCTGCGCCAGGCCGTCTTCGGCGCTCTCGGCGAGCCGTACCTCGTAGCCGCAGCGTTCGAGCCAGCTGTGGATGTTCTTCGCCAGCACCGCCTCGTCTTCGATGATCAGGATCGCACGCGCCATTGCCTTCTCCTTTCGCGCTCTCAGGCCGCCGCCATGTGCAAGGTCACGGTCGTGCCGCGGCCGACCGTGCTGGCGATCTCGAGCCGCCCGCCGAAACGTTCGAGCACCCGCCGCGCGAGCGCGAGGCCGACGCCCAGGCCGCGGGTCTTCGTCGTGACGAAGGGCTTGCCGATGCGCGCGAGCTGATCGGCCGGGATGCCCGGCCCGGTGTCGATGACGCTCAGCGACACGCGCCGGCGCGTGTCGCCGACCTCGGCGCGAACGACGATCTCGCCGCCCGTGCCGAGCGCTTCGATCGCGTTCGCGAGCAGGCTGCGCAGCACCTGCCCGAGCAGCGGCGCGTCGGCGCGCACCGCGGGCGTGTCGGCGGGAACCATCACCTTCGCGGCGATGCGGTGCGTCAGCATCTCGCGCGCAAAGTCGTCCAGGCAGGTCTGCACCAGCGCCGCCAGCTCGACGCGCTGTGCCGGCCGGTCCAGCGGACGGGTGTACGACAGCAGTTCGCGCACCCAGGCCTCGAGGCGGTCGGACTGGTCGACGATGTCGTGTGCCGCCTCGGCGGCGCGCATCGGGTCGGACTCGGGGATCAACTCGGCCGAGCTGCGGATCGCTGCCAGCGGGTTGCGGATGCCGTGCGCCACGGCCGAGCTCATTTCGCCGATCGCCGCCAGCGTCTCGGCCTCGACGAGGCGCTGCTGCTGCGTGCGGATCGTGCGCGCGGCGCGCCGCACCATGCCGAACAGCGCGGCGAACAGCGCGCTGCCGCCGAGTGCCGCGCCGGCGACGATGTACAGGCGCAGCTCGCGCAGCGCCTGGTCGAGCGCGACCGGGTTCTTGTAGAGCTCGACCACGCCGAGCACCCGCTCGCCCGAAGCGTCGGCGACCGGCACGTAGATCTCGACGAAGGTGTCGGGGCGCTGCGCCAGCGTGCGCCGTTCCTCCCGGGTCGAATTCGCGGCGTCGTCGCCCGCGTCGCGGTGTGCGGTGACGCGACCGGCCAGCGCCGCGTCGAGATCGGGGTTGCCGCCGAAGGCGCGGCCGATCAGTGCTCGGTCGGTCGACCAGAGCACGCGGCGCTCGCGGTCGTAGACGTTGACGCGCAGCACGTCGGGCATGTCGCCGATCTGCAAGAACGACGCTTCGGCCGCCGGGCTCAGGCTGCGCGCCGGGTCGGCGAAGTAGTCCTGCAACGGCTGCTCGGCCAGGACGACGCTGCGCACGAACTCGTGTGTCAGCGCCGCCTCCTGGCGCACCATGCGTTCGACGACGAAGCCGTGCAGCAGCCAGCCGACCGCGCCCGCAAGCGTCGCGATCGCGAGCGCCGCGACGATCGCGAACCAGCGGCTCAGGTCGAAATTCTTGATGGCGGCCGGCATGGCATCGTCCTCGTCACTCTTCGATCTCGATTTCGTCCCACGCCACGTTTGCGCCGCTGCGTTCGCCGCGCGCCTTGACGATCGTGCCGGGCTTCACTGCGGCGAAGAAGGCACTTCGGCCGATGGCCTGGTCGGCGCTGTTGCGGAAGTCCGCATCGGCAATGCCCGAGGTGTCGACCGCGACGCCGAGCAGCGTCACCACCGGCGCGGCCACGGCCGATGCCGGTGCTTGCAGGATCACGCGCGAGTCCGCCGAGCGCGGCTCGACTTCGGTCGCGATCGCCTCGGCAGTGCCGGCGCCGGGCCGGGCGCGGATGCGCACATGCTCGCCCACGGCCAGCGCCGCCGCCGAGCCGCCGTCGAACTCGGTGAGCGAGTTCAGGCGCACGCTCACGCCGGGCAGCCCGGCGATCGTGAGCACGCTGCGCGCCGGGTCCAGCGCCGCGATGTCGCCTTCGAAGCGCAAGCTGTCGCGGAACGACACCTTGGTCGCACTGAGCACGCCGCCGTTCACGCTGCCTTCGACCTCGAGCTTGACGCCGACCGCGAGCTCGCCGGCGACGCCGCCTTCGTAGCGCGTCGTGGCGCTCGTCGCCACGCGCTGCGTGCCGACGACGAAGCTGCTGGTGCTCGCCAGCGAGGTCACGTAGCCCTCGACCTCGGCCTGGTCGGCCTGCGTCAGCGTCAGTCCGCTCGGTTCGATCTTGCTCGCTGCCAGCGTGCCGCACACCGGCGTGCCGGCGCAGGCCGCGCCCTTGACCTCGACGAGGCGGCCGTTCCACGAGCCGCCCGGCAGGTCGTCGACGGTCGTGGCGGCGCCGTAGCTCACGTTCAGCGTGCCGATGCGCAGGCTGCGCGCAGCGGTGTCGTGGGCGGTGACGAAGCCCTTGACCGCGAACGGGTCGGTCGCGGCCGGCGTCTTCGCCTGCACGAACCCGGCGGCCACCGTGCCCTCGGCGACGACCAGGCCGTGGACCTCGACGAAATCGCCGATGCCGAAGCCGGCCGTGCCCGCAGGCACCGAGCCCGCGTCGACGCGCACCGTCTGGCCCATCACGAGCATCCGGTTGGCATCGATCACGCGCTCGACACGGCCCTTGATCGCGTCGTCGACGCGCACCGTGTCGGCGGTCCGGTTCGCGATCGAACCGTCGACGCGCACGACCATGCCGACGCGCAGTTCGCTGAAGCGGCCGGCAGCATCGTCGATGACGATGTCGGCGGTGTCGGTGTCGAACTTCACGCCGTTGACGGTGACGCTGCCGAGCTCGGTGATCGTGCCGAACGACGCCTGGATGCCGGTTCCGCCGATGCCACCACCTCCACCTCCGCCGCAGGCCGTGGCGACCAAGGTGACGGCGGCGGTCAGCCACGCGGCGAGGGTTCCGAGGTTCATGCGGTGTCTCCGTGAGGGTCAGCAGGCCCCGAAACGAGGTCTTCCTGGAAGTAGTAGATGCCCATGCCGACGCGCGCACGCGGCAGGTCCGGTTGCCCGGGCGGATTGCCGACGTCGTGCTCTTCGAGCCAGCGGTCGAACTGTTCGAGCAGCGCCTGCGCCTTTGCCTTGCTCAGCGCGCGAAACGCCGGCACGGCCGCGGCCGGCACGCTGTGATACATGACCTTGCGCTGGAAGCGCGGGTCGTTCGCGCCGTGCTGCAGGTTGTGGTCGATCGTCGTGACCAGGTCGGCGACGTCCCGACCGAGGATGCCGAGCTTGTCGACGGTGCTGCGTTGCGGCACGTAGGCACGCGTGACCAGTTCGATGCGGCCGTCGGTGCGCTCGCGCACGGCGCCGACGCGCAGCATCTCGTCGAGCACGGCGCGCGCCGGCATGTCGCCGCTGTGGCGCCGCACCAGCGATACGAAGTTGATGTCGCCCTCGTTCAGCGGCAAAGGCAGCGGGGCGCCTGCGGCGTCGAGGAAGTCGTGGTCGCGCGCCCAGCCGGTGAGCACGCGCGCCGCACGGTTGTAACGCTCGCCGGTCGACGCGGCCGCGTCGACCGGCAGGTTGACGAGCCGCTGGACCTCCTTGCGCGTCAGGCCGGACAGGATCGAGACGCGCGCGAGCGACGACTTCTTGCCCGGGATGCCGAACTCGCGGATGGCCACGTCGACGTAGGCCCGCTTGGCCAGTTCGGCAAAGGCGTCGAACGAGACGTGGTGGCGCAACAGGACGCGGCACAGCGGGCGCAGGAGGCAGGCGATCGCCTGGTCCAGCGCTTGTTGCAGAACTTGGTTGGCGTTCACTAGTGGGAAATATATCCCAAATATGGGCGCCTGCCAAGGCTACCTCAGCCGGCCTGGCCCTCGGCATCGTCTGGCGTGCTACATTGCAGCCATGACGTACCACGCCACCGCGACGCCAGCGCTGCTTCTTCTAGGAGTTCACCGGGCTCGCTGATCGATCACGTCCATTCGTTTTCATCCGACGGCCCGCATGCAACCCGCAGCGGGCCGTCTGCATTTCCGAGCGCGGGTTGCGAACATGACTCACAAGGCAATGCCATGACCGACAAGCTCATCATTTTCGACACCACCTTGCGCGACGGCGAACAATCGCCCGGCGCTTCGATGACCAAGGACGAGAAGCTGCGCATCGCACGCCAGCTCGAACGCCTGCGCGTCGACGTCATCGAGGCCGGTTTCGCGGCGTCGAGCAACGGCGATTTCGACGCCGTCAAGGCGATTGCCGACCATGTCAAGGAATCGACCGTGTGCTCGCTCGCCCGCGCCAACGACCGCGACATCTCGCGCGCCGCCGAGGCGCTCAAAGGTGCGGCGCGTGCGCGCATCCACACCTTCATCGCGACGAGCGCGCTGCACATGGAGAAGAAGCTGCGCATGACGCCCGACCAGGTGTTCGAGCAGGCCAGGCTCGCCGTGCGCTTCGCGCGCAACCTGTGCGGCGACGTCGAGTTCTCGTGCGAAGACGGCTACCGTTCCGACCCCGACTTCCTGTGCCGGGTGCTCGAAGCCGTGATCGCCGAAGGCGCGACGACGATCAACATCCCCGACACGGTCGGCTACGCGATCCCCGAGCTGTACGGCCACTTCATCGCCGACCTGCGCCGGCGCATCCCGAACGCCGACAAGGCGGTGTGGTCGGTGCATTGCCACAACGACCTCGGCATGGCGGTGGCGAACTCGCTCGCCGGCGTGAAGATCGGCGGCGCGCGCCAGGTCGAGTGCACGATCAACGGCCTGGGCGAACGTGCCGGCAACTGTTCGCTCGAGGAGGTCGTGATGGCGGTGCGCACCCGGCGCGATCATTTCGGTCTCGAGGTCGGCATCGACACGGCGCAGATCGTGCCGGCTTCGCGCCTGGTGGCGCAGACCACGGGCTTCGTCGTGCAGCCGAACAAGGCGGTGGTCGGGGCGAACGCCTTCGCGCACGCCTCGGGCATCCACCAGGACGGCGTGCTCAAGGCGCGCGACACCTACGAGATCATGCGCGCCGAAGACGTCGGCTGGTCGGCCAACAAGATCGTGCTCGGCAAGCTCTCGGGGCGCAACGCGTTCAAGCAGCGCCTGCAGGACCTGGGCATCGAGATGGAGTCGGAAACCGAGGTCAACGCCGCGTTCGCGAAGTTCAAGGAACTCGCCGACCGCAAGAGCGACATCTTCGACGAGGACATCCTGGCGCTCGTGATGGACGAGGCGGTGACCGCGGAGCATGAGCACTACCGGCTGCTGTCGCTCGCGCAGCATTCCGAAACCGGCGAGCGGCCGCACGCCAGGGTCGCGTTCGCCGCCGGCGCGTTGGAACACCACGCCGAAAGCGACGGCAACGGCCCGGTCGACGCGAGCCTGAAGGCGATCGAGTCGAAGGTCGAATCTGGCGCCGAAATGCTGCTCTATTCGGTCAATGCCATCACCTCGGGCAGCACAGAATCCCAGGGCGAGGTGACGGTTCGGCTGCAACACGGCGGCCGCGTGGTCAACGGTGTCGGCGCCGATCCGGACATCGTCGTGGCATCCGCCAAGGCCTACCTGTCGGCGTTGAACAAACTGCACAGCAAGACCGAGCGCGTCGCGGCCCAGGGTTAGCGAATGTTACGTTCCTGACCACAACGAAGCCAAAGTCGAGAAATAGCGCGCAAGTTTTTGATCTTGTGCGCTTTTTTTCGATGACCTACACTCGGCTTGCGGGTGTCGAAGGGACTTCTGTGGTGCAGCTGAAGCGTTTCTTGTCTGCGGCGGNNCTTGTCTGCGGCGGGTTTGGCACTGGCCCTGGGGGCCATGCTGGCCACGCCCGTCGACGCCTGGGCAGCCCGCAAGAAGGCCGCATCGGCATCGAAGCCGGTCGCGTCCAAGGCGGCGGTCGTCAAGCGCGGCGTGCTGCGCAGCAAGACCGTGGCAAAGCCGACCCGGGCGCGCCCGCTGCGCGTGATCGCCGCGCCGCCGCCGCGACCCTCGTTCGGCCAGGCCTTCGGTCTGCACGACACGCCCGATGCGCTCGAGCTGAAATCCAGCGTCGCCCTGGTGCTGGACCAGGACACGAACGAGGTGCTGTTCAGCAAGAACCCGCAGGCGGTGTTGCCGATCGCTTCGATCACCAAGCTGATGACCGCGCTCGTCGTCACCGAAGCGAGGCTGCCGCTCGACGAGATGCTCGTGATCACCGATGACGACGTCGACACCGAGAAGGGCAGCCACTCGCGGCTGCGCGTCGGCACCGAGTTGACGCGCGGCGAGATGCTGCACCTGGCGCTGATGTCGTCGGAAAACCGTGCCGCGCATGCGCTGGGGCGCAGCTATCCGGGCGGTCTGCGCGCTTTCGTCGAGGCGATGAACGGCACCGCCTTGGCGCTCGGCATGCGCGACACGAAATACGTCGAGCCGACCGGGCTGTCGAGCCGCAACCAATCGAGCGCGCGCGATCTCGCCACGCTGGTGAAGGCGGCGCACGAGTACAGCGTGATCCGCGAACTGTCGACCTCGCCGGAGCACGTGGTCGCAGTCGGCAACCGGGCGCTCCAGTTCCGCAACACCAACGGCCTGGTGAACAGCTCGACCTGGGAGATCGGCCTGCAAAAGACCGGCTACATCTCCGAAGCCGGCCGCTGCCTCGTCATGCAGGCCACCCTGGCCGGCCGCCAGCTGATCATGGTGTTCCTCGACTCGACCGGCAAGTATTCGCGCATCGGCGACGCCGAACGCGTGCGCCGCTGGATCACCGAATCGCTGCAATCCGCACCGGCCGCCGCGCCGGCGCCACAGTTCACTTCCTGAGCCGCGGCTGCGCCGGCCGGTAGCCGAGCGCGTTCGAGATGATCGATGCGGTCGCCTTCAGGCGCTCGAGCCAGGCTTCCTCCAGCCGATCGGCGGGCGCCGAGATCGACAGGCCCGCGACCAGCTTGCCCTGGTCGTCGAGGATGCCGGCGGCCATGCAGCGCACGCCGAGTTCGAGTTCCTCGTCGTCGCGCGCCGTGCCGCTCTGGCTCACGCGGGAGAGTTCGCGCTCGAGCGTTCCGAGGTCGGTGATGCTGTTCTTCGTGTGGCCCGCCAGGCCGGTGCGCGTGGCATAGGCGCGCACGCGCGGCGCGTCGTCGTGCGCCAGGAAGAGCTTGCCCACCGAGGTCAGGTGCAGCGGCGCGTGGCCACCGATCGCGCGCACCACCTGCATGCCCGAACGCTCGCTGTAGGCGCGTTCGACGTAGACGATCTCGTCGCCCTGGCGCATCGACAGGTTCACCGGCTGGTGCGTGAGCTTGTGGAGTTCGCGCATCGGGCCGATCGCTGCCTCGCGCACGTCGAGCCGCGCTTTCACGAGGTTGCCGAGCTCGAGCAGGCGCATGCCCAGACGGTAGCTGCCGGCCTCCGGGCGATCGACGAGCCGGCCGATCGTCAGGTCGCTCAGGATGCGGTGCGCGGTCGACGGATGCAGCCCGGTGTGCTCGCTGATCTGCTTGAGCGACACCGGTTCCTGGCGCGACGCGAGGATGTCCAGCAGGGCGAACGCGCGTTCCAGAACCTGTATGGTCGGGGTCTTGTCTTCGCTCTTGTTCATGGCGTCCATTCTGTCTCAGATCGCGTGTGTCCTGCATTGCGAAAAGCATGGCTGCCATCCGGGAGGCTTCCGCGGCCTCGCCTGCGCGCTGGCCGCTGCGCTGTGGGCCACCGTCGCGACCGCGCAGTCCGCCGCCAGCGGACCGGCCCACGCCGCCTCGGCCATGCCCGAGGCGGCGGCCTCGGCACCGCAACGCCGCTGGATGGTCGTGCCTCGCCTGAAGGGGCGGCTCACCGCCAAGGACCTCGGCTTGGTGATCAACACGGCCGACCCGTATTCGGTCGAGGTCGGCGAGGTCTATGCCCGGGCGCGAAAGCTGGCGCCGGCGCAGGTGCTGCGGCTCGAGTTGCCGGTCAAGCCGAGCCTGACGAACGAAGAGTTCCAGGTGCTCTCCGAGCGCATCGCGGCGCGCTTCGGCCCATCGATCCAGGCGCTCGCGCTGGCCTGGAAGCAACCGTACGGCGTGGCCTGCAACTCGATCACCGGCGCGCTGGCGCTCGGTGTCGACAGCGGGCGCTGCGCGGCCCTGTGCGCACCGTCGAAACGCTCGCCGTACTTCGCGTCGCCGAGCGCACGTCCGTTCACCGACCTGCAACTGCGGCCATCGATGCTGATCGCCGCGCGCGACGCCGCGCAGGCCAAGACGCTGATCCGGCGCGGCCTGGCGGCCGACCGCAGCCTCGGCCTGCGCGGCGCGCCGCCGGTGCATGCCTACTACGTGATCACCGACGACAAGGCGCGCAGCGTGCGCGCACCGCTGTTTCCGCCGCCCGGGCGGATTCCGCGCGTGGGCATCGAGGTGCACCTCGAATCGACCCAGGCGCTCGAGAATGTCGGGCGCGTGCTGCTCTACCAGACGGGCGTGCCGCGCGTCGACAAACTCGACACGGTGCGCTTCGTTCCTGGTGCGCTGGCCGATCACCTGACCTCCTACGGTGGGCAGCTCGACGAGCCGGGCCGGCAGATGTCGGTGCTCGACTGGATCGCTGCCGGCGCGACCGCGAGCTACGGCAGCGTCTCCGAGCCGTGTTCGCACGCGCAGAAGTTCCCGCACCCGCAGTTGCTGCTGCTGAACTACGCCCAGGGCGCGACGGCGATCGAGGCCTACTGGAAGAGCGTGGCCTGGCCGCAGCAGGGATTGTTCGTCGGCGACCCGCTGGCGGCACCGTTCGCGCGCCGCTGAATCAGCCGAAGGCTCGCACCGCCTGCACGCCGCTGCGCACCGCGCCTTCGAGCGTGGCCGGGTAGGGGCCTTCGACGTAGTCGCCGGCGGCGTGCAGCCCGCGCGCGAGCGCCATGGCAGGGCGTTGCAGCGCGGGCGTGCAGCGAAAGGTCGCGCGTTTTTCGGTGATCAGCTGCAGCGGCTGCAGCGGCGCGCGCAGCCAGGCGGACAGCTCGCGCCGTGCCTGCGCCAGCGTGGCCGCCCAGGTCGCCTCGCGGCCGCGATCGACCCAGGCCTGCGCGCCGCTGATCACGAACGCGAGCAGCCCTGGCGGCCCGCCCAGCGCGCCGCGGTCGAAGACGAACTGCGCCGGCGCGGCGGCGCTCGAGCGCAGCGTGAGCATCGCATGCGGCAGGCGCGTGCCCTCGCTGCGCACGTAGGCCGTGACGATGGGCTCGTAGCGCATGGCCTCGGCGCCGGCGGCCCAGCCGGGTGCGATCGCACGAACCAGCCGCGCCGCTTCGAGCGCCGGCGCGGCGAGCACGACCTGGTCGAAGGCCTCGCCGTCGAGGCGCCAGCCGGCGCCGTCGGCTTGCAGCGTTTGCACGCGCGTGGCGGTGCGCACCACGGCGCCGCGCCCGCCGAGCCAGCGTGCCGCAGGTTCGGGCCACAGGGCCGAGAGCGTCCGGCGCGGCAGCAGCAGGTCGGCGGCGCCGGGTGCGGCGAACAAGGCGTCGTGCAGCACGCGCAGGAACACCGCCGCGCTCGCTTGCTCGGCCGGCGTGTTCAGCGCGGCGACGCACAAGGGGTCGATCAGCTCGTCGCGCACGCGCGTACCCAATCCGCGCGTCAGCGTGGCGACGTCGAGTTCAGGCGCGCAGCGAAAGCCTTGCAGCGCCCAGCGGCCAGCCGCAGCGAGCAGCGTGGCCTTGTCGCGCCAGTTCCAGCCGCGCTGGCTCAGCACGCCGCGCGCGAAGGCCAGCGCGGCCGGGCCGCTCGGCAAGTGCAGGCCCTGGCCATCCGCATGCACGAGCCGCAGCGGTTCGCGACGCATGGCCGCGGGAAGGTCGACGCCGACGGCGTGCATCAGCCGCAGCGTCTCGGTGTAGGCGCCGATCAGGATGTGCTGGCCGTTGTCGACCGGCACGCCGTCGATCGACACCTCGCGCGCCCGGCCGCCGAGCTGCGGCGCCATCTCGAACAGCGTCACGGCCTGGCTCGCCGAGGCCGCCTCGACCGCCGCGGCCAGCCCGGCCCAGCCCCCGCCGATGACGGCGAGGCGCAGCCCTGCAACGGCCATCAGCTGCCCCGCCAGTTGGTGCGCATCGCGATCCAGAGCTTGCGCAGCGGCGTCAGCGAGGTGCGCTGGTGCAGTACCTGGAAGCCGCCGGCTTCGATCTCGCGCAACAGCGTGCGGTAGATGTTGGCCATCATCAGCCCGGGCTTCTGGGCTTCGCGGTCGGCCTCGGGCAAGGCGGCGAGCGCTTCGTCGTAGCAGCGCTGCGCGCGTTCGGCCTGGAAGCGCATCAGTGCGCTGAAACGCTCGCTGTAGCCGCGGTTCAGGATCTCCTGCGCCTTGACGTCGAATTGCCTGAGCTCGGACACCGGCAGGTAGATGCGGCCGCGGCGCGCGTCGTCGCCGACGTCGCGGATGATGTTCGTGAGCTGCATCGCCAGGCCGAGGCGGTGGGCGTAGGTGATGGTGGCGGCTTCGCTGCGGCCGAAAATGCCGGCGGCGACCTCGCCGACGACGCCGGCCACCAGGTGGCAGTAGCGCGCCAGGCCGGCGTAGTCGAGGTAGCGCGACTGCTCGAGGTCCATCTGGCAACCATCGATCACCGCCGCGAGGTGCGCGGCCTCGATGCCGAAGGCCGCGGCGTGCGGCATCAGCGCCTTCATGGCCGGATGCGACGCCCGGCCGGCGAAGGCCTCGGCGACCTCGCGCCGCCACCAGGCGAGCTTGGTCGCCGCGACACCCGGGTCCTGGACCTCGTCGACGACATCGTCGACCTCGCGGCAGAAGGCGTAGAACGCGGTGATCGCCGCGCGCCGCGGCGGCGGCAGGAACAGGAAGGCGTAGTAGAAGCTCGAGCCGCTGCGTGCGGCCTTGTCCTGGACGTATTGCTCCGGGGTCACTCGGCTGCCTTTCGCGCCATGCGCGCTCATGTCGGTCGCTGCGCGAGGTCGCGCTGTGGATGCGTGCACCCC
>CXWJ01038665.1_pt1 | contig 13125 bp, 12 predicted proteins | sample 590841 | NCBI WGS metagenome assembly CXWJ01 (sample SAMEA3498367, study PRJEB10139) | wastewater metagenome | biome: wastewater treatment plant; material: activated sludge | place: Austria | collected 2015-01-21 | reverse complement strand
CAGCTCGGCCAGGACAGCGACACCCGTTTCCTGGCGAGCCTGGACGGCGTGGAGTTCGACGGCGACGTGGTCCAGGTCGACCCGGGCACCCTGATGACCGGGGCGCCCGGGGTCTTCGCCGGCGGCGACGCCGTGCCCAGCGAGCGGACCGTCACCGTGGGCGTCGGCCACGGCAAGAAGGCCGCCCGCAGCATCGACGCCTGGCTGCGCGGGGACGACTCCGGCCGGCCGGCCAAGCACCCGGTCGCCACCTTCGACAAGCTGCACCTCTGGTACTTCGGGGACCACGCCCAGCGTCAGCAGGCCGCCCTCGACCCCGAGGCGCGGGTCCGCGCCTTCGACGAGGTGGTGGCCGGGCTGTCGCCGGCCGAGGCGACCTTCGAGGCCGGCCGGTGCCTGTCGTGCGGCAACTGCTTCGAGTGCGACGGGTGTCTGGGCTCGTGCCCCGAGGACGCCGTGATCAAGCTCGGTCCGGGCAACCGCTACCGGTTCGACTACGACCTCTGCACCGGCTGCACCACCTGCGTCCGACAGTGTCCGGTGCACGCGATCGAGATGGTCAGCGAGTCGGACCACGAGTCGGCGGTGCTGTGGTGAGCGAGCTGCTGCGGACCACCATCGACGGCAACGAGGCGGCCGCCGACGTCGCCTACCGGCTGGGCGAGCTCTGCGCGATCTATCCGATCACCCCGTCCTCCACGATGGCCGAGCTCGCCGACGAGTGGTCCAGCCACGAGCGGCCCAACCTGTGGGGCACCGTCCCGACCGTGATCGAGATGCAGAGCGAGGGCGGCGCGGCAGGCGCGCTGCACGGAGCCCTCCAGGCGGGCGCCCTGGCGACGACCTTCACCGCGTCGCAGGGTCTGCTGCTGATGATCCCGAACATGTACAAGATCGCCGGCGAGCTCACCTCCACGGTGATCCACGTCGCCGCCCGGTCGCTGGCCGCGCAGGGGCTGTCGATCTTCGGGGACCACCAGGACGTGATGGCCGTGCGGCAGACCGGCTTCGCGCTGCTGTCGTCCGGCTCGGTCCAGGAGGCCCACGACTTCGCGCTGATCGCGCAGGCCGCGACGCTGCGGGCTCGGGTGCCGTTCGTGCACTTCTTCGACGGCTTCCGCACCTCCCACGAGCTCAACACCATCGAGCTGCTCCCCGACGAGGTGCTGCGCGCGGTCGTGCCGGAGTCGCTGGTGCACGAGCACCGGCTCCGCTCGCTGTCCCCGGAGCGGCCCGTCGTGCGGGGCACCGCGCAGAACCCCGACGTCTACTTCCAGGCGCGGGAGACGGTGAACCCGTTCTATGCCGCCACCCCCGGCATCGTGCAGGCCGTCATGGACGAGGTGGCCGGGCACACCGGGCGCGCCTACCGGCTGGTGGAGTACGCCGGCCACCCGGAGGCCGACCGGGTCGTGGTGATCATGGGCTCGGGCGGGCAGACTGTCGAGGAGACGGTGCGGCATCTCGTGGCGAGCGGCGACCGGGTGGGCGTCGTACGCCTGCGGCTGTATCGGCCCTTCCCCGCCGACGAGCTGATCGCGGCGTTGCCCACGTCGGCGCGGACCGTCGCGGTCCTGGACCGGACCAAGGAGCCCGGCGCCGGCGGCGACCCGCTGTTCCTGGACGTGGTCGCAGCGCTCTCCGACGGGGTGGCCGCCGGTCGGGTCGCGGCGATGCCGCGGGTGGTCGGCGGGCGCTACGGGCTGTCGTCGAAGGAGTTCACCCCCGGCATGGTCGCCGGGGTGTACGCCGCGCTGGCCGGGGACGCCCTCCCGACCCGGTTCACCGTGGGCATCCGCGACGACGTGGGCGGGACCTCGATCGACTACGACCCCGACCTCGACATCGAGGACCCCGAGACGCTGCGCGCGGTCTTCTTCGGGCTCGGCTCCGACGGGACCGTCGGCGCCAACAAGAACACGATCAAGATCCTCGGCGCCGACGAGTCGGTGTTCGCCCAGGCGTACTTCGTCTACGACTCGAAGAAGTCCGGGGCCACGACCATCTCGCACCTGCGGTTCGGACCGCACCCGGTGCGGGCGCCGTACCTGGTCCGCCAGGCGGGGTTCGTGGGCTGCCACCACCTCGGGCTGCTCGACACGCTCGACGTGCTCGGGGTGGCGGCTCCCGGCGGGACGTTGCTGCTCAACGCGGCGCTGCCCCCCGAGGAGGTCTGGGACGCGCTGTCGGTGCCGGTGCAGGAGCAGATCGTGGCCAAGGGGCTGCGACTGTTCGCGATCGACGCCGGCGCGGTCGCCCGGGACGCGGGTCTGCCCGGGCGCACCAACACCGTGCTCCAGACCTGCTTCTTCGCAATCTCCGGGGTGCTGCCGCGAGCGGAGGCGATCGCCCAGGTGAAGGGCGCGATCCGCAAGACCTACGCCCGGCGCGGAGCCGACGTGGTCGCCCGCAACGAGGCCGCGGTGGACGCCGCGCTCGGCGAGCTGCACGAGATCGCGGTGCCCGGCGTCACCTCGACCCGGCCGCAACCCTCCTTGGTGCCCGACTCGGCGCCGGAGTTCGTCCGCACCGTCACGGCCACGATGATGGCCGGCCGCGGCGACGAGCTGCCGGTCAGCGCGCTGCCGGTGGACGGCACCTGGCCGAGCGGGACGACGGCGTACGAGAAGCGCCGGATCTCCGACCTGGTCGCGCAGTGGGACCCCGAGGCGTGCATCCAGTGCGGCAACTGCGCGTTCGTCTGCCCGCATTCGGTGCTGCGCGCGAAGTTCTTCGACGCTGCTGCGCTCGAAGGGGCCCCCGACGGTTTCGTGACGGCGCCGCTCAACGCGGCCGGGCTGCCCGACTCGCGCTACACCCTGCAGGTCTACACCGAGGACTGCACCGGGTGCGGGCTGTGCGTCGAGGTCTGCCCGATCACGGTCGGCTCGGCAGAGCCCGCACGCAAGGCGATCAACCTCACCGACGAGCGGGCCGTGCTCGACGCGGGCGCCGAGCAGGTCGCGTTCTTCGAGACGCTGCCGGTGACGTCGCGATCGCGCGTCGACTTCGGCACCGTGCGCGGCACCCAGTTCCTCCAGCCGCTGTTCGAGTTCTCCGGGGCGTGCGCGGGCTGCGGCGAGACGCCGTACCTCAAGCTGCTCACCCAGCTCTTCGGCGACCGGGCGACGGTCGCCAACGCGACCGGCTGCTCCTCGATCTACGGCGGCAACCTGCCGACGACGCCGTGGGCCACGAACGCCGAGGGACGCGGGCCGGCCTGGTCGAACTCGCTGTTCGAGGACAACGCCGAGTTCGGGCTCGGCATGCGGCTGGCCGCCGACCTGCACACCGACCTGGCCCGGCAGCGCCTCTCGGAGCTGCGGGGCGCCGTCGGCGACGAGCTGGTGGAGGAGATCCTCGCCTCCGACCAGCTCACCGAGTCCGAGCTGGGGCGTCAGCACGAGCTGATCGCCTCGCTGACGGCGCGGCTCGACGCGCTGGAGGGCGAGGTCTCGGCAGCGGCCGTGGCCGACCTGCGCAGCGTCGCCGACCACCTGCTGCGGCGCAGCGTGTGGATCGTCGGCGGTGACGGCTGGGCCTACGACATCGGCTCCGCCGGTCTCGACCACGTGCTCGCCAGCGGGCGCGACGTCAACATCCTGGTGATGGACACCGAGGTCTACTCCAACACCGGCGGCCAGTCGTCCAAGGCCACCCCGCTCGCCGCCGTCGCGAAGTTCGCCTCGGCCGGCAAGACCGCGGCCAAGAAGGACCTGGCCCTCCAGGCGATCGCCTACGGCTCGGTCTACGTCGCCCGGGTGGCGATGGGCGCCGACCCGCAGCAGACGCTGCGCGCCTTCCGCGAGGCGGAGTCCTACGACGGCCCGTCGCTGATCATCGCCTACAGCCACTGCATCGCCCACGGCATCGACATGAGCAAGGGCCTGGACCAGCAGAAGCGGGCCGTCGACTCCGGCCACTGGCCGCTGGTGCGCTACGACCCGACGCTTCGCGACCAGGGCGACAACCCGTTCCAGCTGGACTCGCCGCGGCCGACGATCCCGCTCAGCGACTACGTCTACTCCGAGCTGCGCTACCGCTCGCTGCGTGACGCCGCCCCCGAGGAGGCCGCGCGATTGCTCGAGCTGGCGCAGCAGGCCGTCGACCACCGGTGGGCGACCTACGAGGAGATGGCCACCCGGGGGGCCGCTCAGTTCCTCCCCGACCCGCGCCGCAAGGCCCACCACCCCGTCGTGCGCCCCGGCGCACCTCTGGGGACCTGAGGTCGTCTTCCGGGCTGCGCCCGGATGACGACGTTTGATCCCAAACAGCGACAGAACCCGGCCGGAGCATGCAGATCCCGCACAATCGCGGGGTCGCGACCGGGACCGGACCGACCGAGGGTCCCTCGAGAACAGTTGTCCCGTGTAGAACATCTGTGTTCCGCTTGGGTCATGAGTGATCTCCAGATGACCACCGCACCCCGCGGGGACGCAGCCACCGAGTCGGCGCGGGTCACGATCCTGAGGGCAGCGGCTTCCCTGCTCACCCGGGACGCCGGCACGCCGCTCGCGCAGATCGCGGCAGCGGCGGGGGTCGGGCGCACCACCATGCACCGCACGTTCCCGACCCGGATCGACCTGCTGACCGCGCTCGCGCTCCAGTCGACCGAGCACCTGCGTCGCATGCTCGAGGAGGTCCAGCTCGAGGAGGGCCCGGTGCCCCTGGTCCTCGACCGGCTGATCCGTCGGGTGCTGCCGCTGGCCGAGGAGATGCAGTTCCTCGATGCCGGGCCCGAGGTCTGGGACCTGCCCGACCTGCGCGAACCGTGGTGTTCCCTGACCTCGGCCATGGACGCGCTGGTCGAGCGCGGCCAGCGCGAGGGCGACCTACGAGGCGACCTGCCCGCGGAGCTGATCGTGGAGGCGCTCACGGGCATGCTCTGGGGGACGTGGCAGGGGATCCGCGACGGCCGGGTCGCCCCCGCCACCGCGGCCCGGCACCTGGTGAGGCTGCTGGGCGACGGTCTCGTGACAGCTCCGACGGCGAGGGCGTGATGCCGAACCGCAGCTGGGGGGCCTTCGCCACCCTCGAGGCCTCGGTACTCCTGTCCAGCACGGGCAACGGGATCACCATGGTCGCCTTTCCGTGGCTGGTCCTCCAGGAGACCGGAAGCCCGACGGCCGCGGCCACCATCGCCGCGGTGGCGACGCTGCCGCTGGTGGTGTCGATGCTGTTCAGCGGCGCCATCATCGACATGGTCGGCCGCCGCTTCGTGGCGGTGACCAGCGACCTGCTCTCGATGGCCAGCGTCCTGGCCGTTCCTGCCCTGGCCACCGCGACCGAGCTCAACGTCACGCTGCTGGCGGCGGTCGCCCTGCTCGGAGCGGTGTTCGACCCGGCCGGGCTGACCGCGCGCGAGGCGATGCTTCCCGAGGCCGCGGCCAAGGCGGGCCTGCGCCTCGAACGCGCCAACGGGATCCATGAGAGCGCGTTCGGGTTCGCGTTCCTCCTCGGCCCCGGGATCGGCGGCCTGCTCGTCTCCTGGATCGGCGCCGTGAANNTGGGCCGGACTTCGCTACCTGTGGGCTGACCGCGTCCTGCGGGACTCTTCGATCCTGTTCGCGGTGCTGATCCTGGTCTGGCTGCCGATCGAGTCGGTCATCCTGCCGGTCTACTTCACCAGCATCGACGAGCCTGCTCAGCTCGGCTTCCTGATCACCGCGATGAGCGGTGGCGGGGTGGTCGGCGCGCTGCTCTACGCCGCGATCGGCGCCCGCTTCAGTCGTCGTACGGCGTTCGTCGCCTCGCTGGTGCTGTGCTCGGTGCCGGTGCTCGGGATGTCGCTGCTGCCCGCCTATCCGTTGCTGATCGTTCTCGGTGTGCTCACCGGCCTGTTCTTCGGATCGGTCAACCCGATCATCAACCTGGCGATCCAACACCGGACCACCAACGACATGCGGGGCCGGGTGAACGGCGTCTTCGGCTCGGTGGCCAACGTGGCCGGCCCGATCGGCTACCTGATCGCCGGGCCGCTGATCGCCGCGATCGGGGTGCAGGGTGCGTTCCTGATGATGGCTGTGCTGATGCTCCTCACCTCGGTGGGCGCGGTCTTTCTGAGTTCACTGCGCCGGCTCGACGACCCGCCGATTCCGGGTTCGGTCGCCTCCGACGAGCTCCTGCACCTGGAGGTGACCGGCGCCCACCTCGATGTCCGCGCCCAGGGGCTCAGCTCCAGCCGTGAACCGTCCTGAGGTGGGTCAGGACGGCGAGCACCCGACGGTTGCCCTCGCCGCTCTCGGGGATGTCCAGCTTGAGCAGGACATGGCGCACGTGCGCCTCCACCGTGCGTTCGCTGAGCACCAGGCGCTGCGCGATGCCGGTGTTGGTCAAGCCCTCGGCCATCAGCTCGAGCACCCGGCGCTCACGCTCAGAGAGCTGCGCCAGCGGTCCTCCGGATGGGGCCCGCACCAAGGTTGCGACGACCATCGGGTCGAGCGCAGACCCACCCCCGGCAACCCGGGCCGCGGTGGTGAGGAACTCGTCGACCTCGAGTACCCGGTCCTTGAGCAGGTAGCCGAAGCCCGGCCGGCCGACGAGATCGACCGCATACGAGGTCTCGATGTGCTGCGAGAGGACGAGGACGCCGATCCCCGGATGGCGGTCCTTGATGGTCCTTGCGGCCCGCGCCCCCTCGTCGATGTACGTCGGCGGCATCCGGATGTCGACCACCACCAGGTCGGGCATCTGCCGGTCCACGACCTCGACGACCGCGTCTCCGTCGCCGACGGTGGCGACGACCTCGTGGTCACCGTCGACGAACAGCCGCGCGAGCCCTTCGCGCAACAGCACCTGGTCCTCCGCGATCAGGACACGCACGGCAGCTCCGCGCTCAGCGTCGTACCGCGGCCGCGGGCGCTGTCGACCAGCAGCCGCCCACCGCGAGCGGCGACCCGGTCGGCGAGACCCGTCAACCCGGACCCACCCCCCACGACCGCGCCCCCCACACCGTCGTCGGCGACGCTCACCACCAGGGTCGAGTCGTGGTGGGCCACCGCCAACCGCACCTCCCCCGCTCCTGCGTGCTTGACGGCGTTCGTGAGCCCCTCGCAGGCGACGAAGTAGGCAGCGGTCTCGACGTCCGAGGGGAACCGGTCGTTGGTCGCGGACACGACCACCGGGACCGGCGCCCGGCTCGCCAGCTCGCGGAGCGCCGGCCCGAGACCTGCCTGCAGCACCGCCGGGCTCAGGCCATGGGCCAGGGCACGCAGTTCCTCGATCGCCGCGCTGATCTCCACGACGGCACCGTCGAGCGTCCGGCGCGCCCCCTCGGGATGGCCGGCGAGCTCGTGCTGGGCATGCCGCAACGCCAGGCCGATCGAGACGAGCCGCTGCTGGGCGCCGTCGTGCAGGTCGCGCTCCAGCCGCCGGCGCTCGCCCTCGGCGGCGGCCGCGATGCGCGCCCGGGACTCGTCGACCTCCACCAGGCGCTGGCGCAGCTCCACCCGCAGCCGGGCCATCTCGATCGCGATCGCCGCCGCCTCGAGGACCACGGGCAGAAGAGCCCGCTCGGCGTCGCTGCCAGGGGACCAGACGATCTCACCCAGCGTCATCCCACCGCGGCGGACCGACACGCGTTCTCGGGTCGGGTCGGCGCTGGCGACCGGCCGCCCTCGCTCGTCGACCGGCGGCTCGTCGGGCTGCAGCACGAACCTCAGGTCGAGGCCCGGGTCCCGCATCGCCGCCCGGAGCGCGCCCACCACCTCCTCGGGTTCGGCGCGGTCCTTCCGAAGGTCGTCGACGAACCCGGTCACCACCGTGAGCGCGTCGTGGCGCCGCGGCCGGAAGCGCCGGTCGATCACGTCCTGCACCCGACGATGGGCGAGCTTGAACGCCACGGCCGCGAGCAGCGTCGCCCCAGCGGTGACCCAGACCGAGTCGCGACCGACGGCGGTGCCGAGGATGAGGACGGCACCGGCATACACCACGGCGAGCAGGACCGTGAGTGTGCCGTAGCTGACGGTGCGGCTGATGACGAGATCGACGTCATAGAGCCGGTAGCGCAGGATCGCGACACAGATGGCGATCGGCCAGATGGTGACCACGATCGCCGGGACGACGCGCACGATCGGTGCCACCCACCAGAGCGCTCCGGCAAGCGGGAGGCCGATCGCGACGGCGCCGCTGGCGAGCATGAACCACTTCAGCTGCGCCCGCTCGACCCCCGTGGAGGAACGGAACCGGATCACGACGGCGAGGAGAGCGGCGAGCAGCGACACCCCCACGACCGAGAAGCCTCCGACGAAGAGCTCCCAGGTCGGCAGCGAGTGGATGGCGTAGGGGTTGTGGCCGGCGTCGTACTCGCTCCCGGCCTTCGGGTCGAACACCCAGCCGAGCACGCCGGCGAAAGCCCCGACGACACTGAGCCACAGCACGAGCGACCAGCGCGGTGCGAGCAGACGTCCTGTCGGGAAGAGCAGCAGCACGGCGACCACGAGCGGCGCCGTCGACAGCCAGCTCGCCGTCACGACGAACTCCGCCGGCGGGCCGAGCGGCCAGCCCTGTGACGCTGCCCGCAGCCCCCAGCCCTGGGCGAGATCCCCCGCCAGGGCGCCCAACACGCCCTGCACGAGCAGCAGCCAGCCGATCGAATGGCGCGGATGGTGGCTCAGGATCAGCGCACCGGCCGCGGCGATGACCGTCGTGGACACCGCGAGCAGCAGGGTGTCCCACACCGGCTCGAGACCCCAGGACAACAGGACGGCGGCGAGTTCGGCGAGCACCGTGAGCGCGAGCAGGCAGCCGGGGAGCAGCCGGAGCCTCGGGAGGGCCATGCCCGGATCCTCCTCTTGCGGGGAGTGGCCGCGCAAAGGTGCGACCACTGCCTTCGGGTTGAGTGCTGACGCTGATGTCAGCACGACTCGAGCGGTCCTAGCGTCGAGCGGTCCGGCCATCACCGAGGGAGGATCCCGATGACCCAGCTCACCGACACGACGTACGGCGTCTCCGCCGACCAGCAGCGCAGGAGTCTCGCCCGCATCACCGGGGCCGCCGGCCTGGTCACCCTCGCGGCCGTGCTGGGAACCTCGTTCGCCAACGACTACCAGAGCGCCCCCTTCGACATCGACGCCGAGGAGAGCGTCGCGTTCTTCAGGACCCTCGACGACTCGTTCGGAGCATTCAGCTCCTTCGCGACGGCCGTCGGCCTGATCGCGCTGCTGTGGTTCACGCTCGGCCTCGCCCTGCTGCTGCGGCGCTACGAAGGGTCGCTGCCGTGGCGCTCGACGTTCCTCGCGGGCGCCGGCGTGGTGAGCGTCGTCTCGGGGCAGATCGCCTCGTGGGACGCCGCCGTCTACCGCGCCGACGACATCGACCCCCAGGTGGCGCGCTACGCCTTCGACCTGGGCAACCTGTCGTTCGCGAACGGCTGGGTCGCCGCCGGCGCCGTCGGCCTCTGCGCTGGGCTCATCGTGCTCGGCACCCCGGACCTCCCCCACTGGGTGGGCTGGTGGGCCCTCGCGGCAGGCATCGGGTCCGTGCTAGCGCGAGCGGTGTGGACCGAGAGCTATGCGTTCCTCCCGTTCGCCGCCTTCTGGATCTGGGTCGGCGTGGTGTCCGTGGCCCTCCTGCTGGGTCGCTTCGCGGTCACGGGAGCGGACGGATGAGAGGACGAGCCGTCGAGCTGAGCGGGCTGACCAAGAGCTTCGGTGAGTTCGTGGCCGTCGACGACGTCAGCGCCGCGGCACTGCCGGGTCAGGTGACCGCGCTGCTGGGACCGAACGGCGCCGGCAAGACCACGACGCTCCGGATGCTGCTCGGGCTGGTCGCACCCACGGGCGGCAGCGCGACGTTCGACGGGCTGCGCTACGACGAGCTGAAGGACCCGGTCGGCCAGGTCGGCGCGCTGCTCGAGGCCTCGGGCTGCCATCCCGGGCGTACGGCGCTCGCGCACCTGCGCGTTCTCGCAACTGCCGCCCGGCTGCCCGCGGAGGCACCGGAGCGGGTCCTCGAGGAGACGGGGCTGGCCGCCGACGCACGGCGGCGGGTCGGGGAGTTCTCCCTCGGGATGCGCCAGCGGCTGGGGCTGGCCGCGGCGATGCTCGGCGACCCGGCCGTGCTCATCCTGGACGAGCCGACCAACGGCCTCGATCCGCCGGGGGTGCGCTGGCTTCGTGGCTATGTCCGGCGCCTCGCCGACGAGGGACGGACGGTGCTGCTGTCCAGTCATGCCCTGAGCGAGGTCGAGCTGACCGCCGACCACGTGCTCGTGCTGGCCCGCGGCCGGCTGCTGCGGTCGACCACGCTCAGCGAGTTCCGCGCAGAGGCCGGGACCGGGTCTCTCGTTCGAACCCCCGACCCCAGCCGGCTCNNGCCGGCCACGTCTACCGGGTGACCGACGGCGGGCTCGCCGTCGACGCCCCACCCGAGCAGGTGGGCGAGCTCGCCGCCACCCACGGCATCGTCCTGCACGGGCTAGCGGGAACCGCCGACCTCGAGCAGGCCTTCTTCCGGCTCATCCAGGACGGTGAGCTCGTTCAGCAGCCGGAGTCACAAGGAGCGATGTCGTGAAGGAGCTCGTCCAGGCGGAGCTGCTCAAGCTCCGCACCACGCGGACCATCGTCGGGCTGTTCCTCGCGACCCTCGCGATGGTCACCCTCACCGCAGCCGTGAGCGTCCCCGAGATCGGGGTCCGAAACCCGCTCGTGCCCCTTGACGATCCCCGCCTCCTGGCCCAGGTCGTGGGGAACTCCTTCGGCGTCCCTCTCGTGCTGATGCTGCTGCTGGGCGGGGTCGCGTTCACCCAGGAGGTCCGCTACGGCACGATCACCTCGACGTACCTGGTGGAGCCTCGGCGGAGCCGGATCCTGGCCGCCAAGTGGCTGACCATGGCGCTCGTCGGCCTGATCGTCACCGCGGCGACGCTGGTCGTCTCGGTGGCCTTCTCCGTCGTCCTGATCCGCGCTCGCGGCGGCGAGGCGCAGCTCGGAGCGCTGTTCTGGCAGATGGCCGCGGCCGGGGCCGTCGTGATGGCGACGTATGGCGTGATCGGGGTGGCGCTCGGCGCCCTGCTGCGCAACCAGATCACCGCCGTGGTCGTGGTGCTCGTGTGGATGCTGGTCGTGGAGCAGATCGTCGTCAACGCCTACCCGAGCGTGGGTCGGTGGATGCCCGGCGCCACGGCGTACGTCCTGATGCAGCTCGGCCCGTCCGTTGACCCGGACGGGCGGCTGCTGCCCGCCTCGGCGTCCGGGGTCGTCCTTGCGGCGTACGCCGCGGTCGCCGTCGTCCTGGCCCTTCGTCTCACCCCGGCGCGCGACGTCGCGTGACCCTGCCCACTCCTTCCTCGTGGTGCCCGGGCAGCCGGCGAGCGATCACCCGGTGACCGGGCCCGTCCTGCCGAGCAGGACGGCCACCTTGGGAGGCACCTCCAAGGCGAGGGCTTCGGCGGCAACGGTGTCGATGGTGTCGGGGTCCGTCAGGACGCCCCGAAGGGCCAGCGTGGCGAGCGTGCGAGGGACGTCGATGCCTCGAGGGAGGCTGACCGAGCGCGCGATCCGCCCAGCGTGCATGTCGATGCCGATGATGAACTCCCGCAGCACGGGCACCGGCGCGGGCATGAAGGTCCCCTCGTTCAGGCCGTCGCGGAAGATGGCGCGGTAGAACCGGTAGATCGTCCGCACCCGCTTGTTCGCGTCGGCGAAGTCCGGGTGCTCCATCACGTTGGTGTCGTAGATCTGGACCAGGTTGTAGGGGTCGTCGAGCAGCAGCGCCGTGTCGATGTAGAGGAAGCGGTAGAGCCGCGCGGCGGGACTGGCCTCGGACTTCGACAACCACTTGATGACCTCGATGACCCGCGTCAGGTCGATCTCGATGAGCTCGGTCATGATGGCGCGCTTGCTCTCGAAGTACCAGTAGATGCTGGGCTGTCGGATCTCGCAGGCCGCGGCGATGTCACGGGTGCTCACGCCTTCGTAGCCGCGCCGGCTGAACAGCGCGGCGGCTTCGCGCAGGATCCGGGCACGGGTGTCCTCGCCGTGGGCAGCCGTGCTGTGCGGGCTGCGCCCCGAGCTCGACCGGGTCCTGGCACCGTCAGCCATCAGCGGGCGCTCTCCTCTGCTCGTGCGATCGACGGGTCCAGCGGGCCGGGTCGGCGGACCATCGGTGCACTCGACCTCCCTGGATGACCGCGACAATGTTACGGCTGTCCAGGAACACCTCAGGATCGGACGGGTCAGCGGCCAGGACGATGGCGTCCGCGACCATTCCCGGAGCAAGCCGGCCCCTGACGTCGGCCTGCCCGCAGAGCTCGGCCCCGGTGGCCGTCGCGGCGAGCAACGCCTCCTCAGGACTCATGCCCGCCCGCGCGAGGTAGGCGATCTCAGCCAGGTTCCCTTGCTGCGTGGTGAGGTCGGAGCCGGTCGCGATGCGGACACCGGCAGCCCGGGCGATCCGGACCGCCTCGCCGATGAGCGGCTCGATCCCCGAGACCTTCGCGGCCACGGACGCCGACACGTGCCCGTGGTCGCGTAGGGCGACGAGCTCGTGGAAGACCGAGAGCGTGGGCACCAGATAGGTGCCTGCTCGGGCCATCTGCGTGGCCTGCTCCTCGCTCAATCGCGCACCGTGCTCGATGGAGCGCACACCGGCGGTCACCGCATCGGTCAGACCCTGACCTCCGTAGGCGTGGGACATGACCGCCCTGCCGGCCCGGGTCGCCTCCGCCACGACCGTGTGAATCTCCTCAGCGCTGAACTCGGCCACGTCGGGATGGTCGTGTCCGGGCGAGAGCAGGCCGCCGGTCGTGCAGATCTTGATCCAGTCCGCACCGGCCCGGAGGATCAACCGGACCGCACGGCGTACGTCGTCCACACCGTCCGCGAGGTACGGCGGCTGACCGGGGTAGGAGTGCATCAGGAATCCGTNNAACCTGGGCGGTCGGCCCCGGCGTCAGCCCCCGGTGGATGGCGTCCCGGACTCCTGCGTCGGCTCCACCGGGGTCCCGGATGAACGTCACTCCCTGGTCCAGCAGCCGGGCCGCTGAGCCCGCGCACTCCAGCGCCCACAGGGACGTCGGCATGTCGAGATAGGCCAGCGTGTCGTCCTTGAAGCACGCCAGGTGGGCATGGCAGTCGATGACTCCGGGCATCAGCCACAGGCCGTCGAGGTCGAGCTCAGGGCAGT
>CXWJ01000381.1_pt1 | contig 13126 bp, 10 predicted proteins | sample 590841 | NCBI WGS metagenome assembly CXWJ01 (sample SAMEA3498367, study PRJEB10139) | wastewater metagenome | biome: wastewater treatment plant; material: activated sludge | place: Austria | collected 2015-01-21 | reverse complement strand
GTGCGCTCGAACGGATCTACGTGCCGAACCGCATCGCCGGCTCGGTGTCGGTCATCGACCCGGCGACGCTGAAGGTCGTCTCGACCTTCCGCGTCGGCGTGAACCCGCAGCACGTCGTGCCGTCGTGGGACCTGAAGACCTTGTGGGTCGCGAACAATGCCGAAGGCCGCACCGACGGCAGCCTGACGCCGATCGATCCGAAAACCGCCAAGCCGGGCCCGTCGATCCCGGTCGAAGACCCGTACAACATCTACTGGACGCCCGACGGCCGCTCGGCCATCGTCGTCGCCGAAGCCTTCAAGCGCCTCGACTTCCGCGACCCGAAGACGATGGCGATGCAGTATTCGATCGAGACGCCCGAGTGCGACGGCATCAACCACGCCGACTATTCGATCGACGGGCGGTTCGCGTTCTTCACCTGCGAGTTCGCCGGCGCGATCACGAAGATCGACATGGTCGGCCGCAAGGTGCTCGGCACGCTGAAGCTGAGCCGCTATTTCGACCGGCCCGACGCGCTCGCGCTGATCGCCGCCCCCGGCAAGAAGCCGAAGAAGGTGCCCGACCCGGCCTTGCCCGGCGCCGAGATCTGCACCACGCCCGGCATGCCGCAGGACGTGCGCGCGTCTCCCGACGGCCGCTTCTACTACATCGCCGACATGATGGCCGACGGCGTGCACGTCATCGACGCCGAGGCCTTCAGGCAGGTCGGCTTCATTCCCGCCGGCGTGGGTGCGCACGGCCTGTACCCGAGCCGCGACGGCAAGCTGCTGTACGTCGCCAATCGCGGCAGCAACCTGATCCACGGCAAGCGGCGCGGTCCGGGCAGCGTCTCGGTGATCGACTTCGCGACGATGAAGGTCAAGGCCACCTGGCCCGTGCCCGGCGGCGGCAGCCCGGACATGGGCAACGTCAGCGCCGACGGCAAGTACCTGTGGCTGTCGGGTCGCTTCGACGACGTCGTCTACCGCTTCGACACGGGCAGCGGCGCCGTCGCCACGGTCGCCGTCGGCCGCGAGCCCCACGGCCTGACCGTGTGGCCGCAGCCCGGACGTTATTCACTCGGGCACACCGGCAACCTGCGGTGACGGACATGGCCGACATCGGCTCCGCCGAAGTCGTGCGCCGGCTGGTCGCCGCGTGGCAGGAGGGCCGCGTGGTCAGCGCCGCGGGTTGCGAAGGCGCGCTCGCCGATGCCGAACAGGCGTACCGAGTGCAGCACGGCGTGGGCGCGGCGCTCGGCTGGTTCGGCGCCGCGCCGCCGCGGGTCTGGAAGTCCGGCGGCGGTTCGCGCGAGCGGCCGCTGACGCACGCGCCGCTGCCGGATGCAGGCGTGCGCGCGAGCCCGGGCGACCTGCGCGACCTGCGCTTCCACCGTCGCGGCATCGAGGCCGAGATCGCGCTGCGCGTCGGCGCCGCAGTCTCGCCGAAGCAGGCCGCGAAGCTGACGCCCGAGGCGGCGCTGGCGTTGGTCGACGCGATGGCCGTCTCCATCGAAGTCGTCGATTCGCGCTGGCTCGAAGCCAGCGCGGCGCCGGCGCTGCTGCGCATGGCCGACCTGGCTTCGCACGGCGCGCTGGTGCTCGGCGATTGGCAACCGTTCGCAGCGCGCGACTGGGCGACGCAGGCCTGCACGGTGCGCATCGGTACGCAGCCGCCGGTCGTGCGTGTCGGCTCGTATCCGCTCGCCGACCCGGCCTGGCTGCTGACGCAGTGGCTGCGCCACGTCACGCGCCACGGCGAGACGCTCGCTGCCGGCAGCGTGGTCACGACCGGATCGTGGGTCGGTTTGCTGAACGCAGACGCGGGCGATGCCGTCAGCGTCGAGTTCGACGCCATCGGCGCCGCGTCGCTTCAACTCTGAAACACCGTCACGCGGGCGCTGCCCGGCGCGCCTTCCACGCACCGTAGACGACCAGCAGGCCCGGCAGCAGGATGGCTGCCCAGATGATCTTGTCCAGGTGCTCCTTGACCCACGGGATGTTGCCGAACAGGTAGCCGGCGAGCGTGATGCCGCCGACCCAGAGCACACCGCCGCTCACGTCGTAGAACGTGAACTTGCTGCGCGTCATCTGCGCGACGCCGGCGACGAACGGCGCGAAGGTGCGCAGGAACGGCATGAAGCGCGCCGCGACGATGGTGATGCCGCCGTACTTCTCGTAGAAGGCATGCGCGGCGTCGAATGCCGCCTTGTTGAAGAAGCGCGAGTTCTCCCACTGGAACACACGCGGCCCGAAGTAGCGCCCGATCGTGTAGTTGCACTGGTTGCCCAGAATCGCCGCTGCGATCAGCAGCGCGACGACGAGCGGGAAGTTCAGCAGCCCGGCGCCGGCGAGCGCGCCGACGACGAAGAGCAGCGAATCCCCCGGCAGGAAGGGCATGACCACGACGCCGGTCTCGACGAAGATGATGAGGAACAACAGCGCGTAGACCCACGCGCCGTAGGCCTGCACGAAGTTCGAGAGATGAACGTCGACATGCAGGATGAAGTCGAAAAGAAAGGCGATCCATTCCATGGCGCGCGATTATCCCGGGGCCGGCGCCCGGGCTCGGGGCCAGCCCGGATAATCCGCGCATGAATGCCGTTCTTCGCCCGACCGCACGTCGGCACATCCACGAACTTCCCGACGAGCTGGTCAGCCAGATCGCTGCCGGCGAGGTGGTCGAGCGGCCGGCGTCGGTGGTGCGCGAGCTGGTCGACAACGCGCTAGACGCCGGCGCGGGCGAGGTCGTGGTCAAGCTGGTCGGCGGCGGCATCCGCGCCATCGTCGTCGAGGACGACGGCCACGGCATCCCGGCCGACGAACTGCCGCTCGCGTTGCGGCGCCACGCCACGAGCAAGATCGGCTCGCTGGCCGAGCTCGAAAGTGTGGCGACCATGGGCTTTCGCGGCGAGGCGCTGGCGGCGATGGCGTCGATCGCCGAGCTCGCGATCGCCAGCCGCCCCTTCGAGGCACCGCACGCGCAGCGGCTCGACGCACGCTCGGGCGAACTGGCGCCGGCGGCGCGCAGTGTCGGCACGAGTGTCGAGGTGCGCGAGCTGTTCTTCAACACGCCGGCGCGGCGCAAGTTCCTGAAGTCCGAAGCGACCGAGCTCGCGCATTGCCTCGAAGCCGTGCGGCGCCACGCGCTGGTGCGCGCCGACGTCGGCTTCGCCGTCTGGCACGAAGGCAAGCTGGTGCAGCAATGGCGCCGCGCCACGCCCGAGGCACGGCTGCGCGACGTGCTCGGCGAGGAGTTCGCGGCGCACAGCCTGCCGGTGGCGCTCGACCTCGGCGTGCTGCGCCTCGCCGGCCGCGCCGGCACGCCCGAGGCCGCGCGCGCGCGTGCCGACCAGCAGTACGTCTACGTCAACGGCCGTTACGTGCGCGACAAGCTCATCGCCCACGGCGTGCGTTCGGCCTACGAAGACGTGCTGCACGGCGGCCGCCAGCCCGCGTACGCGCTGTTCATCGAGATCGCCCCCGATCGCATCGACGTGAACGTGCACCCGACGAAGATCGAAGTGCGCTTTCGGGACTCGCGCGAAGTGCACCAGGCGGTGCGGCGCGCGGTGGATGCGGCGCTGGCGGTGTCGCGCGCCGGCCAGGCGGCACCGGCACCCGAGCCGGCGGCGCCCTCGGCAGCGCCCGGGTTCGCGCCGAGCGCGTGGCGTGTGCCCGCCCCTCCGGCCGCGCTCGGCCTGCAGCAGGCCGCGCTGCTCTACGCACAGGAGCCGCCGGCGCCGTGGGCGGTGCACCCGGCCGCCGAAACGCCGCCCGCCGCGCCCCTGCCCGCCGGCGACTGGCCGCTCGGCCGCGCGATCGCGCAGATCGGCGGCGTCTTCGTGCTGGCGGAAAACGCCCAGGGCCTGGTGATCGTCGACATGCACGCGGCGCACGAGCGCATCGTCTACGAGCGGCTCAAGGCCAGCCTGGGCACGGCCGCGATCGAATCGCAGCCGCTGCTGATCCCGGCGACCTTCGCCGCGACGCCGCAGGAAATCGCCACCGCCGAGGCGCAGTCCGGCAACCTGCTCGGGTTGGGGCTCGACATCGCACCGCTGTCGGCGGCGCGGCTCGCGGTGCGTGCGCGGCCCGCAGCGCTGGCCGGCGGCGACGTGGTCGAACTCGCGCGCAGCGTGCTCGCCGAGCTCGCGCAGTACGACGCCAGCAGCGTGATCGAGCGCGCGCAGCACGAAATCCTGTCGACCATGGCCTGCCACGGCGCGGTGCGCGCGAACCGCCAGCTCACGATCGACGAGATGAGCGCGCTGCTGCGCGACATGGAGCGCACCGAACGTGCCGACCAGTGCAACCACGGCCGGCCGACCTGGCGCCAGCTGACGATGAAAGAACTCGACGCCCTGTTCTGGCGCGGCCGATGATTCGTCAACGCCGGCGCGTAAAGAAGCGTTGCCCGGGTTGAACTTTCGCGCTGCCTTCACGATCCTTCGCCGATGCCCGCCTTTTTCACCCCCATCCGCTGGCGCTGGCCGGCCCTCGTGCTGCTGGCGCTGGCGCTGCTGGGCGGCTGCGCCAGCCTCGACGTGCAACAGCGCAAGTGGATCTTCATGCCCTCGGCGAACGCCTCCTCGCTGGCAGCCTCGTCGAACCCGCGCACCGAAGGCATGGACGACGTCTGGATCGAGCATGTTTCGGCCGACAGCGGCGCGCCGGTCAAGCTGCACGCCTTGTGGCTCGAGAACGCCGCGCCGAACGCGCCGGTGATGCTGTACCTGCACGGCGCGCGCCGCAACGTGGTCGGCAGCGCGTTTCGCATCCGCAACATGAAGGCGCTGGGCTTCGCGGTGCTCGCGATCGACTACCGCGGTTTCGGCCGCAGCACCGACGAACTGCCGTCCGAGGCCGCCGTCTACGAAGACGCACGCGCCGCCTGGGCCTGGATCGAGCGCCGGTACCCGGGGCGCGAGCGTTACATCTTCGGCCACTCGCTCGGCGGCGCGATCGCAGTACAGCTCGCCACCGAAGTCGACGACGCCAAGGGCCTGATCGTCGAAGGCACCTTCACCTCGATCCCCGACGTCTTCGAGAGCTTCAAGTGGGGCTGGCTGCCGCTCAAGCCGCTGATCACCCAGCGTTTCGACTCGGCGCAGAAGATCGACCGCATCAAGGTGCCGCTGCTCGTGGTGCACGGCAGCGACGATTCGCTGATCCGCCCCGAGCTCGGCCGCGCGCTGTTCGAGCGCGCGAACACGCCGAAACGTTTCGTGCTCGTCGAAGGCGGCACGCACTACAACACCAACGGCGCCGGCCAGTCCTTGTACCGCCAGGCGCTGCGCGAGCTCTACGGCCTCGGCGCCGGCGAGTAGGGCCGGCTGGGCGCCGTGATCCAATCGGCGCATGGCCACGATCAAGCTCAAGACGCCCAAACCGGCGACCCGGCGCGCTCCGGTGCGCGGCACCGGCAGCGGCGTGAAGCACCGCCCGACGCTCGCCGAAGCGCAGGCCGAACGCGCGGCGCGCGAAGCGCAGTTCCAGGCGGAGCGCGGCGCGCCGCGGCGCGCGCAGGTGCCGGCCGATGCGCGCCGGTCCGATCCGCAGCGTCCGGGCAAGCCCCGGCCGGCGCGCGACGGCCGCGCGGGCACCCGTCCCGAACCGCCGCCGCCCGCGCGCTCGACGCCGAACACGGCGTTCGGCGGCCGTCCGCGGCCGGCCGCACCACCAGCCGCCGCACGCCGCCCGGCCGACGACGACCTGCCGCCGGCACATGCCCCCGGCAGCCTGCGGCTGTCCAAGCGCATGAGCGAGCTCGGCCTGGCCTCGCGCCGCGAAGCCGACGAATGGATCGCCAAGGGCTGGGTGCGCGTCGACGGGCGGGTCGTCGCCGAACTCGGCGCGCGCGTCATGCCGGACCAGCAGGTGACGATCGATGCGAAAGCGCGCGGCCAGCAGGCGCAGCGCGTCACGGTGCTGGTCAACAAGCCGGTCGGCTACGTCAGCGGCCAGGCCGAAGACGGCTACGAGCCCGCCTGGGTGCTGGTGACGCCGGCGAACCAGTGGCGCGAAGACCGCTCGGGCCTGCACTTCCAGCGCGAGCACCTGAAAAGCCTGGTGCCCGCGGGGCGTTTGGACATCGACTCGGTCGGCCTGCTCGTGCTGACGCAGGACGGGCGCGTCGCCAAGCAGCTGATCGGCGAAGGCAGCGCGGTCGAGAAGGAGTACCTGGTGCGCGTCGAGCGCGCCGACGGCGGCCGTTTGCCCGACGCCGATCTCGAACGCCTGCGCCACGGCCTCGCGCTCGACGGCGAGGCGCTGAAGCCGGCGCGCGTCGACTGGGTCAACCACGACCAGCTGCGCTTCGTGCTGACCGAAGGCAAGAAGCGCCAGATCCGCCGCATGTGCGACGCCGTCGGGCTGACCGTGCTCGGCCTGAAGCGCGTGCGCATCGGCGGCGTGATGCTCGGCGACCTGCCGGCCGGGCAGTGGCGCTACCTGCGTGCGGACGAGAGCTTCGTCACTGCGGCACGAACCCGCTCGCCTTGATGATCTTCGCCCACGCGGCGCTGTAGGCCCGCTCGCGCGCGGCGAGCTGCGCCGGCGACAGGTGGCCGACCGCGAGCCCCATCGCCGAGAGCCTGGCGTTCACCTCGGGCAGCGCGATGATCTTCGCCAGCGCCGCGTCGAACCTGTCGATCTCGACCGGCGGCGTTCCGGCCGGCGCGAAAAAGCCGTAGTACGGCACGTCCTCGAAGCCGGCGATGCCGAGCTCGGCGAGCGTCGGCACCTCGGGCAGCGCCGCCTGGCGCGCGCCGCCGAGCACCGCCAGCACGCGGATCTTGCCGGCCTTGTGGTTCTCGATGAAATCGGGCACCGAGCCGACGCCGGCGGCGATCTGGTTGCCGAGCATGTCGGCCATCATCGGCGCGCTGCCGCGGTACGGCGCCGGAACCAGGTCGACGCCGTTCTTCTCGCCGAGCACCTTGACGAGGAACTCGGGCACCGACGCCGGCGCCGGAACGCCGACCGCGCCCTTGCCGCCGCCCTGCGCCTTGATCCAGGCCACGTACTCGGCGAGGCTCCTGGCCGGTGTGCCGCCCGACACCGCAAAGGCGTTGACGAAACTCGCGAAGCCGCCGGCCGCCGCGAAATCCTTCGCCGGCTCGAAGCCCGGCGCCTTCATCGTCAGCGGCAGGATCGAGATCGTGTGGTCGTGCGAGATGAAGTAGGTGTTGCCGTCGGCCGCCGCGGCCTTGAGCGCCTGCGCGGCGATCTGGCCGCCGGCGCCGGGCTTGTTCTCGACGACGATGGTGGCGCCGCCGAGTTCGGCGCCGAGCTTGTCGGCGATCGTGCGCGCGATCGCGTCGGTGCCGCCGCCGGGCGGAAAGCCGACGAGGATCTTCACGGTGCGCGTGGCCTGCGCCAGCGCCGCGCCAGCGGCCCATGCGAGGGTCGCGGCGAGCAGCCAGCGGCCGAAGGTCAGACGGTTCATGTCGGCACTCCACGCCTTCCGGAACGAGGCGAACGCGCCGAGTTTTACACCCGACGGCTCAGCTGTCGGTGTCGGCCTTCGGCGGCGGCACCGCGGGCGGCATGACGCCGACCCAGCTGCGCTCCATCTCCTCGAATTCTTCGTGCGTCGCTTCGGAGACTTCGACGTTCGCTTCGTCCTGCGGCGTCGCGCGGCCCTTCGCGGCGCGCTCTTCGCGCAGGCCGGCGGCCACTTGCAGCGTGCGCAGACGTTCGACGAACTGACCCACCATCGTCGAGGGCTCGGTGCCGGAGATCATCTCGGCCTGAACGAGCGCCTTCGCGAGCACAGCCGAGGGCATCGCGCCGACGCCGCGCCAGCCGCTGCGGCCGAGTTCGTCGTGCACCAGGACGAGATGCCGCATCAAGCGCGGCGCACGTTCGTGCTCCTGCGTGAGCAGCAGCGCGCGCAACTCGCTGCGCAGTTGCGACAAGGACGCGGCCGACAGCTCGCGCGGCCCGCGCCGGCGCTCGGCGAGCACCAGATGCCATTGCGCGCCGCGCCGCTCGAGGCGCAGCGGCCGCGCGAGCGCGCCCTTGATCCATTGCAAGGCGGCCTCGGCCTTGTTGCGCGGGGTGGCGCGGCGTTCCTTGTCCGGCTTTCCGGACGGGCGTTTGCGTTCAGACGAAGAACTGGACATCGAGGTTGCAGGGTTACCCAGCGATGATCGCAGGCCCGGGCGCCTCGCGGCACGCACCCGGCGCCCGGAGCGTGCGTTCTGACTCAGCTGCGACCGCGCCGCGCCACAGCCCGACTCGCCGAACCCGCCGATGGCTCATCAGCCGACCCACTTTCTCGCATTGCGAAACATGCGCATCCACGGGCTGGCCACGCTGCGATCGCCGTCCGTCCAGCTCATCTGCACGTTGCGGAACACGCGCTCGGGGTGCGGCATCAGCACGGTGAAGCGGCCGTCGGCGGTGGTCACGGAGGTGAGTCCCTCGGGGCTGCCGTTCGGGTTGAACGGATAGGTTTCCGTCGGCGTGCCGGCAGGGTCGACGAAACGCATCGCGCGCTGCACCGTGCGCGCATCGCCGCGCTGCGAAAAGTCGGCGAAACCCTCGCCGTGCGCGACGGCGACCGGCAGGCGGCTGCCGGCCATGCCGGCGAAGAAGATCGACGGACTGTCGAGCACCTCGACGAGCGACAGCCGCGCTTCGAACTGCTCGCTGCGGTTGCGCGTGAATTTCGGCCAGGCCATCGCGCCGGGGATCAGCGGCGCGAGCGCCGCCATCATCTGGCAGCCGTTGCACACGCCGAGCGCGAAGCTCTCGGGGCGCGCGAAGAACGCCGCGAACTGCTCGGCGAGCTGCGGGTTGAACAGGATCGAGCGCGCCCAGCCCTCGCCCGCGCCGAGCGTGTCGCCGTAGCTGAAGCCGCCGCAAGCGACGAAGCCCTGGAACATGTCCAGCCGCGCGCGGCCGGCCTGCAGGTCGCTCATGTGCACGTCGTAGGTCTCGAAGCCCGCCTGGTCGCAGGCGCAGCTCATCTCGACCTGCGAGTTCACGCCCTGCTCGCGCAGGATCGCGAGCTTGGGGCGCGCCCGACCGATGAAGGCCGCGGCCGGGTTCTCGGCGGGGTCGAAGCTCAGGTGCAGGTGCAGCCCCGGGTCGCCGGCGGCGCCGGCGGCGGCGTGTTCGGCGTCGGCGCATGCGGGGTGGTCGCGCAGGCGCGCGATGCGCCAGCTGACCTCGTCCCAGGCCTGGTGCAGATCGCGCACTGGCGCGCTGAACACGGTTTTGGTGTCGCGCCAGACGTCGATCACGCCACGCGCATTGGTCTTGCCGATGACGTGGCTGTGCCGGCTCAGCCCGTGCGCGCGCAGCGTCGCGAGCACCGGATCGCGTTGCGCCGCCGGCACCTGGATCACGGCGCCGAGTTCTTCGTTGAACAGCGCTTTCAGCGTCAGCTCGGCGCGCCGCGCGCCGACCTGGCCGGCCCAGTTCTTCGAATCGCCGTATTCGGCGCGGCTGTCGGCGATGCCGTCGCCTTCGGTGACGAGCAGGTCGATGTTCAGGCTCACGCCGACATGCCCGGCGAACGCCATCTCGCAGACCGTGGCCCAGAGGCCGCCGTCGCTGCGGTCGTGGTAAGCGAGCAAGACGCCACGCGCGCGCAGCTCGTTGATCGCCGCGACCAGCGAGCTCAGCAGGGCCGGGGCGTCGAGATCCGGCACTTCGTCGCCGAACTGGTTCAGCACCTGCGCGAGCATCGAACCGCCGAGACGGTTTCGGCCCTGGCCCAGGTCGATCAGGATGAGCACCGTGTCACCGGCGTGCAACTGCGGCGTCAGCGTCGGCCGCACGTCGGCGAGTGTGGCGAACGCGGTGACGACCAGGCTGACCGGCGCGGTGACCTGCTTGGTCTGCCCCGCGTCGGCCCAGCGCGTGCGCATCGACAGCGAATCCTTGCCCACCGGCACGCTGATGCCCAGCGCCGGGCAGAGTTCCAGGCCGACGGCCCTGACGGTGTCGTACAGCGCCGCGTCTTCGCCGGGCTCGCCNNGGCCACCGGCACCTGCCAGGGCCCGACCATCGGGTCGCGGTGGCTCAGGCCACCGACCGTGCGATCGCCGATCGTGATGAGGAAACGTTTGCTCGCCACCGTCGGATGCCGCAGCACGTCGAACGCGACGCGGTCGAGCGCCACCTCGTCGAGCTTCAATGCCGGCAGCGAGCGCGCGACGCGGATCACGTCGCGGTGCATGCGCGGCGGCTTGCCGAGCAGCACCTCCATCGGCATGTCGATCGGACGGTCATCGCTGCCGGGCTGTTCGAGCACGAGCTGCCGGGCATCCGTGGCGACACCGACGACGGCGAACGGGCAGCGCTCGCGCAGACACATCGCCTCGAACAGCGGCAGCGCGTCGGCGCGCACCGCCATCACGTACCGCTCCTGGCTCTCGTTGCACCAGATTTCCTTGGGGGCGAGGCCGGATTCTTCGAGCGGCACCTTGCTCAGGTCGAAACGTGCGCCGCGCCCGGCGCCGTCGACCAGTTCGGGAAACGCATTGCTGATGCCGCCGGCGCCGACATCGTGGATCGCGAGCACGGGATTCGCTTCGCCCAGCGCCCAGCAGTGGTTGATGACCTCCTGCGCACGCCGCTGGATCTCGGGGTTGCCGCGCTGCACCGAATCGAAATCGAGTTCGGCAGCGTTCGTTCCTGCGGCCATCGAACTCGCCGCGCCGCCGCCCATGCCGATGCGCATGCCGGGGCCACCGAGCTGCACCAGCAGCGTGCCGGCAGGGAACACGACCTTGTTCGTCTGCGTCGCCGAGATCGAACCCAGCCCGCCGGCGATCATGATCGGCTTGTGGTAGCCGCGGCGCCCTTCGCCGACGGTCTGTTCGTAGACGCGGAAGTAGCCGAGCAGGTTCGGGCGGCCGAACTCGTTGTTGAAGGCCGCGCCGCCGAGCGGCCCGTCGATCATGATCTGCAAGGCGCTCGCGATGTGCCCCGGTTTGCCGTAGGGCGCACGCTCCCAGGGCTCGTCGGTCCCCGGCAGGTGCAGGTTCGAGACCGAAAACCCGGTCAGCCCGGCCTTGGGCTTCGAGCCGCGGCCGGTCGCACCCTCATCGCGGATCTCGCCGCCGGCCCCCGTGGCCGCCCCGGGGAACGGCGAGATCGCCGTCGGGTGGTTGTGCGTCTCGACCTTCATCAGCACATGCGCGGTCTCGCGCCGCGCCGCGTACACGGGCGCGTTCGTGTAGCCCTGCGGCAGCCAGCGCTCGAGCTCATGGCCCTCCATCACGCTGGCGTTGTCGCTGTAGGCGACCACCGTGTGCTGCGGCGCGACGCGGTGGGTGTGGCGGATCATGCCGAACATCGAGTGTTCCTGCGCCGCGCCGTCGATCGTGAACTGCGCGTTGAAGATCTTGTGGCGGCAGTGTTCGCTGTTCGCCTGCGCGAACATCATCAGTTCGACGTCGCTCGGGTTGCGCCGCAGGCCGGTGAACGCGTCGACGAGGTAGTCGATCTCGTCGTCCGACAGCGCCAGGCCGAAGTCGCGGTTCGCCGCGGCCAGCGCCGCGCGGCCGAGGCCGAGCACATCGACATGCGCCATCGGCTCGGCCGCGCGCGCATCGAACAACTGGCGCGCATCGTCGCGCCGGCGCAGCGCGCTTTCGGTCATGCGGTCGTGCAGCAGATCGGCGCAGGCCTGCCATTCGATGTCGGCGAGCGGCTTCGTGCCGCCTAGCAGGCCGCGTTCCAGCACCAGCCGGTATTCGGTGACCCGCTCGACGCGGTGCACCGCAACGCCGCAGTTGTGCACGATGTCGGTGGCTTTCGACGCCCAGGGCGAAACCGTGCCGAGCCGCGGCGCAACGACGATCAAGGTGCCTTCGTCGGCCGCGCCGGCATAGGCATCGCCGTAACGCAGCAGCGCCCCGAGCTTGTCGTGCAGGCCGCGATCGAGCGGCGCGTCGCTCCAGACCCAGTGCACATGGCGCGCGTGCACGGCCGCGATGCGCGGGCAAGCCGCCCGCAGCCGCGGCAGCAGTGCCTGCGAGCGGAAGGCGGACAGCGCGTTGCCGCCCTCGAAGGGGATCAGGTGCGGGGCGGGGTGGGTCACGCTGCGATCTCGCTGCCGATGGCCGTTGGCGGGGCAGGGGCGCCCCGAGGAAGCCGACGATTTTACGGGGCCGATGAGACAATCTTCGCCGGGTCATTGCGGGGAAGGCTCACTCCACGCGATGAAGTCGAGGCGCGCCAGCGCCGTGCCGTTGCCATAATTCCGCCCCATGACGATCTCCCTGAAGACCGGCGCCGACATCGACGGCATGCGCGTCGCCGGACGCCTGGCCTCCGAGGTTCTGGACATGCTGGCCCCGCACGTCAAGGCCGGCATCACGACCGACGAGCTCGACCGCCTGGCGCACGCGCACATCGTGCAGGTGCAAGGCGGGGTTCCCGCGCCTTTGAACTACGCGCCGCCCGGCTACACGCCCTACCCGAAGTCGATCTGCACTTCGGTGAACCACCAGGTCTGCCACGGCATCCCGAACGACCGGCCGCTGAAGAACGGCGACATCGTCAACATCGACGTCACCGTCATCAAGAACGGCTGGCACGGCGACACGAGCCGCATGTACATCGTCGGCGAAGGCTCGATCGCCGCGAAGCGCCTGTGCCAGATGACCTACGACGCGATGTGGAAGGGCATTGCCCGCGTGAGGCCCGGCGCGCGCCTGGGCGACATCGGCCACACGATCCAGAGCTTCGCCGAGGGCCTGGGCTTTTCGGTCGTGCGCGAGTTCTGCGGCCACGGCATCGGCCGCAAGTTCCACGAAGAGCCGCAGGTGCTGCACTACGGCCGCCCGGGAACGCTCGAGGAACTGGTGCCGGGAATGATCTTCACGATCGAGCCGATGATCAACGCCGGCCGGCGCGAGATCCGCGAGGACCGCAAAGGCGTGCACTACGACGGCTGGACCATCGTCACCAAGGACCGCTCGCTGTCGGCGCAGTGGGAGCACACCGTGCTCGTCACCGACAGCGGCTACGAGGTGCTGACGGTGTCGGCCGGCAGCCCGCCGCCGCCGCCTTTCGTCTGACATGACCCCCCCCCGACGCGGCTTCGCCGCTCCCCCCCGAGGGGGGCGAGTCGGACGAAGGACAGTCCCTGCGGACTGTCCTTCGCCTACGAGCGCCCGTGG
>CXWJ01008311.1_pt1 | contig 13146 bp, 12 predicted proteins | sample 590841 | NCBI WGS metagenome assembly CXWJ01 (sample SAMEA3498367, study PRJEB10139) | wastewater metagenome | biome: wastewater treatment plant; material: activated sludge | place: Austria | collected 2015-01-21 | reverse complement strand
CACGGCGTGCGCATGACCGCCGCCGGGGCCATCTACCGGCTGGGGCTGGCCCTGTTCGACCTGCACACGCCGGAACGCCTGCTCAAGCGCGGCGATCAGTGGATCTTCGGCCCCGAGGAGCGCTACGAACAGCGCGGCGACGTGGGCAACGTCGTCTTTCCCTGCGGCTACACCATCCAGCCCGACGGCGACACGCTTAATCTCTACTACGGAGCGGCCGATACGAGCATCGCCCTGGCGACGGGCAGCATCAGCGGGATGCTGGCCTGGCTGGATGAGAACGGCTAGACATATAGTCAATGAATTAAACACGGATCAACACGGATAACACGGATCGGACGGATAACCGACCAGACTCAATCCGTATTATCCGTTAAATCCGTGTCCTATCCGTGTTTAATCGTCTTAAGCTCTCACGCATCCGATCGCAACAACATCACATCCTGCGGCGTGGACATGGCGATCTCCCGCTCGGTGAATAGCTCCCAGATGCGCAGCCGCACGTCGCTGGTGACGTAGGGGGCGCGGGCCGGTTGGGGAATCCAGAACTCCAGGTCGTAGCGGATGGTGTCCCCCTCCAGTTCGACCAGCAGGGCGGTCGGGGCGGGCGTGCCCATCACTTCCGGGTGCTGGGCGGCCTCCACCAGCGCCGCCTGCACCTGGCGCGGCGGGTGGCTGGCGGCGGCCGATACGCCGATGTGGACGCGCATCTCCGGCGAGCGGTGGGTGAAGCTCTTCACCGTGCTGCCCAGCAGGTGGCCGTTGGGGATGATCAGCTCCACGTCGTCGGGCGTGGTGATGAGCATCGTCCGCAGGCCGATCTTCTGCACCGTGCCGATATTCTTATCGACCTCGATCACGTCGCCGGGGGCCAGGCTGCGCTCGGTCAGCAGGATGAAGCCGCTGACGAAGTTGTTGATCAACTCCTGGAGGCCGAAGCCGAGGCCGACCGACAGACCGCCGATGATGACCGTCAGGGCGGTCAGATTGACGCCCATGACCGTCAGGGCCAGCACCAGCCCGCCGACGACGATACCGTAGCCGGTGAAGGTCGTCACGACCTGGTTGACGGCGGCATCGACCCCCGCCCGCGGCAGGATCGTTTCGCTCAGCAGCCGGCGCACGACCCGGTTGAGGAACATGAACAGCACCAGGATGAGCACGCCCAGCAGCACCGATTCCAGCGTCAGGCGCAGGTCGGTGCTGGAACTGAGGCGCATCTCCAGCACGTTGTCCAGCAGGCCGGTCAGTTGCAGAATGATGAGCAGCACGACGATCGGCCGCAGGATTTGCCGCCCCCACACCCTGGCCCGCGCCGGGCTGAAGTTGAGATCGAACAGGGTGACGACGAAGCGATAGAGCGCCCACAGGCCGAAGACGGGCACGAGCCACAGCAGCAGGTCCGTCGGCCGCGCGGCAGCCCGCAACCCCCCGGCGGCCAGCGAACCGAGCACCCACACGGCCAGCGGGAAGATGGCCGCCGACAGGGCGACGAGCAAGTCCAGCGTCCACGGTAGCTGCTCCATCACCAGCCCTTGCCGCTTCAACCGCTCCTGGAGTTTCGCCACCTGCCGTCGGGCCACGCCGCGCAAGGCGTAGGCGACGAGCAACACGAGCAGCAGCAGGCCGACCTGGAGCAGGAACTCCAGCGTCAGGGCGCGCCGGAGCAGGGCGTTGAGTTGGTGCAGAACGTCGTCGAGCATGAAGTAGTCCTAAGCGATGAATTGGCCGGCTGGCGTTTGTTTGCCTTGCCGCCGCTATTATAGTTGATTTTCGGCTAAAGGCGGCTAACTGCGCGAGCCTAGCGGCGGAGAGAAAAATATAGAACGCGGTTGACACGGATTATCGCGGATTTACGCTGCCGAAACGTGTTCCGATCCGTATTCATCCGTGCCAACCCGTGTCATCCGCGTTCCATTCGGCGGGGCTTGACAGCCGCGGGGGGGGGAGTATGATGTAAATGGAGGGAAGTTGTTTTTCGTGCCGGGCTGATGCTCCCGTCAAGCCGATGCCCCAAGCGATGGCCCATGAGTGGCCGGGGGTGAGATCGTGCATAAAAACTACTTTCTATCCGCTACGTTGGTGCTGGCGCTGTTGGCCGTTGGCTGGTTCATCGGTCGGGGGGCCGCGGCCGGGCCTGTTGTCGGATCGTCAACCCAGGCAGGTGAATCGACCATCACGGCTGTTCCACTCGACCCCTCGCCGACGGCACCACCGCCGCCGACCGAACCGCCCGGCGATACGCCGACGCCAACCGCCACCTTATGGCTGGACGCGCCCTACAACAGCTACGCCCAGCCGATCTACAAGCCCGAGGCGACGACTACGCCGACGCAGGTTCCCGGCACAGCCACTTATGCGCCACCCTTACCGACCGAGCCGCCGCCGCCCGGCCCAACCCCGCGCGGCCAAGCCTTTTTGCCGTTCTGGATCGACACCGCGTCAACGGCCACACCGACGGCGACGGCCACAGCGACCATTTCGCCCGACGCCACCCCGACTATCTATTTGACGCAGACGCCGCCGGTCTATCCCACACCGCCGTCGCCTTGACCGACGGAGGAACCGGGAGGATAGTTAAGACCTGACAGGTGGGCGGCCCCGAGTTTCGTTCTCTTTGTGGAGCCTTTGGCCGCCCACCTGATTATCTCTCGCGGAGAAAACAATGAGCGACGTACAGCGATATATTGAAGAACGCAGCCGCCGCGATCCGGAGTTCGCCGCGGGCTACGATCTGGGCTATACCGATCTCAAGATTGGGGTTATGCTGCGTCAGGTGCGCGAGGCGGCCGGCCTGACCCAGGAACAAGTCGCCCGCCGGCTGGGAACCCAAAAGTCGGCCATCTCGCGCATGGAAAACCATGCCGAAGATGTGCGCCTCTCCACCCTGCGCGCCTACGCCCAGGCGGTCGGGGCCGACTTGCGCATCATCCTCACCGCCCCGCAACCCTAGAAGATAAACGCAAAGATGCAAAGAAAAGAATCCACAGATTTCACAGATTACGCAGATTTTTTAATCTGTGATATCTGTGTAATCTGTGGATTCTTTTCTTTGCGTTAATACTGCTACGCTCGTGTGAGCTTGCGATACGTAATCCGGTGCGGCCGCTCGGCCGCCGCCCCCAGCCGCTTGCGCTTGTCCTCTTCGTACTCGCTATAGTTGCCGGGATACCAGAAGACCTGACTGTCGCCCTCGAAGGCCAGGATGTGGTTGGCGACGCGATCCAGGAACCAGCGGTCGTGGCTGATGACCACGGCCGAGCCGGCGAAACTGAGCAGCGCCTCCTCCAGTGCCCGCAGCGTGTTCACGTCCAGGTCGTTGGTCGGCTCGTCCAGCAGCAGCACGTTGGCTCCGCTCTTGAGCATCTTCGCCAGATGCACCCGGTTGCGCTCGCCGCCGGACAGCGTGCCGACCAGCTTCTGCTGATCCCCCCCGGCGAAGTTGAAGCGCGACACGTAGGCTCGCGAGTTGACCTTGCGCTTGCCCAGCTCCAGCGTTTCCTCGCCGCCGCTGATCTCCTGCCACACCGTCTTCTCGGCGTCCAGCGTGTCGCGGCTCTGGTCGACGTAGGCCAGCTTCACCGTCTGGCCCACGGTCAGCGCGCCGTCGTCGGGCTGCTCCTGGCCGACGATCATGCGAAACAGCGTCGTCTTGCCCGCGCCGTTCGGCCCGATGACGCCGACGATGGCCCCCGGCGGCAGGTCGAAGGTCATGTCCTCCACCAGCAGCCTGTCGCCGAAGCCTTTGTCCACCTTCTCGGCGCGGATGACCACATCGCCCAGGCGTGGGCCTGGTGGGACGTAGATTTCCAGTTCCTCGCGGGCCTTTTCGCCGCCCGCCTCCAGCAGTTCGTTATATTTGGTGATGCGCGCCTTGCTCTTGCCGGTGCGGGCGCGGGGGGACATATGGATCCACTCCAGTTCGCGCTCCAGTGTCTTCATGCGCTGGGCCTCGGAGCGTTCTTCTTTCGCCAGCCGATCCTGCTTCTGCTCCAGCCACGACGAGTAGTTGCCCTTCCAGGGGATGCCGTAGCCGCGATCCAGTTCCAGAATCCAGCCGGCCACGTTGTCGAGGAAGTAGCGGTCGTGGGTGACGGCGATGACCGTGCCGGGGTAGCTCTGCAAATGCTTCTCCAGCCAGGCCACCGACTCGGCGTCGAGGTGGTTGGTCGGCTCATCGAGCAGCAGGATGTCGGGTTGCTTCAGCAGCAGCCGCACCAGGGCCACGCGCCGCCGCTCGCCGCCGGAGAGCACCGACACCGGCGTGTCGCCCGGCGGGCAGCGCATGGCGTCCATCGCCAGGTCGAGGCGGCTGTCGAGGTTCCAGGCGTCCATGTGGTCGAGCTTGTCCTGGAGCTTGCCCTGGGTCTCGATGAGCTTGTCCATCTCGTCCGGCGACAGGTCTTCGCCGAAGCGGGCGTTGATCTCGTCGAACTGGCGCAGGGCATCGACGACCTCCTGCGCGCCTTCCTCGACGACTTCGCGCACGGTGCGGGTCTCATCGAGCAGCGGTTCCTGCTCCAGGTGGCCGATGGTGTAGCCGGGCGAGAGCACGGTCTCGCCCAGATATTCGTTTTCCTTGCCGGCCATGATGCGCAGCAGGCTGCTCTTGCCGGAGCCGTTGAGGCCCAGCACGCCGATCTTGGCCCCGTAGAAGTAGGATAGGTAGATGTCGCGCAGAATCGTGCGATTGGGCGGGACGATCTTGCCCACGCCGATCATGGAGTAGATTACTTTGTTGTCGGTCATATGAGTTAGTGGTCAGTGGGTAGTGGGCAGTGGTCAGTGGGCAGTGGAAACTGTCCACTGACCACTATCCACTGATCACTGTACATCCGGCCGGGGGCCGAGGAGAAGCATCTCCTGCTCGGCCGCTTCCGACTCCAGCTTCTTGAATAGCGGTTGCGGCGGTGGCAGTTGGCGGCCGGCGGGAATGGTGGCCCGCTCCCAGTGGCCGACGGCTGCCGCGCCATCGTAGGTCAGCGCCAGATGGCTGCGCGTCGTTTCGTCGAACTCGCGCACGACGCTCTGGCCGAAGAGCGCGCCGCTCTCGCCCAGCATCTCGTGCAGCGCCTGGCCGGTAAAGGGCAGCACCGGCGCCCACAGGATTTTCAGGCCGCTGATGGCTTGCAGGGCGACGTAGAGCGCCCGCCCGGTGGCGGCCAGATCGTTCTTGCCGGTCGTCCACGGGCTGGTTGCTTCCAGATATTGGTTGACCAGAGAGGATAGGCGCAGCACCTCGCCCACGGCGGCGCGAAATTTGCAGCCGTCATACAGTTCGGCCACGGTGTCGAAACCGGCGTCGATGGCCGCCAGCAGGGCGATGTCGGCCGCGGTCAGTTCGCCCGGCTCCGGCACCACGCCGCCGAAGTAGCGCCGGGTCATGGTCAGCACGCGGTTGACCAGATTGCCCCAGTTGGCGACCAGTTCGTTGTTGTTGCGCTCGATGAAGCCGTTCCACGTCCACTCGCTGTCGCGCGCCTCGGGCATGTTGGTCGTCAGGTAGTAGCGCAGCGGGTCGGGGTCGTAGCGATCCAGGGCGTCGAGCATCCACACGGCCCATTGGCGGCTGCCGCTGATTTTGGCCCCCTCCATGTTCATAAACTCGTTGGCGGGCACGTCGTAGGGCAGGTTGAGCAATGCCGCCGGGTTGTCGCTATAGAGGCCGCGTGACCCCAGCAGTTGGGCCGGCCAGAAGACGGTATGGAACGGGGTGTTGTCCTTACCGATGAAGTAGAGTGTGCGCGCCGCCGGGTTGTACCACCAGTCGCGCCAGGCGTCGGGGTCGCCCTCGTTGGCCGCCCACTCGATCGTGGCCGACAGGTAACCGATGACCGCCTCGTACCAGACGTAGAGCACCTTGCCCTCGAAATCGGCGTCATCGACCGGCACGGGGATGCCCCAATCCATGTCGCGGGTGACGGCGCGGCCGATGAGACCGCCGTCGATGAAGCCGCGGGCGAAGTTGATGACCTGCGGCCGCCAATGCTCCTTGTCGTCGTGGATCCACTCCGCCAGCGCGTCGGCGGCGATGGCCGGCAGATCGAGAAAGTAATGCTCGGTGTCGCGCAGCACCAGCGAACTGTTGTCGCGCTTGCTGCGCGGGTTGATCAGTTCGGCGGCGCTCTCGAACAGCGTGTTGCAATTTTCGCACTGGTCGCCGCGCGCGCCGGTGTAGCCGCAATTGGGGCAGGTGCCCTCCACGTAGCGGTCGGGCAGGAACTTGCCGGCCTCGGGCGAATACATCTGCGGCGTCACCTTGCGGTAGAGGTACTCGTTGCCCAGCAGTTGCTTGAACATATCCTGCGAGACCTTAAAATGGGTCTCGGTATGGGTGCTGGTAAACAGGTCATAGCTGATGCCCAGGCGGCGAAACAGTTCCAGGAAGCGGGCGTGGAAATGCTCATACGTTGCCAGTGTGCTCTGGCCCAGCTCCTCGGCCTTCACCGTTACCGGTGTGCCGTGGCTATCGGAGCCGGAGACCATCGCCACCCGGTTGCCGCGCAGCCGGTGGAAGCGGGCGTAGATGTCGCCCGGCAGGTGGGAGCCGGTGACGTTGCCCTGATGGATGTCGGCGTTGGCATAGGGCCAGGCGATGCAGACCAGAATGTTCTCGACCATCGGCTTATTCGACCTCGTCCTCTTCGTACTCTTCGTATTCTTCGACCTCTTCTTCCTCGTCCTCGGTGATCTCGGTCAGGGCCTCGGCCAGCAGTTCGAAGTCGTCCTCGCTGATGCGATAGAACGCCTCCGGCTCGATGGGCAGCTTGCCGAAGTCGGGATAGCTCTCCAGGTCGATGGAGTCCACGCTGACGCCGTGCTCCAGATCGGGCGAGACGGCATCGACGTCGGTCGGGAAGAAGGCGGCCCGTTCCAGTTCGGTGGTGTAGGTGTGCTGCTTGGGGTCGGCCTCGTACATATCGCCGGTGATGGTGACCACGGCGAAGAAGGTCTGCGCCTCGACGGCGTAATAGATGAAGCGGTCGCCGGACTTAATGCGTTGGGCCAGTTCCGGGTTGGTCACCATGACGACGCGCTCCTGCCAGCCGGGGAAGATCAGTTCCTCGCCGGGCGGCAGGCTGACGGCCTTGATGTAGTGGGTCGTGTCCTTGTTCGACTGGCGCATGTGGCGGCTGCTGGCGGCGCGCGCCTCCTGCTCGGCCACGATATTCTCCCAGATGCGGGCCTGAATGTTGACGTTTAGCTCGGCTTCGCTGCCGTCGCTATAGCGCACGGTCATACGCTGGCCGTTGATCGCCAGCACGGTGTATTCGCCCATGCGATTTCGATAAACCCCATTGAGTTCGAACATCGCGCTCCTTATAACTCCTGTGAAAATTTCGGCAGCATAGTATCTGCTAACCCCCCGCGACGCAAGTACCATCACCTAGGGCACACGCGCAAAACCGGCGCCATCCCAGACCACAGCGAGGCGGCCCGGCGCGGGGCAGCCGTCGCGGACGAGAGTCGGCCGGCCGTCGCCGGGGTCATTTTGAATGATCAGACCGCCGCGACACGCCTCGGGCACGTCGAACAAGGCCACGGCGTCGTCAATGGCCGCCAGCACCCAGGCGTGTCCGCTCGGCCGGTCGCGCAAGACGGCATCGATCCGGCCATCGCCGGTCAGGTCGGCCAATTCCTCGATGACGACCTCGCTATAGGCCGCGTCCCGCTGCGACAGGCGGCGGTCGAGCAGGGGCGTCAATTGCCCATCGCCGACGGCCAGGACAGCCACCTGGGCCATGTCCGGGCGGTCGGCCGGGCCGCGCCAGACGGCCAGTAGTTCGTCGCGGCCGTCGCCGGTCAGATCGGCGGCGCGCCAGGCGAACCCCCGCGGCGGCTGCGCCCCCAGCCAACTCAGGCGCAGGCCATCCAGCGCCGCCGGGCCGTCGCTCGCATAACGGGCCAGCAGTTCGGCCACCGGCCCCTTGGCGGCGGGCGCGTTGGTTTGCGGGGCGGGCCGGGCGTTCGTCACGGCTTCGGTCGCGTCCCGGTTGGGTTGGGGCGGATGAGCGAAACGCAAGCCGCCGGCCGTCGGCAACACCGGTTGCAGGCAACTGAAGCTCAGCGACAGCCCGCGCGCTTCGCTCTGGAGGCCGACGACAGCCCGGCCACCCGCGCCGCCGACCACCGTCAGCGGGTCTTCATAGAGAAAAACGATGTCGTTGCTGCCCTCGAACAGTTGCGCCTCGAACGTCACCCGGTCGGCCGGATCGCCGCCATAGAGCGGCACGTCGTCCCACTCGACGACGAAGACGCGGTTGGGCGCTTCGCCGGTCACCTGCGTCTCCAGTTGGCCGAAGAGCGTCAAATCCAGGTCGGCCCAATAGGGGCTGATCAGGTCGCCCATGCCCGCCGCCGGGGCCAGACAGGACGAGTAGGCCAGGGGGCTGCTGGTGGTGAATTGCAGATTGCCGTTGCTGGCGGCGGTCACGCTGCTGTGTTCCGCGCCGTAGAAGGTGAAGGGGAAGGGCAACTCGAGGCGCACCACGGCATCATCGGCCAACAGGTTCACCGGCGTGGTGGCGTCGATGTAGGCGTAGGCCGCCGCGCCTTCGCAGGTGTAGCCGTAGCCATCGGGGCCGGGGCAGAGGGCCACCGCCGGGCCATAGGCGGCCGTGGAACGGGCACGCCAGAAAAAGACGACGGCCAGCGCGATCACAATGATGACGGCCAACAGGAATAGCAGCCGGGCAGGTCGAAAACGCATAGTAGCCCGGTAGTTTAGCCGATTGAGGGGTGTNNCAGGTCATCGCTGGCCCGATCCTGTCGGCCTATCTGTTTGTCCGGCCGCCGCGCCTGCGGGCGACGTTTCGCACGCCGCGCGACTGGGGCGTGCCCTATCGCGACGTGACCTTTGCCGGCGGCGACGGTCTGACGCTGGCCGGCTGGTATACCCCCTCGACCAACGGCGCGGCGGTCATCTTGCTCCACGGCCACAGCGGCAACCGTCTGGCCGTGGCCTTCCATGCCGAGGTGCTGGCGCGGGCCGGCTATGGCGTGCTCATGTACGATTTGCGCGCCCACGGCGACAGCGACGGCCGGTTGTTCAGCCGCGGCCGGGAAGCGATCGATGACNNTGCTGGGGACGGTCGATGACCTGCCGCCACCCGCGGGCGCGCTGGATCGCTTCTGGCGCTACCCGCACGAACGATATTATCAGGCGGCCATCGACTTTTTCTCGCGCAGCCCGCGACCGCCGGCCAATACCGCCGTGCTGCCCCGGTTGGGCGGCCGGCCGCTGCTGTTCATCAGTACCGGCCAGGGGTTGGAGCGCCGCCTGACCCGCCATTTCCACGCCGCCGCCCCCAGAGGCGCGGCACGCCTGTGGGAATTGCCGCAAGCCTCCCACGCCAACGGCTGGCACGTCGCCCCGGAAGCGTATGCGCGGGAGATCGTCGGCTTTTTCGATCGTGCGTTGTGTGTCGATGACCGCGCCGATGAAGGCCCGGCTGATGCTGTGATGGACATAGAGGGACCAGGTGATGCCACCGGCGACACCTTCATGGCACAGTCACCGCGACTTGAGGCGAAGCTGCCACCTATCGCTGAGCGCACCATCGGCCCGCAGGCAGCGATGATGATCGCCTTCGCCGCCATCCCGGTGGCCCTANNTGCTTGGGCTGCTGGCCTTGTTGGCGATGGGGCTAGTCGTCCATGAGGTCGTGCATCTGGCCGGCTACCGGCTATTCGGTGGGCTGCCGCGTGGGGTCGCGCGCTTGCGCCTGGGCGGCGTGGCGTTGGCCCCCCAGGTACAGTGCCCGGTCACCATTCCGGCCGGCGCCTACCGGCGCATGTTGCTATTGCCGGCCTTGCTGCTGGGGGTGGTGCCCGGCGTCGTTGCCATTCTGACCGGCTGGTGGGTGCTGCTCATCTGGAGCATGTGGCTATTGGTGGCCGCCGGCGGCGATGTTGCCTGTCTGTGGGCCATGCGCGGTTTGCCGGCCAACACCCCGGTGCGCGCCCATCCTACTCGCCTGGGTTGTCAAATTTTTGCCCATGATAGAAACGTGCAAAACATTGACAATTGATGGCTTCGGCATATACTCTCTCATACGGAATCTAATTGCGACGACGGGCGCGGGAACAATGGGGTTTCGGCCGCCGTGGCCGCGCGAGGGATGACATGGGTAAAGCGAAAAAACTAGCGCCGGGCGACCCGGCACCGGCGGGAATGTGTCTGGACAAAGACGGTCAACCGGTGTCGCTGTCCACTTTCTGGGCCGGAGGGGCGATCCTGCTCACCTTTCTGCGCCACTTTGGTTGAATTCACTGTCGCGATTGGCTGGCTCAGTTGGAGCTGCACCGAGAAGAGATTGAAGCGGCCGGGTTACAGGTCGTGGCGGTTGGCCTGGGGCAACCCAAGCACGCGCGCCATTTCGGCGATAAGCTGGCCCCCAGCGTGGCCTGCCTGACCAACGAAGAACCGGACTTACACGCCATCTACGGCGTCGAACGGGGCAACCTATTGCGCATGATAGCCCCCGATGCCTTGCTGGCCGGGGCGCAAGCCGCGGGGCGCGGCCACACGCAGGGCACCTCCACCGGCGACGTGCAGCGCCTGCCGGGGACGTTCATCGTGGACGCGGCCGGGATCGTGCGCTATGCCCATTACGGCAAAAACGCCGGTGATAATCCCGACCTGATTGAACTGCTGGAGTGGTGGCGAAACCGAGCTTCTTCCGAGAAACTCGGTTTCTAAGGCGAGATATGAACTGACCCACCCCAGTCGACTACTTCATCGACCGCGCCTGGGCAATCCATTCCTCGGGATTGGCGACGGCTGTGGCATTAGTTATCTGTCGCAATTGATCGGCCGAGGCCGCGGCCAGCCCGGCGAAGGTGGTGATGCCGGCCTCATTGAGCCGTTTGGCGAATACCGGGCCAATGCCCTTGATGGCCGTCAGGTCGTCGGGCGTGGCAGCCTTGGCGGGCTTGGGGGCGTTGGCGGATGATGGCGGCGCGTCCACGGGCGCGGCCGGGCGGGCGGTCACGGTCGGCGGGCGCTCGTCGGTAATGGTAATCGACTGGCCGCGTTCCGGCTGAAACACCGGTGACTGGGCTGCCTTGCGACGCCGCAGCAGGCGGCGGACACCATCGGCGGCCAGGGCTACCCCACCGGCCACCACCAGATACCACGCTTTAGGGCTGAGTAGCCTCGATTTGGACTTGGACATAGCGTCTCCTTGCCTTGCTGAGGATAAAATGCATCGCACACCGTGACGCATTGCATTATACCATAAGCGCGGCCTGGCGTATACCGAGGGCTAGATACCCAAATTGACAGAACCACCCGGCCCGCGCTATAATATCGATCCGATTGCCCTGGTGGCGGAATTGGCATACGCGGTAGGTTGAGGGCCTATGTCCTTAGGACGTGGAGGTTCGAGTCCTCTCCAGGGCACAGTATCATATACAAAACGTTGACCGGGACGAGTACCCGCGACGCCCGTAACAGAGAGGCGGAGGCCACAGGCTGAAAGCGCCGCCCACGAGGCTCATGGTGAAAACCCCCCGGGAGTGGTTCCCCGAACGCTGCGGCCGGTAAGGGAACCCGGCTGGCCCCGTTAGCGGCCACCAGAGCGCGCCGGCCGTTGGGCCGCGCGGAAATTGGGTGGAATCGCGACGCCGTCGCCCCATGTGGGCGGCGGCGTTTTGTGATCTGGCGCGCCGGTTAAGAAGCCGGCGCGGCAAGAGTCCAAGATAGGAGAGAGTGATATGGAAAGAATTCCTGTAGGCGTGTTAGGGGCCACGGGCACGGTGGGGCAGCGCTTCGTGCAACTGCTGGCCGAGCATCCGTGGTTTGAAGTGGCCGTCGTCACCGGCTCCGACCGCACCGTGGGCCGGCCGTATGGCGAAGGGGTCAACTGGTTGATGCCCGGCCGCGTGCCGGCGCGCACGGCCGAACTCATCGTGCAACCGACCGACACTGATCTGGACCTGCCCGGCAACCCGCCGGTGGTCTTCTCGGCCCTGCCGACCGGCGAGGCCAAGGAGTGGGAACCCCGGTTCGCCGCCGCGGGCTACGCCGTGGTCACCAACACGTCGGTCTTCCGCATGAACCCGACCGTGCCGCTGCTCATCCCGGAGATCAACCCTGACCACACCTGCCTCATCCCCACCCAGCAGGCCGATAACAACTGGCCGGGCTTCATCGTCGCCAGCCCCAACTGCTCCACGACCAGTGCCATCCTGCCGCTGAAGATCTTCCAGGACGCGTTTGGCGTCGAGGCGGCCATCATTACGACCCTCCAGGCCATCTCCGGCGCGGGCTATCCCGGCGTGTCATCGATGGACATCTACGACAACGTCGTGCCCTACATCGGTGGCGAGGACGACAAGCTGGAGAACGAGCCGACGAAGCTGCTGGGCGACGTGCGCGACGGCCGCATGATCCGCGCCGGCATCGCCGTCAGCGCCCAGGCCAACCGCGTGCCGGTGGTCGATGGGCATCTGGCCAGCGTGTCGGTGCGGCTGGGGCGGCGGGCCACGCCCGACGAGGCCATCGCCGCCCTGCGCGACTGGCGGCCGCCGGCCATCTGCGCCCAGTTGCCCTCATCCCCCCAGGAGTTGCTCATCTATCGTGACGAGCCGGATCGGCCGCAGCCGCGCCGNNGCAGGGATATATCGGAAATTGAATTAACAATTAGGGTTTATGATGTCTAGAAACCGAGTTTTTGTGAGGAACTCGGTTTCTAGAGAGGGGATCACAAAATGACCGACATTTCCACGATCAGCCCGCTGACCACGTTCGTTACGTTTGCCTTTGCCGGGATCATTGTCGGTGGCGTGGTGCTCTATCTGGCGTTGATTAGTCGCAAGGCGAAGAAGTAGGGTTAGCCGGAAACCGAGTTTTTTCTTGAATACTCGGTTTCTATAAGCGTCAGCGGCAGACTAGAAACCGAGTTTTCAGGAAAAAACTCGGTTTCTAGGGCGTCACCGTCAACGAGTTCGGAATATAGCCGGGCACAAGCTGCACCCAGCTATTGCCGATTTGCAGCGGGAAGGGCGCGCCGGCGGCGTCGGTGAAAGTCAACATATCGTTGCGCCCGTCACGGTGCCAGGTCACGTCGAAGCGCTGGGCGTCGCGGAAGACGGTCGCCGGGCCTGAACCCCATAGCTGAATCTCAATCGACAGAGCGGCGC
>CXWJ01031778.1_pt1 | contig 13156 bp, 14 predicted proteins | sample 590841 | NCBI WGS metagenome assembly CXWJ01 (sample SAMEA3498367, study PRJEB10139) | wastewater metagenome | biome: wastewater treatment plant; material: activated sludge | place: Austria | collected 2015-01-21 | reverse complement strand
GATCGCCACCAGCATCGACAACGCGATCGTCATCGGCACGAAGAAATAGTGGTAGACGGTCGTAATCCCGAACTGCCACCTGGCTAGGGTTTCCGGTGTCACAGGGGCATCGTACCATTGGGCGCCGCCGCGCGTGGCGGAATCGGTCAGACCTTCGGCGGCTGACCCCCGAATCCATGGGCGAGCGCTACTACAGGGTGTCGTAACTGGGGCGTTCTGGCCTATCATGGCCGGGTGCTGGGCGATTTGGAGACCGCGGTGATGGAGATCCTGTGGGCGCATCCCGATGAGGCGATGACCGTCCGCGATGTCCATGAGCAGGTCACCGCCCAGCGTGACCTCGCCTACACGACCGTGATGACCGTCCTGGACCGGCTCAGCAAGAAGGACATCGTCGCGCGCGAATTAGAGGGACGGGCCTGGCTGTACCGCCCCGCCCGCAGCCGGGTCGAACTGGTGACCGGTGAGATTCACGACCTGCTCGAATGGCTCTCCCCGTCCGAACGGGCGGCTGTGAAGGCGCTGTTCGCCGCGGAGTGAGATCCCCGCCTTCGCGGGGTGGGAGCACAATGTTGCCCAGCCGGCGCAACCGCCCGTCATTCCCGCGAAGGCGGGCAGCTCGGGGTCGTCGGGTCGCGATCCTGAGGAGCAGCCATGGAGTGGTACACGCCGTTCATCACGATGGACATCGGCATCGGGGAGAAGATCGTCCGCACGATCGTCGTCTATCTGGCGATCGCGATCCTGCTGCGGGTCGCCGGCCGCCGGCTCATGGCCCAGATGAACTCGCTCGACCTGGTGGTGGTGCTGCTGCTCAGCAATGTGGTGCAGAACGCCATCATNNCCTGCTGGAGGGGCGCCCGATCACCCTGGTGAAGGGAGGGCACGCCGACCAGTCCGCGCTGAACCGGGTCGGCATCGACCACCGCGAACTCGCCCTCGCGCTGAGCCGGCTCGGCGTCGACAAGGTGTCGCAGGTGCAGTCGGCCAGCCTGGAGCCCGCCGGCGACGTGCTGTTCGAACTCAAGCCGGGAGAGCGTGCCGCCAGCCGGGACGACCTGGCCGCCGCGGTCGCGGAGCTCAAGGCGCTGATCGCCAAGGAACGAGGGTAGGGGGACGGCGTGGAGCCGTCCGAACTCCCCGCCCGGAGGGCTCTCGATCGCCCGACGGAGAAGGTCCTCGATCCCGCCCAGCGGTCGGGTGGTCGCCCTCGGGCCGGCCGGGCCAATACCCTGCGGGGATGAGCAGCAAGGACGCGCCGGCGGCGGAGCACCTCGGGGTTCGACTCGGACGCATCGCGGGGGCCTGGTTCCCGCTGATCGTGATCGCAGGCGGGGTGATCGCCGTGCTGTGGCCGGCGCCCTTCCTGCCGATCGGGCCGGCGATCAACTATCTGTTGATGGCGATCATGCTCGGCATGGGCATGACCCTGAAGGCCACTGACTTCGGGATGGTGGTGCGGCGTCCGTTCCCGCTGGTGATCGGCATGCTGGCCCAGTTCCTCATCCTGCCCGCCACGGCCTGGGCGCTGGTCAACCTGCTGCCGGTGGATCCGGCGGTCGCCGTCGGGGTGATCCTCGTGGCCGCGGCGCCGGGCGGCACCGCGTCCAATGTCATGACCTACCTGGCCAAGGGCGACATCGCGCTGTCGGTCTCGATGACCGCCGTCTCGACCCTCGTCGCGCCGCTGGTCACCCCGCTGATCGTGCTGCTGCTGGCCGGTTCGTACCTGCCGATCGACACGGTCGGCCTCTTCCTCTCCATCGTCCAGATCGTGCTCGTGCCGATCGTCGTCGGGCTGGTGCTGCAGCGGTTCGCCCCCGCCCTGGTCGCCCGGCTGGTGGAGTGGATGCCGCTGGCCTCGGTGATCGGCATCACCCTGGTGCTGGTCGCCGTGGTCTCGGCCAGCTCCGCGACCATCCTCACCAGCGGCCTGATCATCTTCGGGATCGTGGTGGTGCTCAACGGCGTCGGCTTGAGCCTGGGCTACGTCGCGGCCTGGGCGGTCGGCTTGGTCGAAGCTGCCCGCCGCTCGGTCAGCATCGAGGTCGGCATGCAGAACTCCGGCCTGGCAGCCGGGCTCGCCCGCACCCACTTCAGCCCGGAGGCCGCCGTCCCGGCCGCCATCTTCTCGGTCTGGCACAACATCTCGGGATCGACCCTGGCCAGCTTCTGGTCCCGCCGGCCAGTCCGGGACGCCGCGCCGGCCGCCGCCGCAGAGGCCTGACGAGCCTGTGGCGCGCGGCCCGAGAGCGCTAGGCTCCTGACGGCGAGAGGAACTGCGATGTCGCAACAGAACAGCCACACCGTCCTGAGCAGCGCCGACAGCAGCGCGTTCGCGTCGGTGCGGCAGCGCGGGACCACCCGGGACGAGCGCTACGCCATGGGACGGGCGCTGCGCGAGCGGGTGCCGATCTCGGCGCTGGGGGTGTGGAACGCCACCCAGGCCCGTCCCGATCCGATCGACCTGATCAACGCCTCCCACGAGGGCCGCGTCGAGGAACTCGTCCCGATCCGGGTGGGGCGAATGGTGTCGTCCCCGTACGGCTTCTACCGGGGCACCGCCGTGGTGATGGCGGCGGACGTCGCCGCGCTCCCGATCACCGGCATCATGCCGGTCATCTGCGGCGACTCGCACCTGGGCAATTTCGGCTTCTACCGCTCCCCCGAGGGCGAGCAGGTGATCGACCTCAACGACTTCGACGAGGCCCACCCGGGGGCCTGGGAGTGGGATCTGCGCCGGCTGGTCGCCGCTGTCTGGGTGGCCGGACGCGAGAACGGCTACAGCGAACCCGCGATCGCCGAGGCCGTCCACGCCTGCGTGATCGCCTACCGCGACGAGGTCGCGCAGCTGGCCTCGATGCCGCTGCTGGCCCGCTCCTACAACCGGCTGGACGTCGAGCGGCTGCACGAGACCGCCACCGAGAAGGAACTGCGCGACGAGATCAAGCGGGCCGCGAAGACCGCCCGCAAGCGCACCTCGGATCGCGCCGCCCCCCGGTTCACCAGCGAGTCGGACGGCGGCCGTCGCATGGTCGAGGAGCCGCCGCTGATCCGCTCGGTGCGCGGCGAGGAATATGAGCAGCTCGCCGAAGGCCTGGACGGCTACCTCGACACCCTCGCCCCGCACTGGCGGCGGGTGGTCGGCGGGTACACCCTGGTGGACATCGCCCACAAGGTGGTCGGGGTCGGGTCGGTCGGGCTGCGCGCCTATGTGGCCTTGCTGGAGGGCAGTTCCCCCGACGACGTGCTGTTCCTGCAGCTCAAGCAGGCCCGCCGCTCGGTGCTGGCCCAGTACGTCCACGGCGACAGCGCCTGGCACGCCCACCAGGGCCAGCGGGTGGTCGAATACCAGCAGGCCCTGCAGACCGTCTCCGACCCGCTGCTCGGCTGGACGGAGGTGGACGGACGGCAGTACTACGTCCGTCAATTCCGCAACATGAAGGGCACCGTCCCGCTGGACGGGCTGACCGCCACCGCACTGAAGGACTACGCCGGCATCGTCGGCCACCTGCTCGCCAAGGGCCACGCCCGCACCTCGGGGGCCTCCATGATCGCCGGCTACCTGGGCAACGGCGAGAAGGCCGCCAAGGCGTTCTCCCGGTTCGCCCGGCTCTACGCCGACCAGACCGAGGCCGACCACGCCGCGCTGGTGAAGGCCGCCCGCGACGGCCGCGTCCCGATCGCCGACGGAGCGCTCGCGGCCATGGGCTCCGCCTTCCGCCCCGGGGGCTAGTCATGACCTTCGCCGCGCCGCCCCCCCAGCCCTTCCGCAGAAACCGGGCAATCCAGGGCCGCTGCGTGCGCATTGTCCGCACTCGGCCTGATTCACCCGGTNNGTTTCTGCGGGGGAGCGCGGCGCTCGTGAGGGTGGCGCGCTGGTACGGGGCGTACGTCTTCGACCTGGACGGAACCGTCTACCTGGGGGACGGGCTGCTGCCCGGCACCCGCGAGGTGGTCGAGCGGGTTCGGGAGCAAGGTTCGGCCGTCCGGTTCGTGTCGAACAATCCGACCCTGCGGCTGGCCGACTACCAGGCCAAGCTGATCCGGCTCGGGCTGCCCGTCGAGCCCGGCGAGGTGGTGACCAGCCTGGTCTCCACCACCCGCTGGCTCACCCGGTTCCGTCCGGACGCCGTGGTGTTCCCGATCGGCGAGGAGCCGCTGATCGAGGCTCTGGCCGAGGCGGGCATCGCGATGTCGGAGGACCCGGCCGAGATCGACGTCGTGCTGGCCAGCTACGACCGCGGCTTCGCCTACCGCAAGTTGCAGATCGCCTTCGACGCCCTGTGGTTCCACAGGCGGGCGGTGCTGATGTCGACCAACCCCGACCGGTTCTGCCCCTTCCCCGGCGGACGCGGCGAGCCCGATGCGGCTGCCGTCGTCGCCGCCATCGAGGCCTGCGCCCAGGTGACGCTGGAGCGGACCTTCGGCAAGCCCTCCGCACTGATGGCCGAGATGGCCCTCGCCGGGCTCGGGGTCGAGCCGTCCGACGCGATCATGGTCGGCGACCGGCTGCACACCGACATCGCCATGGGCCGCCGCGCGGGCATGGACGCAGCCCTCGTCCTCACCGGCGACTCGGGCCGCGCCGACATCGCGTCCGTTTCCGAGGACGAGCGTCCCACCCACATCTTCGACTCGCTGGCCGACCTGCTGCCCGAGGCCTGACGGACAAAGCTGCCTCCAGTTGCCTGGTTTCGCTCGCGCCACGGCCCGGCGGGCCGATCCAGAGGCAGTTCTGTTCGGGAGCCTCCGAGCGTAGACTCGTCCGATCCGAGCGTGGGGGCAGGCATGGACGAAGTCGATCGGCCGCGGCCGGCCCAGCCTGCCTGGACGGACGCGCTCGCGGCGGTCGCCGAGGATCTCGCCGGCGAGTTCCGGCTGCAACCCCTGCTCGAGCGAATCCTGCGCAGCGCGGTCGAATTGCTCGGCTGCCGCAGCGGCTCGCTCTGCCTGATCGACGCGGCCGCGCACACCTACCTCAAGCAGATCGACCTGGAGGAGGGCTGCCAGACCGGCCAGGTCTTCCCGCTCGACGAGGGGGTCACCGGGGCGGTCGCCAAGGCGGGCAAGCCGGTGATCTTCGACGCCTACTCCCAGGTCGGCCGCGGCCACATCGCACCCCACGAGCCGCGCTACCGGCGGGCCGTGATCGGCGCGCCCATTCTGCGGCGCGGGCTGCCGATCGGCTCCCTGGTGGTCTTCGCCGGTTCGGACGAGCAGCGCTTCGACCAGGCCGACGCCGACCTGCTCGCCCGGTTCGCCACCCACGCCGCCATCGCCATGGCCAACTCCCGGCTGCACGAGGAGGCCGCCGCCCGGCTGCGCGCCGACGCCGTCGTCGCCGAGCGGGAGCGCTCGATGCTCGAACTCCACGACTCGGTCGGACGCGGCCTGGCCACGATCATGCTCAACCTGGGCGAGGTCCACCAGCAGCTCAGCCGCGGCGGCGACGCGGCCGCCTCCCTGCTGGCCGCGCAGCGGGTGGCCGAGGAGACCTTGAACGAGGGGCGCCGGGCCGTCTGGGGCCTGCGTCCGGCCGGTCACGGCCGCCGCTCGCTGGCCGAGAGCCTGCAACTCGACCTGGAATGGCTGCAGGCCACCTCTGGCCTCACCCCGGTCTTCCGGCAGTTCGGCGAGCCCCAGGAGGTGGCCACCGAGGTCGAGCATCAGCTCCTCCGGATCGTCGGCGAGGCGCTGGCCAACGCGACCCAGCACGCCCGGGCGTCCATGGTGCGGCTCGGCTTGGTCTACGGCTCGGACGGCGTGGCGGTGATCGTCGAGGACGACGGCGCCGGCTTCGACGTCGACGCCCAGTTGGAGCGGCCGCGGGGCGTCGGGCTGCGCGGGCTGGTGGCCCGGGCCGGACAGGTGGGCGGCCGGGTGCGGATCGACTCGACCCCCGGCTGGGGGACGCGGGTGCGGGCCGACCTTCCCTATCGCAGCGCCAGCGCCTCGGACGGGCCGCGGCTGCGGGTGCTCATCGTCCACTCCCAGCCGGCGATGCGGGCCGGGCTGGTGCGGCTGCTGGCGGCTAGCGAACCCAGCGTCCAGGTGGTCGCCGAGGTGGGCGACCTCAACCAGGCGGTCGAGGCGCTGCGGCTGCTGCGTCCAGCAGTGGTGCTGGCCGGCACTCGGTTGCCCGGGGTCACCGGTCCGGCGCTGCTGAACGCGGTGACCGCCGTCGACCCGTCAGTCGGCGTGGTCGCGATCTCCGACCGCCCGGCCGCAGCCGAGGCCGAGGTGCGCGAGTGGGTGGCCGCCGGCGCCCGCGGCTTCGTCAACGCCGACGCGGACGCCACCGCACTGGGCCGCGCAGTCGTCGGAGTGGCGCGTGACGACGTCCTGGTGCTCGGCGGCGTGCTGGAGCAACTCGGTGGCCTGCCCCAGGTGGAGTCGGACTCCCGCCTCACCACCCGCGAAGCCGAGGTCCGCGCCCTGCTCGAACAAGGCCTCGCCGACAAGCAGATCGCCCACCGCCTCGGCATCTCCGTCAAGACCGTCGAGAAGCACGTCTCCGCCATCCTGCGCAAAGCCAACGTTCGCTCCCGCACGGAACTCCTCGTGCGGATCTGACGCACACCGGCCGTTGCGCTACGTGTTGGCTGTGGTGGCGGCCCTTCCGGCGCTGAACTTGCCGGCGCGCTACGAGGTGGTTGTTGTGGAGCCTTGGAGAAGCGCCGTATCAACCATCTTGTAGCGAAGCGTGGAACTGCGCGCAGCGACCTGGTTCAGAACGACCGTCTGGCGCACCGCTGTGCTTGTTTGGCGCTGGCTCCCAGGCTTCCGCAGTTCGGCTCGGCTGAGGGTTCGGGACGTGTCGGTCNNCGGTACGGCTCGTCCCTACCCCGGTCCCCCCAGGGCGGGGGTGGGTTATCCCCCATTCAGTTGCGGGGGCGGGCTGCTTAGGGTGGCGGCATCGTCCGGCGTCGAGAGAGGCATCGTGGCCGTCACATCCTTGGCAGACATCCTGAAGCCCGCCTTCGAGCAGCGGTACGGGGTGCCCGCGATCAACATCGTCAACGACCTCACCATGGAGAATGTGCTCGCCGGTGCCGTGGAGGCCCGGTCGCCGGTCATCGTCCAGACCTCGGTGAAGACCGTGAAGTCGATCGGCGCCCGCGTGCTCTACGCGATGTGGGAGGCGATGACCCGTGGCATCGAGGTGCCTGCCTGTCTGCACCTCGATCACTGCCCCGAGCGGCAGGTGATCAGCGACTGCCTGGCCGAGGGCTGGAACTCCGTCCTCTTCGACGCCTCGCTGCTGCCGGTCGAGGAGAACCAGCGGCAGACGGTCGAGGTGGTGGCCGAGGCCCGCCGCCACGGCGCCCACGTCGAGGGCGAGATCGAGTCGATCACCGGCCAGGAGGACGGGGTGGGCTCCGACGAGGAATCCCGCCAGCAGACCGCCGAGGTGACGCTCGCCTACCTGCGCGAGACCGGGGTGAACGTCTTCGCGCCCGCCATCGGCAACGCCCACGGACGCTACAAGCGGGCCCCGATCCTCGACTTTCAGCGGGTCACCGACCTGGTTGCCGCGCACCCGATCCCGATGGCGCTGCACGGCGGCTCCGGACTGTCAGACGAGCAGTTCCAGGATCTGATCGCCCGCGGCTGCGCCAAGGTCAACATCTCGACCGCCCTGAAGGAGCGGTTCATGCAGTCGAGTCTGGGCTACCTCAAGGAGGCCGAGGCCGCCGACAAGTGGGATCCGCCCTCGCTCTTCAAGGTGGTCGCCGCCGACATCCGCGACCTGACCAGGGGCTACGCCGAGGTCTTCGGCAGCGCCGGGAAGGCCTGACATGCCGAGGGTGACCTTTCGCAGCCACAGTCGGACAGGGACGGTTCCTTGTCCCGGAAAGGCCTGACATGCCGGCCCTGATCTTCGACTGCGACGGCGTCCTGGCCGACACCGAGAAGGACGGCCATCTGCCGGCCTTCAACGCCGCCTTCGCCGAAGCCGGGCTGCCGGTGGAGTGGAGCGAGGCCGAGTACGCCGAGAAGCTCACAATCGGCGGCGGGAAGGAGCGCATCGCGTCCGTCTTCACTCCGGAGCTGGACGTAGCCATCGGCGTCTCTACGGACGTAGAGCGCGCTGACTGGATCAAGCAACTGCACCTGGGCAAGACCGCCCGGTTCACTCAGCGGGTGGCGGACGGTCTGTTGCCCGGCCGTCCCGGCATCCGGCGCATCATCGGCGATGCGCTGGGTGCCGGATGGACGGTGGCGGTCGCCTCCACCTCGGCCGAGGCCAGCGTCCGGGCCGTCCTGCGGCATGCTGCCGGCGAGGCGAGCTACGAGCAGGTCCACGTCTTCGCCGGAGACGTGGTGGCCGCCAAGAAGCCCGCCCCCGACATCTACCTGAAGGTATTGGCGGATCTGGCGCTCGACTCGTCCGACTGCGTGGTGGTCGAGGATTCCGGCATCGGGGTCGCCGCCGCCGTCGCCGCAGGCCTCACCACGGTGGTGACGGTCAGCTCCTTCACCGCCGAGGACGACTTCACCGGCGCCGCGCTGATCCTCAGCGACCTGGGCGACCCCGGCGCCCCGCCCGCCGTCATCGCCGCGCCCACCGGGTTCGTCCCCGCCGGGCCCGTCACCCTGGAAGACCTGACCGCCCTGATTGCGAAGGAGCACACCCGATGAGCGGAACCCTTGCCGACACCGAGTTCGTCGTCCGGCGGATCGCGGAGACGATCCTGGCCAACGAGAGCTACTTCGGCGAACTGGACGCGGTGGTCGGCGACGGCGACTTCGGGTACTCGCTGGCGCGCGGCTTCGAGATCGTCGTCGACCAGTGGGACACCTTCGACCGGACCGACCCCGGCGTCTTCCTGCAGAAGGTCGCCATGACCATCTCGAGCCGGATCGGAGGAACCTCGGGCCCGATCTGGGGGACCGCCTTCCTGCGCACCGGCGCCCAGCTGAAGGGCAACGAGACCTTCGACGGCGCCGACCTGGTGCGCGCCCTGCGAGCCGCCGTCGAAGGGATCAAGGCCCGCGGCCAGGCCGAACTCGGCGACAAGACCCTGCTCGACTCGCTCGTCCCCGCGATCGACACCCTGGAAACCGAGCTCGGCAAGGGTTCGTCCCGCGCAGAGATCGTCCAGGCGATGGCAGCGACCGCCCGTGAGACCGCCGACGCCACTGCCAGCCTGCAGGCGATGCGCGGCCGCGCCGCCTACACCGGCGAGCGCTCGATCGGCTCCGTGGACGCCGGAGCCACCGCGATCGCCGTCCTGCTCGAAGCCCTGGCCGCCGACTGGCCCGAATAACTGAATAGCCAACCATCACTCGAAGGAGAGTCATGAAGAAGTTCGTCAACGATCCCAAGCAGTTCGTGCCCGAGATGCTCGAGGGCATCGCGCTGGCCAACCCGGACACCATCGTCTACGTGCCCGAGTACAACCTGATCATGCGCTCGGACGCCCCGAGCCACGACAAGGTCAGCATCGTCCAGGGCTCCGGCTCGGGCCACGAGCCGGCCCACGTCATGGTGGTCGGCCCAGGCATGCTGGACGCCGCCTGTCCGGGCGATGTGTTCGCCGCACCGCCGGCCGACTACGTCTACGAGACCGCCAAGCGGGTCGCTTCCGACAAGGGCGTGCTGCTGCTGGTCAACAACTACACCGGTGACCGGATGGCCTTCGACATGGCCGCCGAACTGGCCGACGCCGACGGCATCAAGGTGAAGACTCTCTTCATCAACGACGACGTCGCCGTGCAGGATTCGACCTGGACGGTCGGACGCCGCGGCGTGGCGGGCAACTTCTTCGTCATCAAGGGCGTCGGCGCGAAGTCCGAACAGGGCGCCGACATCGACGAGGTCTACCGGGTCGGCGAGAAGATCAACTCGGTCACCCGCACCATGGGCATCGCGCTCACCGCCTGCACCCCGCCGGCCAAGGGCAGCCCGCTCTTCGACCTCGGCGAGGACGAGATGGAGGTCGGCGTCGGCATTCACGGCGAGCCCGGACGCCGTCGCGCCAAGCTGGTCAGCGCCGACGAGATCGTGGACGAACTGCTCGGCGCGGTCGTCCCCGACCTGCCGTTCGCCTCCGGCGACCGGGTCGCCCTGATGGTCAACGGCCTGGGCGGCACCCCGATCAGCGAGCTGTACCTGCTGTATGGAATCGCCGCCAAGAAGCTGCAGGCCCAGGGCATCGAGATCGCCCGCAGCTACGTCGGCGAGTACTGCACCAGCCTGGAGATGGCCGGCGCGTCCATCACCCTGGTCAAGCTGGACGACGAGATCGAGGAGCTGCTGGCCGCCCCGGCGTCCATCGTGAACCGCGTCTTCTGAAAGGTATCCGCGCATCGGCACCGCATACGCCGACCGAGTCAGGGGCGGCATCCCGGTGACGCGCACCGGCACCGCTTATGGCGGCCTCTAGCCCCGTCATAAGCGGTGCCGATGCGCGGCTGCCACCTTGAGCCGATCAGGGGCGGACGGTAAGCGGTGCGAATGCGCGGATAGGGCGCAACCACCGATCAAGCCGCGCCGGCTGGACCTCAATCCCTGGGTAGTCTGCCGCCATGGGATCGGTGACGCAGGTGTGGGCGCATCGGGGGGCGAGCGACCACGCTCCCGAGAACACCCTTCCCGCGTTCGAGCTGGCGCTGGAGCAGGGCGCGGACGGGGTCGAGTTCGACGTCCAGTTGAGCAAGGACGGCGCGGTCGTCCTGGTGCACGACGACACCCTCGACCGGACCACCGACGGCCACGGCCGGGTGGTCGACCACACCCTGGCCGAGTTGCAGCAACTGGACGCCCGCAACGGGATGAACCACTATGCGCCCACCCGCATCCCCACCCTGGACGAGGTGCTGACTCTGCTCGCCCCGGAGCGTGCGCGGGTGAACATCGAACTCAAGAACGACGAAGAGCCCTACCCGGGCCTGGAGGACGAGGTGCTCGCCGCCGTCCAGCGCCACAAGCTCGGCAATCGGGTGGTGGTCTCGTCCTTCTCGGAGAACAGCCTGCGCCGGCTGCACGCCCTCAACCCGGCGATCGAGCTGGCCACCCTCTACACCNNTGGGTGTACCGCGCCCACCTGCTCGGCCTGGCGATCCGTCCCTGGGTGCCCAACCGCGAAATGACCTTGGCCTGGCTGATGCGCAGCCGGGTGGACGCCGTGATCACCGATCTCCCGAGCCTCGCCTGCGAGGTCCGCGCCCGCATCCGCAGCGCCCGCTGGCTGGGCTAGCAGGTCACCCCAGGGCGGCGGGCAGGATCGACAGCGGCACCGAGCCCAGGTTCAGGGCGCGGGTGTGGAAGTCCTTCAGGCTGAACTCCTCGCCGCGGGCGCGGGCGGCGGCCTCGGCCGCGGCGCGGGCCTGCTCCCAGAGGCGCTGGCCAACCTTGTAGGAGGGCGCCTGGCCGGGCCAGCCGAGGTAGCGGTTGAGCTCGAAGCGCAGGAAGGCCTCGTCCATGTTGGCGTTGGAGCGCAGCAGTTCCCAGGCCTTCGCGGCGTCCCAGGTTCCGCCGCCCCAGCGCGCTGGCGCCGGCTTTCCGAGATGGACGCCGATGTCGAGCACGACCCGGGCGGCCCGCATCCGCTGGCCGTCCAGCAGGCCGAGCCGGTCGCCCGGGTCGTCCATGAAGCCGAACTCCTCCATCAGCCGCTCGGCGTACAGCGCCCAGCCCTCGCCGTGGCCGGAAGTCCACAGCACCAGCCGCCGCCAGCTGTTCAGCTGGTCGCGGACGAGCACCTGCTGGGCGATCTGCAGATGATGTCCCGGAACCCCCTCGTGATGGACGGTGGTCCGCTCCCGCCAGGTGTTGAACTCGGTGACCCCCGGCGGCACCGACCACCACATCCGGCCGGGACGGCTGAAGTCGTCGCTGGGGGCGGTGTAGTAGATGCCGCCGTTCTGGGTCGGCGCGATCATGCACTCGATGGTGCGGATCGGCTCGGGAATGTCGAAGTGCACCCCGTCCAGGGCCGTGATCACCGAGTCGGCGGTGAGCTGCATCCACTCCTGCAAGGCGGCGGTGCCGTGCAGCGTGTAGGCCGGGTCGGCGTCCAGCACCGCGATCGCGTCCTCGATGGACGAACCGGGGCCGGCGATCTCGGCGACGACGGCATCCTGCTCGTCCGCCATCCGCTGCAGCTCTTCCAGACCCCACTCGTAGGTCTCGTCGAGGTCGACCTCGGCGCCCACGAAGGCGCGCGAGAAGCGGGCGTAGCGCTCGCGCCCCACCGCGTCCTTCGCCGGAGCGTGCGGCGCGACCTCCTCGGCCAGGAAGCGGGCCAGCTCGCCATATGCCGCGGCCGCCGCCAGACCCGCCCGCTCCAGGTCGCTCGCCAGCGCGGCCGTCACCGGTGCGCCGCCGGTGAAGCTCACGAAGAAGGAGGACGCCGGGTCGGCCAGCTCCGCGGCCTGCTTGACGCCTTCGGCGACCTGCAGCGCGGCCGGGACCAGCCCGCCGCGCACCCCTTCGCGCAGCGACTCGGCGTAGCCGCGGAGCGCGTCCGGCACCTTCGAGAGCCGGCTGGCGATGTTCGCCCAGTCGTCCTCGGCCCCGGTCGGCATCAGGTCGAACACGTCGCGCAGCTCCTGCAGCGGGCTTGCGATGACATTGAGGTCCGCGGTGTGCTCGGCGGCCTCGAACAGCTCCAGGTGCAGTCCGAGCCGATCCCGCAGGGCGGCGAGGGTCACCTCGTCGGTGGCGTCCACAGGCGCCGCCTGGTCGAGTTCGCGCAGCGTGGCACGGTCGAGGTCGGCCCGGGCGGCGTGCCCGGCGGGGGAGAAGTCGGTCATCAGGTGGTCGTAGCCCTTGAGGCCGAATCCGGTGGCCGCGATCGGGTCGAGGGCCGCGAGCCGGGTGGTGTACGCCTCGGCTACAGCGTCGATGGCGGAGGGTTCACGTGTGGTCACGAACCCGACCTTAGCCGCGCTCTGGTGTGTCCGGCAGCCGCCAGGTCAGCGAGCACCACAAGCGTCATCGGTGGTCACCCGGGTGGGGCGCACCATCGGCGTGGTGCGCACCTCGAGCGGGCCGACCTCCCCTGGCGTGCCGACGAAGGTCGCCCCGACCGTCACCTTGCCGCCGCCCAGCGGATTGACGGTCATGAACGAGGGGACCGGCCGGCCGAGGTCATGCATGTCCGGCGGACGCCAGTTCCAGGCCTTCTTGGTGCTCTTCGGCCGC
>CXWJ01002990.1_pt1 | contig 13165 bp, 15 predicted proteins | sample 590841 | NCBI WGS metagenome assembly CXWJ01 (sample SAMEA3498367, study PRJEB10139) | wastewater metagenome | biome: wastewater treatment plant; material: activated sludge | place: Austria | collected 2015-01-21 | reverse complement strand
GCCGCGTTGCCGGGCGCAAGTGTGGCCACGTTGCGACACGGCCTGCCGCAGAAATCCGCCGCCTCAGCGCACGCGCATGTACTTAAACACGATCGTCTTGCTCTTGCCGTCGAGGTCACCCACCGACGCCTCAAGCGTGTCCGTGCCGGTGCGCCGGTACTCGATCCGTTTCGGCCAATCATTCGCGGCGTTGGCGAACACGAGCGTCTTCGCATCGTGCTTTACAAGCCGGAACTCTGTCCCCTCGTCCCCGCCGGGTTGCGCGATGAAGACAATGCCTTCCTTCCGATTCTCAATGCGCATGAACTCGAACAGCTGACGAAGCCCGTCGATCGTACGGCTCATCCCGGTAATCACGTTCCCCTTGTTGTTCGTCCACAGCTCGTCGACCACGAGCGTTCCCTTGACCTCGCGCCACTGCCCCTCGAGCATCGCCGTCGCGCCCCAGGCGTCCACGCTCTCCGCGCGCACGTTCGCACCTCCCACGAGTAAGACCGCTCCGACCACCGCAAACCAAACCCGCGCCATCGCCGTAAAACCTCCCAAGAAATCAGAGAAAACGTAATGTCATGCCGCTCCGCCTGCAATCGCGCGTGTCGGGTTTGCCAACCCGCCCCATTGCCGAACGCGCCAAACCGGTGTCCACTGCCTTAAACCGCTAGTGCATTGGAGGCCTGCCCCATGAATGCCCACGCCGCCATCGACATCAAAGCCGCGCGCGAGGAAGCTTACGCCCTGCCGCTGGAGAAGCTGAACCCCGCCCAGCCCGCGCTGTTCCAGGCCGACGCGATGTGGCCCTATTTCGAACGCCTGCGCAAAGAAGACCCCGTCCACTACACGGCGGAAAGCGAGTTCGGCGCCTATTGGTCGATCACGAAATTCAACGACATCGTGGCGATCGACACGAACCACCAGACGTTCTCCTCCGACTACACGCGCGGCGGCATCACGATCGCCGGCGGCACGACGAACTTCGAGCCGCTGCCCATGTTCATCGCCATGGACCCGCCGCGCCACGACGTGCAGCGCAAGGCTGTGACGCCCGCCGTCGCGCCGGCGCAGCTCGCCGCGATGGCGCCGCAAATTCGCGAACGCGCAGCCGGTATTTTGGATTCGCTGCCGATCGGCAAAGAGTTCGACTGGGTCGACCTCGTCTCGAAGGAACTGACCGCGATGACGCTGGCGACGCTGTTCGGCGCGCCGCAGAAGGATCGCCGCCAAATCACGCACTGGTCCGACGTCGTGACGGCGGTGCCGATGAAGGGCGGCCTCATCGAAACGTTCGAGGAGAAGCTGAAAGTCTTCGACGAGTACAACGCCTACTTCGTCGGCCTGTGGAACGAGAAGGTCAACGCGCCGCCGCAAGCGGACATGATCTCGATGCTGGCCCACCACCCGGAAACGCGCAACATGGCCCCGCGCGAATACTTCGGGAACGTGGTGCTGCTCACCGTCGGCGGCAACGACACGACGCGCAACACGATCTCAGGCTCCGTTCTCGCGCTGAACCGCAACCCAGACCAGTACGCGAAGCTGCGCGCGAACCCCGGCCTGATCCCGAACATGGTGTCGGAAACGATCCGCTGGCAAACGCCGCTCGCCCATATGCGCCGCACGGCGGTCAAGGACTACGAGTTTGAGGGCAAGAAGATCAAAGAAGGCGACAAGGTCGTCATGTGGTACGTCTCCGGCAACCGCGACGACGAAGTGATCGATAAGCCTAACGACTACATCATCGACCGCGACCGCGCCCGCCACCACGTCTCCTTCGGCTTCGGCATCCACCGCTGCGTCGGCAACCGCGTGGCGGAGTTACAGCTCACGATCATCTGGGAAGAAATCCTAAAGCGCTTCCCGGAAATCATCGTCACCGCCGAACCGAAGCGCACGTATTCCACGTTCGTGAAGGGTTACGAAACGCTGCCGGTGATCATCCCACGGCGGAACTAGGCCACGCCCACGCACCGCTAGCCGACCGGCACCCGTAGCGCGGCAAACGCGAACGCGGCCAGCATCGCCACGTGAATGACGGTCACGGCGCGGTTGCCGTGCCTGAGCCCGCGCGCCTCACGCTCGTACGCGGCACGGTCCGGGCGCATCGCTTTGAAGCCGTGCAACACGTCGTCGATGCCCACGAAGAAGCCAAGCGTCAGACGCACGAAGAAGAGCAGCCACGCAAGCCGCCACATCCCCACCGGATCCAGCCCCAAGAACTCGGCAACGCTGATCAACTGCAAAGCCCCCAAGGCGAGATGATCGCGGGCCGCAACGCCGCGTCAAGCACGCGCTCGGCTAACGTCCGCGGGAATCGCAGTCACGCCGCGACAACCGCAAGGGGAACACGCAGGAGGCTGCGCTCGCAAACCCTTTAGTTGCCAATTCGAGATCGCTGCTATGCAATCGTTGGGAGCCGCAGGAGACGAACCATGCCGACCGATGCCGCCGCACGCACCGCCGCCGCACTCGACGCCGTACGCATCGCCGTCGCGGCGCTGATTTGGATCCACGGCGCCGCGCGCCTGTGGTTCGGCGGCGTGGAACCGTTTGGCGGCTGGCTCGACTCCCAAGGTTTTCCATTCGGCGTGCAACAAGCGTGGGCCGTCACGATCTACGAACTGATCGCGCCGCTCTTCATCGTCGCGCGCAGGTTCGTGACCCTGGCTTGCTTGGGCCACATCTTCATCTTGGGGCTGGGCCTCGTGCTCGTGCACGCACCGGCCGGCTGGTTCGTCGTGGGCTTGGGGCGCAACGGCGTCGAGTACAGCGTGCTGCTCATCACCTGCCTCATCGCGGTTGCGTGGGCGCACTGGCCTTGGGAGCGCGAGCGCTAATAGCGGACGACGTCATCGACGTTGACCCAAATCAAGGGACCGCCGCCCCGCTTCGGGCTATGAGCGTTCCCGGTATGACCAAAATCAAGTACATCGAAAACGAGGGTACCGAACACGTCGTCGACGTGCCCGACGGCATGTCCGTGATGGAAGGCGCGGTACGCTACACGATACCGGGGATCGACGGCGATTGCGGCGGCTCATGCGCCTGCGCCACCTGCCACGTCTATGTCGAGAACGGGTGGATGGCGAAACTCGCGCCCATGAACGACCTCGAACGTGACATGCTCGACTTTGCCTTCGACGTGAGGGAGAACAGTCGCCTCGCCTGCCAAATCAAAGTGAATCCCGCACTCGAGGGGCTCGTCGTCCGCACGCCGGCCCGCCAGTACTAAGCGACTCATTCTCAGTTGCTGAGAGAAGGGTGCCGCGTTTGATCTGCATCAAAACGTATTCATGACGGCCGCGTCATTCTCACCGGCGAATTTCATCGCGAGGAGACTGCCATGACGGCCACTGCCGCACCCAAAGTCGTCAAGAAGGGCAAGTGGGAAGTCACCATGACGCCCGACGATTTGTATCGCAACCCAATGGAGATCGCCTGGTCGTTCGACTATCTGTTCGGCAAGGGCAAGGTCGAAGATCTCTACAAGCGCGCCAAGCAAAACCAGTGGGACAGCGACCAGCTGCTGCCCTGGGACACGAAGGTCGACCCATCCAGTCCGCTGATCGCCGACCGCTCGTCGATCTTCCACAAAATGCCGTTCTTCAACAAACTGTCGAAGTCGCAGCGCGAAACGTTCACCGCGCACTCGACCGCGCAGNNTCCGTGCCCGACACGACCGCAAAGCTCTACGCGGCGACGCAAACGATGGACGAAGCGCGCCACGTCGAAGTGTACGCGAAGTACTGCGACAAGGTCGCCATGGTCTATCCGATGACGCCGTGGCTGAAGATGCTGATCGACGCGACGCTGAAGTCGGACCGCTACGAGAAGGTCATGATCGGCATGAACATGATCGTCGAAGGCCTCGCCCTCGGCGCGTTCAACAACATGTACCACGTGACGAACTGCCCGCTTCTGAAGGCGCTGACCTTCAACGTCATGCGCGACGAATCCCGCCACGTCTCGTTCGGCCACATCTTCTTGGGGCCGGTCATCAAGAAGCTGGACGAAGCCGCGCGCGAGGAATTGGCCGACTTTGCGTTCAACGCCATCTACCTGATCGTGCAGGGCACGCAGGTCGGCGGCGGGCAGACGCTGGCAAGCCGCGCGGACCCGGGCTTCATGCAGGTTCTAGCGAACTCCGAGATCGACCCGGAAGACTTCTTCAAAGGCCTGCAGGAAGCGGCCGATGCCGGCATCCTGATGGACTTCCCGCCGGGCCAGATCCACTCGCTGCACGATCTGATGCTGCCCGCGCTTGCGCGCGTCGGCCTGATCACGCCGCGCGTGCGCAAGAAATACGACGAGGCCGGCATTCAGATCAGCGAAGACTTACGCGTCCTTCACCAGATGGAAGGTGGCGCACCGAATGTCGAAGCTGCTGCAGAGTAAGCTTCGAAGGAACCGTCGCGCCGGCCATGCCCGTCCCCCTCGGCCCCGGCGCGCGGTTCCAATAACAGGAGGGTGAAATGACGAACCTCACCCGCGAACCTGCAACGCCGGCCGATAAGACATCGCCGGCGTTCTTTCGCGCGTTGGTCGAAGGCGTACCGGAGGCGATCATCGTCACGACGCCGGACGGCACCATCACGTATTTCAACCCCGCGTCCGAGAAGCTGCTCGGCTATGCGCAAGCCGACGTGATCGGCCGCAACATCGTTATGCTCGTGCCGCAGCAGCCCGACCGGCGTGCCGACGCGGTGAAATGGCTGGAGCGCTGGGCGAACGAACCCGACGAGACGCAGTCGCGCTTCCTCGACTTCATCGCGCAGACGAAATCGGGCGCCCAGATGCCCGTTGACGTGCGCGTCGTCGAACGCAAGATCGACGGGNNAGGAAAGAGCAAGCCGCGTTCCGCCAGGCGCATCTGCGTGCATCGCGCATCCTGCAAGTCGCCGAAGACGGCATCGTCTCCGCTGACGCCGCGCAAACGATCACGTTCTTCAACCTGAAAGCCGAAGAGATGTTCGGCTACCGCGCCGAAGAAGTGATGGGCCGGCCGCTGTCGACGCTGATGCCGGAACGCTATCGCGCCCGCCACAAGGGCGACGTCGAACGCTTCGGCTTGGGCAAACAAGCCTCCCGCCAAATGAACGAGCGCGGCAGCGTCGTGGGCCAGCGCAAGAGCGGCGAAGAGTTCCCGATGGAAGTCGCGATAACGAAGGTGAACGTCGGCGGCGCGCTCACCTACACCGCCCACGTCCGCGACATCACGAAGCGCAAGCAACGCGACGAACAGCTGCGCGAAAGCGAACGCCGCTTCCGCGCGATCTTCGAGCACGCGTTTGAGGCAATCGGCCTGCTCTCGCCCGACGGCACCGTTCTAGAGATCAATCGTGCCGGCCGCTTGATGACCGAGGGCGCCTCCCAGCTGATCGGACTGCCGCTCTGGGATCTGCCCTGGGCCGGCAGCGATCTCACGCCCGACGACACGGCCCGCCAGCGCCTGCGCAGCGCGGTCGCGCAAGCGGCGGGCGGCGAACCCGTGCGCTACACGGCCGAACTCCGCCGCAGCGAAACCGACACACGCCAGATCGACATCTCACTGACGCCGATCCGAGACGAACAGGGCAAGGTGATCTACATCGTCCCGGAAGGGCGCGACGCGACGCTCAGACCGTGAGGTCGCTCGAACGCAAGCCTGACCTATCGGTGCACTGTGTTCGCTTTTCGAACGAAAGTGGTGGGTGATGCAGGAATCGAACCTGCGACCCGCTGATTAAGAGTCAGCTGCTCTACCATCTGAGCTAATCACCCGCCGGTGCGATGGGCGGCCTCGAAAAAGGGCGCCCCGGCGCGAAGAGGGCGTGCGTATAGCAAGGCCACCCCCTCATGTCCAGAAAGCGCTGAAACCGGCCACGCGGCACGGCGCCGCTGGCATTAGGGCCTCACGCGAGCACCCGCGTGATCGCGACCCCGCCGTCCACGACCAGCGTTTGGCCGACCACATAGTCGCCCGCACGGGACGCCAGATAAATCGCCGCCCCCGCCAAATCTTCGTCCCGCCCGATGCGTCCCGCCGGGATCGAACGCGCCACGCGCTCACCCTCGTCCCGCGCCATGATGTTCATTTCCGATGCGAACGCGCCCGGCGCCAGCGACGACACGACGATGTTGTCTTCGATCAGCTTGAGCGCCATGCGCTTCGTCAGATGGATCAGCGCCGCCTTGCTGGCGCCGTAAGAATAGGTCTCCTGCGGCGTCACGGAAACGCCGTCGATCGACGTGATATTGATAACCTTCGCCGGCCTATCCGATGTCGCGGCCGCCTTCAGCAATCCATGCAGCGCTTGGGTCAGAAAGAACGGCGACTTCACGTTCAGGTCCATCACCTTGTCCCAGCCTTTCTCGGGAAACGTGTCGAACGCCTCCAGCCAAGCGGCACCCGCATTGTTGACCAAGATGTCGAGCTTCTTCTCGCGGCTGCCGATCGTGGCGGCGAGCGAACGCGCCCCGCTCACCTCCGAAATGTCGAGCGCGATCGGGATGCACGTACCGCCGCCCTTTGAAAGCTCTGCCGCCGTCGCCTCGCAGGCCTGTGCCTTGCGGGACGAAATGTAGACCTTCGCGCCCTGCGCGATAAATCCGGCCGCGATCATCTTACCGATCCCGCGGGACCCGCCGGTAACGAGCGCCGTACGCCCTTCGAGGGAAAAGAGGTTCTTCATCGTGGAAACCATTTGTTGCGACACGAGGCCACGTGTGCCGGACCGCCTCAACTTTGTCCAGTCTCCGCCACAATCGCAGCCCTAGACTGCCGCTCTCGCCTCGGGAGAACTCCATGCCGCGCGTTTCAGTGACACTTCTGCTCTGCAGCACTGCTTTGGTCGCTTGCGGCGAGTCCGATCAGCCGCAGCAGACACAAGCCGAGTACCATGTGGCCGCGCCCGCCGCCGACGCGGTTGCACCGGCTGAAGCCCCAGCAGTCGAAGGCATCATCGCCGGCTATGCAGGCCGGTTGGACAAGCCCGGCGCGCAGCAGCCGCAATCGGGCGAGTCTTACGTCTACGACCACAACATGACCGTCTCGATGGCAAGCGACTTCATCCGCTTGCGCTTCGAACGAGCGCGCGACAAATGCCAAAACGACCCGGCGCTGAAGTGCAAGATCATGTCCGCCTCGTTCCAGCTCTTGGGAGCCCCCGACGCTCCGCTGCCCGTCGCGCATCTAACGGTCGCTTTGCCGCACGACAGCGTCGACCCCTTCGAACAGGCCCTCGTCGAACCGCTCCCGGGCGAAAGCAAAGACGACATCCTCGTCAAAGCCCGCACGACCACGGCGCAGAACGTGACCAGTCAGGTGAAAGACCTCGACGCCCGCCTTGCGCAACTGAAGAACTACCGCGACCGCATGATGGAGCTGTCGAAGCGCGGCGGCAAAACCGAAGACCTGATCAAGGTCGAAAGCGAGATCTCACAAACCCAAGCCTCGATCGAACAGATCGAAGCCCAACAGCGCGACCTTGCCGAGCGCATTGCGAAGGAAAACCTGTCGATCTCCTTCGAGGCGCAGTCGACCGTCTCCGACGCGATGCAGCCCGTGCGCGACGTCTGGCAAAACTCGCTGCGCGTGATGGCCGCGAGCGGCGCCGCCGTCCTCGCCCTCGTCGTCGGCATCATCCCGTGGATTCCGGTCTTCTTGCTCGGCTTCTTCGGCCTGCGCTGGCTGTGGCGCCGCGCGACGCGCGCCTAGATCAACGCCGCAGCCGATCGCGGAATGTCGACCGCGCGGTGCACCTGTACGCTGAGGAGCAGCCCAAACCCGAACAGCACGGTGAGCAACGCCGTGCCGCCGTAACTTACGAGCGGCAGCGGAATACCCACCACGGGAATGAGCCCCATCGACATCGACGTGTTGATGAGGATGTAGAGCAGGAAGTTGAGACACACCCCCATCGCGACGAGCCGTCCGAACTGACTTCGGGTGTCGAGCGCGATCTGCACGCCGTTGTAGAGGATGGCCGTATAGAGTCCCATCAGCATCAGAAGTCCAAACAAACCGAACTCCTCGCCCAGCACGGTGAAAATGAAGTCCGTCTGCTTCTCGGGCAGGAAGTTGAGCCGGCTCTGCGTGCCCTCGCCGAACCCCTTGCCGAAGAGGCCGCCGGACCCAAGCGCGATCTTCGATTGCGTGATGTTGTAGCCCGCGCCCAGCGGATCGCTGTCCGGGTCGAGAAACGTATAGACGCGCTGCTTCTGATAATCTTTGAGCACGAACTCCCAGCCAACGGGAACGGCCGCCGCGATCAGCGCCACGACCGGCAAAATGATCTTCCAGCTCAAACCGGCAAGGAAGATGAGCCCGCAACCGCCCAAGATCAGGATCGTCGCAGTACCGAGGTTCGGCTGAATGAGAACGAGCCCCGCAGGCAGCGCGACAAGCACGAGCGCCACGAACAGCCGCGTCGGGCGCGACACGTCGTCGAGCAAAACCCCGTGCAAGAACCGCGAGAGCGCAAGGATCAGCGCGATTTTCATCAACTCCGATGGCTGCAGCTGCAGCGGCCCGATGTCGATCCAACGCTCGGCACCTTTGCCCATGCGCCCCATGAACTCGACGGCAACCAGCAACAGTAGCGAAACGCCGTAGATCGGATAGGCCAGTTGAAACCAAACGCGCACGTCGATCACCGCGATCGCGATCATCGCCGCGAAGCCGATGCTGAAGCGCACAACCTGCCGGTCCGCCCATGGCTCGAGGTTCATTCCCGCGACCGAGTAGAGCAGCGCAAATCCAATGCAACAAACCGCAGTGATCAACCCGACCAGCGTCCAGTTCAGCGATCTGAGCTTCCCCATGAACCGCGTGTCGCGGCCGGTCGATCCATATGCAGCGTTTAGCGGCATCGCATCACGCTTTCGATACGGGGCCGGAAGCGGTGCGCACCGGCGGCACGAAGTACTCTTTCCGCGCGGGATCGCGTTGGGCGACCAGCGTCATCACGTCCTTGGNNATCACGTCCTTGGCGATCGGCGCCGCCGCGCGCGAGCCGCCACCGCCATGCTCTACGATCACGGAGATGGCGTAGCGCGGCTCCTTCACGGGCGCGAACGCGATAAAAAGACCGTGGTCGCGGAACTTCCAGGGAATAGACATCGGATCGCGGCCGCGCAACGCGGCAGTCAGCTTGCGCACCTGCGCGGTGCCGGTCTTACCGGCCATATCGAAGCCTTCCACATCGATGCGCGAACGTGCGCCGGTGCCACCTTGGTTCGTCACTGCATCCATGCCCCCGTGCACGATCGCGACATGCGCGGGGTCGAGCCCCATATCCTCCGGCGGCGGCAAACCGCGATCGACACCGCCGAACGAGCGGATCACATGCGGTATCACGGCCTTGCCGCCGTTCGCGAGCCTGGCGGTCATCACGCAGAGCTGCAGCGGTGTGGTAAGGACAGCGCCCTGCCCGATCCCCACGTTGAACGTATCGCCGTCGCGCCAAATGTCATTGCGCGCACGGCGCTTCCATTCCGGATCGGGCATGAGCCCGCTCTTCTCGCCGGGTATTTCCAGCCCATACGTCTGCCCAAGCCCGAACTTGCGCGACATTGCGGCGATCGCCTCGATGCCCGTGCGCCGCGCGCACTCGTAGAAGTAAACGTCGCACGACTGCTTGATCGCCGTGTGCATGTCGACCGACCCGTGACCGCCGCGCTTCCAGCAATGAAAGAAGTGATTGCCGAGGGCCCGCCCGCCGGAACAGTGCACGCGATGGCGCGGCGTCATCGCGCCGGACGCAAGCGCCGCAAGTGCCACGATCGGTTTATAGGTTGAGCCGGGCGGATAGATACCGGTGATGGCCTTGTTCAGAAGCGGCTTGTGCTCGTCTTCATTGAGCTGCTTCCAGATCGCAGGCGACACCGTGCCCGTAAACGCATTCGGATCGAACCCGGGCGCCGAGACGATGGAGATGATCTCGCCCGTGTTCACGTCCATTACGACGACGGAACCGCTTTGCCCCGCAAGTTTCTCTTGCGCAAGCTTTTGCACCTCCATGTCGAGCGACAGCACAACGTCTTGCCCCGTCGTCCCCTCGCGCCGCCCGAGTTCGCGGATTACACGGCCGTGTGCGTTCACTTCGACCTGCAACGCGCCGGGCTTGCCACGCAGCGCATCGTCGGCCGCCTTCTCGACGCCCGAGCGGCCGATCCGGAAGCCCGGAAGCGACAGCAACTCGGGCTGCTTCTCGATGTCCTTGTCGGTAACGCCGGCGACATACCCCAATACGTGGCTGAGCCATGGACCGAACGGATAGGAGCGAAGCTCGCCCACGTCGGTCTCTACGCCCGGCAAGTCCGGTGCGTTGATATTGACTTTGGCGAAGTCCTCCCAATTGAGCCCTTCTGCGACCAATACCGGGTTGAACGCCTTGCTGCGAAGCGCGTCGCGCAAGATGCGCTCAAAGCGCTGCGGCGACATAGGGATCAATTTTGCCAGTTGCTCGAGAACCGCGCGCACGTCCTTCGCTTGCTCGGGCACGAGCAGCACGCGGAAATTCTGTGTCGTATTGGCAAGCTCGACACCCGTTCGATCGTAGACGCGACCCCGCTGCGGCGCGATCAGCTGCAAATTGATGCGGTTGTCTTCGGCCAGCATCGCGAACTGCTCGCGCTGCAGAACCGACAGCTGGAACATTCGCCCACCGAGCAACCCGAAGAGCCCAAGCGTCCCCGCCGACAAGATCGCCGTCCGCCGCGAGAAGGCACGATACCGAACGCTTTCACGACCGTCGCTCATGCCGTCACAGCGCCTCGCGTGCGGTTGTCAGGAAACCCCGCACGAAAAAGAAGGCCTTGGCGACAACCGGAAACACAACGATCGAGACGAACGCTTGCAACAAGATCGGCCAGATCGGTAGCCAGCGCATGAAGTAGATCGATCCGGCAATCCACGTCACGAATGCCGTGACAAGCGCCACGATCACGAAGCCCAGCCAGACCCCCCGCACGGTCCGCCCGAAGAAGAACACGCGCTGCGACAGCGAAAAGCCGTATGCGAGGAGATAGATCAGCGCCCAGAACCCGATCGGCGCACCGGTCGCAAAATCCTGCGTCAGCCCGAGCGCGAACACCGCCCAAGCGGGCAGAAACTGCGGTCCAAAGATCGCCCAGAAGAACACGGCAGCCAGCACGATGTCCGGCGCCGGTGCGTAACCTTGAAAGAGGTTGAGCGGCGCCATCGCAAGCAGAATCGCGGCAAGCGTAATCACCAGCGGCAGCGAGTACCACACCTGCCGCATCACCCACATGACCGCGATCTGCGCGTAGTCGAGCATCGCTCTATCCCGGCATCAATGCGGCGACCGGCGTCGTCTTCGGACGCTTCGGCGCGCTCGCCGCAGGCGCCGACGGAGCCGTCCCGGTGGCTGCGGGCGCAGCCCCTTCCTTGGACGGCGTCGCACCGGGCAACGGTTCCGGCGGCGCGTTGTCGACGTCCACCGACGGCATGTACTTCAAGATGCGCACGAAGTCCGCGCGCGCTTCGCCGGTGAAAAGATCGACCCGCGGCGACTTCGACGAGGCCACTGTGCCTACGGCGACGCCCGGCGGAAACACGCCGCCATCCGGCGTCGTGACGATCCGCGCGCCGGCTGTAATCCGGGATCCCGGCGGCAGGTACTCGAGCAACGGCTGCCCGGAGTTGTCGCCGACCATAATGGCTTTCAGGTTGGAGCCCTCGACGAGAACCGGAACGCGGCTGTTCAAGTCGGTGAGCAACAGCACGCGTGCCGAGCGTTGCCCCGCCGTGATCACCCGTCCCAAGAGGCCGCGCTCGTCCACCACCGCCTGCCCCTTCGAGAGCCCCTGTTCGCGTCCGGCGTTGACGAGAACCGTGCGCACGAACGGCCCCGTGGCGTCCGCGATGACCCGCGCCGCGACGAACGTGATCTTGTCGTCCGGGCGCACCTTCAAAAGCTCTTCGTAGCGGCGCGTCTTTCGTTGTAGTTCGGCAAGCTCGGTCAGGTTCGACCTCAGCCGCCCGTTCTCTTCGCGCAAACGCTGGTTCTCTTCGTACACCGAGAAGAAAGAACTGACGCCCTCGCTCCAGCGTTTGAATTCAGCGGCGGGGGCGGCAACGACCTCCATCACCGGCGCACTCGCGTCGGTCACCGTCTCGCGAACGCCCTCGAAGATACCGTCCTGAGCCCGCGCAACGACCAGCGCGACGAACGCAACAACGGTCAAGAATGCAAGCGACAGATTCTGAGTGATGAACCCAAAGGGTCCCGACTCAAATCCTCTCCGGCGCTTGCGATCCCACGCCATACCCAAACCAAACCCTTCGCTTCATCCAGGCCACGGACGATCCCACGAATCCGCGGCGCCAATCACCATAGGTCTAGTAGTAAACCGACGAAAGCACCTGTTTGTGCGTGTTGATGTGCTCCAGCACCTTGCCTGTGCCCAAAGCCACGCAGGAAAGCGGCTCGTCTGCAATCGAGACGGGAAGCCCCGTTTCGTCCCGCAACACTTGGTCGAGGTTGGTCAACAGCGCGCCGCCACCGGTCAAAACGATGCCCTTGTCCACGATATCCGCCGCAAGCTCCGGCGGCGTCGCTTCGAGCGCGACCTTCACTGCCTCGATGATCTGGCTCACCGGCTCCTGGAGCGCGTCGGCGATCTGCGCTTGGCTGAGCGTGATTTCCTTCGGTACGCCGTTCAGGAGGTCGCGCCCCTTGATTTCGATCTTCGTCTCCTGCGCCTTGTCCGGCGCCCGCGCGCAGCCGACTTCCTTCTTGATCCGCTCCGCCGAAGCTTCGCCGACCAGAAGGTTGTGGTGACGNNCCATCGAACCCGTCGCTTCGGTCACCGGCAGGTCAGCGCCGATCGCCGCCGCCATCGGCTCTTCAATCAGATAGACGCGCCGCGCACCGGCCGAGAGCGCCGACTCCTGAATGGCGCGCCTCTCCACCGCCGTCGCACCCGACGGCACGCAGATGATGATCATCGGGTTCGCGAACGACCGGCGATTGTGCACCTTGCGAATGAAGTGCTTGATCATTTCTTCGGCCACTTCGAAGTCGGCGATGACGCCGTCGCGCATCGGACGGATCGCTTCGATGTTGCCGGGCGTGCGGCCCAGCATCATTTTCGCGGCGTTGCCGACTTCGAGCACCTGCTTCTTACCGCCCTTGTTCATGATCGCGACGACCGAAGGCTCGTTCAG
>CXWJ01003429.1_pt1 | contig 13167 bp, 17 predicted proteins | sample 590841 | NCBI WGS metagenome assembly CXWJ01 (sample SAMEA3498367, study PRJEB10139) | wastewater metagenome | biome: wastewater treatment plant; material: activated sludge | place: Austria | collected 2015-01-21 | reverse complement strand
GCGCACGGCATCGGACGGCTGCGCGCCGACGCTCAGCCAATGCAACGCGCGCGCTTCTTCGATCAGAAACGTGGGCGGATTGGTGAGCGGATTATAATGGCCGATGTTCTCGACAATGCGGCCGTCCCGCTTGGATTCCTTCTCGGCCACTACCACACGGTAGCTGGGTTGGCGTTTCTTGCCCTTGCGACTCAAACGAATTCGTAGCATGTTTTAGTTCGTCACTCCATTCTAAAAGAAGAAAATCTCTTCCCGGATTTACATTCGTCCCCCGAGGAGCGAAGACAGGGCATTGCGCCCGCGTCCGCCCTTTTGGAACTGTTTCATCATTTCCTGCATTTCGCGGTGCTGCTTCAGCAACACGTTGATCTCCTGCACCGACGTGCCGGAGCCAACGGCGATGCGGCGCTTGCGGCTGGCCTTGATCATTTTCGGGTTGCGCCGTTCGTCGGTGGTCATGGACTGGATCATGGCCTCGATNNTTGCTTGAGAAAGTCGTCGAGGTCGAAATCGCCCGACACCAGCTTCTGCCCGGCGCGCTGGGCCTCCTCCATGTCCATCTCGGACTGGGCTTGCTCGATGAGGGTCATCACGTCGCCCATGCCCAGGATGCGGTTCGCCAGCCGGTCGGGGTGGAAGACCTCGATGGCGTTCAGCTTTTCGCCCGTGCCCAGGAACTTGATGGGCACGCCGGTGACCTCGCGCATCGAAATGGCCGCGCCGCCGCGCGCGTCGCCATCGATCTTGGTCATAATCAAGCCGGTCAGGGTGACGGCCTGGTGGAAATCGGTCGCCACGCGCACCGCTTCCTGGCCGGTCATGGCATCGGCCACGAGCAACGTCTCGATCGGTTGCACACGGGCCTTGATGTTTTTGATCTCGCCCATCATCATCTCATCGATGTTGAGGCGGCCGGCCGTATCGAGGATAACCGTCGTCGCGCCGCTGGCGGCGGCTTGCTTGATGCCGTTGGCGCAGACCGTGACCGGGTTGGCGTTCGTCCCTTCGCTATAGACGGGGATATCGAGCTGCTTGCCCAGTGTCTCCAGTTGGTTGATGGCCGCCGGGCGATAGATGTCGGCGGCGACCAGGAACGGCCGCCGGCCCTGCTTGCGCAAATGGAGCGCCAGCTTGCCGGCCATCGTCGTCTTGCCCGCGCCCTGCAACCCCACCAGCATGATCACCGCCGGCGATTGCGCCCCCAGATTGAGGCGGCCCGGCTCGCCCAGCGTCCGCACCAGTTCATCGTGGACGATCTTGACCACCTGTTGGCCGGGCGTCAGGCTGCGCATCACTTCCTGGCCGATGGCGCGCTCGCGCACACGGCCCACGAACTCCTTGACAACCTTGAAGTTCACGTCGGCTTCCAGCAGGGCCAGACGCACCTCGCGCATCGCCACATCGACATCGGCTTCAGTCAATTTGCCGCGCTTTTGTAGATTGTCGAAAACAGATTGCAGGCGTGAGCCTAGTGTTTCAAACACAAATTCACCATCAGGCAAGGATCGGATTGCAAGGTGTTGGATTCTAACGCAGCCGCCGGTGGTCGTCAAGCCGCGGGCACGCGCCAAGACCCACCCGCCGGAGGCGGATGGGTCTCTCAACCAACATATTTTACACTGATAAGCCCGAAAAGGCTAGGCCAGGACTGGCGCAAGGGCCTCGGCCGCCTGGCGCAAGGCCTCGGCGCGGTCGGTGTTCTCCCAGGGCGCTTCGATGTCGTCGCGGCCGAAATGGCCGTAGGCAGCGGTGGGTCGATAGATGGGCCGGCGCAGCTTCAGATCGCGAATGATCGCACCCGGCCGCAAATCGAAATGCTCATTGATCAGTTCCACCAGTTGGTCACTGGTGAACGGGCTGGTGCCGAACGTCTCGACGTTGACGCTCAACGGATGGGCCACGCCGATGGCATAGGCCACCTGCACCTCGCAGCGGTCGGCCAGCCCGGCGGCCACCAGATTCTTGGCCACCCAACGGGCGGCATAGGCGGCGCTACGGTCGACCTTCGTCGGATCCTTGCCGCTGAACGCGCCGCCGCCATGACGCCCCATGCCGCCATAGGTATCGACGATGATCTTGCGGCCGGTCAGGCCCGCGTCGCCCATCGGCCCGCCGACCACAAAACGGCCGGTGGGGTTGATGTAGACCACCAGATCATCCGGCCCGATTTCGCTTTGCTTGACCGGGTTGGTGATGACGCGCCGTTTCTCGCCGACCAATTCCACCGGCAATACCGGCTTGATGACGTGCTCGTAGATGTCGCGCTTGATCGTCTCGGAATCGACATCGGGCGCGTGCTGGGTGCTGACCAGGACGGTACTGACACGGCGGGGCTTGCCATAGGCGTATTCAATGGTCACCTGGGCTTTGCCGTCGGGCCGCACCCAGGGCAGGGTGCCGTTACGGCGCACTTCGGCCAGGCGGCGGGTCAGACGATGGGCCAGATAAATGGGCATGGGCATCAACACGTCGGTTTCGTTGCAGGCAAAGCCGAACATCATGCCCTGATCGCCGGCGCCGATGCCATCGACCTCGGCGTCGCTATCGCCGTTCTTGCGCACTTCCAGCGCGTGATCCACGCCCTGGGCAATGTCGGGGCTTTGCGCGGCGATGGCCGCCTGGACGCCACAAGTGTGGCCGTCGAAGCCCTTGCTGCTGTCGTCGAAACCGATATCGACGACGACCTGGCGCACCAGCTTGTCGAAATCGACGAAACTGGACGTGGTGATTTCGCCCAATAGCAGGACAAAGCCGGTCTTGATCGCCGTCTCGCAGGCCACACGGGCCATCGGGTCCTTGGCCAACAGGGCATCGAGCACGGCATCGCTGATTTGGTCGCACATCTTATCCGGATGTCCTTCGGTCACGGACTCCGAAGTGAACAGGATGCTGGGCGACTCCATAAAGGTTGTAGACATTGGTTTGGTTACCTCCACAAGTTTATTGCGAACGGCCGCGAGTTATAACAAAAAACGCCTCCCGAGCAGGTCAAGAGGCGTAGGGTGTCTGATTCACTTTTACCTCTTATCTTCCAGCTTTCGCTGCCGGAGTTAGCACCTTTCCTGAGTGGTTGGTTGCTGCAGTGTCAACGGGCCGGGTCCCTCGACTGCTCTAGATAAGCGCGATTGCTCTAAATCGAAACGTTCTTAATCTCGAACTATAGTCGCTCAGGGCGATTTGTCAAGAGTATAGGCGGCGTGGCTTACGATGAGGATTAAGGCAGGCCGCCTGAACCCCTAATTGCCATGCCTCAAAGTCGCCGCATTGGGGTCTTGAGATCGACGTTTCGACATGTTACACTGTAACGTGGGCATGATCGCATGTCCTTTTTCGCCTTTCCTCTCGTGGCTTAATCTATGTCTCCGAGGTCAGCCTCTGGAGCACAAGGATGGGTACATGCATGGATAGTTCCCTGGCCGCCGCCGTTCGCCCGCGCCATCGCGCCTTGCGAGCATTTTTCGAATACAAGGGTCGTGAAGTGAGGCTGGTTTCCGTACAGGCGTTGGAGATGCAGGCCCCACCGCCCCAGGCCATTTTCCCCCGCTCCGACGAGCGCGGTTCATGGTTCGAGTTACGTGACCAGGAAGGCCGGACGCTTTACCGGCGGGTGTTGGACAACCCGATCCGCGAGGATATTGAGGTGATTACGGACGATCCCGACCACCCGCTGAGCCGCACCCTAACCGAGCCTGAGGGCATTTTTTACGTCATCGCGCCCGATATTCCCCAGGCGCGTGAACTGGTGATCGTGGCCGAACCGGCCCGACGGCCGCGGGAAACGGGCGAACTCGAAGCCACAGCCGAGTCGAATACCTACCGTTTCGCGCTTGACGCCGCCGGCAAGGAGGGCGAAAACTGACATGGGCACCTCGGACGGAAAAGTCATCGGCGCGGTGAAGATCATCGATAATGGCGATCCCGCGGAACGTTTTAACCTCGTACTCGTCGCTGAAGGGTATCGCGAGTCGGAACTCGATACCTTCGCCAACGATGCCAATCACTTTGTCTCCGGCCTGTTTAACACGGCGCCATTCGATGATCATCGGTGCGCCATCAACGTGTGGCGGCTCGACGTCGCCTCGGACGAGAGCGGCGCCGACGACCCGGCCGGCGGCAGTTGCGGCGGCACAGGGGCCATGCCCCGAACTTATTTCGACGCTCGGTTCTGCTCCGGCGGTATCCCCCGGGCGCTGGTNNTCCGCCCAGGTGATCGTCAACAGTTCTAAATATGGCGGCACCGGCGGCGCGGTCGGGGTTAGCTCGACGGCCACGGTGAACGGCAGCGGCGTGGCTGTCGACTGGCGCGAGATTGTCATCCACGAGATGGGCCACTCCATCTTCGGCCTGGCCGATGAGTATTTCTATTATGCCGGCTGCGACTCCGGCGAAACGGGACAGGATAATTACTTCGGCGGTGAGCCGTCGCAGGTCAACGTCACCAAATCGCCCACGGCCGCGGGCAAATGGGACGACCTCATCAATATTGCTACCCTACCCACCTGGTCGAATCCCAATTGTAACGTGTGCCCNNGCGCGCTACCACCATTGCGGCCTCTATCGCCCCCAGGCCGACTGCAAGATGCGCAAGCTGCACGAACCCTTCTGTAAAGTCTGCCGCCGGGTCATCGACGAATTTCTGGAACCGTTCGATCCACCGTTTTGCATCGATGACTTCATCATCGACATCTCCAAGTGGACGGCCATCGCCACCATCCTGTTCGGTGTCATCCAGGACGGCGGCGGCGTGATCATCGTCGGCGGCCGGCCCATCCCCATCGATCCGTGGGGGCCGCTGCGCCACAGTCTGTGGGCCGCCTTGGCTAACCCGCGCCAGGCCCAGCCGGCCACGCGCGACGTGCTGGTCGGCATGGCCCTGCAACAAATCGCCACTCTCGTCTCGGAGGGTGAACTCGGCCGGGAAATAGAAACGTTGGCCGCCAAACTGGTCGAGACGGCCGCCGCCAAGCTGCCCCAGGCGACGATTCGCTAGATAATCTCAATGGCCGCGCGGGCATCCGCCCGGCGCGGCCCTACTCCCACTTCTCCGGCGGTTCGGGCATGCCCAGGATGTGATAGCCGGCGTCAACGTAAACCACCTCGCCGGTGACGCCGCTGCCCAGATCGCTGCACAGCCACAACGCGGTTTTCGCTACTTCATCCTGATCGATATTGCGGCGCAAGGGGGCGCGCTCGCCCACGTAACCCAGCATCTTGCGGAAGCCGGCGATGCCCGCGGCGGCCAGCGTCTTGATCGGCCCGGCGGAAATGGCATTGACGCGAATATTCCGCGGCCCCAGGTCGGCGGCCAGATAGCGGGTGCTGGCCTCCAAAGCCGCCTTGGCTACGCCCATGACGTTGTAGTGGGGCACGACCTTCTCCGCACCGTAATAGGTCAACGTCATCATGCAGCCGCCCTCCGGCATCAGCCGTTGCGCCCGATTAGCCAGGGCGATGAAACTGTATGCGCTAATATCCATCGCTATGCGAAAACCCTCGCGCGTCGTGTCATAGAATCGCCCCTCCAGCTCCGACGACGGCGCAAAAGCGACCGCGTGCACTAAAATGTCGATGGTGCCGAAATGGGCGGCCGCTTTCTCGAACAGGCCGTCGATCTCCTCGTCGGACGTGACGTCGCATTTCTCCACAAACGTCGCGCCGATCTCCTCGGCCAGCGGCATCACCCGTTTCTCCAATTGGGGAATGCCGTAACTGATCCCCACCTCGGCCCCGGCGGCGGTGAACGCTTCGGCGATGGCCCAGGCGATCGAATGCTTATTGGCTACGCCAAAGATCAATGCTTTCTTACCCGTTAACAAATTCATTGTACTACTCTCTCCATAATTGGGCGGCAAACACTGCCAATGATAACCCGAAGGGCCGTGGGAAGGTGCGTTGCTGCTGGCCCAAATAAGAAGTGGCACAATACCATTGCCGGAGTAAAATTTGCCTATGGACAAGCCAACCCCACCCTCCCGCTCCCGCTCATCTTTGTTGATCCCAGCCCTATTCCTGGGGATCATCAGTTGGTTGCTCTACCGCAACGGCGAATCCTGGTTGCGCCAGACCTTGCTCTATTTGTCCAATGCCGGTTGGGCCAGAGAGATGGTCAGCAATTGGTCTATTTCCTGGCGCGTAGCCTCCCGCTTCGTCGCCGGGTCCGATCGCGATGCGGCCATGGCCGTCACCCGCGACATGAACGAGGCCGGCCTGCTCATCACCCTGGATTACCTTGGCGAGAGTTGCACCAACGAGGGCGAAGCCTACCAGGCACGGGCGGAGATTCTGCGGCTGCTGGATGACATCAATCAACGCGGCCTGAACGCCAACGTGTCGGTCAAGCCTTCCCAGTTGGGGCTGAAGATCGATCCCGACCTGGCCTTCGAAAACATCTGCGCCCTGGTGTCCAAAGCGAAAGAGGTTGGGAACTTCATCCGCATCGACATGGAAGATCATCCCACGACCGATGCCACCCTGGATGTCTATCGCCGTCTGCGTTACCAGGAGAATTTGTCCAACGTCGGCGTGGTCATCCAGTCATACCTGTATCGCAGCGAAGCCGACATCGAGCAGTTGATCGAGGACGGCGCGCGCGTTCGCCTCTGCAAGGGCGCATATGCCGAGCCGGCCGAAGTGGCCTTTCCCCACAAGCCCGATGTCGATGCCAATTACCTCAATCTGTCGCGGCTGCTGCTCAGCCCCACCGCTCGCGCCAAGGGGGTCTACCCGGCCTTCGCCACCCACGATCCCAACATGATCGACGATATCAAGCGCTACGTCCAGGTCAATCACATCCCCAGCGACGCCTTCGAGTTCCAGATGTTGTATGGGATTCGCCGTGATTTACAGGAAGAACTGGTGAAAGAAGGCTATCGCGTGCGAGTTTACGTGCCCTATGGCACGGCCTGGTATCCTTACTTTGTGCGGCGGCTGGCCGAGCGACCGGCCAATATGTGGTTCTTCATCAGTAATTTCCTGCGGGCATAATCGTATTGTTATGGCACTAATAACCGAATCCTTGCAAATCCCCGGCGTGCTGACCGTGGAATTACAGCCGTTTGCCGACACACGCGGCCGTTTTATCGAAACGTTTCGCAAGGAATGGTTTCCACAGCGCAGTTGGGAAAATATCCAATCCAATCGATCGGAATCGCGCAGTGGGGTCTTGCGCGGACTCCACTACCATTTCAATCAGGTGGATTATTGGTACGTGCTGAACGGCTGCATCCGCGCCGGTCTGGTCGATCTGCGCCGCTCTTCGCCCACGTTTTGCTGTACTCAAACGATCGATCTGGACGCGGCCGACAACCGGGGGTTGTTCATCCCGTGTGGGGTGGCCCACGGGTTTCTGGCCCTGACCGACGTGACCCTGGTCTACATCGTCGATAACTATTACGACGGCGGCGACGAACACGGGCTGGCCTGGGATGACCCGGATATCGCCGTGGCCTGGCGCCCGACCGTCCCGCCGCTCATCTCCGAGCGCGACGCGGCCAATCCGCGATTTCGGTCAATTGCGCCGGAACTACTGCCGGAATAACGCCGCTAGGGGAACAATCGTTGCCAGAGCGGCGGGCCGAGGATGAGCAGGCCGACGATGACCGCCCCCAGCGCGCCGACGAGCACGGCCGCGGCAGCCACGTCCTTGGCCGTTTTCGCCAGCGGGTGATACTCCGGCATCGCCATATCGACGACCGCCTCCAGCGCCGTGTTGGCAAATTCGGCCATCCACACCAACATCGTCGTCAACAGTAAGATCGCCCATTCGTAGCGCGACAGGCGCAGCCACAAAGCCAGCCCAAAGACGATCACGCTGACGGTGGCGTGAATCCAGGCATTCGGTTGGGTGCGCAACACGTGCCACCACCCCTCGAACGCGTAGCCGAAGCTGTGGAGACGTTGACGGAGCGGCCCGGCCGTGGAACCGTTACGCATCGTGCTCGCTCTCGGTCGGTCGGATCGCCGCCAGTCCCAGCAGTTGCAGCACCTCGGCCTGGGTTTGCCACATAGCCGCTTTATCATCCGGGTCGAGGTGATCATGCCCCAACAGGTGCAGCACCCCGTGGACGGCCAGCAGTTGCACCTCGGCCTCCAGGCTATGCCCGGCCGCCTCGGCTTGCCGCTGGGCAAAGGGCACGGCGATGGCGATGTCGCCCAGATAATCGAGTAGCTCTTCGCTGCCGGGCAGCGGCTCGCCGGCCGGGAAACTGAGCACGTCGGTGGGCCGATCTTCGCCGCGATAGTGGCGATTCAGTTCCTGGACGTACTCATCATCGGTCAGCAGCAGCGTGAGGGCCGCGCCGTCGGCCACCGCCAGATGGGTCATGGTCTGGTTGGCCGCGGCGGCGGCGGCGCGCGCCAGGGCCGCCGGATAGCGGCTGGTACTCTGCACATCGACAGTGTAGGTCATCGGGGGAATCCTGGAATGGGGGTTAGGATGAACTGACGGTTTGGGGAGCGCGGGTCAACGGTTCGGGCAGCGACGTGGCCGGCGCCGGCAGAGCGAACTCCGGCATGTTTTCCACCATCAACAACTCATTGCCGGGGTATTGAACGCGCACGTGGAAGCGCCCCTTTAGGGTCTCAATGAACGACGCCCGCAATTGCTCAATGTCACCCAGGCTCAAGCCGGAGTGATTGAGCTGACCCTCGAGGATGTCGTCCTCGACGATGGTGCTAACCAGTTTCTCAATAGCCTTTTCGGTGTTGGGCCGCACGGCGGTCGAGGTGGCGTCGATGGCGTCGGCCAGCATGACGATGGCCGATTCCCGCGAGCCGGGCCGCGGGCCGGGATAGCGGAAGAGGGCCACGTCGGTCAGCCCCTGCCCGCCCGCGGCCTCTTCCGCCTTGCGGAAGAAGCTGCGCACGACGCGCGTGCCGTGGTGCTCGGCGATGATGGCCTGCACGCGAAACGGCAAATGGAACTGCCGCGCCAGTGTCATCCCATCGGCCACGTGGCTGATGACGATGCGGGCGCTGGTGTAGGGATCCAGCGTGGCATGGGGATCGATCCCTTCCTGATTTTCGACAAAGAAAGGCGGTCGAACCATCTTGCCCACGTCGTGGTAGAAGGCACTCACCCGCACCAACGTGCTGTTGGCTCCAATGCGCTCAGCGGCTTGCTCAGCCAGATTGGCGACCATGATGCTATGGTGATACGTGCCCGGCGCCCGGCGCAACAACTCGCGCAACAGGGGATGATCCAGCCGGGACAGGTCCTGCAATTGGAGAATGGTCACAATGCCGAACAGGCTACCGAGGATGTAGAAGCCGACCAGGGTCAGGGCCGATGAAATCATGCCATTCCCGACCGCATAGAGGGCGGGCAGCGCGATGTCGAGCGGATCGGGATCCACCGTGGACAGTAGCCAGAAGGCGACGATGGCCGCGATGTAGCCGATGGCCGCCCAGATGCCGGCGCGGAAAAAGGCGGTCATGCGCTGGCTATCCTTGAGGGTCAGGATGCTGAGTATGCCGCCCGCCGCCAGAAAAACGGCCACTTCCAGCGAATTCGGCCGGATAAAGCCGATCAAGGCGGCCATGAGAACCGTCACCAGGATGGCGAACCGCGTGTCATAGACCACCGCCAGCACAAGCGACAGCGCGGCAATGGGAAACCAATAGACCAGCATGTCGTCGGCGGCCAAAATTTTGCCGGCTAACACGAAGAGAAGAAGCAACCCGCCCAGTACGCCCAGATAGCGCCCGTTGGGGAACTGGGCGCGCTGGAACCGCACCCAGTAGGTGGCGATGAGGCCGACGAAAAACGTGGAGGCCAGGGCCATGCTGAGCGCGTGCCACCAGTTCGTCCGGCGCTGCAACAGGCCCAACTCGCCCAACAGTTCGTTGTCGATCTCGGTGACGATCTCCCCGGCGCGGATGATACGCTGATCGCGGGCGACGGTGCGGGTCACGGGTTGAATGGCCGCCGCCGCCGCATTGCGGGCCGCGGCCGTGGCTTCCTCATCGGGGAAAATGTTGGACACGATGAATTGATAGGCCACCTCGGTGACGACAGCCGTCTGCGCCGCCGTCAGGTCCAGCCCGGCCAGACGGCGAGCGGTGCGCTGGAAATCATTCAATTGCGCCGGCCTGATCTCCTGGCGCATCAATTCTTCGATGATGGAAAAGATATTATCGGCGACTGACTGGAATTCGGCCTGGCCCAACTCCAGGATCGTCCGGCCGACTTCATCGCTGATCGAGATGCCCTCAATCGCCCTGAGATATTCCAGCCGGCGCTCGACAGAGGCCGATGAATCGGCGCGGACGGTGTCGATGAAGGCAAAAACGTCGCGGGCCTTGGTCAATTGGCCGCGGCCGAGGCTGAGGTCGAGCGACGAATAGACCTCGGGCACGGCGCGGCTGGCCTGATCGCGGGCTTGCCGGGTGAGCAGATCGCTGTTATAGGTGATCGAGCGTGGCGAAAAAATGTCGTTGGGCGCGGGTTGGCCGACGGTGAGGTCGATTTGACTGGAACCCGGCAGGTCGAAAGACAGGATAGCCGTCATGCCGACCGTCAGCGAGATGATAAAAATCGGCAAGGCGTGACGACGGGCCCACAGGCGCGCCCGCTCGGCCCACCCGTTCAGAATATTCCGGTTCATTCTAAACACGTATCAGGCGCTGATAGCGTCATCACTGTAAAAGAGAACGAACAACTTCATTCACCAGGCGGCCGTCGGCCCGGCCCTTGACGTGGGGCATCAGTTTACCCATCACCTGGCCCATCGCCTTGGCGTCGGTTACGCCCAACTCTTCGACCACACCACGCGCGATCGCTTCGATTTCCGCCCGCGTCATCATTTGGGGCAGATAGGCTTCGATGATGGCGATCTCGGCCGTCTCGCGCTCCACGTCGGCCTGTCGCCCGCCCTTGGTGAAGTCGGCAATGCTTTCCTGCCGCTGTTTAATCTGCTTGCGCAGCACGTCCTGCACACCGGCATCATCCAGCGTCTTTTGGCCGTCGACTTCNNCCACGCATCGCCGCGGCCACATCCGCGCGCATTTGTTCCTTCAAATCCATGTGTGTTTTACCCCAATCGTTTGAATTGTAACATTGCCCTTGGGGGTGTCAACCGGCCATGATGGTGTACAGGTTCAGATCGCCCTCGCGGCCATCGCTGAGAAAGTGGTCGAGAATTGTCAGCCCCGCCGCGGCGGCCAGTTCGCCGGTTGCCGCCTCGTCCAGATAGGCCACATAGCGCCGCCCCGTCCCACCCCGTTCCCAGGACAGGAGGTAATCCCCCACTTCAACCTGAGCCGGGTTGATATTGACTTCCGACCAGGGGCGAATCTTGCGGCGCTGCCGGTCGCTACGCAGGAATTGCCAGTTAGCGGTGATGACGCGTCCGCCGTGACTCAGATGCCCGGCCATCTCGCCCAGCAGCCGGGCGCGGTTGGCCCGGCCGGGAATGTGTTGGAGCGTGGAGAGGCAGACGATCAGATCGAATGCGCCTAAGCCATCCAAAGCCTGCGCTTCGCTTAGATCGCGTGGTAAGAACTGTCCGGGAAGTTGCCCGGCCAAATCCAGCAAGGGCCGGGAAAAATCGACGCCGGTGTAGGCGACGGCTACCCCCTGATCGAGCAGGAACCGGGCGAAGCGGCCGTTGCCGCAGCCCACATCGAGCACCCGCAGAGGCAGCGGCGGGAAATAGGGCCGCAGCCGCTCATACCCCGGCTGCGGCGCGCTCCGGCTACCAGCGAACGGCGCGGCCAACTGCTCGTAAAAACGGGCGTTCAATTCGACCAGCCGGCGCACGGTCAATACATCCACGGGACGACTATGGTGTTCCGGGGGTGATGATCAGGTTGTCGAAGGACACCTGAAGATCGCCGCCGCCGAACGTGCCCGCATCGAGGGCGATCCCTCCGACGGTCAGCGTCTCATCGACGACCTGAGTCAACAACACGTCGTTGGCGTAGAAGGTCAGCGTCGGCCCGGCGGCGATGATTTTGAGCCGGTTGGCGACGTTTAGCCCCTGATTCAGGGCGGCCGTCGGCGTCCAGTCGGGAACCAACCGCGTCCATGTCCCATCGGCATGGCGACGTTCCACGATATAGAGACCATTGCCGGTAATATCGAAGCGGTAGAACTGCTTATCTTCCTGCACGCGAAAGAGAACGCCGAAGCTGCTCTCCGGCGCGCCGGCCCGCTGCCAGGCCTCGACCTCCAGCACAAAGTCATCGAACTTCCGGTCGCCCAAGGTCGCGTACTGGATGGTATTGGGGGAAACAAGCGTCACGACCAGTTGTTCATTGACGATGGCCGTCGAGCCGCTGGCGTCCTGTTCAAACAGCCAGTTGCCCGATTGGCCGGGCACGAAGGCATCCGAATAAGGCTCACTGCTATCGACGGCCTCGCCGATGGCGGCGGGCGGGTTGTCGCCCGTGGGCAGCAACGGACGGCCGCCGCAAGCCGCAGCCAGGAGCAACAACAGCGACAGGAAACCGATTCCCAGGCTACGGCAAAGTGACCTGAACATTATCGAACTCAATGACTCCCGTCTCCGATTGCAAGGTGCTGGCCGCCAGGCCGATATCGCCGGTCACGAACGTGGGATCGGTCACGGTGAGCAGCGGCACGCCGTTGACATCGAGGCTCAACTGATTGCCGACGCAGGCCACCCGCAGCTCATTCGACGCCACCCCCTGNNATTCTCGTTGCCGCTCTGATACTTGCCGATGGCATAGTAGCCATCGCCACTGACCAGAAACACGTAGAAGTTCTCTTCGTTCTGATAGCGACAAATGATGCCATAGGCGTTATCGTTCGGCCCGGCCACCTGGCGGGCTTCGGCGCGAATGACCACGTCATCGAAGTCGCGGCCGGGATTTGTCCACCACAACTGGCCGCGCTGACTGACGGTGATGCGCATGGCGGCGTTCTCGATGGCCACACTCTCGCCGCCGCGATTATAGGTGGCCCAACCACANNACGGCGGGCTGGCGGCGGGATATGACGAGGAAGATGCCCAGGATAATCAGCCAAAAGACAATGACGATAAGGGCCACAAGCATGAGGTTTTCCAGCATTTACAAACTCCAACAATCAAAGGCTAGATAGCTGTTCGTTAGGTCATGGATATACAACCTAGCGACCGCCTAACATTGTAATCCGAAGACCCCAATCAAGCCATACTATCCCAGAGAGGCTCAGCCACGCCGCGG
>CXWJ01005916.1_pt1 | contig 13187 bp, 28 predicted proteins | sample 590841 | NCBI WGS metagenome assembly CXWJ01 (sample SAMEA3498367, study PRJEB10139) | wastewater metagenome | biome: wastewater treatment plant; material: activated sludge | place: Austria | collected 2015-01-21 | reverse complement strand
ATGTAAAGGCAAAAATCGTTACCCCTTCGAGCCTTTCAGACGGCACGAACAATTATGCTTTGCGCATCGGTTTTTTGGAAGAGCCGTTGCAGAGCGACATTGCAGAAGGGGCGTATTTTTACTACAATCATTCAATCAATTCGGGCGCGTGGTCTTGTTACACGCAGAACGCGGGCAGTTCGCAAAACAACAATTCGGGCGTGACGGTCGCGGCTTCGAGCGTGTACGTTTTGGAGGTGGTGTACCGGCCTAATTTGTCGGTGGAGTTTTTCATAAACGGAACGAGAGTGGCGACTAACGACAGTCAGATACCGAGCAGCGACACCATGAAAGTCATTGCTGAAATAGAAAAACAGGGCGGCACGTCGCAGAGAGATTTACAGGTCTTTTTGCTGCAAACGTCAATCGCTCACGTCAACTAAAAAAAACATGAAACATTTAATATTTTTTCTTCTTTTTTGCCCCGTTGTCTTGCCCGCGCAGGTTGTGACGAAGGACACGACTTGGCAGGAATCGGGCGCGGGCGGGTTCTTTGAAGTGCGGCGTGTCGAGTGGTCAAACGGCGAAGTCAGTCAAAACAGGCGTTTGGTGGGCGACACGGCAACGGTTTTCAAAAACTATCTTTCGGCGTACATACGCGAAGGGGAGCGCATGGCGACTGCTGCCGCAGATGCCCGAAACTTCGACAAAAATATGCGAACGATGCTCCAAAGGCGCGATACCATTTTGGCGGCAATCGGCCTCGACATAACCGACACGCTGGCGAAGATGTACGCCGTCGCGTTGCTGGAAAACGGCTGGCAAATAGGCGACAGCCTGTTTACGGACGTGACTTTCAACATAAACGCACAGGGGCAACTTCGTTATCAGATTTTCGGGGGACAGGCGCGAAACGCTTATGTTGTTTCAAAATCGCTTCGTTTAATGAATTACGGTATAACGGGCAAGCCCTTAGACCTTTACAAAATGCCGGGCGGGAACTGGGTTTCGATTGACGACCGGGTAAAAATGAGGTTTCCAGGCAATCAGAGCAGGTCGGCAGCGAAGCCGCCAAGCCAGCAAAGAGTTGAGGCGGAAACGATAAAACTGGAGCCTGTTCGGGGCAAAACGACAAAGCCGAAAAAGAAAAAGAATTGAGCGATGAGACTTCACAGCCAACTGATTGCTGAAACAGAGGAAAGCAGCCTTAGCGTGATGACGCTGGCGGGCGAGTTTCTTTGCTTTGTTTTAGAGGACGGTTTTCGGCTTAAAAAAGTGTTCGCACAGACGCGCATACCGCCGGGCATCTACAATATAGGCAAACGAAGGGAGGGCGGTTTTTACGAGCAGTACCGGGCGCGGTGGAAGCACGATTTTTCGATACAGATTTTAGATGTCCCGCAGTATGAAAACATACTAATTCATATTGGAAACACGGTTTACGATACGGCGGGGTGTTTGCTTGTCGGGCTGGGCGTTGCTTACAACGGGCGTTTTGCGGTAAACCAAAGCACAGCCGCTTATTTGCAGGTTTACGAAACAATCAAACTTGCCTTTGACAAGGGCGAAAAAGTTGAGATTGAAATTTCGCGGGAAATTTTACAAAAACCCGGTAAATTTGTGTTATGATGTTAGAAGCAGCAATCCGCCACAGCGAACAAATCCGCGAACTCATGTTTTCGGTCTGCCTTTCGGGGCTGCTGTCCGCGTTCTGTTTCCGGTTTTTCAAGCGGCGAAAGTCCCGCCGCAAAGCGTCGCCCTTTTGGTGGGCGTTGGGCTGTTTCGTTCTGTTCGTCTCGTTTTTTGTTTACCTTGCTTACGGATATTAAGATGCCGCACATATTTGATTTTTTACCGCTTGAAATACCCGTATTGAGCCTTTTGCAAAATGACAAAGCGAAGGAAACACCTAAAAGCGAAGAACATCGGAAAGAGCGGACAAGCGACGGTGACGCAAAGCAGCCCGGCAAAAAGGGCGAGGCCGGGAAAGGCTGAAAAAGACTTTGCCGAAACAGTCGCCGGAAACCCCTTTTACCTGTTCGCGTACACGGGCATTTTGTTGGCCGTTATGTGGGCTGTTAAACTTATTTTTGGTTAAAATCGGCACGGTTTTCCTTTTAAAGAGGGGAAAACGCGCTGTGGAAAAATACGACCCGATGCAGGATTTTTGGAAAAGGTTTTGGCCTTTTTTGTTTCAGCAAACGCCCGCGCTTGTCTTTATGTCGGTCGTTGTCGGTTTTATGTGGGTTGACATCGGCAACCTGAAATCAGAACACAGGCAAGACCGATTGGAAATACGCAAAGAGTGCGCAGAGGCGATAGACGAAGTTCGGCAAGACCTAAAGGTTTGTCAGAATGAGAACGACACTTTGCGCCGCGAAAATGTCACCCTTCACCGCCGGGTTTCCGCGCTGGAGGTAAAAATGAAACGTTGAACTAAAAACACATAAAAAACATGAAAATTCCCGATTTTTTAAAAGGCACTCACTTTTGGATTGCAGCCCTGCTTTTTGTCATTTCCTTTTTTGGTGGGACGGAAGAACTCGCAACCCGTGTTGTAATGACAATTGCGGGCGTTATTTCCGCCTTCTTTGCTATTCGGCAGTTCATCCAGTCGGCGAAGTTTGGCGGCTGGAAAGAAACGCTGGTGCAGGGAAACACGCTGAACTACCTTGCGCAAGTGCTTGTCCTGCTCGGAGTGCCGAACATTGACCAACTTATTCCGCCCCTGAAAGAACTTGTTGACGCTTTCATTCAGGGGAATTGGGGGCTGGCAATATCTAAAGGCGTGGCATTCATTACGATTGTTTTTTACCTCTTTTTTGCCAACAAAACAAAGCCTGTTTCGGCATGACCCCTACGCGCAAAATCATGGCTTTTCTTTCCATTGCCACAATCGCCGGCGCGGTGAAGTGGGCGGCGAACGAATGGAAAAACTCCACACCGGGAAAGCAGGGCTGGATTTTGGGCATCGGAATAGGTGCGTTGATTGTCGGCATTTTAGGGATTCTTCGCGCCTTCGGGAAAATATAAGGTCAAGTCGTTTTCATATCCCCTCCACCTCGCCGGGCATTGCCTTGCGGGGTTTTTTATTTAAAATAATAGCGTTGAAAATCAACGAGTTAGCGATAAAATGAAAATTATTTTTGTTTAGGTATTGTGTAAACCAAAAAGGCAAAGTATTTTTGTGCATCATTTAATTAAAACGCACACGATGACCCACCACATCCACCACACCTACGACGAAATTCTGCCCGCCTCTTCGGGATTGGAAATTCACGTTGAGTATTGTTGCGAGAGCGAGATTGAAATTAACGATGACGGGAATGAGGAAAGTAATAGGCTTTTGAGCATTTCGGCGCGTGTTGGGGGCCGGATACTTTATTTAAGTTTGGAACTCAAATTCCCCCTCGAATCGGACGGCCAACAAGCCCGCGAATTTCTCGCAAGGTTGCGCGAAAACGCGCGGCAAGCGTTGTGGGCAAAGGCGTTGGAAGAGGCGAAAAAGGCGGGATACGAAGGTTTTGATGCTGGATTTGCTGCCGAACGTTGGATGCGGACAGGCAGCGCAAAATTGCCCGTGTCGTTCCCGCTCGAAAAACCGTTTGTGATTTAAGAACTTAGCCCGGCGGCTGAACTCGCAAGCCTGCTTTAGCCTTTTTGGGTGGTGTTGACCGCAGGTAGTAGAAACAGACCTGAAATCTGTTTTAACGAGCCGCCGGGCTTTTCAAAAAATAGTGTTGACTTTCACAATTAAAAACGCACGAAAAAATGATGCCCGTAAATATTCGCAGGTTCAAATTTTCCGACTGGAATTTTTGCCTTGCATATTCGCACAATCCGCCTATAAAAATAGGCGCTGGTCAAATTCAGTTAAAAATTGAAAACGGTTGGAATGTCGAATTGCAAACGCCCTCTTTGGTCGTTTTGGAAAAAGGCGGTAATCGCAATCTTTACGAAAAACTATGACACCCGCCGAACTTCTCACGCTCGATTTTTCCGGCCAAACGGTCGTGATAATCGGCAACCCGGCGACGGGGAAAACGTGGCTCTCAAACGAGATTGCAAAACGCACAGGCAGCCGTGTAATCCACGCAGACAACTACATGGAACACGGGTACAAAGATGCGCTGTATGTGCTGTTGGACGACGTTACAGAGGCCGACGCGCCCTTAATCGTTGAGGGTGTGCAATGCTATCGGCTGTTGCGCAAAGGCGTTCAACTGGATTGTTTTTATCCCGATGTTGTAATTGAACTGACAGCACCGCTGGAACAGATTGAGCGGATTTATCGGGAACAAAGGGAGGGAAAGGACACGAAGTTTTTGACAGGGTTCAACAAGATGCACCAAACCATTTTGGCGGATTATCGCAGCCTTGAAAACCCGCGCCCGCCGAAATGGTACACGGTTGAAAACAAGTTTTGATTTTTTCACACTTTCTAAATTTTATACCATGCAAGATTTTTCAAACGAATTTGAACAACCAACCAACGTAGAATCTACGCGGCACGACTTTTCCAAAAACCCGCTCGCTGGTAAACAGCCTATCCAGTACGCAAGCGGGAAACTCGAACAAGTGAGCGCGAAGATGTATTTTGACGGCAAAATCCCGCACGACGAACTGCTTTGTGGTTTCAAGTATTACAACCCCGAAACAAAGACAAAGACGCTATTGAGCGAATTTACGGCCTTTGTTATCGGCGTTTACTACGGCAGTTTCAGCAACGGCAAAGAACGCGGCGACATCAACTACCAATCGAATTTGGTGGCCGACACCCGTACCGACATTTTGCACTCGTTCTACTTCATGCGGTCGGGCGACAATTACGAAATCAAAACCCTTGCGCTCGGCAACTACAAAGCAGACATCGCGCCCGCCATTGAAGCCGAAGGTCGTGGCAGTTCTTACACAAAGGTTTTGGTCGCCTATATTAAAGAACTCGGCGAAATTCGGGCAATCCACTTGAACAGCACGGCAGAGGCTGGCTTTGTGAAAGCCATTGCCAAAAGCCAAGACATCGCCGAACACAAGGCAAGCCTTTACCGAATTGGCGAACTGGCATCTGAAATTTGGGTTTTCAAGTTTTCGGGGCAATTTGAGCCAGTCATTTTTTCGCCCAAAGAGGCTAAGAGCGTGGGCGCGACCGTTCCGGCGCAGCCCGGCGCGAAGGCATTGTTTTTTCAGCCTGTTTTGCAAGCGGGTGTTATCCGCCAAACGTCGGAAAAGTGGAGAGAAACTTACAACGAAATCGCCCAAATGCAACTTGAGTTTTCCGATTACATTCAAAGCGAGCAAAACTACTATTTTGACCGCCTGAAAAAAGGGGGGAAAGAACCTGTTTCAGCATCGCAAGTGAAGCCGCCCGCGCAACCCGCCAACATCGACCCGAATTTCCCGACCGCCGACGTGACATCTTACGGCGAAAGCGGCGACAATGGCGACGACCTCCCCTTCTGATTATTTCTGCCAACGCGCCGGGCGGCTGTGGGGCTGCTCGGCGCAATTTTCTCACAATCAAAAATAAAACAAGATGCCTACAATAGAACAACTAAAACAACAAATAGCGGAAACGCAAGCGGGCAAGGAGTTAATACTAAAAGAGTTAGCGAGGCTTCGCGAACTAAATAAAAGTCTTAAGGATGTAGATGTACTCGCCTCCCTTCGCGCCGAAAATGAGAAGTTGAGAAGCGGGTTGGGTGCCGTTGTTGATATGATTGAGGAAATCTACGAATTAAAAAGCGTGGAAAATATAAGCGACCAGCGTTACAAAAAAGGGCGCAAGGCTTATTTATCCACAACCCCCGACCCGCTCTACGCCGCCGCGCCGGAAATGCTGGAACTGCTCGAAGACATTAGCGCACCGCGACGCGGCACGGAAGCAGAAAACTGGCAAGTTGACCCGCGAGTTATTCAACTTGCCGCTCGAATCGTTGACAAGGCCACGTTTAACCCCGCCAAAGCCAAAAGCGAACACCCCTAAAGAAGTGCGTTTTCACTGGGCGGCGTGTGCGAAAGTGCCGCCGCCCAATTTTTAAAGTAAGAAAATGAGCGAAATAATAATTTTCGGCGCAATCGTGGACGGCGTTGCCTCTCGCAAAGACAAAACGCTGACTATCCGCATCGGCACACAGGAACTGCCGCCCGACAAAGCCGGGCAACTGTTCGGCCTTCAAAACGCATCTGTTTACGTTGCTATCAAAGTCGAAGATTTTGGACAGGAAGAGCGCGAGGCATTGGAGGCATTGAAAGCCGACGAAATGGAGGCGGGTGGAGGAAAGACGCTTTCTCGGCGATTGCGCGACGTTTTATTTCGCCTTTGGCAGCAAAAGCCGGAAGGGTACACAGATAGCAACAGTCACTACATTGGCAAAATGGAAAAAATCATTCAGCACTTTAAAGACAAATTGGAATGAAATACACCGCCGAACAAAAACAAACCGTCCTGACGCTCATGGAGCGCGGATGGGATTACGACCAAATTTTATCCGTAAAGGATTACGCGCACTTTGACCGCCAAACCTTGCGGGCAATGAAAAGCAACGCGGCCAAAGCAAAAAAGGAAGCCGGTGACAATTCGCAACGCAACGCAACGCATAAAAATAACGCTTTGCAACGCTCAAACGAGAAAAAGGAAGCGAGGCAGACTATCCAGAAAAACGCGGCTGCAACGTCTGTTTTTGCGGATTTTGTGGCGGAATGGCGCAACTCTTTTCACCCGATAGATTTGCTGTTTTACCTTTCGGCGTTCGTAGGCTGCGCCGGAATCGTAAATGCGTTGAAAAGCGTTGAAATCGTTAACGCCCTCGTTGCGTTCGTTCTTTTTGGCATTGCCTTCGTTGCGTTGCACGGGCTGAAAACGTTGCGCGGATTGAAAAGACTGCCGCACATTTTGGCGATGCTCTTTGCCGAAGTCACGTTTTTTTGCTCCGACGTGTTTTGGGCAAATACGGCACTTTGGAGCAATGTCTCAAACCTGCCACTTGACATTCGCCTAACCGAGTTTTGGAGCGCGGACGCGGGGAAAATGAAAATTGTTTGGTTGGGGCAAACCGAAACCCCTTTTTACATCGCTTGCGGCGTAGCCACTATCCTTTTCGGTTGTGCCGCCTACGCTTGCGCTATTGCCGTTCAGTCTAAAAAATAAATGTTCTTGTCAAACCGCCCCGCACCTGCGCAACGCCGGGCGGGGTTTTTGTTTTTCAGAAAAATATTTACCCCAAATAGTTGCGCAAATGAAAACAGCGCATTAACTTTGCCCGTGTTATGTTGAGCGTGATAAAAGACATTTGGGCGGCGATAAAATACGTCATTTCTCCGCCTCCGGCTGACCCGAAAACATACGCGCAAGACCCGCCAAAAAACTGGCACGGCGCAACGCCCGCCAATGTCCCGAACGAAACAGAGTGGTACGTTGGCGGAGAGCGCAAAATGTGGGGGTGGGACGGCGAAATGCTGTACGACAACGGCGAAACACCAGCCGAGCAAAGAGGCGAAAAGCAGCGCGAAACATCGGGCATCACCCCTGCCGAATACGGCGAAATGCTCGCCCACACGCCGAAACTCACAAACGTAGTTTTGGCCGGGCAAATCAAGCAGTATTGGCAGGAAGGCAAGAAATATAAAGACATCGCGCTTTTGGCTGGATGCTCGGAGCAGTATGTCAAGTTTTTCTGCTCTTGTTTTGAGCGGGCGCGGAAAAACTCAAGCAAGCCAAACGCGAACGAAGTGCCGTTTACGGACTTTTAAACCCCTCCCCTACCGGACAAAATAGGGGAGGGTTTAACGGAAAAACGAGTTTAATGGCTTTAAACTTTAAACTTTTATGCCAGTAGATTACATCCTTTTTGCTGCAATCGTGGCCTTTGCAATAGGCTTTTTCCTGAACCTCAAGCGCGTTGATGAACGGGCATTGACCGACGAACAACTGTTCTTTGCAAATGTCCGAGAGCCGCGCTTTTACGTCCAGCGCGACGCGACACAAGCGGCTGCGGCATCGGCAATCGCGGAGTTTGAGCATTGCCGGAAAATGCTTGTCGAGTGCGGAAACAAGCACATCGAGTTAAGCGACGTTCACCTGTTTATCTACCGGGCGAATGAAAGCAAGCCGTACGGCGCGTCCTTCCCGGCGACCGATTTTGAGGCGTTCGAGGTTCAGGCAAAGGCCGCTGAAATGAAAAAACGCGAAGAGTTTACAAACCGGAAAGCGAATAACATGAAAAACAACCCCGCCGACTTTGCAAAGTGGGTTTGGGGGCAAAACGAAAATTAACGTGAGCTCTACGTTTCACTTAATTTTGAAAAACTATGTACGTCGAATTTCAAGCATACACAACTCAAAACGGCTCGTGGGATATGAATCCAGAAACCCAGGCCCGCATTGCTGAACTACTACCGCACATTGATGAATTCATCACGGCTTCCCCTATGTCCGGCGAAGACGACGATGGAGAATATATGTGCTATTGCTACGGCGAGGATGATTTCTATGCCGAAGATGGCGCTACTGAATTGGAGGGCGACGAACTCGATGCCGCTGAAAACGAAAATCACGCAGATGTTTTGTCGGCGTACATCGCTCTTTATCCGCTTGTCGGAAAGGAAATTATAGACCTCTGGATTAACGACGGAAGCCAATTTGGTCGTCGCCCGCTGCTCGAAACCGCCCAATCCGAGTTGGATGGTATTTCTATTCTTTTATCGTAGAGCTGATGCACTGCCGACGTGCGACCGTTTAGGTGGCATGAAAGGTAGTGCAGGGTTACACACACACTAAAAACGCAAATTATGTACGACACAAATAAAATTAAAGAGTGGAAACTCGCTGTTCAAGAAGAAATCAACCGTCTTATTTCCGACAGGGCTTTGGCTCTCAGGCAAATAGTATTGTCGGAAATTGCGCCGGAAGACCGTCTGGAAATCAATATGGGCCTGGCTACTCTGGAAGACAGTTCCGGCCAGTCGTACACATGGGATTACGGTACGATTTCGCGCCCAGAAAAACCGGGTGGTATAGATGATTTTATTAGCGAACTGACAAGGACAACCCGACCGGACTATTTTGACACTACGGTTGATATTGGTGTGTAACTGATGCTTTGCCGCTGTGCGACATCTCGGAAGCATTGGCGGGAAAGCGGGGTTATGCGGATTTTTTAACTTAAATTAAGAAATGATGGAGCAATCAGATAAAATCAGGGCGGCTTTTGATTCATCAGAATCAAAATACGCTGTTTGGAAACAGGGTTTAATTGAATACATAAATTTTACGTTTTTGGCAAACGGTATTCAGCCACACTACTCGATAAACGACGTTTTAGCCCGGACGTGTTTTGAAAATGGAATGACCGCAGAAGAAGTGTTCATCCAACAATTTAGGACTTCATAAATTCATTTAAAATGAAACAAGAACCTATTGACAGGATTTTAGGCGAAATATCCAGCCTAAAAAAACCATAAGACATGAAAAAAGAAATTATATTTAAGGCTATTTCGGTCAAAGACCGCCAGCCTCAACACGGCACAATTCATTTTGTGCTGTTGGATTCCCGTATCCCCATGATGGCGCAATACAACCCGCAGGGTTGGTGCTATTTGTCAAATATTCCAGCCAAAGAGCCGCCTAAGGTTATTGGTGGGGTAGGCGTATCGCACTGGTTGGAACTCCAACAATAATCTATGGTAAAGGCAATTTTTTTTGAAAAGGCCGCAATCGAACGCGGTTTAAAAATTGGATTCAAAAAAGATTTTCAATGGGTTGAAAGTCTTGATGACCGCATTTGGTGTTTACTTGCATCCAAATCTGCGATAGATTTTGCAGACAGCCTTAATTTAGAAAAAGGGGCTGTTGAGGGTGGCGCGTATTTAATTTATTTTCTCGCATAACCCCAAGCCCCGCGAAGTTGACGCGGATAGCGGCAATTTCCGACGGGGCGGCAGTTAAATTTTTTTAACCTGAACATGACACCCGAACACGCACAATGGCTAAACGCCGAACTTGACCACTTTCACCGGGCAAACCCCGATGAGCGGGCGGTCATATTGCGCGACGTNNAGAGGAAAAGCATAAAATGCCGGAGCCGATAACGTGGCAGGATACGGCGCAAGTGACGCTCACGATTGCAAAAATCCTAACCCCGCCCGTCGCAATCGGCGGAGCAGGCTATTTGCTCGTTTCCGCAATCGCGGCGGGGGCGACAGGGCTTAAAGTCTGGCTACTTGCAAACGGCGGAATCATTGCCGCCCTGATAGGCGGGTTTGGCGGGCTGTGGGCGGTTTCAGGGCTGTTTTCCGACAGGAAAGACAAAGAGGCAGGGCGGGAAGAAAACGCCGCTTACGGCGCGAACGTGGCCGAATCTGGCGGCGGAAAAACAATCATTCAACAATTTTTTATCAACGGCGACGGGAATACCGTTTTCGTCAAACAAAAGGGAGAAATAAAATGAGCAAGTCGGCGAAAATAAATATAAGCACCGACTTTGAGCGGTTTGTTGTCGACTTTGAGCGGTTTGTTGTCGAAATCGTGCGGGCAAGGCTTGCTTTTATTTCGCTCGAAAAATCTCTTAAAAAATTGAATTTGAAAGGCAAGCCGCTTTTCTACTCAAAACACTCAAAAAGAACAGTCTATGCAAAATCACGTCACATTTGAAACATCCCTCCGCCTGAAAGAAGCGGGCTTCCCGCAGCCAACGCCGGAAGCGGGGCAATTTTGGTGGTTTGTTCGTTATCCAGACGGAACAGCCAGAAAAGAGGTTATTTGTGTTGTAATTAAGGGCGCAATGAAGCCGATGGACGGCGATAATCTTGAAGGAAAGCAGGAGTTTGTTTTCGCCCCGACATCGGCGGATATTTTGCGAGAGTTGCCAGTTGGATTTTGTATTGTAAATTTTGGCAAATTCGGTTTTGGAGCGGAGTTTGAAAAGCATGAATACATTAGAGACCAAAACCCCGCCGAAGCCGCCGCGCAAGCGTTCCTAAACTTAAAAGCCAAACCATGAGCAAGCAAATCAAAATAACAAAGTCGTTTCCAAATACACCCGATGCGGATAGCCCAATGATTTATACATGGCAGTCCAATATTTTGACAGTTATTGTCAGCGAAAAGCGTCACATAAAAGTTGAGGGGGTTGAAACCTTACAAGAGGCACTCGCCATTTTTAAAACGATAAACCAGCAATGAGCAAATCCGGCCATATCCTTTACCTAATGGTGCATTGGCCGTTCGTGTGGTGGTGGAAAGTCGGCATCACGGGCAAGTCCGCCGCACACCGGGCAAAATCGCTCGACAAGGCAATGCCGGGCAGACCTTATCGCGTTTGGGCGGCTATTGTGCCGGGAGCGTACCACATAGAGCAATGGCTCCACCGGGAATTGAAAGGCTCGAACATCGTTTGGTACAAAGGCGACGGACGAACGGAATGGTTTTGGTTTTGGGTAGCCCCCTTTGTTTGGGCTGTCATGGTCGGAATAACTTTGCTGGAAGTCGCCGCGCTCGCATGGACGGCGGGCTATTTTTTGGGCTTTGACGGCCTCGAATGGTTTTTTTGTTTTGTAACTGTCCTTTGGGATTGGGCGGTGATTAGTTTTGAATTTTTGAAAAAGTTGATATGAAATGCCGATTTTAAACTACACAACAAAAATAAGCCCTGAAAAAACGGTTGCTGAAATTCAGGGGCGGCTCGTGAAAAACGGGGCGCGGCAAGTGCATTTTAATTATGACGAACAAGGCTATTTGATTGGCCTCTCTTTTGGCATGGAGATAAACAGCGTTCAAACCTTTTTTTGTATCACTCCAGACGTTGACGGTGTTTTGGCTGCACTAAAGAAACAGCGAGTACAAACTTTTATCAAATGATTCAAGAAGGCGGCGGTCAAAAACTTTTACAATGACAAACAAGGAAATTAAAAGCATCGCCCGCGCTTACAAAGCCTTTTCGCGCTCGAAGCGCACGGCGATACTTGCGAACCTCACGCAAGAGCCTCAAACTTACGAGCAGTTGACAAGCGGCCTCCCGCCGGGCAACTATCGCGGCGCGTTGGTTGATTTTATTAAGGCAGGGCTTGTGAGGTTGTGCGACAAGGCAGCGACCAAAAAGGGATTTGGCGAGGCGCTTACTTACGCCGCTACGCAGACGCTGGAAACCTGCCGGGCGATGAAGGCCGAAGGCTTGCCCGCGTTTAGCGAGGCGCAAACGGCGATGCTGATATGGATGTGCCGCGAAGGCGCGTTCACCGTTGCGGAAATCGCGGGCATGGCGGGAATCTCGAAAACGACGGCGCAGCACTACATGGCAAAGTTTTACCGGGAAGGCTACGTTAAAAGACAGCAGGGAGAGTTTAAAGTAGGTGAGCCTGTTTTCGTTTACGAAATAAGCGGCGGCGAAGGATGGGAGGTCGCGCGGAAAATTATTCATGCTGCCTACGGGGCTAAAAGCGTTTACGAAATTGAGTTTGCGGGAAAAGTAACTGGGGCTTCCCCGCCGTGCGCCTGTGTAAGAAGCATGGGCGGGAAAGCGGGGTTAGCCGCATTTTAAAACAACAACGATGGGAAAATTTATATTAGGCGATTGCATGGATTTGGAAACGGGGCTGCCGTCATACCCTGACAAGTTTTTTGATCTGGCGATTGTTGACCCGCCGTATGGGATAGGAGTTGACGGGCAAAAGAAAAGCACTTCGGCGCATGGGGGGCGTAGGGAAATAGAGTTTAAAGGATGGGATAACCAAAGACCGACGGCGGAATACTGGAAAGAATTACAAAGGGTTTCAAAAAATCAAATCGTGTGGGGTGCAAATTACTTTTGCGAGTTTTTACCTCCTTCAATGGGATGGGTTTTTTGGGATAAAGGGCAACGTATTTGCAATAGCGATGGGGAACTGGCTTTTACCTCCTTTGAAAGAGCCTTGAGGGTTGCCAAACTTAACCGGGTTCACATTCAGTATCACGGCGGCGGCTTTCACCCAACCCAAAAGCCCGTAAAACTTTATCGCTGGCTACTCGAAAACTACGCCAAACCCGGCCAACTAATTTTGGATACCCACGTTGGCAGCGCCTCCAGTTTGATAGCCTGCGAAAGTATGGGTTTTGAATACGTCGGCTGGGAGATTGACCCGGACTACTATGCAGCCGCCAAAAATCGAATGAGCAAAGGCATACAGGCTGTACTTATTTAATTGCGGCTAACCCCGCGCCTTGCGAAGTCCCGCGC
>CXWJ01009997.1_pt1 | contig 13193 bp, 10 predicted proteins | sample 590841 | NCBI WGS metagenome assembly CXWJ01 (sample SAMEA3498367, study PRJEB10139) | wastewater metagenome | biome: wastewater treatment plant; material: activated sludge | place: Austria | collected 2015-01-21 | reverse complement strand
TGAACGGCTGGAGGCGGGCGACCCCCTTCACTGGACCGGCGTGATGCAGAATTGGAACACCACGTGCGCGGACTGTCATTCGACGAACATCCACAAGAACTACGACCCGAAGACCAACACGTATCACACCACGTTCGAAGAAATCAATGTCAGTTGCGAAGAATGCCACGGGCCGGGAAGCGTCCACGTGGAATTGGCCAACAGTTGGTCCCCGTTTTGGGATCGCAACGTGGGGTATGGATTGGCGCGCTTGAAGGGGAAGGATTCCACGACGCAAATAGAACTGTGTGCGAAGTGCCATTCGCGGCGCTTTCAGGTCCACGAAGATGTTCGCGCCGGCGAGCCGTTATTGGATTCTTACCAGCCCTTCACGCTGAACGAGACCTTGTACCACGCCGACGGCCAGATTTTGGACGAAGTGTACGAGTACGGATCGTTCTTGCAAAGCAAAATGTTTGCCAATCAAGTGAAGTGTACCGATTGTCACAATCCTCATTCGCTCAAACTGAAATTCGAGGGAAATCGGCTCTGTGCGCAATGCCACGATCCAGCCAAATTCGATACGCCGGCCCACCACCATCATGCGGAGAATTCGGCTGGTTCGAAATGCGTGGAGTGCCACATGCCGTCAAGGTATTACATGGTGGTCGATAAGCGGCGGGATCATAGCTTCCGCGTGCCGCGGCCCGATCTGTCCGTGGAATTCGGCACCCCGAATGCTTGTACCGATTGTCACAAGGGAGCGCACGAANNGTACGGAAATGGTACGGCGAGAAAAAACGGGACGTGCCAGATTGGGCGCCGGCATTCGCCGCCGCGCGCGCGGGCAAGCCGGAGGGCGAGGCACTCCTGCTGGAGTTGATCGATCGTAAGGCAACGCCGGCTATCGTGCGGGCAACGGCGATCAGCTTGTTGGCCGGGTATTCGAGCGAAAGTAGCCTTGAGGCACGGCGAAAGGCGACGACCGATCTCGACGCGCTGGTCCGCGCGAGTGCCGTGCGTTCATTAGCGAACCAATCGCCGCAGCGAGTATTGGCAGATCTAACCAGGCCGCTACACGACGCACGGCGAGCGGTACGAGTGGCGGCAGCGGCGCAGGTGGCTTACCTGCCGTTCGACGCGCTGGCCGATGCTGATCGGGCCGCATTCGAAGATTCGCTGAAAGAATTTCGAGAAACGCAGGAGTTCGCGCTCGACCATGCCGGGGCGCATCTTTCGCTCAGCGAGTTGGAGGCGCAGCAAGGGCGCTGGGAAAAGGCGATCAACCACTTACAAGCGGCTTTACAATTGGAACCTTCGTCAGCGGGGGCACGTGGCAAGCTGGCCTCGCTTCTGGCGGAGCACCAAGGCGACCCCAAAGAAATCCGGCGCTTGCGCGAAGAAGAAGCCGAATTGACGGAGCGGGATTCGCAGCGCGTTCCGGACAATGCGGAAGTTGTTTATCAGCTCGGTTTGCTCCGTTATTTGCTGGGGCAGTACGAAGCAGCGGATGCCGCGTTTACGCGAGCTTGGCATCTTGGACCGCAAACGTACGAGTACGGCATGGCCCTGGCGCTGCTCCAGGAGAAGCTCTACGACTTGAAGGGTGACGAACAGCACTTCAACGCGGCAGTTGAAACTCTGAAACAACTCAACGAGTTGCGGCCGACCGATCCGAGGGCCGGGCAGATTCTGGATCGAATTGTCGCCTTGCGGCATGCCAAGCAAGGCGCAGCGCCAAGTCCGAATCCACCGGCGAAAGAGTAGCGTTCAGTCGCAACCGGCAGGCTGAGAATACACTAGTGGGTCGCTGGCGCTGCTGGCGCTGCTGGCGGTGGGTGGATGGGCTGGCGGCACGCTCATCAAGGTGCCCGCAAGCTGTGCCGATAAGGCGTGAAGGACTGCGCGGTCTTGCTTGACGCCGCGCGTAGTGGGGATGGGCTGCCAGGCCTTTTTTCGAGTTTGTTGTTGCACGCAGTGCCGGGAAGGATTCTCGATGCTCGCCTCATGGATTGCGTTGTCACGAAAGGTGATTCACGCCCTCGTTGCCAACGGTACGCCCACACAACTGGCGGCGGGATTTACAATCGGCATGGTTGTGGGCCTGATGCCTAAAGGGAATCTGATCGCATTGTCGCTTTGTGTATTGTTGTTCTCGTTGAGAGTCAATAAAGGGCTGAGCCTCATCGCGGTGGTGCTGTTTTCCTGGATCAGCCCGGCGTGTGATCCGCTGACCCATAAATTGGGCGCGAGCGTGCTAGGGAGTCAATCGCTGCAGACCTGCTATGCGTCTATCTTCAATTTGCCCCTCGGGCCATGGATTGGTTTTGACAACACGGTGGTGACGGGCTCGCTGCTGTTGGGAATGTACCTTGCCTATCCGGCTTATTGGCTTAGCCGCGTGATTTGCGCGCAACTGTTTGTCGCCCAAAATTCGCAATTGCAGGGGGGCGCATGTTGAGTCGTTGGGCGTGCTGGCAGTTCGCGGTGCCGAGAGTGCTGACGGTCGTCGTCGCATTGTTGGCGGCCCAGTATGGCTTGGGTATCGCTGTGCGCGCGTATGTTGCGCGATCGGGCGAAGCGGTAATTGGCGGAAAGATCGAAGTCTTGCATTCCCGCGTCTCGCCACTAGAAGGTCAACTCGTGCTATCCGGCATCTGTGTTGCCGATACATGCGATCCAACGCAAAATATGGCAGAAGCGGATCGTTGCGTTTTGAATTTCGCGACTGCTTCGCTGTTGCGCAAACAAGTGGTGGTGGAAAGCGGCGAGATCGCCGGGTTGCGATTTGGAACTTCACGGTGCGCCAGCGATGCTCTAACCTCGGTTTCAGGCAAGACAGCTACCTCAACAACTCCCTGGTTCGGCAACGACGCGGGTGGAGTGGCTGCTAGCTGGCTCGATCGAGTGAGCGAGCAATTTCGACCGGGCCGGATCGCACAGCTCCCTTCGTTGCAATTGACCGAGAAGTTGCTGACTCGCTCCTCGTCAGAAAGTGCCTCACTCAGGGAGCGGATGCAGGATTTGAAGCGCCGGTCCAGTGAAATGCAGCGGCAGGTGGAGGAGGCACAATCGAATCGGTTGCGTCACACCAAGTTTTTGGAGACGCTGCCGGAGGAATTGGCCTCACTCAACAAAGAGTTCGATCAGCTTACGGCCGAGATCGAACAACTCCCTGGGACGCTGGAAGAGGATCGTCGGGCGATTGTCGCTGCTCGGCGTGACGACGAGCGGTTCGTGCGCGATCAGATGCGGATGGAGAATGTTGATGCAAATGCACTATCCACGTACCTACTTCGCGAACAAGCAACCGCACCCCTCGATGAGATAATAAGCTGGCTACGTTGGACGCGCGCGATTGTACCAGCGGCTCGCGATGGACAAATGTTGGGATTAGCCGCGGCACGTGGCGAAAACGTCTTGTTTTCCGGATGCACACGCCAGCCTGACTGGCTGATTCGCAATTTGAACCTGCAAGGCACGACAAGGATTGGGGGGCAGCCATTGGAGCTACGGGGTACGTTGAGCGAAATGGCTGCCGATCAGTCGTTGCACACGGTGCCCCTACGGCTGAAGCTCGCGACTACCGGTTCGTTGCCGCTCGTGTTGCAAGCTACGCTCGATCGCACCGACGGGGTGGCCCGCGATGAGTTGATCATTGATTGTCGCGGCATCGTGATCCCGAAGCTGGGGCTTGGGGAGGAGGAGCGGCTGCGATTGTCATTGACGCCATCGGTCGGAACGCTCAACGCCAGCATCATGCTGGATGGTGATAAGCTCACGGGCGAAATTCAATTGGTCCAGAAGGAAGTTGCGATCACCCCGACCATGGAAGGCGAATTGAGCCGAACACAGTTGTCAGCTTCGTTGCAGGATACGCTCGGCGATGTCCATTCCTTTGCGACGCGGCTGTCGGTCCGCGGAACACTGACTGAACCGACTTGTACGCTGTGGTCCAACCTGGGCCCGGCAGTGGCTGAGTCGATGGATCGCGCTTTAGTACGAGCTTCTGATAAGCATTGCCGCGAGTTGCTGACAGACGCCGAGCGCCGTGTTGATGAACAGCTGGCGCAGCTCGATCGGCAAATGGCCGACTCCCGTTCGGAACTTTTGCCGCAATTGGCAACGCTCTCGGCCCGACTGGAGCAGATCGCCGATCAGCAATCGACTCCGTCGCGATTGAACACGGAGTATCTGGGCCGCCGCTTGCCGTCAAACTCACTGTTCCGCTAAAAGAAAACGACGGTGGGTTGATGCATGGGCTGGTATGGCGTCTCGACGCACCAGTATCGGCCTGCTTTCGCCATCGCGTTAGGTGTTCGCCCACCATGGTAGCTGGTAGTGTCGCTCGGCTGCCAATTTCTTCGCATTTTTATTAAGGTTTTGATTGTGTCACGACTGGCAGTGATTTTCGATATGGATGGCGTGCTGGTCGATTCGTACCAGGCCCATTTTGAGAGTTGGAGCCAGCTTTACCGCGAGTTGGGCGTCGATTATTCGGAGGAGGCGTTTGCGGCGGACTTCGGCCGGACGAGCCGCGATATTCTACGCCGGTCGCAGGGGGCAGGAATTTCCGACGAGCGCATCCGCTCGCTCGACCTGCGCAAGGAAGCACTCTTTCGCGACATCTTCCGTAAGCAGTTCGTGGCGATTGACGGAGCGATGGAGCTGATTGACGCGCTGGCGGCAGATGGATTTCTTTTGGCTGTTGGCTCGTCGGCCCCGCCTGAAAACGTAATCCTCTCACTGGAATTACTGGGCCGGGCGTGCAAGATTCCCACAGTGGTCACTGGCAATGACGTAACCCGCGGGAAGCCCGATCCGCAAGTGTTTCAACTTGCTGCGGAGCGGCTGGGTGTACCCACGTCCTCGTGCGCGGTTGTAGAAGACGCGGCCCATGGAGTGGAAGCGGCCCGCCTCGCTGGTATGGCGGCTATTGGGCTGACAGGCACAACTACTCGCGATAAGCTCGCACAGAGCGACCTGGTCATCGACAGCCTGCGGGAACTAACGCCGGGGCGTATCCGGGAACTCATTGGCCAACGTCGGGCTACCCATTAGGTGGAGGCTATTTCGGCCAGAATCCCGCATATTTTAACCATTTTAAGCGTCTTAACTACAACGGCTGATGGCAGCAGAGTACAGCAGTTTCGCGATAAATTGTCCGCAAAAAATCGCTTCTGGGAGACGTTCGCCGCGGGCTGGCGCGCCGCAAAAAAGTTAAAATGCCCACCATAATATTCCGCCCAAGAAATATTAGACCTTTCCAAAACGAATCGGTATACTGGTGCGGCGGATTATCCGCCGGAGTTTCTTCCCGAAAGATTTGGTGGCCTTGTAGGACTCCAAGACGATCGCGGAATATGTTGTAGCTTGGAGTTTCGCACGATGAAGCTGTACGTTGGCAACCTTTCCTTTTCGACGACTGAGGAAACGTTGCAGGCCGAGTTTGGCGCCCACGGCCAAGTTGAAGAAGTGGCCGTCATCACAGACCGAGACACCGGCCGACCGCGTGGATTTGCGTTCGTCAGCATGAGTAATGACAACGAAGCACGCGCGGCGATCGAGGCCTTAAACGGCGCCGATGTCGATGGTCGCACGATTACTGTCAATGAAGCTCGGCCGAAGGCCAACGGCGGTGGTGGACGAGGTGGTCCACGCGGCGGTGGCGGCGGCGGGGGTTATGGTGGTGGTCGCGGCGGCGGCGGTGGTGGCTACGGAGGTGGTGGTGGCGGCGGGGGTAAACGCTGGTAACCAATTTGCCTTGCGAATCTCCCGAGGCCAGGACCCGGTCACGAATGAGTTCGAGGCATGAATTCAAGATGGCCCGCTGGCACGGCCAACCGCGCCAGCGGGCCTTGTTGTTGGCCGGCAAGTTAACTAAACGAATTTCGTTCCTCTCATACAACGGTAGTATGGATAAGCAACCTCTTCTCGAAACGCTAGCCAAGCTGCACGCTGAGTTGGCTCATGCCAATCACGTCGATCCGGAAGCGGCCGATATGCTGCGCATGTTGACGGTTGACATTGAGCGTGTGTTGAATCAACCGAGTGCCGCTTCACCTGCGGAAGTTCAAACAGCATCTGGCGGTCTGAAGGATTTGCTGCTGAAGTTCGAAGCGGAACACCCAGAGCTTTCCACGGCAATCGGCAAAGTGGCCGACACTTTGTCTGCAATGGGAATCTGAGATAAAAAGAAACAAAAAATTAGAACAGCAGAGCGGAAGAAATATTCGCCTTTCTACTGCCTAGCCGTTCTGGAAATGGCGATCTATGGCGGTCAGCATCGGTAATCGCATCCTGCCATGCCTGCTTGTGGCCGACATGCGAGTGACTCTGGATTTTTACATCGAGAAGCTGGGGTTCGTGCAGACAGCATATTACCCAATCGAAAGCGAACCGATCCGCACCGAAGTTCGCCGAGACAATGTAGCCATTATTTTCTATACAGAAACGGCCCATTTACGGTTCGACGATTCTACGCCCGCTTGTTCAGGGGCGTTTTATATCTTTCCAGAAAGCCTTGACGCCTTGGTTGAAGAATTACGAGGCAAAGTGGAATTCGCGTGGGGGCCCGAGACAACGGAAAATGGCGTCCGCGAGTTTGCGATCCGCGATCCACATGGCTACGTGCTGGTATTTGCCGAGCGGGCGTGAGGATTTTGGTGGAGAGCGATAGGGCTCGGGCAGTGCGCAAAAGTGCTGCGCATAAGTAGGGGAGAGGCTTCTGCGCAGTGGGGTGTTTCAAGAAGAATCGCGGGCTTTGTTGGGGAAATTTTTGACGTGCTCTCAAAGTGTGCGCGCGGAATTTTTTTCTGGAAATCAGGCCACGGTTTGTGTTAGGGTGTGCGATTCGAATCACGGGCTGCCCGTGCCGTCTCCGTCAGCCACTCGGGGCTATGGCGCGCCACGCTGGCCGAATCGCGGAACACTGTTCACGCCAGCCGCTGCTTGCTGGGTCGCCTGCGACGATCGCCGGACCGCTCACCAGTAGGGCTGCGCAGCTCCTTGGCACGACCCGCTTCGATCATCATTCGTCGAATTGCTGTGTGACTTCGCGTCTTTGATTTGCGAACTTGACGGCAAAATTTCGCACGGACTCCGAGATGCTTGCATCGTCCCTGAGGGACTGGATGACGTCGTTTTTTGACGAATATCGATCAAAAAGCGATTCGACAAGATCGGCCGCAATAAGTTCCGCGCGCAGTTCCTCCGTCAGCACACGCGCGTCCCAAGCGATGATTCGCTTGTGCGGGCGACTGGCGCCGGCTGCCAATCTCGTTCCGTCTGGGCTAAAAGCGACGCTATAGACAATTCCGGTATCGTTCTTGAGCGTTTGCAGCTCTTGTCCCAATTCCGCGTCCCAAATCCGCACCGTCTGGTCGTCGCTGCACGAAACTAAACGCTTTCCGTCTGGATTCAACGCAAGGCAGAGCACGGAGCCTGAGTGGGCACGAAGGGCTCGGATCAATTGGCCGGACTTCACGTCCCATATGCGGATCGTTTCATCTCTGCTGCCAGTGAAGATTTGCCGGTCGTCAAGGCTGAAAACGACGCTGAGGGTCTGACCCTCGTGACCGGCGAGTGAGGCAACGTTACGGCCACTTGCCACGTCCCATAGCCGAACTCCATCCCTCGCCGTGCTGGCGAGCAACCTTCCATCATGACTGAAAGTGACGTCGGCCACTGTACCTTGATGTCCGTCGAGCATCGCAAGTTGGCGACCGTCGTCCGGATCCCAAAGCGCAACCTTGCTGCCCTTACCGCTAGTCGCGAGCACTCGACCATCCGGACTGAAATCCACGCTCGTGATGAAACCGGCGTGGGCCTTGAATGTCCGTACTTCACGGCCATCGCGCGCGTTCCGAAAGCAGAGGCTTCCATCCGCCAATCCCGAGACGAGGAAGCGACCGTCGGGATCGAACCGCAGGGCGTTCGACGTGCCCGGCCAAAATTCAACAAACGATTGGCGTTCGACCCACAGCTCTTGTCCGGTGGATGCGTCGAAGACGGCGATCGTATCGCCGCCGCCGGCTGCGAGAAGTTTACTGTCGGAACTATAGGCGACGCTGTAGACATCTTCCGGATGGTGATGCGACCACGGTTCTTGTCGGCTTGCCGCATCCCAGAAACGGATGGTCTCGTCCCAGCTTGCCGATGCGATGAGATTCCCCGTGTACGAGAAGGCGACATCATTGAGAACCGACGCATGTCCACGAATGGTCTGAAGCTCGCGGCCCGTCTTTGCGTCCCAAAGCTTAACCGTCGTATCATTGCTACATGATGCTAGCCGCTTTCCGTCCTGGTCGAATACAAGCCGGTTTATGCTGTAATCGTGTCCTTTGAAATGAGTGAGTTCCTTTCCCGACTTGACGTCCAAGGATTTAAGCGTGCCATCGGCGCATCCGGAGACTACAGTCTGGCCGTCCGGGCTGAAGGCAACTGCACCAACGCTTTGGCCGTTGCCTTTAAAAGTCCAAACCTCCTCGCCGTTTTTCAAATCCCACAATCTAACCTGGGAGTCTTTGTAACACGAAACCAGTTGGCTTCCGTCTGGATTAAAGGCCAACGAGCGGATGTGTATTTCATCCCCGTCGAGCTTTCGGATCAAACTACCGTCGGTCGTCGACCAAATCGCAATGTCCGGCGTTCCAACTGCCAGACGATCACCGTCGTGGCTGAGCGCTATCGCGTAGTCATTGATGTAGAGGCCCTGTCGATGCCCAGGGAACGATCGGAGTTCCCGGCCTGTGGCAGTCTCCAAGAGCTTGACGACTCCATCCATACCTCCCGTGGCAATACGTTTTCCATCGCCGCTCAACGCCAGAGAGTAAATCCGTCCTTCGTGCAGGTCGATTGTCCGTATTTTCTGCGTACCGGCGGCGTTCCACATCGTGAGCGTGCCATCGACGCTACCTGACACCAGATATTGCCCGTCCGGCGTGAACGCGAGGCCAACAGACATGGACTTTAACGTGTGCATTGCACTATGACTGAGCCGCAATAAGTAGTGCCACTCCCAACCACGGAGGTCGATGTCGCCCGTGTGGCGTGGTTGCTGACCTTCTAGCAACTCGAGGGTTCGACCAACATTGTTATCGTCCCATGCCCGCTGTGCGAGATTCAGTTGAGACACATATAGTTGTCTGCTCGTTTTTGCGCGTTCTGCCTCTGTTTCCTGGAACCGTACTTCGGCCAATCGTTCGGCCTGCGTCGCTCGAATGGCCTGCCAGGTGCTAATGAGCGTTCCCATGACAAGCGCCGCTGCGATGGTTAAGCCGGTCACGAGCGAGCCTTTGTTTCGCTGGGCGAATTTGCGAAAACGATAGGATGCCGACGGCGGGCAGGCCAGCACCGGCTCGTCAGCGAGGTAACGTTGCACGTCCGCCGCTAAACCATTGGCTGACTCATAGCGCCTAGTGCGGTCCTTTTCCAGCGCTTTCATGACGATCCAGTCCAGCTCACCGCGCACGAGTTTGGTAAGCTTCGCCGGTTCCGTCTGCCGTTGGGCTGAGATCGACGGTAGCGAATCCTTTGACTCGCTTAGCCGCGTGCTGGGCTTGGGCGGTTCTTCTTCGCGGATGATTCGGCAAACCTCGTCCTGGGCCGCCTTCCGGAACCGCTCTTTGTCGAACGGCGTCGTGCCGGTGAGGAGCTCGTACAGCAGCACGCCCAGTGAATAGATGTCGCTGCGGGTGTCGATATCCAAAGCGCTCTGCCCGGCCTGTTCCGGCGACATGTACAGCGGCGTACCCAGGAGCTGTGCGAATCCCGTGAACAGAGTTTTGTCGGTCAATTCCTGCCCTAGCGCTTTAGCAACGCCGAAGTCGATCACTTTCACGACCGGCGTCGTGTCGTGCATCGTCACCAGCACATTCGTCGGCTTGATGTCGCGGTGGATGATGCCTTTTTGGTGCGCATGTTGAACGGCGTGGCAGACTTGGGCGAACAGCTCAAGTCGCTCGCGAGGGGAGAGCTGATTGCGGTCGCAGAACTCCGTGATTGGTTCGCCCTTGACCAGCTCCATGACGAAGTAGGGCCGGCCCGAGTCGGTGGCGCCCGCGTCAAACACCTTGGCGATGTTCGGATGGTCCATCAGCGCGAGTGCTTGGCGCTCGGCCTCGAACCGCGCCAATACCTGGCGGCTATCCATCCCTGGTTTGACGACCTTGATCGCCACTTTGCGGCGAACGGGCTGCTGCTGCTCGGCCATGTAGACCACGCCGAACCCCCCCTCGCCGATCCGCTCCAGGAGTTTGTAACGGCCGATCGTCGCGCCGACGCGTTCGGTCGGTGGCGATAGATCCGCGGTCACACCCGGAGCGGGCTGTTCCATCGCGATCATGGCCGGAAAAAGTTCGCGAATCCGATCCGCCAATTCCGAGTGCTTGTTGACGTACTCGTCCACCGTCGGTTGTTCGCCAGAGCGGTAGCGGCGGAGGTAGTCGTCCGCGAGCTCTAGGAGCAACTCGTCTCCGGATTGGGTCGCAACGTCGGGAGTGGGTTCGCTCATGGCCCTAGCCCCGTAAGCCCTCCGGGTAACTCGGACAGGATTGTTTTTAGCCGAGCGAGCGCCCGTAAGTAGCGCTTCCCGGCGGCTCGCTCCTCGATTCCCACGACTTGTGCCGCTTCGGCATTCGTGAGCTGCTCGAAGTGCCTGAGCATGAGAACCTCCCGATCCGTGCCGTCCATTCTATCTAATGCTTCGGCCAGCTGTGTCCTGGCTTCCCTTTTCACAGCCGCGGCGCTCGGGCTGGTAAGATGGCCGGACAGGTGCAACCAGAGTGCCTCGGCCGTATCATCCCAGTTCTGCGGCCAGTTCTGCGGGGCCGCGAGCGGCCGGTCGCGGTTCGCGTCACGCATGTGCGTGCCAAGGTGATGGCGGTGCAACTCGAACAATTTGTTGAAAACGATCTTCCGAAGCCAGAGAAATAGAGGCATTTCCGGGGTGCGGAAGAAATCCTCCCGGTGCGCCGAGGCCTGAACAAACGCCTCCTGTACGACATCCGCCGCGTCGATCCTTCCCCGCAGCCGTGGGTCCATGCGGAACGCAACCATGCGTATCAGCCGCTCCTCGTGGGCGGTAAGCAACGATCCCCACGCCGCCCCGTCGCCCGCCGCGGCTTGGGCGACTAGCTGCTCGGTCATTGCTGGTTCGTCGCTCATGTCGCCCACCCTTCTCTCTTACATGCGCGGGGGGCGGAGGGAGAGACAGAGAATTTTTTAATGGACGACTGGTTCAGCCCTTCGACCCTGTGGTTCGCTTAAGTCTGGGCATTTTACCGCGCCAGGGACGCTTGCGGACATACGCCGGTTAAGGTTGGTTGTTTGATGGCCCCTGTTGTCTCCCTTCTGCCGCCCTGGCGTGTGCGTCAGAACGCAGCGGGGGAAGATTGGGTTGCGGCTAGATTCCCCGGCATGAATGCCCGGGGTTAAGAACGCTGCTGGTGGGACCGTGAACGGTCCCGCGCTGTGCCGTGTGCCCGCAGTCGCTCGCGGTGTCATGACTTCGCCATCTCGCCGCGGCCGATCTGGGACATACGTACGTGGGGTGCGCGGTCGAAGTAGCACTCGCCGCGGCGACTGGCACACGAATTTCGAAACTCGCCCGAGAGATCACGAGAAGAGGCGCTTGGCTTCCGCCGGGCCGCGGGCGGCGAGCGCGGCGTCGATGATTGCGAGTTGTTCGGCGCTCAGCGACCAGCCCATCGCGCCAGCCGTTTCTTCGATTTGCCAGGGCCGCCTAGCGCCGCAGAGTGCGGAGGTGACGCCGGGTTGGTTCATCGTCCAGTTGACGACGAGTTGGGCGACGGTGTGACCGCTGATTGCCGCCGCAGCGCGTAATGCATCCACAAAGTCTTGGTTCTTTTGCCATTCGTCCCCCTGGTACATCGGGTATTTTTGGCGGCTATCGCCTTTGTCCAGTTGGTGCGCACGCGGCATCCGACCGGCCAGGAGGCCTTTCATGAGTGGCCAATAGACCATCACGGCGATGCCTCGTTCGCGGCACCAGGGGATTGTCTGCCGCTCGATGTCCCGTTGCAGCATGTTGTAAGGCATTTGAACGGCCGTTAGAGGGCAGACTGCCTGAAAGGTCTGGAATTGTTCCAGCGTGAAATTCGACACGCCGACGGAGCGCGTTTTGCCGGCGGCCATCAACTCGCGGAGCGTGGCGGCGGACTGCTCGACTGGCACTTTATCGTCCGGCGCGTGGAGATAGAGAAGTTCGACACTGTCGGTACCTAGGCGGCGCAGGCTTTCGTCGCATTCGAGGCGGAGTCGCTCCGGCCGGCCATCGGTGATCATCGCGCCGCCTTCGTAATGGATGCCACATTTGGTGGCGATCACGACTTCGTCACGGCGGCCCGCGATCGCGCGGCGGATGAGGTTTTCGCTCTCGCCGCCCGGGCCGTAGACAAAGGCCGTGTCGAGGTGATTGACGCCTAGATCGAGGCAGGCCTGAATCGTGGCGATGCTGTCCGTATCGTTCGTGTCTTGCGTATTTTGACCGGCGATCGGCCAGCAGCCGAGGGCCACGGGCGAAACCATGATGCCCGAATTGCCGAGGGGGCGGAGTTCCGACGAAGCTACTTTTGACATTGTTCAGAATCCATGATTTTGAACCACGAGGCGCAAAGGACGCGAAGAAAGACAATGAGTTGGAGAGGATTTACAGGATGAGCAAGATTGGATTTATGAATCGCTTAGAAATTTCTAATGTCTCGATCCATCCTGATCCAGCAAATCCTGTCAGAACTTTTTTTTATGCTTTGTGCTTCGATGGTTAGCGTGCGGGCCGCGATGGCGTGTAGAGGCAGCAATCTTCTGGGCAGACGTCGTGATTGGGGCCAAGCGTGCCGAGGGCGAGTCGTTGCGGTGTGTCGGTCATGCGTTCGACGATCAACTCGCGAATCATTCGAATGAAGCGAGGGTGGGCGCCGACGGTCGCCGCGCGGACCATATTGATACCGAGTTGGTCGCAGAGTTGCCGCACCTCGGTGTCCAAATCGTACAACACCTCCATGTGATCGGAGATGAAGCCGATGGGAACGACGACGACGTCGCGAAGGTTTCCCGTTGTGTGCCGTTGTTGCAAAAATTCGCCAATATCGGGGCCGAGCCAGGGTTGTTGCGGCGGGCCGCTACGGCTTTGATAGGCGAGATCCCAATCGCTCTGGCCCAATCCTTTAGCGACTAACCGGCAGGCCTCGCGT
>CXWJ01000878.1_pt1 | contig 13234 bp, 13 predicted proteins | sample 590841 | NCBI WGS metagenome assembly CXWJ01 (sample SAMEA3498367, study PRJEB10139) | wastewater metagenome | biome: wastewater treatment plant; material: activated sludge | place: Austria | collected 2015-01-21 | reverse complement strand
AAACAAGCCTCTTTAAACGACTCAGTAAAAGTTGGATGTGCATGACTCATGCGCGCTATGTCTTCGGCAGATGCGCGATACTCCATTGCAACAACGGCTTCGGCAATCATGTCTGCTGTGCGAGGGCCTATCATGTGTACACCTAAAATCTCATCTGTTTCGGCATGTGCCAGTACTTTTACAAAACCATCAGTATCCATGCTTGCACGGGCTCTGCCACTTGCTTTAAAAGGAAAATTTCCGGTTTTATATTTGATGCCTTCTGTTTTTAATTCTTCTTCGGAATAACCAACTGCAGCTACTTCGGGCCAGGTGTAAACCACACCAGGTATAAGTTTATAATTGATATGCGGTTTTTGTCCTGCAATAGTTTCAGCAACATACACGCCTTCTTCTTCAGCTTTGTGTGCAAGCATGGCACCTTTAATTACATCACCAATTGCATAAATATTTTTTGCTGCCATTAAATGTTCATCGGTAATTATTCTTCCGCGCTCATCTAATTTTACACCTGCTTTATCTAATCCTAAATTTTCTGTGTATGGTTTTCTTCCAACAGCTACTAAACAATAATCACCTTTAAACTCTACAACAGTATTTTTTGCATCAGTTGCTTTTACCATCACATCTTTTCCTTTTGCAGTTACCCCACTCACTTTATGCTGCAAATAAAATTTCATTCCTTCTTTGGCTAATACTTTTTGCAACTCTTTGCCAAGCGCTTTATCCATTGTGGGAATGATAGAATCCATAAACTCAATTACAGATACCTCGCTGCCCAAACGCGCATACACCGAACCCAACTCCAACCCAATAACACCACCGCCAATAATAATTAAGTGTTTTGGGATTTCTTTCAGGCTTAGTGCTTCTGTAGAGGTGATAATTTTTTTCTTATCAATATTTATAAATGGCAATGATGCAGGTTTAGAGCCTGTGGCAATAATGGTGTGTGTAGTTTTAATTTCTTCCTTACTGCCATCTTCTTTTGCAATAGAAATAGTATTACCATCAACAAAACTTCCATGTCCGTTTAAAACGGTTATTTTATTTTTTTTCATAAGGAAGTTAATGCCATCGCAGGTTTGTTTTACCACATCGGCTTTGCGTTTTATCATTTGCTCAAAATCAACCGATACATTTTTTGCAACTATACCATGTGCCAAAAATTTATGTACGGCATTGTAATAATGTTCAGATGAATCGAGCAATGCTTTGGAAGGAATACACCCTACATTCAAGCACGTTCCGCCAAGGGTATTATACTTTTCAATTAAAGCAGTTTTAAAACCAAGCTGTGCGCAGCGTATTGCTGCCACATAACCTCCGGGCCCGCTGCCTATAACTGTAATATCAAATTGTTGCATAAAAAAATTTTTGCGAAAGTATGAATATTGCGTTTTACATTTCTTCACAGTAAAAGTTACTTTAGCCTCGCTTCCATTTTTATTTGTGCAAACCGATTTTTTAAATACTTCCATAGAATTTGTTAAAGGCGTAGGTCCGCAGCGCGCTACTGTTTTAAAGAGTGAGTTGGATGTTTATACTGTTGGTGATATGTTGTGTCATTTTCCATTCAGATATATTGACCGTTCTAAATTTTACAACATAAACGAACTGAGTGATGACATGCCTTATGTGCAGTTGCGAGGTTTTGTTACTTTGGTAAAATCGTTTGGTGATAAGCGCACCTCCCGATTAACTGCCCAGTTCAAGGACGATACAGGCACAATGGATTTGGTTTGGTTTCAGGGAATAAAATGGATGCGCGATGTTGTTAAAGCCGGAACAGAGTATGTTGTTTTTGGCAAGCCTGCATTGTATGGAAAATCATTTCAGATTGTTCATCCCGAAATAGAAACAGTGGAGAAATTTAACAGCCAGCCACAAGGCGAGTTTCAGGCAGTGTATAACACCACAGAAAAATGCAAGAGCAAAGGATTAGACAGCAAAGGCATTTTAAAAATTCAAAGAACAATTTTAGCCAACCTGCCACCCACAATTCCCGAAACGCTGCCGCAACATTTTGTTGCTGCAATGAAGCTGATGCCATTGTGGAGTGCCATCAGCAACATACACATACCAACTGATGCCGCGCAGCTTAACCATGCACGTATGCGCATGAAGTTTGAAGAGCTTTTCTTTTTACAACTTGGTATATTAAGTGATAAAGCAAAGCGCGATGAGGAGCATAAAGGATTTAATTTTTCGTTGATTGGAAATTACTTTAACGGGTTTTATAAAAACCATTTGCCCTTTGCGCTTACCGATGCACAAAAGCGTGTGATAAAAGAAATAAGGCAGGATTGCGGCACCGGCAAACAAATGAACCGCTTGTTGCAGGGTGATGTGGGTAGCGGAAAAACCATTGTGGCATTGTTGAGTATGCTCATGGCGTTGGATAACGGATTCCAGAGTTGTTTGATGGCTCCCACAGAAATTTTAGCACAGCAACATTTTAATTCCATTACCGAAATGCTTAAAGATTTTCCGGTAACGGTGCGATTGTTAACAGGCTCTACCAAAACAAAAGAACGCAGAGAAATCATAGAGCAGTTACAATCAGGAGCACTGCATATTTTAATTGGTACACATGCTTTAATTACCAACGATGTAAAGTTTAACAAATTGGGCTTTGTGGTAATAGATGAGCAGCATCGCTTTGGTGTTGATCAACGTGCCAAGTTGTGGATGCAGGGAAATATTTTTCCGCATGTGCTGGTAATGACGGCAACTCCCATACCACGCACACTTGCCATGACGTTGTATGGCGATTTGGAAGTAAGCATCATCAATCAGTTACCACCGGGGCGCAAGCCTGTTAAAACCATTCATCAAAAAGAAGAATCGAGATTAAAAGTGTTTGGTTTTATGCGCAGCGAAATTGCAAAGGGCAGACAGGTGTATGTGGTGTATCCGTTGATAGACGAAAGCGAGAAATTAGATTACGCCAATTTAATGACGGGCTACGATAACATAGTTCGTGCATTTCCATTACCAAATTACAGAGTGAGTATTGTACACGGGCAGTTAAATATGCAGGCAAAAGATTATGAAATGAATCAGTTTGTTAAAGGCGTTACGCAAATTATGGTTGCCACTACGGTAATTGAGGTAGGCGTAAATGTTCCTAATGCAAGCGTAATGATTATAGAAAGTGCCGAGCGTTTTGGCTTATCACAATTGCATCAGTTGCGCGGCAGGGTAGGGCGCGGTGCCGACCAATCGTATTGTGTATTGATGACGGCCGATAAAATAAACCCAACTGCAAAGCATCGTATTGCTGCAATGGTACGCAGCAATGATGGTTTTGAAATTTCGGAAATGGATTTGAAACTACGAGGCATGGGAGAAATATCGGGCACACAACAAAGCGGTAACCTGCAACTTAAAATTGCCGACTTAACCAAAGACCAGCAACTGTTAGAGCTGGCGCGAAAAACCGTACAACAAATTTTAGCCGATGATCCATTACTAGCAAAACCTGAACATCAACTTTTTAAAAAAGGAATTGCAAAAATGAAAGCACCTAAAATTGATTATAAAAAGGTGGGGTAATTATTTTTAACTTTTTACTCTGCAATAGTATTCCAATATGTTGTAAAAACTTTTAATCCCCCAAACTATAATCATTTCATCTCCGCAAGCATTTTCTTTAGACGCTTTTTACGTTTTTGGTGAATGTTTGGTGGAAGTTTTTTCTCCGGTAATTCAAATCCTGCTTCAATTAATGCTTTTCTAAAAGACCCAAACTTTTTTCTGTAAAAGCGAAGTGTAGGCACCCCAAGCTTATGGATGTCATTTTTTTGAGGCAGACGTTTTGTTTTGCGCTCTATTTGTTTTAAAATCTGAAAAAGTTTTTCTTTGGTAAAGTGCGCTGCGTATGCGTTTAACATCGGGGTTGGCAGCGGCAACTGCTCTGCTAAAATTCCTGAAATGTTTTTTTATTTCAATTAAATGGAGCGAGCTAATCAACTCAAATTGTTTCATAGTAGGTGTGGTTCCTAAAACACTACATACTTTTCTTATAACTTTTATTAATTGCTCTTCGGTAATTTCATCGCCAGATTTAAACTTAAAAAAGTCAAAAGCCAATTCCTTAAAAAACTCATCATACGTACCAAACACTAAATAGAATGGAGTAAACCGGTAGTTTTTGCCCGGTACTAACTCATTAGGCAGGGGTGCTCTGTTTAACTCTTGCTTAAGCGCAAATGCCTGCACCACCAAATGCTTGCGTAATAGAATTTTATCTTCTTCCGTATATGAGTTGTATAACCTTCAGTTCATTGTAAATCTTAAACAATACTAGAGAAACTATTCGGTTTCCTCCTGATAGTTTGCTTTTGCCCAATCTATCAAAAGTTTTTGTTTTTCGGTATTTAACACAGCATCCGTGTGTACTAAAGTGTATGAGCCAAGTGGCATTTCATGCTTCTCAATCATCTCAGCAACCTCTTCCATTTTGTGGTTTTGCTTTTTTGCGCTGTATGTTGCAAACTCCGAAAAATTCAAATGCTTTTTTCCATCATTAACATGCCCGGCAAGCCACCATGCCACCGGTTGCACATTGGCATACCAGGGGTAAATGGTGTTGTTTGAATGGCAATCGTTACACGATGTTTCCAGTATTTTATTTACATCCTCGGGCACTGCAATCACTTTTGAAATATGACTGGCTCCGTAAACCTCGCCTTGATTGCGTGCTGGTTTTATAAACTGCATAACCACGAGTACTGCGGCAATTCCAATAAGTATTTTCTTTTTTAATGACATAATTTCCTTTTAAAGTTATGCAGCATAATTAGCAAAAAAAATAAAGCTTTTATGCTGATTTTAACATCAGCAAACTGTTATGTAGCCATTAAATCCATTTTGCTCCTGAAATAATCTGTTTGTAGATTCGCGCAACAAATTTTTATAACAAAAAACCACATGGGCAGAATTTTAATTATTGATGATGAGAAAAGCATTCGTAATTCGTTAAAAGAAATTTTAGAGTACGAAAAGTATAAAGTGGACGAAGCGCCCGATGGAATAGAAGGCACCAAACTTGCCGAAAAGGAAAAGTACGACATTATTTTTTCAGACATAAAAATGCCTCGTATGGACGGCATGGAAGTGCTTGACAAGCTACAGCAGATTACACCCGATACACCTGTGGTTATGATTAGCGGACACGGCACCATTGACACTGCTGTGGAAGCTATTAAAAAAGGGGCTTTTGACTTTATACCCAAACCGCTTGATCTTAATCGTATATTGATTACGTTGCGTAATGCTATGGACCGGTCATCGCTGGTTAAGGAAACCAAAACGCTAAAACGCAAAATCAACAAAACCGCAGAAATGATTGGTGATGGTGAAGGGATGCGTAAAATAAAAGACATGATTGAGCGCGTGGCTCCTACTGATGCACGGGTGCTTATTACCGGCAGTAACGGCACAGGTAAAGAACTTGTTGCACGCTGGATACACGAAAAAAGCAATCGCGCTTCGCAGCCTTTGGTAGAAGTAAACTGCGCAGCCATCCCGTCTGAATTAATAGAGAGCGAATTATTTGGGCACGAGAAAGGCGCATTTACATCAGCTATTAAACAACGCATAGGCAAGTTTGAATCAGCAAACGGAGGCACTTTGTTTTTGGATGAGATTGGCGATATGAGCCTTAGCGCGCAGGCAAAAGTACTGCGTGCATTGCAGGAAAATAAAATTACACGAGTGGGTGGCGATAAAGATTTTAATGTAGATGTTCGCATACTTGCCGCTACCAACAAAGACCTTAAAGCCGAAATAGAAAAAAATAACTTCCGCGAAGATTTATACCATCGCCTGAGTGTAATATTAATTCAGGTGCCTTCGCTTGATAACCGCAAAGAAGATATACCACAACTGGTAAAGTATTTTTTAAAGGATGTGTGTGATGATTATAAAATGGCTGTTAAAGGAATAGAAGATGCCGCCACTGCCGAACTGCAAAAACTCTCCTGGACGGGTAACATTCGGGAACTGCGCAATGTTGTAGAACGATTAGTTATACTTGGTGGTAAAACAATTACCAAAGAGGATGTGGTAAACTTTGTTGCCACTCCACGATAATATATTCAACATAATAAAAACATGAGCCTTTCAAACTACCAGCACTCTACCGCAGAGCGCTTAATAAAGTACGTGCAGATAGATACCACTGCCGACCCTGACTCCAACACGCAACCCAGCAGCTTTAAACAAAAAGATTTAAGCGCATTGCTCGCAAAAGAGTTACTGGCATTAGGCCTAGCAGATGCACATTTAGACGAGCATGGTTATGTTTATGCAACCATTAAAAGCAACAGCAATAAAGCAGTTCCGGTTATTTGTTTCTGCTCACACGTTGATACAGCCCCCGATTGCAGTGGAACTAACGTTAAGCCTATACTTCACACTAAATGGGATGGCAGCGATATAGTATTACCTGATGATAACACCATTGTAATTTCTAAAAAAGATCATCCTTATTTAAAGGAAAGGATTGGTGATGATATAATTACTGCATCAGGNNGGACTGACATTGCTGGGTGCTGATGATAAGGCAGGTGTTGCCATCATTATGGATTTTGTTCAATACATATTTAATACCCCAGCCGTAAAACATGGCGACATAAAAATCCTTTTTACCCCCGATGAGGAAATTGGCAGAGGCGTAAACAAGGTGGATATGGAAAAGCTGGGTGCTCAGTTTGGTTATACTTTGGATGGTGGTGAACGTGCAACCTTAGAAGGTGAAAATTTTTCTGCTGATGCGTGCTCTGTAAAATTTTATGGTGTAAGTGCTCATCCGGGTTATGCAAAACATAAAATGGTGAATGCACAAAAAGTGCTTGCATATTTTCTTACACTGTTGCCCTCACATAACCTGAGCCCCGAAACTACAGAAGGATACGAGGGGTTTATACACCCGGTTGCCATCAATGGAGGACTTGAAGAAGCCGAAGCAAAATTTATACTACGCGATTTTGTTACAACCAAGCTGCGCGATTATAAAAATACTTTAGAGGAGCTTGCAAAAAAGGCCGTTGCAAAGTATATGGGTAGCCGTTACGAGATTAAGGCTACAGAACAATACCGTAACATGAAAGAAGTATTGGACAAACACCCACAGGTAATGCAATATGCCGAAGAAGCATATAAACGAAGCTTTTTAGCTCCGGTTAGGATGAACATAAGAGGCGGAACTGACGGTGCACGACTTTCATTTATGGGCATGCCATGTCCCAATATTTTTACAGGCGAAATGGCCATACACAGCAAACAGGAGTATGTAAGCGTGCAGGATATGAATAAAGCTGTAGAAGTGCTTGTAAACCTTGCACAGGTATGGGAAGAAAAAGCATAACATGTTTGCATTTACAGAATTAATAATAGGAAACCACCCCTGCCTTTTATACTGGCATAAGCTTCAATTAGAAAGTAATTAACGGTTAAAATGATTTGGTTGACAGAAACTAATTAAGCATATAAAAATGAAAAAGCTGTTTCTGATTGTGTTATTGATTGTCGTATTGTCTAATGCACATGGGCAAGCTACGGTTTACCATCCTTTTCCTGACGACTCTGCCACATGGGTTACCGATAATTATTCAAACATATGCATGGTATATTGCGGAAGCAATTATTATAGAATGAAAGGCGACACAATAATTAACGGAATATCATACAATAAGCTTTACCACCGGTATGGGCAGTTTTATTACATAAGCCCTCCGCCAAATACGGTTGTTGGAGCATCTTTTTCGGCATGTGCCTATGCGGGCGCCATCAGAGAAGATGTGCTAAGCAAAAAAATTTACTTCATAGACTCTACCCTCACTACCGACACACTTCTTTACGATTTTAATATAGCTGTAGGAGACACCCTTCCCGATTGGTTTAGTAAAGGAACGCNNTGTTTCATCTGTTGATTCGGTATTGGTTAATGGCAGCTATCACAAAAGATTTAATTTTCAAAACCTTGCATCAGCCAATAATTTATGCCTGGTTGAGGGAATTGGCTGGACTGGTGATTTGTTATACGGATTGCTTTACTCGCCCAATGGGGCTACCAACCTTGCCTGCTACAACGGCAACCCAGTGGGCATACCCTGGACTGCCATTGTTAATGAATGCACAGCCTCTCTCAATTGCAACACCGCTATTGGACTGAATGAACCCGCCACACATATAGGAGTAAAGGTTTTTCCCAATCCTTTTTCCAATAAGTTAAATGTACAGTTAAATGCAATTAGTCTTTCACGGATTATTATTTATGATATTGCTGCAAAAAAAATACTGCAACACCAATTTGCAGACACCATATCAATAGACACCCATTTGTTTGCAAAGGGTTTATATTTTTATGAAGTGCAAACCCCCAATAATATAGTTAGCAGAGGAAAAATAATTAAGGAATAAACCCGATTAAAACTTTAACAGTTTTAATAAACACCTTGCAGCGTTTTTAAAACAAAGGCCATTGCTGCTTTTTATAGCAGCAATGGCCTTTGTTATTATACCAACTCCTGATATTAATTCAGTAAATTTAACTGTGTTTTAAAATCATCGGTAGTAGTTTCGGACAATGTAAAGTTTACCGTTTGGTTATTGCTAATGGTTATGGGCACAAATGCCGAATGCAGTTTACCATCTTTTAATCCAATAGCTACCAGCGTGCATTCCTGCCCAAGCGGATCCAAAGATTGGGTGGATTAACGAACTTTTATAGTTTAGGTGCGGTAATTTGAATGTTAGCGGCAATGCCAACGCTCCGATTGAACAGTATCGCAAACATGAACATATTAGCTCCGAACGAACAGACAAATACAACCGACTTCAGACACAAATTTCGTATCTTTGAATTGAAAATCATGAGGACATTTTAAAAGCAATTATTACCCGGATAAACATGACTTTGTCTCTCAAAATTTTAAATCAAAATTACTTTGACTGCTATAAAACGCAACTGAATGTTGATATTGAATCCGCTTTTGCTACTATTAAAAAAATACCGCAAACATTGGAGGACTTCAAGTTTTATATTGCAAATTCTGCGGTGCATTCTTCAAACATTGAAGGCAACACGGTTAGTTTTGATACTTACTTGAAGTCAAGCGAATTCAATCTACATCTCAAGACAAAAGAAATAAAAGAGATTGAAGACCTGATAGCAGCGTATCAGTTTGCAAGAACTCACGACCCGACACTTGACAACATTCTTAAAGCTCACGAAATTTTGACATCATCCATTCTCGTAAAAAAGGAACGAGGCAAAATCAGAAAAGTAAAGGTGGGTGTAAGAAGTGAAGGACGATTGATTTATTTGGCGGTTGAACCAGAATTTATCAAACAAGAATTGGAAAAACTTTTTGCAGACATTTCACTTCTGCTTAAAACAAAACTCTCAACAGCAGAGATATTTTATTTCGCGGCTTACATTCATTTAGTTTTCGTAAACATTCATCCATTTGTTGACGGCAACGGAAGAGCAACACGACTAATTGAGAAATGGTTTTTAGCAAAGATGCTTGGTGACAATGCTTGGTTCATCACTTCAGAAAAAAATTATTGGGACAACAGACCAACTTACTATAAGAACTTGCAGATAGGTGTGAACTATTACGAAGTAAAATACGAAAAAAGTGTTCCGTTTTTGTTGATGCTTCCTAACTCTTTAATAAACCCTGTATGATGCTTCTAACAAACATTTGTAACTTTTTGATTAAACTTTTCCATCATGCTAGTATTACAAGTTTTAAGTAAATAGATATGAGCATTCCTGCACATCCTATTCTCTTCTAAAACTACTGCGTAGAAAAACTAATAGTGTTTGAAAACGTACTTTGATTATTAAAATTAACTGTTTCAACAAACAAGCGTAAGCGCACCCCACTCATCCTAGTCTGAAGCATTAGATGTGCGCGGTTAAGCGTTTGCCTGCCATTCCTGCGGCAGGTAAACCGGTAGGCAGGGATGTAAAGTTTCTAAAAGATAAAATTATTTTTTTGTAAAGCATTTTAAAAATTATTTTGGGTATTAAGATTGGTTAAAGTTTTGTTGCTATAGCATGGTCAGGTTATTGACTAAAATCATTAAAGAATCAGGAGATAACCTTTAATTATCAATCATTCATAATTAACCACTAATCACTAACCTATATGTGTTGGGCTGTGCCTAATTGCCCTTACAACCACAATTGCATTTTAAAAAAAGTATATTCGTAACTAAACTCACACAACCACAAACTGCGTATTTGCTTATAGCTTTCTTTTGCTCAAGTATTTACCACAAAGACAGATGTATGAAACATTCAATCAAATTTCTAACAGTGCTTCTTGCATACATTTTTTCGTCATGCAAGGAAAATGTAACCATTAATGATCTTAAAATATTTGTTGCAACAGAAAACTATCCAAACGATAGCTACCTTGATACGGTTAGCAACAAAAGGGCTCTTGTAATAGTAGCACACGATGATGATGATTGTGGTATGTCCGGTACAATTGCTAAACTAACATCAAAGGGATGGGATATAAAACAACTTAGTCTGCAAAATCATGTAATGGCAGGTAAAGGCAAAACACCTGCATATATTATTTGCGCAGGCAATCAACTAATTTTAAATGATGGTTACTACCGAATAGGCTTAGATACCATGAAAAATCCCTATTTGCCAATACNNCATCTGTTATTTTTACCCTTGATAATGAAAAAGGCGGATACGGTCACCCCGAACATATTTTTATAAGTCAGTTGGTAAAAGATCTTTTTCTGGAAAACAAAATTGATTGTCAAAAAGTGTATCAATCTGTTTACACTAACCATATGGAAACAGAGATAGTTGATAAGTGGCTTGCAGAGCGAATGAAAAAATGGGGTTACCCAAATGCCAGCGATTTAGCAAATAGTTTATATGCAATAAACGGAATGCCTGAGCCAACTGTGCAAATAGGAATATTTGAACAAGCAGAAACAAAAATGAAATATTTAATGGCCTATGACGAAGACGTTAGAAAAAACCTGAGAAAGTTTATTCCCTATTACGAAGAGTTTGATGCAAAAACATATTTTGGGTTGTTTAATAGGGAATTTTTTAGAGTAATGGAAAAACCAAACCATTAGTAAAAAACGAGTTTGCTATACCCTACTCTTAGAATAAATTATTGACTCTTGGACAGGGTTTAATAACCTAACCCGAAAGGTAAATAAATTATGGATGTTTACTTTTTTACATTTGTAAAATGTATAACCTCTCTTACTTTAAAGAAGAAGACAAACAAGTGCTTCTGCAGTTTTTAAATGATCATCCGTTTGCATTTTTAACAGGAAGCTTTACCAACGGTAAACAGGTAGCCACTCAAATTCCAATGATGTTTGAAGAGCGTAACAACATGCTTGTACTGCAAGGGCACATCATGCGGCACACGGATCATCACCGTGCATTTACAGAAAACCCACAGGTGCTAACAGTATTTACCGGACCAAGCGCTTATGTGAGCGCATCGTGGTATAGCAATCCGCAAATAGGTTCTACCTACAATTACATGAGCGTGCATTTAAAGGGCAACATAAAATTTATGAGTGATGATGAACTTATTGAACTGATGAAAAAATTTACATTGAAGTTTGAAAAAGGTAACACCGCATCGCCCACCATATACGACAACTTGCCTGCCGGTTTTTTAAATAAAATGATGCCTGCCATTACAGGCTTTGAAATAGAAGTGCAGCAAATGGAAAACGTTTTTAAGCTGAGCCAAAACAGGGATGAAAAAAGCTACCTTAACATTATCAATCAGCTCGATAAAATTGGTGGCAATAGCGCCCTTATAGCTACAGAAATGAAAAAGAGAAAGGAAAAATTATTTCCACCCGGTGTAGCATGGGATGGCAATAAGTTTATTTCATAAAAAACTTCACCGTATTATACATTAACCATTAATAATTAATAATTAATCATTCCCTTCCATGAGCAAAGTTGCCCAAATTAAAACCAAGCCAACAGAACTAAGTGTTGATTCGTTTATTAATAGCCTGCCCGATGAACAAAAGCGCAGCGATTCATTTGCCCTCTTAAAAATGATGGAGAAAGCTACCAAAGAAAAGCCTAAAATATGGGGCACATCTATGATAGGTTTTGGATTGAAGAGATATAAAAGTCCTACATCGGGCAGAGAGGTGGATTGGTTTAAGATTGGTTTTTCGCCACGCAAAGCAAATTTTTCTCTTAACCTTGTTTTAGATATAAAACAACATACTGCATTGCTTAACAAACTTGGTAAACATAAAACCGGTGTTGGTTGCCTTTACATTAATAAATTGCAAGATGTAGATGTAAAAGTTTTGCAGGAACTTATTAATGTAGCTGCCAAAGCAAAGTAACACACCAAAAAAATTTAGTGCAATGAATTTAGAAACACTTGAAACAAACCGCTTGTTGCTAAAGGCACTTACACCAGCCGATATAAAATATATTTTTGAAAACCACAGCAAGCCTCAAATTAAAAGCATACTGGGCCACCGCACCGAAGAGGAGTATCTTCTGGAAGAATATAAATACCTTAACGGTTATTCGTCTTACAAAAGCAGGTTTATAACTTTTTTGCTGACCGATAAAGCATCTAACCAAATTATAGGCAGGTGCGGCATACATAACTGGTATGCCGAGCACAAACGTGCCGAAGTTGGTTACCACCTGCAAGATGAAAGTTTTAAAAGAAAAGGGCTGATGACAGAAGCACTTGGCGCTGTTATACAACATGGGTTTGAGAAACTTAATTTGCAAAGATTAGAGGCAGTTGTAGGTGCTAAAAATATTCCATCATTACTACTAATGGAAAAATATAATTTTATAAAAGAAGGATTACTAAGGCAGTATTATTTTACAGGAGATAAATACGAGGATTCGGTTTTGTTTTCGAAACTGGCATCCGAGTATATTGGCTCAATAAAAAGATAAGTTAATACCGCAGCATCAGTTATTTTTTACATAGTTTTAGGTATTTATAAGTACCTGTATAGGTAAAACTTCAAATTTAATTTTTAATTTGCACCCTACTTAAATAGTTCACCAAACCTTATCAAAATGAAAAAGTTCTCACTTATTGTTTTAATGCTAATTGCAATTAACTCAACAGCATCTGTATTTAATGGTAAAATTCAATCATTTAAGCAACCTGATGGAACCAATGTTGATGTAAAACTTTTTGGTACGGAGTACTAC
>CXWJ01042485.1_pt1 | contig 13236 bp, 13 predicted proteins | sample 590841 | NCBI WGS metagenome assembly CXWJ01 (sample SAMEA3498367, study PRJEB10139) | wastewater metagenome | biome: wastewater treatment plant; material: activated sludge | place: Austria | collected 2015-01-21 | reverse complement strand
TCCGCAATCAATGCAGCCCATGCGTCCGCAACAGCTGCCATGTCAAGCGCGGTCGGACATGCAATCGAGTGTGGCAAGCTGCTTGCCGAAGCGAAAGCGGCAGTCCCGTACGGCCAGTGGGCCGATTGGTTGGCCGAACATTGTCCGGCCATATCTGAACGGACAGACCGACTTTATCGCCGATTGTACGACCATAGGGACCGAATAAATTCGTCAACTGAGCCGATCCGGTGTTTAGCCGATGCAATTCGGCTGGTTGCCGAGTCGGATCCAGATCGGCAATGCGTTGCCGAAGTGGTGCCGCTTAGCACCGAAGAAGGGGACGAGCTGGCAGCGTGCGAAGCAACGATTGAAACATATCGGGCTTCTTGGGCCAAAGTGGCGAAACACTTTGACGCGGCGAGCGAAAATGTCCGCAAGAAACTTCTCCAAGAATGCGAAATGCGATCAGGGTACGACTCGGATGAGTTTTTGAAGATGCTCGAATGGGGGCGTAGCGGATGTTCGGCCTAAGGATTCCGCGGGGGGCGAAACCAACGTCCCCCGAAATGGCAATCCTGCTTTCCGAACTCCAAGCTGCCCATGCAACAACGAGTGAACGTCAGGCCGGTCATTGGATTGGCGTTCATTCGGCGTTGTGGCGGAAGCTGCTCGGGCGGGGTTATGCCAGTGTCATCCGCGAAGCCCAACGACTCGGTTTCGTGGAAGTGAACAACCGTTACTCGGTCGGACACTTCTCAAAATCCTATCGCTTGGCGAAGCGGTATCGTGTCCCTGAGACCGCGACATTTGACCTAGGACGACGTTTACGCCGAGAGTGCGGGCAACGAATCAGGATCGAGGACGGGGACGTTGTGGGCCAAAATCTGGCAGGATGTTTTGGTGCTGTAGGGATTCCCGACGGTTTGAAGATCAGTGGATGGACGCGCTATACGGTCGAGGGCATTCGAAGCCAACGCTGGTACGCAACGCGATGCGAGTACGGGCGCCTGCATACGACTTTCACGGGACTTCCCAAGTCGATCAGGCAGTTATTGACCGTCGATGGACGGCCAGCTGTCGAAGTCGACGTCTCCAACTGCCAACCCCTCATCGTAGGCATACTAGCAACAAACCAACAAACAACACCAAACCAACACACAACAATCAACACACACAAACAAAAAACAACTAACCATATGTGGTGCTCAGACTCGCAAAAATTCTGAATTCTTGGAGGTGTGCTCGCAGGGTAAGTTGTACGATCATCTGTTGCAGTGCTGCGGGGGGATGACCCTTTGGGATTGGATAACTCCAAAACATCGGCACCGCTTCGCCGTGGATCGACCACTGAGGCGATCCGACATCAAGCGGCAATTCATCATCCTGTTGTTTGCAGATACGCCGCTTATGCACAGGTTGCCCCTGTGGACGGTTGTGGAGCGCGAATTTCCAGACATCGCTTGGTTCATTGAAAATGCCAAGCGAGATGAATATCAAGAACTGGCAAGGGACTGCCAGCGGTTTGAGTCTCAATTGATGATTGATGGAGTCGCAGCTGAGCTGGTTCAGCGCTTTCCGATTGTCACGATCCACGATTCGATCATCGCTGCTGAAGAGAACGCGGACCAAGTGGCGCAGGCAATCCAGGACAGGTTCAATCGTTTTGGCGTCAGCGTGGAAACTGAGTTTACTGCCAACCAGAAAGCATGTTAGGATCGATCTGCCGAAGCTAGGTCGACGGACCGAACGCCGGAATAACTCGCCGGCTGCTTCGGCCTTTTTCGAATTCGAGTTGTTGCAAACGGAGTGATTGCAATGGGAACGGTCTACAAGAAACATGTAACGCGGCCGCTGCCGGGGAACGCTGCGATTGAAACGAAACGCCGTCGCACAACCGCAAAGGAACTGCGACGAAACCCGGAACAGGCAACCGTCGCCGAACAGATTGCAACATGGCGGGACCGAACTGGCAAGAAACGAACGGCGGTCGTCGTCGTTCGTGCTGACGGAGCGCAACGAATCCGCGTCGAGTCCGCGACGTATTACGCAAAATACCGGGACGGACAAGGCATCGTTTGCGAAGTTCCGACCGGCTGCCGGACGAAAGACGGCGCGTTGTCGATTCTCAAAGGCCTGACGGACCGAGCCGAGAAGGTGCAAAGCAAAATCTTGACGGCAGCCGAAGATCGAATGATCGACCACCAACGCACACCGCTGGTCGAACATTTTGCCGTGTATCGCGACCATCAAACCGCGAAAGGGCTGAACGCGGCGCGAATCCGCAACACGCAGTCGCGATTGAAGCGGCTTGCCAACGAATGCGGCTTTCGCCGCTTGTCTGACCTCGATGGCAATGCCTTTGATAAATGGTTGTCGTTGCAAACGGCCGAAGGCATGTCGCCAGGAAATCGCAACGAGTACCGGCAAGAACTTATTGGCTTCGGGAACTGGTGCGTCAAGACACGCCGGCTGCTGTCGAATCCGTTTCGCAGTGTGCCACGGGCGGACGCGAAATCTAAACCGAACCGGCAACGTCGAGCCATGACCGAAGCTGAGTTGCGACGGTTACTCTACGTGGCACGTTGGCGACCGCTCGCCGAATACGGACGTGAATCTATCGCGGGGACAAAAGACACTGCCGAAAGATCTGGCAAGCGAGCAAATTGGACCTATGCCGCGTTGTCGTTCGATAACCTCGATGCAGCAGTGGCACGGGCGAGGGAACGGCTGAAAGACAATCCCGCGTTTGTGGCGGAACTGGAAAGACGGGGCCGCGAACGGGAGTTGATCTACAAGACGCTCGTTTTGACCGGGCTACGCAAAGGCGAGTTGGCATCCATCACCGTTGGTCAGTTGCAGCTTGATGGCGAGTTGGCATTCTTGGAACTCAACGCAGCCGATGAAAAGAACCGCCAAGGCTCGACGATCCCGTTGCGAGCCGATCTTGCCGATGACGTGCGAGACTGGCTCGCCGTCACGCAAGCGGCTTGCCAGGACGCCGCCAGAAACGCTGCAGCGGTCAAGCTTGAACCAAAGTCCGTTCGACCACAGCAACGCGGCACAAGCGAAACGGCAAAGCGACAAGGGGTAATTCGTCTGTTCGATATTCCGGCCGGTTTAGTGCGGATCCTCAACCGGGACTTGCAAGCCGCTGGCATTGCCAAGCAGGACGAACGGGGGCGGACGCTCGACGTTCACGCCTTGCGTTATTCGTTCGCCACCCTGTTGAGCCAGGGCGGCGTTGCGCCCCGGGTAGCACAAGCGGCGATGCGGCATTCAAGCATCAACCTGACCATGACCTGTTACGTCGACCCCAAACTCTTGGACGTGCACGGGGCGTTAGACGCGTTGCCAGAACTGCGGATCGATGCGGCCGAGCCCTATGAACAACGGGCTACCGGGACCGACGGCAACTCGCTGGTAGTTGTTTCCATGGATGGCTGCGCCGTTGCACCAACGGTTGCACTAACTTCCGGCAACGGGGCACAAACGCTGTCATTTAGTGGCACAAATAGCGCCCGTAGCGATTCTCTTGAGAAAACGCCGGCGCATGAAAAAACCCCTGGAAACACGCCGTATCTGGCGTTTCCCGGGGGTTCTGGACAAGTGGAGCGGAGGGGAGTCGAACCCCCGACCTCTGCATTGCGAACGCAGCGCTCTCCCAACTGAGCTACCGCCCCAAAACTCGACGTATCAAAAACTCGCCATTCGGTTGATTCCGCGCGGCAAACCGCTTTCCCACTCACGCGCCAAACGCGGTAACAAATTAGTATATCGTGAGATTTGTAGCCTGAAAAGCTGGTGAAAAGGGCAGAATGGAGCCTACGTTCGCCAACTATTGCGTTCTTAGATGCCGTATCGCGGTATTATTTCGGCATGCGTCAATTTCATGTGAGATGTTTGGCTCGCGAGATGTCCCAACGTATTTGCGCTACGGAAAGGTTAAGCAAATGATGTCGTCCCGTCTTGAGTCCTTCCACCGCATCGTCCCAAGGCGTCGACACCGGCACGATTTCCTTTTTAGACTAAACCTAGTCATGCCTAGATCTAGGACGAGTTCAAGAACTTTTTCGTGTAGCCTACTCTTTTTCGGAGCCCTCCATTTGTCGACTATCCTGACGCGCGTAAAGGCTCGTATGCTCCTCGCGGAATGTCGTGGAGACGAAATCTGGTCCGTTCCTTACTGCGAATCTCGAGGCATACCTCCATTATGGATTCATGAACTAGCAGATTGCTTTGAATCGGGCTTCACGAAACGCCGCGACATCATTTTCCATCAAGATCGCGTCACAAATCAGTTTCATGGCGTGCGGGATCTTGATCTCGCCCTCAGGTTAGCGGAATTTCTGGGAGTGGATACGGGACCGATTGTCGCATACACTTTGGGTGACCTTGGTATCGTCACCGCCTTGAAGGAAGCCGTAGATGAGTGATCTTCGGTGACTAGCTTCCCTTGCAAAAGGACATACGCATGTCATTTATCAACATGTCGCGATTTCGCTTGCGATCGCTCAACCTGACTCGATGTTATTTTGCAGGGTTCATGGCAAGCTTAATCCTCTGGAGTCCACTGATGGGTCAAGAAGAGCCTCGGTTGTCGACGCCCGATACGACCCTGGTGGGATTGTCCGTTGACGAACAGGCTGAACAGTTTGTTCATCAGTATGAGGAACAGATACGGCCGATTGAGGTTGCGGCAGCACGGGCTTGGTGGGAGGCAAACACGACGGGAAGCGATTTGGCATACGAGAAGAAGGAAGAAGTTGAGAACACGCTTAACGACGCGCTCGCAAATAAGTCTCAGTTTGACCTGCTCAAGAAGCTGAAAGAGGCCGAAATCCAAGATCCGGTTCTAAAGCGGCAGATCGAAGTGCTATATCTCAATTACCTAGAGAAACAGGTCGACCCCAAGTTGATGCGTGAAATGACGGCGAAGGCGAATGCGATTGAAAAGGCATTCAACGTCTTCCGCGCTAAAGTCGACGGTCAGGAAATGGCCGATAGCCAAATACGAAAGATCTTGAAGGAATCGACGGACTCCACGGAACGACGCAAAGCATGGGAAGCGAGCAAGGAAGTCGGAAAGAATGTTGAGGTGGCTATTCGGGAACTCGTAGCCCTACGCAATATCGCGGCAGAGTCCATCGGGTTTGCCAATTTTCATGCAATGCAATTGAATTTGAACGAACAAGACCCTGCTGAGGTCCTGGCATTATTTGAGGAACTTGACACGCTGACGCGGGAGCCATTCCGCAAAGCGAAAGAGGAAATTGATCAGCGTCTCGCCGCCAAGTACAAGGTCACGGTTGCCGACTTGCGCCCCTGGCACTATCACGATCCATTTTTCCAAGAACCTCCCGATGTATATGACGTGAATCTCGATGCGGTCTTCGCAAAAGTTGACATTCCAGCCATCTGCCAAAAGTTCTATGCGGGCATTGGATTGCCAATCGACGATGTTTTGGCCAAGAGCGATCTCTATGAAAAGCCCGGAAAAAGTCCCCATGCTTTTTGCACTGACATCGATCGCATGGGAGATGTCCGCGTGTTGGCCAATATCGTTCCGAATGAATACTGGATGACGACCATGCTCCATGAGTTGGGGCATTCGGTCTATAGCAGCAAGTTCATACCGGAGAGTCTTCCGTATATTCTTCGAACGGAGGCTCACATCCTTAGCACCGAAGGGATGGCGATGATGTTTGAGCGGTTTTCAGGGTATTCGACATGGCTCAAGGCCATGGGAGTCCCCGTGGATGATCCACGCGCCTACGATGCTGCATGCCGCACAGCTCGAAGGAATAAGCTGCTGATATTTTCTCGTTGGTGCCAGGTGATGTTACGGTTTGAGATGGAAATGTACCGCAATCCAAATCAAGACCTCAATGCGTTGTGGTGGTCCTTGGTGGAAAAGTACCAGCTGATTCGCTGCGGCGAACCGCGAAATGCTCCCGATTATGCCAGTAAGATCCATGTCGTTTCCGCACCGGCCTATTACCACAACTATATGATGGGAGAACTTTTTGCCTGCCAGCTTCATGCCGCAGTGACGCGGGAGGTTTTGAAAGAAGAAAGCCCACAGGAATCGCTCTATTTTGATCGTCCGCAAGTCGGCAAGTTCATAACGGACAAAGTATTCTCCCAAGGATCGCTTCGTAGTTGGAATGATCTGACGGAGTTCGCCACGGGATCCCGATTGAATCCACAGTCCTTTGCGAATGAATTTGGGGACGCACAGGCGAAGTAAGATGATCCGTGAGTGATTGCAAGTTATAAAGGTGGTGGGAGAATGTCCCAGCCCTCCAAATTCCCTTCACGAAAGCAAGTACCCGTGGTAGATGCGATTAGGCTCGACACCGTAACTAAAAACTTTGGAACGCAAACGGCAGTTGATAGCCTATCGCTGACGGTCCCCGAAGGGAGTATTTACGGCTTCATTGGGCCTAATGGCTCCGGCAAAACGACGACCTTACGAATGATCTTGCGTATTTTTCAGCCTGACTCCGGGTCGGTCGAAGTCCTAGGACAGATTCATGGCAAGACGGCCGATGATCGCCTGGGATATCTTCCTGAGGAACGGGGCCTCTACAAACGCATGCGAGTACGCGCCGTGCTGCAGTACTATGCCCGACTCAAGGGACATTATAACTGCGATTCCGACATTGATGCCTGGCTCGAACGTCTGGGGGCGACGGAGTGGGCCCATAAGCGTGTAGATATGCTTTCTAAGGGAATGGCTCAGAAAATCCAGTTCATCGCAGCAGTCGTTGCTCGACCAAAACTCTTAATCCTCGACGAACCGTTCAGTGGACTCGATCCAGTCAACCTGGAAGTCTTGAAAGAAAGCATGCTTTGGATGAGAGAACAAGGGACGACCGTCCTGTTCTCAACGCATGACATGGAAATGGCAGAACGGCTGTGTGATACGATCTTCATGATATTTCAGGGCAAGAAGGTATTGGATGGGACCCTCGATTCCATTCAAGCGGACTATCCCGCTGACCGCGTTCGCGTTCGCTTCGAGAATGCGACGGAAAAGTTGCCGGCAATTGCCGGAACGCGCGACATTGAGCAGAACGGCCGGTTTACGGAGTTCCGCATGGAAAACGCGCAGGATTATCCTCGCATCTTACGGCAACTGGCCGACTCGGTCACTTTGACGCATTTTGAAGTCATCCGCCCGTCGTTGCACGAGATATTTGTACGTATTGCCCGGCCGGAAGTAACCATAACGGATCCTAATCGCAGGCTAAACGAAGTATATCGATAGGCTTTTTACCGCGCGTATGTTTTTCTTACGATGAAATTTGGAATAGCAGCTCACATAGGAGTTGCTAATTTCGCCTCAACAAAAAGATCCGATCATGCAAAAAATCTGGACGATTGCTGTCCGTGAATATCGTTCTATGGTAGGCACGAAGGCTTTTCTCGTGTCGATCGCGATGATGCCGATCCTGATGTTTGGCAGTATCTTCGCCATGAACATGCTTCGCAAAGTCGCAAAGATCGAAGACAAGAAAATTGCGGTGATCGACCATACGGGGCAGTTGTTCTCCGTATTAGAGGCTGCCGCCAGCGCGAACAATGCCATGCTCGATCAAATGGTAAAATCGTCCCAAGCCAAGACCATTGAAAAAGGCCCCGAAAACGCCGCGCCTGAGCTAAAGGAGCAAGACGGTAAGAAGGCCGCTCCATCGCAGAAGAAAGAGAAACCGGATGAGTCTGACTTTGGCCCCACGCTATCTAAGGGAACCCGTTACATTCTAGAAGCGGTCGATCCGAGTGCTGTGGACGACGAAACGCGGGTCGAGCTTTCAGATCGGATCGCACGCAAGGAACTTTATGCCTTTGTAGAAATCCCGAAGGAGATTCTGGCAACTCCCCCGATGCCGAACTGGGCCAAAATGACGGCTACTTCTGAAGTCCCCACGGAATCCGACAGTCCTCCAACCGAACCACCGGTGGCGAGCGCGTCTGGAAGTGGAGACCCGACCGATCCTCCGCCCGCTGCGCCGTTACCTGTTTCAGCGGGTACACCCACGGAGATCCGGTTTCACTCGATGGACTCCACGCTTGCAGAGGCCCGAATGTGGATCGATCAAGTGCTCAATGAAACAATCAAAGCCAAACGACTAGAGTCTGCAGGCATTGATCCCCTCATTGTCATGCAGGCGAGTCAGCGCGTACCGGCTCGCGGCAAGGGGCTGGTGATTAAGAACTCTGCGGGAGTCGTCCAGCCCGTCGAAGAGAAGGATGAAATGACGGCTATTTTCTTACCGCTCATCGCAATGATGCTGATGTTCATGGTGATCTTCATGGCAGCTCAGCCAATGCTGGAAAGNNGTCCATGCTCCTTCCTGTGTGGATGGTGTTAATGATGCCAATGTTCGTCTGGTTTTACATCGTTCGCGAACCGGATAGCTCGCTGGCAACCTGGATGTCCCTTTTTCCGCCGATCACTCCATCCATGATGATCCTGCGGATGGCGACGGGCACCGTGATTCCACTTTGGCAGCCTGTCTTAGGGCTCATTCTCTTGGTGCTTACAACCATTTTCGTCGTGATTCTCTCCGCCAGAATCTTTCGCGTGGGAATTCTCTGGCAGGGAAAGACGCCAAAATTTGGAGAACTGATTCGCTGGGCGATTGGCTTGAGTTAGATCGAGCGATGTTGAAATTCGCAAGCCAAAGTCCGACGGCACCGCGACTCTCTGTTTCATCCACGTACATTGAGTTGAAAATAGTGCCACCAAAGTGCAAGGGTCGCGAAGGACGCAACGCCGGCAAGGAGTGCAATGGCGGTTCGAGATCGACGGTTTCCAAGCGACGTATTCGGCGCTTCGGGCCACAACCCGCCCATGGCCTCGCGTAATCGGTCGCGGAATTTGGCAAACGCATCGCGCCCACTGAATTCGCATCCTATGAGGTGTTCGCCGCCAGTCGTACACACCCAAGCAACACGTGCCATCACAGATAATTCGCGAGTGTCCTCTGGATGCAAACTGAGAAGGACACGTTCTCCTTCTTGGAGAGCATGACTGGAACGGAACCGACAGCCACCGTGGGAGAGGTCTAACAGGTCTACGGCAACTAGGTCTCCTGCCAATTCGCGACGAATAAGTGCCGAGTGGGTGATGGGAGACCGAGGATGTTGTCGTCGATCAATAAAGCCATGACTCGAGAGTTCCAACCAAATCTCAGGGGGAATCTCCTTATCAATGGTAATTCCAGTCCAGCAAAGGTTGTCCTCAGCGGGACGGGCCCAGCAGACGGCGCCCGGGGTTTCTAAGACGAAGGCGAGCGAAGGAAAGTGGATCTCCAGATCCATTTTCTGCCCTATCGGCAATGACTCACGCAGCCTAGCCTTCAGTCCCCGCTTGGAGAGGTCGACCGCGACTCCACGAATGAGCCGGGGCGCAGCATCTTCGGCAGGCAACAGGCGCATGGCCACCGTCACCTCCTGTCGAAGTTCATAGCGTTCTTCACGACGCTGGTTTGTCATATTCATGCGGAATTGTAGGTCATGAAGTGACCGTATCGTTCGACTAACACATGCGTTTTTGACTGGGCAGGGCCGCTTGCCGGACAGGAAACTACCGGTCATTACGCCGATGATTAGTCCGACATCTGGGCTTGTTCCCTACGACCGCTACTTTCCTGAAAATCGGCCGCGTGCATGGGGAGCCGATACCCTCGATCTCTTCTCTGCCGAGGGCTCGCGGGAAAATACGCGACAAATTAGAATGGCCTTTTGGGGTAAGTGCCTATTTCAGGGAGTTCCATCTGTCGTGCCGGTTCGTGTTGCTTGCTCTTGTGGGAATTCCCTGGTCGTTCCGGATCAATATCGCGGTAAAAGGGTCAAATGCCCGAAATGTAGTCAGCCTGTCGCCGTCCCCCAAGACGCAGGGCAAAAGGCCGTGGCTGGGGGAAAGCGAATAGAGGCCGCGAGCTCTCCGATGGCCGACCTGTTGAATGAGGTCGGTTTCGATAAGTCCCGAACGGATCGGGCCTGTCCGAATTGCAGGACCGAATTCGAGCCAGATGCCGTGATCTGCGTCTCCTGCGGATATCATCTTGAAACGGGAAAGTTGCTGAAGACAAAGCGAATTGAAACGCGCGATCCGTTCGGACTGAATGGACCGGGTACGGGGGCTAATGCTCCGAAAGGCGCTAAACAACTCATCGCTCCCGGTATCATTCTCGGGAGCTGCATCCTCGTCGGAGTTGTCCTGGGCCTAATCCCCGTCAACAATTACGAATCGATGGGATTGGACCGCAATGTCGCGGAAATCGTTGCCACGTATGCCAAGTTTGTTGTGATGGGAATCGGACTTCTCGTAGCCGTAGCACTCGTTCTCAAGAACCGGCCCAAGGGAAGTAAGCAAGCCAAGCAATAATAGGCTTTCAAAAGATGCCTTGCCAACGTCGTGTCGCTTCCACGCCCCGTCGATTTTATATTTCGCTAGTTCGCGGTCACATCCTCTGGGAAGTCCACAATCCCTAGTGCCGAGCGATAGAACTCAAGCCCTATTTCCTCAATCGCAGCATCCCACATATCATCGCGGTCCTGGCCAAAAAGGAGATCTGCACGAGCCGGAATCTGGTGCCAATCGCCCCTTTTTAACTCCTCCTCCAATTGTCCGGCACCCCAACCGGCATGCCCAATAAAGAGCAGAAGATTATCGTGCGGAAGCTGTTTGAGTTCATCCAGCTGTTTTGGCTCCTTGATAATCATGACGTTTCCCGATTGAGGTATATCGCTGGCCTCATGGAAGGCGAGGGCAATGGCGATTACAGGGCCTGAAACCGGACCGCCAGCGAAAAAGTCACGCGGCTCATCACTTCCTCCCAGCAATTTCTGGAAAGCTGCTTTCGGTTTCTCTGAAAGGGGCTTGTTCAACACGATCCCCATGGCACTTTGCTCATCGTGATGCAACAGCAACACAACGCTTTTGGCAAATCGCGGATCTTCCATCTGCGCTGATGCCACAAGGAGCTGTCCTTCAAAGGATTGATGCTGAGTTTCTCGTTTTGGGATTCTCATGACGCATATCTCTGCCATTTTGTCTATGTTCCGGACCTTCCCGCTCTTACCGCAAAAACCGTACCAAACTAACATCCGTCCCCTGACCCGAGCGATCCATCCGTCAACTCGAAAACCGTCCATGCGTACACGGCGGAAAGGATGCAGGACAAACGGGGTTATTGGGACCCTTACGGGTTCCATTTGGCAGCGGAAAAGTTGAGTAAGGACGCCGGTAGAACTCCGATCGCTGCTACGCAAACCCGCATTTTAGAGGCCAGGTAGGACAAATTGGGACCACTGAGTAACGTATCGTGGGCTGCTGATCGAAAAATGACGCACTTTTCGTTGCATCCGGCGCAACGATGGTTGGCAATTTTTCCGGATTGACGAACGAAGTGTCGCGGGGGTAGCCTCCGCATGACTTGGACCTAACCTACATGCCCTTGCGGGACCCCATGGCGACTCGCGCGATGGAAGATTGAACAGCGAATTGCAACATGCGCATGACCTTCTTGCTTAAACCTGCGGGGTGGATGATGGCCTGGATTGTCGATGGCCTGCGAAGGACCTGTCGCTGCCGCACCCATAACGACCCGCGAGCCGATTTGCGACAAAAGGGTCAGACATACATCTATGCAAGCCTGCATGCTCACCAGATACACCATATTCTCTTTGGCGAAGCGGGCACTGGAGCAATGGTTTCACGGTCGTTGGATGGGGAACTGATTGTCCCGATGTTGCGTCGCCGTGGATGTGTTCCGATCCGCGGTTCATCACGCAGTGCCCTTGGCGACAAAGGAGGACTTGCCGCACTCGAGGAACTTAAACAGCATGTCCTGAAAGGGAGTCCCGCCTTCCTTGCCGTCGATGGGCCGCGAGGGCCGCGAAATCGAGTTCATAAGGGAGTTTGCTCCCTAGCCCGCGATACGCAGGCATCAGTTATCGGCGTGATCGCGGTCCCCACGCGGCGCTGGATCTTCCGCAAGAGTTGGGATCGACTGCAGATTCCCAAGCCTTTCTCGACCATCGAAATGTACTTTAGCGAGCCTTTGCGTCCGGCCCCAGATGAGGGCATTGAGGACTTTCGCAAGCGCGTCGAAGAGGCAATGTGTCGATTGGAACAAGAGCACGATCCGATCGAATCGCGCAAAGCGACCAAACGAACCAAAGGGATCGCGGTTTTATCCCAATCCTCAATCGCGAATTCGACGCGCGATGCTGTGCCGTAGGTAGCTGCTATCTTCTCCGCCGAAAGAAAAGCAAGCCGCTCAACGCCGCCGCGAGCAGGCCACCTGTCGGTTCTGGGACCAATTGCAAGAAGCCGCGAATTTCTCCACCGCCAAACGTTGACGTATGGATGTTCAAATACGCTTTCCCCTCATCCATCCCCAGCGTAAGAGCGGCCAACGCACTTCCGACGGTACCACCATTCGCCGTGATGAACGCCGGATTGTAGCTGGATGCCTGCGTCATATCGAACGTCATATCGTAGGAGCCCGATGTCCCCCCGGCAGGAAAACCAGGAAAGCTCGGCACTGGGGTCGCTACGCCAGCGGTTGAAACACCGGCAATGGCCGTGCAGCAATGGATATGGGAATTGGTTACGTTTCCGATGAGCCCACTAAAATTTGTCTGGACTCGCATCGTGATGAGGTCTAAGTCGAGGGTTACTGTCCCAACACCGGTCCCGGGAGATGCGTTTGGGGGCGCTTCGCTAGGGCCGTCAAGCACAATGTCGTAAACATTCGTGTGCCCAAACGCCGCAGAAGAAATTAAGAGTAACGCGAATGCCGCTGCACAAATCCCAGTCTTCATCACGATTCATTCCTTTACATCAGAGAGGGGGTTTAGGTAACTAACGACACGCCACGGCAGCGTGAAAGAAAGCCGCATGGGATGTCCCCACCGCTGGAATGTCGTAGCGAGTTGCTGGTATTGCAGTAATCTCCGGAAATTGTCTCGCGGAGACCGCGCAGCGGATGGGATTGCCGCCGCGAACAAGAGGATTTGCGGCCGGACATAAGTGTTACAGCCCGAACGATGCTGCAACCTCTGGAGGGGCTGCAGCGTAATGTAGCGGTTCCATGGAGCAACTCGCCCGCCCCTGACTCAGGCTTCGCATGGCGCTCGAATAACCAAAGAGTTCTGCCAGTGGCGCATGGGCCTCTATCACCGCGTTCGACCCACGAGCCTCTGTGTGAGCAATGGTGCCGCGGCGCTGCTGAAGAT
>CXWJ01007789.1_pt1 | contig 13241 bp, 13 predicted proteins | sample 590841 | NCBI WGS metagenome assembly CXWJ01 (sample SAMEA3498367, study PRJEB10139) | wastewater metagenome | biome: wastewater treatment plant; material: activated sludge | place: Austria | collected 2015-01-21 | reverse complement strand
CATCGCGATCATCACCGGCATCACCGCTGGTCACCGCTGTCACCGCTGTCACCGATGTCACCGATGTCACCGTGCAGGTGCTTGCGCAGGACGAGCGCGTCGACGTTGTCTGGCTGGTAGTAGCGGCCCCGGACCGTGAGGACCTCGAACCCGTGCCGCTCATAGAGTGCGACCGCGCCCAGGTTGTCGGCGCGGACCTCGAGCAGCAGAGCCTGCGCCCCCCTCTCGCGCGCGAGGGTCATCAGATGGGCGAGCAGCAGCGCACCGACCCCCCGCCGTCGGTGACCGGACAGCGCCGCGATCGTCATGACGTCGGTGGTGCTCCCCCCGTGGTCGACCCCTGCGTAACCGACGAGCGCACCGTCGACCGACGCGATGACATAGTCGCGACGAGGGCGTCCGGCGAGCTCACGCCACCAGGACTCGGCCGACCAGGCGTCCGGCCCGAAGATGTCGGCCTCGGCTGCCGTCAGAGCCGGTATGTCGTGCCAGGTCATCGGTCGCAACGTCACCCCGGTGGCCACGGACCGCGTGGTGATGTCCGGCGTCATGCGGGCACCGCGGCGAGCGGCTGAGCGTCAGGTCGGCGCAGGTAGAGCGGCTCGCCATGCGCGAGGTCCGCACCCGCCGCGAGGCGCAGCACGGCCAGAGCCGCGAGATGGCGAGCATCGACATCGAGGAGCGCAACCGACCCGGGAGCTTCGGCCGCGGGCACCGGGTTGGTGAGGTGCGCGGGGTAGAGCAGTGGTCCGCGACCCACGGTTGCGAGCTCACGCACCTGCTCCGGCAGGTCATGCGCCCGCGCGACGCCGGGCTCCGACGTCGCGACCCACTGGGCTCGGTCGCCGGATGGATGGTAGGTGCGCCAGTAGACCTCGCGTCGACGGGCATCCGTGGCAACCAGCAGCGCCGGCGGTCCGGTCGGACCGGTCGGCACCCCCTGGGCGAGCGCGTCGAGGCTGCACACGCCGTGCAGGCGAGCGCCCACGGCATGCGCCAGGGTGCGACCCGTGACGATGCCGACTCGCAAGCCGGTGAAGGGTCCCGGTCCCAGCCCCGTGACGACGTCGGTGAGCTGCCGTGGCTGCACCTTGGCAGTCGTGAGGACCCGGTCGACGGCCGGGGCGAGATGCTCGGCGTGCCCCCGGGGATCAAGGACGGACTCGTGGCTCAGCACCGCCGAACCGTCGTGCAACGCGACGGTGATCGCGCTGGTCGAGGTGTCGATGGCAAGCAGGAGCACGGGCTCAAGGGTAGATCAGCCGACCGCGACGCCCGCACGCTATGCACGCCATGCACACCATGCACACTGTGGTGCTCGGGTGACGTTACGGTCATCAGGTGCGCATCGCCCTCACCGCCGACGGGCTCGACGTGCTCGGCGGGTCGTTGGGTGCCGGTGCGCTCATGGCGCTCGGCGCGCTCATCATCGGGTTCTCCAAGACCTCGCTCGGCGGTCTTGCCGCAGTGGCGATCGCCATCTTCGCGACCGTCATGCCCGCCAAAGAGTCGACCGCCGCGATCCTGGCCATCCTCATCATCGGAGATCTGGTCGCGGTCTGGCACTACCGTCGCGATGCCGACTGGGCCATCATCCGGGCGCTCTTGCCGGCGGTGCTGCCAGGACTCGTGCTCGGCACCTGGTTCCTGTCCGTGGTCGATGACACGACTCTGCGGCGCACGATCGGCGCGACCCTGCTCGGGCTGCTGTTGGTGCAGCTGGTGCTCAAGCGACGCGCGTCCGAGGAGACCCCGGCGCTGCACCACGGCACGTCCTCTGCTCAGCGCACAGCCGCTGCCTGGGGGGCTGGCGCCGCCACGGGCTTCGCCACGATGACGGCCAATGCCGCTGGTGCCGTGATGACGCTCTACCTGTCGGCCTCAGGGGTGGACAAGCGCCGCTTCGTCGGCACGATCGCGTGGCTCTTCCTCGTCGTCAACCTGGCCAAGGTGCCCTTCTCCGTGGGCTTGGGCCTGATGGAGCCCACGGACCTCGTGCGAGCGGCCGTGCTCGCTCCCCTCGTGCTGGCCGGCGGCATCGCCGGCTACGCGACGATCCAGCGCATCAGCCAACGCACCTTCGACGTGGCGGTGCTCGCTGCNNGTCGCCACCCGCTCCTCGGTCGCCGCGTCTGCGCGCAGGGTCAGCGCGAGGTAGGACGGCGCCAGCTGCTCAGCGAGGCCCGCACCCCACTCGACGACCGTCACCGACTCGGCCAAGGAGGCATCCAGGTCCAGGTCGTCGAGCTCGACGGAGCCGGCGAGCCGGTAGGCGTCGACGTGAACGAGGGCCGGGCCACCCACCTCCGACGGATGCGCGTGAGCGATGACGAAGGTCGGGGAGGTCACCGGGCCACGGACCCCGAGACCGGCGCCGATGCCCTGGGTCAAGGTCGTCTTGCCCGCGCCGAGGTCGCCGGTCAAGATCACCACGTCCCCGGCCCGGAGCCGGCGGCCCAGGGCCGAGCCGAACGCCTGGGTGGCCGCACGGTCGGGCAGGCGCCGAGTGCCACGTGTCGTCATGACGTGCGGCGCAGCTTCTTGACCCCTTCGGCCACCTTGCGCGCGCCGACGACGTTGGTCACCGTGCGTTTGCGGCGTGGCTTGCGGACCTGCTCTGAGGTCGACTCGTCCTTGGCGTGCGCGCGCTGAGCCCGCTCGAGCAGAGCCAGCAGCTCGGCGTTGAAGACCTCGGGGTGCTCCAGCATGATCACGTGGCCGGCATCGTGGATGACGATGTGCTCGGCTCCCGGGATGAGCCGCACGATGGACTCGCTGTGCTCCGGGGGCGTGAGCACGTCACGGTCACCGTTGAAGACGAGCGTCTCGACGCCGAGGAACGTCTTCATCGCGGGGATCTTGTCGTAGTTGTCGAAGGCACCGGAGAACCCCGAGACGACGAACAGGTCGGTGCCGAGCAGCATCTTGCGGGCCAGGGTCACGATGCCGCTGGGCACGGGCGAGCCGAAGGAGTACCGCGCCACGATGACGTCCTGCATCGGCACGCTGGCGCCGAGGACGTTGTCGACGAAGCCGGGCCGCTTGGCCAGCTCGCCGAAGATGCCCGAGCTCATGCGACCGAGGAGCAGCTTGCCAAACGACGCCGGTCCACCGGAGGCCATCGGTGCGCCCCCGGGGCTCGTGGCCACGAAGGCCAGAGCCACGACCCGGTCGCGCACGAGGGCCGGGAACTCCTCGGCCAACGCCATGATCGTCATCCCGCCCATCGAGTGACCGACCAGGGCCAGCGGGCCGTCCGGGCAGGTCTGCGCCAGAACCCGCATCAGGTCGTTGCCACACTGGTCGATGGTGTAGGACTCGGGTTCGCCCTTCTCGGACTTGCCATGGCCCCGCTGGTCCCACACCACCACGCGATACCCGGCGGCCGAGAGTGTGCGCCTCTGCAGCACCCAGCTCTGCGAGGTGAGGCAGTAGCCATGGGAGAACACGACGGTCGGACGGGTGCGGTCACAGTCATCGGGTTCGTCGATCTCGACGTGCAGCGGGACCCCGTCGTCGGCGACCACGACGATCTCGTCGGTGGGCACGAAGACATACGAGTCGTCGGTGTCGAGAGCCTCGGCGAGCTTGCGCGCCCGGTTGATCCGGTCGGCCGCGATCCCGACGGCCGTGCCGACCCCCGCCGCACCCAGCGCGATGCCGAGCCCGATGAGGCCGGAGCGACTGCCCCCTGCTTCACTCACGTGCTGCGTCCCTTCGTTCCTCGGTCATCTGCTCGGCCAGCGCCCCGACGTATCGCCGGGGCACGCGCGCCCCGATGCGGGTGACGATCTCGTAGCCGATCGTGTCCGCCGCCTGCGCCCAGTCCGCGGCCGTCGGGCCGGCGAGTGGGTCAGGGCCGAGCACGACGACCTCGTCTCCCGGCTGGGCTGTGCTGCCCGGGCCGAGGTCGACCACGACCTGGTCCATGCAGACGCGCCCCGCAATGGTATGCCGTCGCCCCGCCACGCCGACCTGGCCACGACCCGACGCCGAGCGTGGCAACCCGTCGCCATACCCCATCGGCACCAGCCCGAGCACCGTGTCCCGTGCGGTGACGTGCGTGTGGCCGTAGCTGATGCCCGTGCCGGCTGTGACGGGTTTCACGCTCGACAACCGGGCCGTGAGGGTCATGGCGGGTCGCAGCCCGAAGTGGCGTGCGTCGCGCGCCGGGTCGGCGAAGGGTGAGACGCCGTAGGCCGCGACCCCCACCCGCACGAGGTCGCGATGGGCCTGTGGCCGGGTGAGCGTGGCCGGTGAGTTGGCCAGGTGCGTGAGCTCGGGTCGCAGGCCGGCGTGCCCGAGAGTGACCAGAGCATCGGCGAACACCTGTTCCTGCAGGTCGAGGCTGGGGTGGCCCGGCTCATCGGCGCACGCGAAGTGCGACCAGGCGCTGACGAGCCGGATGGCGCCCGCGGCCTCGGCGCGGGCCAGCGCGGGCACGAGGGCGGCCAGGGTGTCTGGCCGGGCGCCGTTGCGGGCGAGCCCCGTGTCGATCTTGAGGTGCACGGATGCGGTGCGGCCATCCGTCGTGGCGGCGGCGACGATCTCACGCAGCGCCCACTCGGCCGAGACCGTCACGTCGACGTCAGCGGCGATCGCCGCACCGAAGTCCTCCCCGGGGACGTGCAGCCACGCCAGGATCGGCGCCTCGATGCCGGCGCTGCGCAGAGTGAGGGCTTCATGCAGGTGCGCGACACCGAGCCACTGGGCTCCCCCGGCGAGCGCGGCCCGCGCTGAGTGGGCGGCGCCATGACCGTAGCCGTCGGCCTTGACGACGGCCATGACCTGCGCCCCCTCGGCGACAGTGGCCAACACTCCGACGTTTGCCGCGATCGCGTCGAGGTCGATGGTCGCCTCGGCTGCTTGGGTCGCGTGCACGCTGACAGATTACGGGCCGGGTCCCCGCCGGCCCCACCTTTGCCGGCGCCGACCTTCGCGGTGGGCGTCGGTCAGGTGGGTGTGGACAACAGAGCGGCGATGGTCCCGGGCAGCGCGCGCACGATCATCCGGGCGCTGACCGGCCCGCCGGGGTTGGCCCGGTCGGCGGCCACACCGTGCACGAGAGCCGCGAGGGACCCCGCGTCAAGAGCCGACAGTCCAGCGGCGAGCGCCATGCCGACGACCCCGGCGAGCACGTCGCCTGACCCGGCCGTGCCCGCCCACGACGGCGCGTCAGCCTGGCTGCGCGCCGGGCCCGCTCCGGGTGGCACGACCAGCGTCGTCGCCCCCTTGAGCAGCACCGTCGCCCCCGTCAGGTCAGCCAGTCGGCGAGCGCTGGCCAGCGGGCGGGCCATGACGTCGGCCCGGGACACCTCGGCAGTACCCAACCCGCCCAGGCGGCCAAGAAGCCTGGCCGCCTCCCCGGCGTGCGGCGTCAGCAGTGTCGGCGCGGACCGGTGGGTCGTCACGGTCGTGAGCAGGTCGAGACCACCGGCGTCGAGGACGACGGGCAGGTCACCGCTCAGAGCCTCGTCGGCGGCCAGGCGCTGGGCCCTCGACAGGTCACCCTCCGCGGCCCCGGCGAGTCCCGGTCCGACGAGCCACGCCTGCACTCGGCCGGGCTGCGTCACCGCCTCGGGGATGCCGTGGCGCACCGCGGCTGTCGGGGTGTCGGGCCCGACATACCGAGCCATCCCCACTCCCGCGGCCACGGCGGCGCCGGTCGCCAGCACGGCGGCACCGGGATAGGCCTCGCTGCCCGCCACCACGCCGAGCACGCCACGCGAGTACTTGTCGTCATCGGGCCCGGGGATCGGCCACAACGACGCGACGTCGGCATGCGTCAGCCGGGTGACCACTGGCGCGGCCTGCTCGACCACGTCCAGGCCCAGGTCGACCTCGGTGAGCAGCCCGACGGCCCGGTCGTGGGGCGGGGCCAGGGCCAGCGGCTTGACCGCACCGAAGGTCACGGTCTCGTCGGCGAACACCCCACCCGGCGACGGTTCGAGCCCATGCGGGTCGTGGCCGGAGGGCAGGTCGACGGCCACGAGGTAGGCATCGGCCGGCACGGCGTCGAGCAGGCCCTCGACGGGTGCCGACAGCCCGGGGCGACCTCCGATGCCGAGGATGCCGTCGAGCACCAGATCGGCGTCGCGGATCACTGACCGCGCGTGGGCGTGGTCGGCGGGCAGCCCGATGACCTCAACGCCGCGTCGGGCGACGGCGTCGACCCCTGCGGCATGGCCGGCGGGTGCGGTCAACACCACCGCGCAGGCGAACCCCGCGTCGACGAGGTGCGCCACGGCATACAAGGCGTCGCCCCCGTTGTCGCCGGAGCCGACGAGGGCCACCGCCCGCCGTCCGTCGCGGGCCCGCAGGCGGGCCACGCAGATGTCAGCCAGGGCTCTGGCCGCTCTGCCCATGAGCTCACCGTCTGGGCGACCGACCATGGCGCGGGCCTCGCTGGCCCGGACATCGGCGACGGAGTAGGCCCGGATCACCGGCCCTCAGCCTTCGGCGATGACGACGGCCGACGCGATGCCGGCGTCGTGCGACAACGACAGATGCCATTGCGCGACACCGCGCTGCGCGGCCGCGGCCGCGACCGACCCGGTGACGCTCAGCGTGGGGCGGCCGTCCTCGGCTCGGACGACGGTCGCATCCGTCCACGACAGGCCGACGGGCACGCCCAGGGCCTTGGCGATCGCCTCCTTGGCGGCGAACCGAGCGGCCAGCGACGCGGGTCCCAGGGTGCGCTCGGACTCGGTGAAGAGGCGGTCGCGCAGACCGGGGGTGCGCTCGAGCGTGTCCATGAAGCGTGCGACGTCGACGACGTCGATGCCCACCCCGATGATCATCGGGCCGGCCGACGTGGCACGGCCGGCGGACGCTCGGCGCTACTCAACCGTGACCGACTTGGCCAGGTTGCGCGGCTGGTCGACGTCGAGCCCCTTGGCGGTCGCGAGCTCACACGCGAAGACCTGCAGCGGCACGACGGTGAGCAGCGGCGCCAGCAGCGTGCGCGTCACGGGGACCCGGATGATCTCGTCGGCGAAGGGCACGACGTCCTCGTCGCCCTCCTCGGCTATGACGATGGTGCGAGCCCCCCGCGCGCGGATCTCCTGGATGTTGCTGACGACCTTGCCGTGCAGGCCGTGGGCGGTGCTGGGTGACGGGACGACGATGAAGACCGGCTGACCCGGCTCGATCAGGGCGATCGGGCCGTGTTTGAGCTCACCGGCCGCGAANNAGGATCGCGCGCGAGTCGGCCATGAACCGGGCGATCTCGCGGACGCGGTCCATCGAGCCGAGCAGGGCCTCGATCTTGGCGGGGATCTGCTGCAGGTCGGCCATGACGGCGGGGGCCTTGTCGGCATACGTGCCGCCTCGGATCTGCGCGAGGTAGAGCCCGAGCAGGTAGCAGGCGGTGATCTGGGCGAGGAACGCCTTGGTGCTCGCCACAGCGATCTCGGGGCCGGCATGGGTGTAGAGGACCGCGTCCGACTCGCGCGGGATCGTGGAGCCGTGCGTGTTGCAGATCGAGAGGGTCAGCGCGCCGAGCTCGGTCGCGTGCTTGACCGCCATCAGCGTGTCCATGGTCTCGCCGGACTGGCTGATCGACACGACCAGAGTGCGGTTGTTGACGACGGGGTCGCGGTAGCGGAACTCGTGGGAGAGCTCGACCTCGCACGGGATGCGCGTCCAGTGCTCGATGGCGTACTTCGCCACCATGCCGGCGTAGGCCGCGGTGCCACAGCCCAGGATGACGATCTTGTCGACGGCACGCAGGTCGTCCTCGCTGATGCGGACCTCGTCGAGCATCAGGTTGCCGTCGATGTCGGTGCGGCCGAGCAGGGTGTCGTTGACGGCGTGCGGCTGGTCCTGGATCTCCTTGGCCATGAAGCTCGCGTAGCCACCCTTCTCGGCGGCGGCGGCGTCCCACGTGACCTCGTAGCGCTTGCCGTCCACCGGCGTGCCGTCGAAGCCGACGACGTCGACCGAGTCGGGCGTGATCGTGACGATCTGGTCCTGGCCCAGCTCCATCGCCTGGCGGGTGTGCCCGATGAATGCGGCGACGTCCGACCCGAGGTAGTTCTCGCCCTCACCGATGCCGACGACGAGGGGGCTGTTGCGCCGAGCACCGACGACGACTCCGGGCGAGTCAGCGTGGATCGCCAACAGGGTGAAGGCCCCTTCGAGCTGGCTGACGACGTCGAGCATGGCGGCGGTGAGGTCGCCGGCATACGCCTTGGCCAGCAGGTGCGCCGCGACCTCGGTGTCCGTGTCAGACGCGAAGGTGACCCCGTCGGCGATCAGGGACTGCTTGAGGCTGTGGAAGTTCTCGATGATGCCGTTGTGTATGACGGCGACGTCGCCGTTGGCGGCGCTGTGCGGGTGCGCGTTGCGGTCGGTCGGACCTCCGTGCGTGGCCCAGCGCGTGTGGCCGATGCCGGTGCGCGACGTCGGCAGCGGGGACTCATCGAGGGCGTGCAGAAGGTTGGCGAGCTTGCCGGCGCGCTTGGCCGACGCGATGCCGTCGTGTGTCACCAACGCGATGCCGGCCGAGTCGTAGCCGCGGTACTCGAGCCGGGTGAGCCCCTCGATGACGACGTCCTGCGCCTTGGTGCCGTCTGCTGAGCCGACGTAGGCCACGATTCCGCACATGTCGGCCAGCCTAACGAGTCGTGCCGACCCAGCCGTGTTGATGACTCGGCATGGCTGTTCGCGTGACCCGCAGGAATGGGACACGGCGTGTCTCGACCAGCCTGCACGACCGGGGCGCCACGTGATGGTCACATGAGCGACATGACGCGAACCCGAGCAGCCCTGGCCGGTCTGGTGGCGATGCTGTCCGTCGCCGCGACGGCGACGCCCGCCCACGCCGAGACCTGGACGACGTTCGACACAGACAACATCTCGCGATCCGTGCCCTCGGAGCGCGCATGGACCGTCGGTTCCTTCACCTGGCAGAAGGACAACGACCTCTACACGGACTTCCGAGGCTCCTTCGCCGTCGACCTGCACGTCGGCGGTGGCAACCCCAACGACTGTGCGCACCTGCGCATCCTCACGTACTACAAGTCCGGCGGCACGGGCACGGCGACCACGCTGTCCAAGCGTTTCCCGGCTGCGGGCACGACGGCGTGGGGCTACTACACGTTCTGCCAGGCCGACGGTCGGGGGTCCAAGAGCTTGTCCGGCGCCGACATCGTCAACAGCGGGGTGCCGAGCCCGGGCCAGCTCAAGTTCGACCGCGCGGAGATCCGGGTGTGCGCCACCGGAAACTCCTCGATCCCTCCGGGATCGGACTGTTATTTTTTCACGATCCACCCCGGTGACTGACCTGCCCTAGGCCGGCAGCCGCCATAATGACGCGCGTGACGCCACACTCAGCGACCGAGGTGGAAGCGGACAGCGTGGGCGAGCAGTTCTCGCCCTACCTCGAACTCGACCGCGCCGCGTGGGCCCGGCTGCGCCGCAACCAGCCCATGAGCCTGACCGAGAGCGATATCGCGCGGGTCCAGGGCCTCGGCGACCGGGTCGACATGGCCGAGGTGGAGCAGGTCTACCTCCCGCTGTCGCGGCTGCTCAACTTCTATGTCGGTGCCACCGCGGGCCTGCATCGCATCACCACCGACTTCCTCGGTGATCGACCGGCCAAGACCCCCTTCATCATCGGTGTCGCCGGCTCGGTGGCGGTCGGCAAGTCGACGACCGCCCGCATCTTGCGCGAGATGTTGGCCCGCTGGCCCGACACCCCCGCCGTCCAGCTGCTCACCACCGACGGGTTCCTGCACCCCAACGCCGAGCTCGACGCGCGTGGGCTCCTCGACCGCAAGGGCTTCCCGGAGTCCTACGACCGTCGAGCCCTGCTGCACTTCCTCGCCGAGGTCAAGGCCGGCGCCCCCGAAGTCAGCGCACCGGTCTACTCGCACCTGTCCTATGACATCGTGCCCGGCGAGCGAGTCGTCATCCGACGACCCGAGGTCCTGATCGTCGAGGGACTCAACGTCCTGCAGACGGCTCCCACCCGCGCCGACGGCGGCCCGGCCCTCGCCGTCAGTGACTTCTTCGACTTCTCGGTCTATGTCGACGCCCCCCTCGATGACATCAAGCGCTGGTATGTCGAGCGGTTCCTGCGGCTGCGTGGGACGGCGTTCGCCGATCCCGGCTCCTACTTCCATCGGTATGCCGGCCTGTCGGACGACGAGGCCCGTGGCACCGCAGCGCGCATCTGGGAGCAGATCAACGCGCCCAACCTCGTGCACAACGTCCTGCCGACCCGCAGTCGGGCGACGCTGGTGCTCACCAAGGGCGCCGACCATGCGGTCGAGCGAGTGAGCCTGCGCAAGCTGTAGGTCGGCCCGCCACCGCTGTCGTCCCTCGCCGCCGCCCACCGCCGTCTTCCCCGTTGAGTGGGCGCTGGATGTCGTTAAACAGGCTTATGACGACATCCAGCGCCCACTCAACGCGGCGGGACGGTGCGATCAGCCGACGTCGAGCCCCTCGAGCAGGTCGGTGACCAGCGCCGCGATGGGGCTGCGCTCGGATCGGGTCAGGGTCACGTGGGCAAAGAGCGGATGCCCCTTGAGCGCCTCGATGACCGCTGCGACACCGTCGTGGCGTCCGACCCGCAGGTTGTCGCGCTGTGCGACGTCATGAGTCAGCACGACCTTGGAGTTCTGGCCCACGCGGGACAGCACCGTGAGCAGGACGTTGCGTTCGAGAGACTGGGCCTCGTCGACGATCACGAAGGCGTCGTGCAGCGACCGGCCGCGGATATGGGTCAGTGGCAGCACCTCGAGCATGCCGCGGTCCAGGATCTCCTCGACCACCTCGGTCGACACGACCGCCCCCAGGGTGTCGAAGACGGCCTGCCCCCACGGGCCCATCTTCTCGGCCTCGGTCCCGGGCAGGTAGCCGAGCTCCTGCCCGCCCACGGCATACAGCGGCCGGAAGACGATGACCTTGCGGTGTTGTCGGCGTTCCATGACCGCCTCGAGGCCGGCGCACAGGGCGAGCGCCGACTTGCCTGTGCCGGCGCGGCCACCCAGCGACACGATGCCGATGTCGGGGTCGAGCAGGAGGTCGAGCGCGATGCGTTGTTCGGCCGAGCGCCCGTGCAGCCCGAAGGCGTCGCGGTCGCCGCGAACCAGCCGGATCTGCTTGTCGGCGCCCACCCGACCAAGGCCACTCCCCCGCGGCGACAACAGGACCAGGCCGGTGTGACACGGCAGCTCGGCTGCTCCCGCGTGCTCGACCCGGCCGACGTCATAGAGGGTGTCGAGCTCACGGGTGGTGACGTCGAGCTCGGCCATCCCGGTCCACCCCGAGTCGACGGCCAGCTCGGCGCGGTACTCCTGCGCGTCGAGGCCGACCGCTGAGGCCTTGACGCGCATGGGGAGGTCCTTGGACACCACGGCGACGTCGAACCCCTCGGCGGCGAGGTTGGCCGCGACGGCCAGGATGCGGGTGTCGTTGTCGCCCAGCCGGAAACCGGCCGGCAGCACGGTCGGATCGGTGTGGTTGAGCTCGACCCGCAAGGTGCCCCCCGCACGCCCGACCGGCACGGGTCGGTCGAGGCGGCCGACCTCGACGCGCAGGTCGTCGAGCATGCGCAGGGCCTGGCGCGCGAAGTAGCCGAGCTCGGGATGGTGGCGCTTGCCCTCGAGCTCGGTCACGACGACGACGGGGAGCACGACCTCATGCTCGTCGAAGCGCATCATCGCCTTGGGGTCGGACAGCAGAACCGACGTGTCGAGCACGAAGGTGCGCCGGGTTGCTTCGCCAGTGGACGTCGTCGCCATACGTGCTCCTGAGGCAGTGGCTCATGGGTCCGCGCTCCGTGGGCGCGCTACTGCTGACGCTACGTCGTGGTATGCCGGGTGCCCAGCACCGGGTCCGCGTGTCGGCCCGACCTGTGCTCGACGGCTCAGGCTTGGGTGCTCGCCCCACGAACACAAGAGGCAGCCGCGTCCGTGGGGGACGCGACTGCCTCTTGGACAGTGACGTGAGGGAGCGGCTCGAAGGCCGCGCGGTGCTGGTGGTGGGTCGGCTACTCGACGGTGACGGTGGTGGTCTCGAAGACCCCGCCACCGACCGCCGTGATGACCCAGACCCCAGCCGTGGGCAAGGACATGTTGACCCGGACGAAGCCGTTGTCCTGGGTGGTGTCGACGCGTCGGACCGTCGTGCCACCGAGCGTGGCCACGAAGGTCACCTCGGTGTTGGGCGGGAACCCGGCGGCCGTGATGCGGAACCGCTCGCCCACATCGACCGTGCCGGGCGCGTTGACCCGTGGGTCGCCACCCTGGATGGTCGTGCTCGCGGTCTCAGCCGGGTCGCAGCTTACGCTGGCCGCGTCGACATCGATCAGCCCGCGGCCGCGGAAGAGCACGCTCGAGCTGAACGACCCGCTGCCGTCGGCCACGCCGGATGTGGAGACCGTGCGCGGCCCCGAGCTGACCTCGACGGACACGGTGCAGCCCGGCTTGGCCTGGGCGACGGTGAAGCTGACATATCCACCGGACGCGGAGGCCGACACGGCCATGGCCTGGCCGGGCGGGTAGGCGGTCGCGGGTCCGGCGAACGCGGCAACAGCTGACACGAGGGCTGCCGCAGCAGCGCCTGCCCCCAGGAGTCTGGTCTTGTGCATGCGGCGAGACTACAGCAGCATCAGAGGCTGTCACAGGCTTTGTCCATGAAATCGCGGGAATTTACGCGATGGCAACATTCACCGTGCCAGTTCGCACTCAAACGGTATCTATTGCCGCCTTGAGTCATCATTCGCAGGCACTCAGCGCACCCACCGATGTCGTCGCAGGGATGACCATGGGCTGCGTGAGGCTGTCCGGCGGGTCTCCGGTGGAGGGCGCGGACGCCACTGCCGTCACCACGATGACGCGAGTCTGTCCCGGGTTGATCTCGAAAGCCACCCGCCCGACGGCGTGCCCCCGGTCCGTCCCTGTGGTGAGGAACGCGGCCTGGTCACCATCGACGGTGGCCAGTGGCAGATCCGCCGCGACCGGGCCGTAGACATCGAGCAGCACGCGGTTGCTGCCCACGACGGGGTTGGCTCGGCCTTGCTGCACCAGGTCGCTGCGCACGCTGACGTAGTCGGGCAGGCCTCGCTTGGGTGCGGTGTTCGTCGCCGTCACGGTGATGGTGCCGATGCGCACTCCCCCAGTGCACAGCCCCGGCTCGTATGCCGTGCGCACCCGCAGGTAGGCGTCCAGCTTGTTGCCACCGCCGTTGTTGACGACCGCCATCGCGAAGGGTCCCTCGCGGCTGGGGATGGC
>CXWJ01001331.1_pt1 | contig 13244 bp, 9 predicted proteins | sample 590841 | NCBI WGS metagenome assembly CXWJ01 (sample SAMEA3498367, study PRJEB10139) | wastewater metagenome | biome: wastewater treatment plant; material: activated sludge | place: Austria | collected 2015-01-21 | reverse complement strand
CCTTTATCAGCGCGGCCGGGCGGGGGCGGCGGCCGTCGTGCTGGGGTTGGCCGTGGCCGTCAAGTATTACGTGGCCGTTGTCGCCTTCTACTTTCTAGTCAGGCGAGATTGGCGATTCCTGATCGTTCTGGCGGCGGCCTTCATCCTGTTCTGGCTACTCATTCCCACGATTGTGCTGGGGCCGGAGGGCAATTGGAGCTTCTACCAGACGGTGCGCGAGCGCGTGGCCCACGNNTCGTGGCCCCATTACTTCGTCTATTTGCCCTTTGCCCAGACCTTAGCCTGGTGGGAACTGAGCCACCTACCGGCGACCGCACGGCGGCGGCGCTGGTATTTGTGGCTGTTGCTGGCGCTTTCCATCATTTTGGCCTCGATGCCTTTCTTCCAGCTGGTCGGCCGCTGGCAGGATTATAGCCGCCTGGGCGTCCTCTTCGTCGCCAACCTCAGCCTGTTTGTCCTGGCCCATGCCCTCACTCTGCGGCAACCGGCAGCAGAATCCGCTCCTCCGGAGCCGGCGGCGCTACCGTCAGCCTGACGCCGGTATAGGGATCATAAAGCCCCAGGCTAATCGTTGTGATGGCCGGGGCAACCAACAATCGTTCGTCGCGCACAACCTCGCCCGGAACCCAGCACCACATGGGCACGGCCGGCGGCCCATCACTCTGGGCAATGATGGCCCCTGTCTCGTCCAGGGCATGGACGAACGCCGAATATTCGGCCCGTGGGAAATCGAGCGCCCGCCAATAGAGGGTCAGGCGCAGCCCATCCGGCACCGGCGATACCTCGTAGCCGCGCAAGGCGACGCTATCGCCCAGCCGGTAATCAACCGGCGTCATGGTCTGTGGCAGCCGCCATTGGGGCGCGGGGGTCGCCGGTTCCCCGGCCCGCCCGCCCAGCAAGGTGCCGGTCACCAACGCCTGGACGAGAAACACGCCAAAGAGCAGCATCAGCCGGTCGCGCCCGCGCTTCGTCTCGCCCGCGGCCACGGCGAAATAGGCCAGCCCGATGAGCAGACCGAGGGGCATGACGAACAGCCAGAGCCGGCCCGTCTCGGCGCGCACCGTGGCCGACAGGTTCAACAACAAGATCGTCGCGGCCCAGCCCACCGCCACCCACCGGCCGGGCGAGCCGCGCCGCAGCCCGACCGCGGCCGCCCCCAGCGCGCCAACGAAGGGGATGATGCCCATGAACACGGCCAAATCGTACAGATTGAAGACGAACCAGGCCGGATAGTTGAGCCGGTACTCGCGGTGGATGGCCTGGCTGACGCGCCACATCGCCAGCCCGTTCACGTCCAGGGCCAGCCACAACGCGCCCCACAGCACCAGGACGGCCGCTCCAATCCCGCCTGCTGTCCACAACAGCCGTCGTAGCGCACCGGCGCGGTTCTGCCGATGGGCGCTCGCGGTCATCATCACCAGGATCAACAGCGCCACCGGCAACGCCGTGAACGACAGGAACGAAGCGCCGGCCAGTAACACCGCCAGGAGAATGGCAGCCGCTCGGTCGCCATCATGCACGGCCCGCAACCCCAGCCACAGCCCCACCAGACCCAGCAAAGCGTAAGCCACATCGAAGCGACCGGCGAAGACGAGCAGCGCCGGCAGAAAGGCAAAGCCGACAGCGCCCAGGCGGGTCGCCGCCGGTGGATAGAAGCGGCGGCCGATGGCATACAGGGGCAGCACGCCCAGCCCGCTGATCAGCAGCAGGGCCACGCGCAGGCTGCCCGCGGCCAGTTGCGCCGTCTCCAGACCCAACAACTCCGGCGCGGCGCAATCGTAGCGGTGGATCCAACGACCGGCAACGTCGGCCGCATCCGGGGCGCGCGCGAATAGTTGGGCCAAGGCCCAATAGGTCAGCGTCCAGCCGGGCGGTTGGGTGCGCAGATGGATGTCGGCATAGGTGGGCATCCGCGCCGTATGCTCGCGGATGAAGGTTGCCGGGTCGTCGATGTCCACGCCCTCTTGCCAGAAGCCGGCGGCGCTCATCACCACCAGGCTGAGCGGCTGCGGCCGATGTTGGGCGGCCACGGCGATCTGGAGCAGTGGCGTGAGCAAGACCAGCCCGCCCAGGAACAGCGCCGTCCGGCGACGCGACCACTCGCCGCCCCGTAGCGCCACCGCCCCGGCCGCCAGACCCACCACCAGCGCCAACGGCATTAGCCAGAAGCGCGCCCCCGCCGCCGGCACGCGCCGCACCCAGACCCAATTGCTGCCATGAACCCAGGCCGGCCAATCAAAAATGAGGCCGGCCACATACAGGGCTGACAAAAGCAGTGCTATAATCGCCAGGATGAACGCGCTAGATGGAAGGGAGCGCCCGGGAAGAGAACTCATTGACTGATGATTTTACCATCCTTGACCCTGATGACGCGAGTGTAAGGTCGCGGCCGGCTACTGGAGAAGGGCGACGGTTGTCCCTCGTCCTNNAGTGATGACGCCTACATCACCTTGCGCGTGGTCGATAACGCCGTCAATGGTCTGGGGCTTACCTGGAACCCGGCCGAGCGGGTGCAGGCCTACACCCATCCATTGTGGCTATTCAGCCTCATCGGCGGGCGTCTGCTCACTGGGGAATCTTACTATAGCGTCATAGGACTGTCGGTGATCGTGTCGGTCGTCGCTATTTGGCTCGTGGCCTTTCGTCTGCGCCCCGGCGCGGCGGCCGTGCTGGGTGTCCTCATCCTGGGCCTGTCGCGGGCCTTCGTTGACTATTCCACCTCCGGCCTGGAAAACCCGCTCACCCATGGCCTGTTGGCCGCGTTTCTGGTCGTCTGGTTTGCCCGCTCGCCAAGTGATCGGCGCATCTTCGCCCTGTCCCTGTTGGCGGCGCTTCTGGCCCTGAACCGGATGGATGCGCTGCTGCTGGTGGCCCCGGCGCTGGGCTGGGCGGTGTGGCAGCGCCGGACGTGGCGCGCGGTGGGCCTGGCCGCCCTGGGCTTTGCGCCGTTGCTGCTGTGGCTCGCTTTCTCGCTGTTCTATTATGGCTTCCCCTTCCCCAATACGGCCTATGCCAAGCTGGCGACGGGCATCCCCCCGGCTGATCTGGCCCGGCAGGGAATGGCTTATCTGCTCAACTCACTCCGTTGGGACCCACTGACGTTGGCGGTCATTTGCGCGGCGTTGGGGTGGGCCGTGGCGGCGCGTCGCGCCGGGGGGCTGGCCGTGGCCGCCGGTATTGCCCTCTATCTGGTTTACATCATCCGCATCGGCGGCGATTTTATGAGCGGCCGCTTNNTCTCGGCCGCCGCCATCCTGGGCCTGGGTCTGATGGGGCACATCCCGTACTGGCTGGCCGGCCGGCCCAGCGGCGAATCCGCCCGCCGGGATGGCGATATCGCCGACGAGCGGGCCTATTACACGCCCTATACCGGCCTGTTCCCGGCGGCGCGCACGCCCCACCCCTGGGCCGAACAAGGCGACGTCTTGCGCGACGCGGGGCCGGCGGTCGTCGAGCACGGCAACGTCGGCTTTCTGGGGTACTATGCCGGGCCGGCCGTCCACATCGTTGACCGCAATGGTTTGACCGATCCGCTGCTGGCCCGGCTGCCCGTGCGCGATCCGGCCAACTGGCGTATCGGCCACTTTCGGCGCGAGGTGCCGGCCGGTTACGTCGCGACGCTGGGCACGGGGCAAAACGTGATCGAGAATGGAGATTTGGCGGCGTTCTACGACGTGNNGATCATCTGCTGCCGGAAGTCTGGCCTTAATCTATTGCGACAATAGTTCGTTAAAAAACTCATCTACGATACTATATCCGCGAAGTCAACAGTCCAATCAAGGAGATGAATATGCAATTACACGGCCTGCACCACGTCACCGCCGTCACCGGCAACGCCCCGGCCAATGTCGATTTCTATACCCGCGTCCTGGGCCTGCGTCTGGTCAAGAAGACGGTCAATCAGGATGACGTCTCGGCTTATCACTTGTTCTACGCCGACAAGCTGGGCAGTCCCGGCACGGACATGACCTTCTTCGACTGGCCGCGCACCGCCCCCGAACAGCGCGGCACGGACAGCATCGTCAACACCATGTTTCGCGTCAACGGCCGCGATGCCCTCATCTATTGGGAGGGGCGGCTGAAGGAGAACGGCGTGACCCCGGGGCCGATCGCCGAATTTCGCGGTGCGCTGTCGTTGCGCTTCGAAGATCCGGAGGGGCAGCGCCTGACCCTGGTCGACGACGGCGGCGCGCCCTTCGACGGCGAGGTGTGGGAAGGCAGTGACATCCCGGCCGCGTTCGCCCTACGCGGCTTCTACGGCGTCGTCCTCAGCGTGCCGGCCGCCGAGCAACTGGACCTGATCCTGACCCGCATCCTCAACTTCGAGGAGATCGACCGGCGGCCGACGCCGGGCAACGCGCTGGAAGAAGTCATCATCTACGGCATGGACGGCGGCGGACCGGGGCGCGAAGTTCACGTCGTTGTCCAGCCCAACGAGGCGCGCGGCTATCTGGGGCGCGGCGGGACGCACCACGTCGCCTTCCGTCTGCGCGACGACGCCGAGCAAGCCGCCTGGCTGCAACACCTGAACAACGCCCGCATGCCCAACTCCGGCGTGGTCGACCGCTTCTGGTTCAAGTCGCTCTACTTCCGCGTCAGCAACGGCATCCTGTTCGAGCTGGCGACGGACGGGCCGGGATTTGGCATCGACGAAGACCCCGACCATCTGGGCGAACGGTTGGTGTTGCCGCCGTTTCTGGAGGGGCGGCGTAGGCAGATTGAGGCGGGGTTGCGGCCGTTGTAAATTAACCGGAGCGGATACGTGTTGCCCGCTCCAGTCACTCTTGCCTGCGAACAGGCGCAAGGCACACCAGTGTGTCTTGCGCCTGTTCGCTTTTCCCGGCCTATTTAGGGTCTCGCCCCCATGACATTAGGAAATCTGACAATTTAGAATGAGGCCAATCAGCTCAGAAATTTTCATGATCGGTGCAAAAGCAGAAGAGAGCAAATGAACATACAACAGATGAGGAAGTATTTCGTATTCGTTTTTTTGGTAGTTTCGATGAGCCTGATAGTCGCCTGCGGGCAAAGTAACGCGACGACGCCGGCCCCCACGGAACCGCCAGCGGCCGAGCCGACAGACAGCGCGCCGGTGGAGCCGACGGAAGAGCCGGCCGCGCCGACAGAAGAGTCTGCTGCGGAAGAAACCGAGCTCACCCGCGTTGAAAGTGGCGATGGGCCACCGTTCTACGCCCGATTCGGCGAGAACGAAACCTTCGGCAACGGCGAATGGGTGGCGATTGTCTTTTATCGAGATCCCAACTGCGTGCCCGATGAGTTCAACCTGAATCAGTTCTTCGACTTCCCCGGCGAAACTGGCCCCGGCGCATTCGGCTGCCAGCCGCCTACGACCGATGTCGTTGAATATTGGGCGGGAGAACCGGGGAGCAGTCCCGCGCCGGCCGTGTCGGAGATGACCGGCCGTGGGGCGGTGCCGGTGTGGTTTTTCGCCACCGCCGACATCGATGCGGCGATGGCAGACGGCGTCGTGACGATCTCCGAGCTGGAAGGGATACCATCACGGCGCGTGGGTTCGGCGGCGACCTTCACAGAGTATTTGAAGCCGACCCAATCCAACGAGGCTCCATTGATTCAGTTCATGGCCGAGGGCGCACTGGAAGACGGCGGCGATTTCCTGGTCGATGTCAGCTACGGCGACCCGGATGTGACTGACCATACGACAATCGAGCTGCCGTAGTGAATCCAGTGGCAGGTTGCCAGTAGCAGGTACACGGGGCTTTCTGAAGCCCCTTGTACAATCCTCGGCTCTGGTCTTGCTTCTGGATACTTCCCGACCGGATTAGAAGCAAGCCACCATGACAGCAGGGAAATGGGAAAGGTAGAGTCAGCGGGTCACTCCATACATGACCTATTAGGAGAAAACGGATGAATCGCTTTGATGAGCTTTACAACAGATTAGCTGGCCTGACGTTGATCGTCGGGCCGCTTCTCCTCGTGATCGCCGCCGTTCTGGCTGCCTTAGGGATTGGCACCGCCACCGGCCGCTGGTACGAAAATTTTCCGGAGGGGGCTTTGATGATCATCGGCTTTGCGTTATTGATCATCGGATTGCAAGCCCTCAGCCGGATCATCGGCCAGACCCAGCCGCGACTCGGAATCGTCGCCGCCTTGCTCAGCGCGTTTGGCATAACCGGGGCCATCATGCCGTCGTTCGCGCGTATCGATGGATCGAACATGATCGCCAGGGGTATCACGGTCGAACAACTCGATCGCGTCCACAACGCCGAGACCATGACAAGCGGGGAGTATTTTCTCCTGCCCTTCATCCTCTGTTTTTTCCTGAGCTTCCTGGTGATTGCCTATGGTCTATTCCGTGCGAAGGCGATGCCGCGATATGCGCCGGTCATGCTGGCGATCGGATCCATTCTCTTTCCCATGGCCCAGGCTCAGGCAGAGCCGAACATGGCACTTTATATCACCGCCACGTCCGCCTGGCTACTGGGCTTCGCGCCCGTTGGACTTAAGATGCTGCATAACGAATCGGAAAATCAAATGGATTACACGGCGACGATTTCTCCCTAAAACAAATCTTGGACTGATCAACATTATGTTATCATTATTCCGTTCCCAGTCCTGACAGGCTATGTCGTACCGAAGTGAAGCGCTGCCCCATAATTAGGAATGTTGTTCGATGAAAAAACGTCGATTTACCAATCTTCGGAAACGCTTTCTATTCTTCATGATAGGTGTGGGGCTTATTGGGTTAGCCGCCTGCTCGACGGCCGATTCCGCGCCGCCGCCAACTCCACCAGCCTCTACACCGCCCGCCAGGGATTACTGGCCGACGGAGGACTGGCGCGAAGCCGACCCGGCAGAAGCGGGCTTAGACGCGGCAATACTGGCTGAGGTAAGCGGCNNTGATACATGAAGCGTACTTCAATGATTACGGCCCCGCAGACCTGTACACGCTGAACTCGGTCACCAAGAGCGTCGTGTCGGCGCTCTACGGCATGGCGATTGCCGATGGTTCCATCCCCGGCCTGGACACGACCCTGGCTGAGGCGCTGCCGGCCTATTTCGATGATGGCGGGTATAGCGATCTGGCCGTCATCACACTGGGCGATCTCCTGCGGATGCGCTCCGGTCTGGAATGGGATGAAGGGAAACTGGAACAAGATTTATCGACTGTTGTCATGGAAGGCGGAACCGACGCCGGTATTGCCTTCTTCAGTCAACTGGACATAGCCGACTATGTATTGCGGAGTGGAATGGCCTACCCGCCGGGCGAGGCCTGGAGTTACAGCTCGGGCGATACTAACCTGCTCTCGGCCGCCTTTAGTGCCATGGCCGGCCGGTCGCTGGCTGATTATGCGGCTGAGACCCTCTTCCCAGCGCTTGGCATCACCGATTGGGACTGGATCGAGGACGCCAACGGCGTGAGCATTGGCGGCATCGGTCTGCAACTGACGCCATGCGACATGGCCAAGTTCGGCTATCTCTACCTGAACCGGGGCGCATGGGATGGACATCAACTCATTCCCGCCGAATGGGTTTATGCCAGCACCTATCCGCAATCTGTAGGTCTATTCACCGGCAACAGCCAGACCATGCCCATCGAGTGGTACGGCATGCAATGGTGGAACTGGAAACCGGATGTGTTTTCCGGGCACAGGGCGATCGCGGCTCAGGGCTATGCCGGCCAGAGTGTAACACTGATACCCGATCTCGATCTGATCGTCGTGACCACGGCCGACACGCTCGTCCCACCGGATGTGGCCGAGCAACAGTTGGCCTTGATCTACGACCTGATCAAGTTCAACATTCTGCCGGCAGCAGGCAGCCCGGAGATGGCCGATCCCTTCTGGGCTAATCCAGTATACGAACAACCACCGGCCACACTCCTCTACACTTCCGGCACAGATGGGCGTGACCAAACCGTTTTGTTGAACGATCCGGGATACTTTCACTGGGGCGCGGCCTGGTCGCCCGACGGGCAACAGATTGCGTTCTCGCGCGGCAAAAACGTGGGCCCAATCGCGCCGGGATCGCCCGTAATTGAGCTACACATTGTCAGCGCTGATGGGACAGGGCTACGGCAACTGACCAACAACGGGCGCAATAATTACCTGCCTGCCTGGTCGCCTGATGGCAGCCGAATCGCCTACATATCCAGTAGGGCCAGGTTGAACACCCACGAAATTTACGTGATAGATACCGACGGAAGCGACGATACGAACCTCACCAACAACGATGTTCAGGAGTATGGCGTTGCCTGGTCGCCCGACGGCAGCCGGATCGCCTTTGGCACTAAGCTCGGCGGCGACATGCAGGTTTATACGATGAATCCTGATGGCTCGGACCAGCGTCCGCTACCCACCGCGGCCGCGGGCATGGCGCCATCCTGGTCGCCGGACGGGACACAAATTGTGTTCGCCACCGAGCGGAACGGCAATTCTGACATCTATACCATGAACGCGGATGGCAGCAACCAGCAAGCCTTAGTCACGGGCGAGTCATGGGACTACGCGCCGGTCTGGTCGCCGGACGGCACGCAGATCGCCTTTACCTCGACGCGTGACGGAGACCCGGCCATCTACATAGTTCCAGCGGATGGCGGCGAACCTGAACGAGTAAGCGGCCGGAACAGGGTCGCCGACATCGCCTCATGGTCACCCGATGGGCAGCAACTGGTTTTCCATGGGCAAGAAGCTCCGCGGAAAGGAATATTAGACTGGTTCAGGCAGTAAAAAGAGCGCATACTTTAACCGCGCGCCTCAGCTTCACGCATCAACAACTATCCTGGCGAATTCGCAGCCCAAGGACTTATGCTTAATGAAGTGATCACCCACATCGACCAGGTAACGCCGGAATGGTTGACGGCGGTTCTCCGTCGTAGCGGCGCGTTGTCCGGCGGCGCGGTTGAAGCATTCGAGGTCGACGCCGGGCGGGGCAACTGGTCGACCAGCGGCGCATTACGCCTGCGCTACTCAGCCGGCGCGGCGGGCGAGCGGCCGCCGCGCCTGTTCCTTAAGCTGGTAGACACCGACCTGGGCGACGGGGAGTTCTTCGGGCCGTCGGAAGTCAACTACTACACCCGCGACTACCTCGACGTGCCGGACGCGCCATTGCTGCGCTGCTACGACGGCCGTTACTCCCCCACCCTGCAGCGCTACCACCTGCTGCTGGAGGACATCTCGCCGACGCACACGATCGCCTGTGAACGCACGCCCACGCTGGAATACGGCCTGGCCCTGGCCGACGCGTTCGCCGTCCTCCACGCCCGCTGGTGGGGGGCGGATCGACTGGCCGAGGCCGAGGCGCCCATCCACGATGCCGCCCACATCCGGCGCTTCGTCGCCATCGCCGAGCCGGGAGCCGGACACATTATCCGCGAGCTGTCGGGCGAGCTGTCGTCCCACTGGCCCGGCATGATTCGCGACCTGTTCGCCCGCCACCCCCAGACGATGATCGCCCGCGGTGGCGACCTCAACGGTTTCACCCTCATACATGGCGATGCCGGCTGCTATAACATTATGGTCCCGCGCGACGGCTGGCGGCCGCTCTATCTCATCGACCGCCAGCCGTTCGACTGGAGTCTGTCGAAGTGGCTGGGGGCCTACGATCTGGCCTACGCTATCGCCCTGGATTGGGATGTTGAAGCCCGGCGTCGCTGGGAACAGCCTATCCTGCGCCACTACCACGCGGCGCTCATCCGCCGCGGGATTCGGGATTACGGTTGGGAACAACTGTGGGATGATTACCGCTTATGCGTGGCAATGGGTGTCTACATCGCCGTGGAGTATTGTCGCGGCGGCGTCAATCCGGATACGCAATGGGTCTGGCTACCAATGCTCCGACGGGCATTGACGGCATTGGATGATTTGGGATTCGGGGAAATGCCGGCGTTTTAGCCGGAAGTGCGCCTCGCGATGAAAGCCACGGAATCAGCTAACGTGTTTATGTCGGGGGCCAGGCAAAGCCCTTGGTTACGATACTTATTGCCAATTCTCTGGGGGCTGGTGGCAATGGGCTACCTCGGGATTTTTGTCATCGACCTCTTCGTTAGCTATGGTTTGCTGGCTGCTCCCTGCGCCGGGCCGGAATGCCATTACCAATCCATTAGCGCTGCCGAAGCGGAAGTACTGGCCGGGTGGGGTCTGTCCACGCCCGCCTACGCGCTCTACATGCTGGGCATCTCAACGCTGCCGGTCGTAGCCTTCACGACGTTGGGGCTTATCATGTTATTCCGCCTTTACCCCCAGCCCCGCAGCTTCGTCTATGCGCTCATGCCCATCACGATGCCCATCCTGGCGATAACCAGCTTCGACGTAGTAATCGCCGCCTATCCCGATTTGACCATCCCTATTCACATTTTGGTAGTCCTGGGCCATTTGCTGCTCGTGACTTTCGCCCTGATTTCGCCGCGCGGCCACTTCGAGCCACGATGGACAGCCGTTCTGCCGGTTGTGGCTGCATTTATTGGCGTGTACTCGGCCTTCTTCGCCGATCGATTGGACTTACCCATTACACAACCGTATGCGATCTTGCTCCTGATTGTTTCCGCGGTCATCCTCTATCGCTACCGGCGGTTATTCAATGACATTGAACGCCGGCAGACCAAGTGGGTCGTTCTGGGCTTGCTGGTCTTCTTCGCCGGCGTGCCCCTCTGGACTTACACCTTTGAGATTGCTACTCCGGCGGTGGGGCGTGATTCGCTCCTGCTGGTACTCGTCGGCTGGACGGTGTTGATGCTTATAACGCTCGTCCTGCCGGCCACGATCTTCATCTCCATCTTTCGCCATCAGTTATGGGATATTGACCTCATCCTCAATCGGACGCTTGTATACAGCGGAATGTCAATTGGTATCGTCGCGGTCTACGCGCTTATCGTAGGCGGGCTGGGAGCGGTGCTCCAAGCCCAAAGCAACTTCGTCCTCTCCCTGCTAGCCACCGGCCTAATCGCCATTCTCTTCCAACCTGTGCGCGAGATATTCCAACGGGCAGTCAACCGCATAATGTTCGGCGAGCGCGACGATCCCTACATTGTGCTATCCCAATTGTCCCGGCAATTGGGCGAAACGGCCGAACCCGCCCTGACCCTGCCCTCCATCGCGGATACCATCACCCGCACCCTGAAGCTGCCCTATGCCGCCATCGAGCTAGCCGACGGCGATGACAGCCGCCCCGTCGCCGCCGCCGGCCAACCGGCCGGCTCAACCCAGGCATGGCCGCTACTTTATCAGGGCGAGATCGTCGGCCGCCTGCTCGTCGCGCCGCGCTCGCCGGGCGAAGCCTTCACCCTGCGTGAGCGCCAGTTGTTACAGGATATCGCCACCCAGGCCGGCGCGGCAGCCTACTCCGCCCGGCTACTGGCCGCGCTGCAAAGCTCTCGCGAGCGGCTGGTGATGGCCCGCGAAGAGGAGCGCCGCCGCATCCGTCGCGACCTGCACGACGAACTCGGCCCGGCGCTGGCCAGCCAGACGTTCAAGCTCGACGCCGCCCTCGACTTGCTGGACACCAACCCGGCGGCGGCGGCCGCGGCGTTGCAGTCCCTCAAGACCCGCAACCAGGAACTTGTCGGCGACATCCGCCGCCTCGTCCACGAACTCCGCCCGCCGGCCCTCGACGAACTCGGCTTGCTGGGCGCTCTCAGCGCTCACACGGGCCAGATCAACGTCCCGCTCGTCGTGACAAGCGCTATCCCCGACCCTCTGCCGCTTCTGCCCGCCGCCGTCGAGGTCGCCGCCTACCGCATCGCTCTCGAGGCCGTCAATAACGTTGTGCGTCATGCCGCCGCGCGAACTTGCGCCATCACCGTGCAAACGACGGCCGACCATCTCACTCTGACCGTTTCCGATGACGGTATCGGCCTCCCAGCCGATAGGCCGGCAGGCATCGGCCTGCGTTCCATGCGCGAGCGCGCCGAAGAAGTCGGCGGTGGATTCACAATCGAAAACCTGTCAGCCGGCGGCGCGCGGGTGACGGCCGTCTTGCCTCTCTGAAGAGTAACCTCATGACCAACCCCATCCGCGTTCTCGTCGTCGATGATCACCAACTCTTTCGCGAAGGGTTGGCCGCCTTGCTGGCCGCCTCGGCTGAGACTGAAGTTGTGGGTACGGCCGGAAATGGCGTTGAGGCCATCGCTCAGGCCGCGGCCCTGGCCCCCGACGTGGTGCTGATGGACATTCAGATGCCGGATATGAACGGCGTCGAGGCCACGCGCCGCATCCTGGCCGAAAAACCGGAGATCGGGGTAATCATGCTCACCATGCTGGAAGACGACGATTCACTATTCGCGGCCATGAGCGCCGGGGCGCGCGGCTACATTCTCAAAGGTGCGGACAAGGCCGAGGTACTGCGCACAGTCGTGGCCGTGGCTGAAGGTCAGGCTCTTTTTGGTCCGGCGATTGCCCGTCGTCTGAACGTCTTCTTTCAACGCAGCCGGCGGATCGAAGCGGCGGTTAACCCCTTTCCTGATCTCACCGAGCGTGAACGAGAGTTGTTGACCCTCATCGCCCAGGGGTTTAGCAACAGCGACATCGCCGCTCGATTGCACATCAGCGGCAAGACCGTCAGCAACCACGTCTCCAGCATATTCAACAAGCTTCAGGTCGCCGATCGCGCTCAGGCCATCGTGAAAGCCCGCGATGCCAATTTCGGCCATATGTAAGGCGGGGTGGCATCCCCCACTACAACGCCAAGCAAAAAGAGGGCCACCGAACAATGCGTTCAGTGGCCCTCTTCATTCGTAATTCGTCACTCGTAATTCGTAAATGAAAAAGGCCCTTTGGCAATGACCTACTCTCCCAGGAAGTTGCCCTCCAAGTACCATCAGCGCTGTCGAGCTTAACTGCCGGGTTCGGGATGGGACCGGGTGTACCCTCGACGCTCAAATCACCAAAAGACCTTTCTTAAAAACGTATTCAATTGTAAAGCCCCGCGGGGCTTTGCACCTTTAACTGAAATGATGAAGACACAGGGTTCGTGTTAGAAAGTTACGAACCAAAATTCCGAATTCTCCGCACCATATGTAACGTAAGCCCTCGACCATTAGTACGGCTTGGCTGAACATATTGCTATGCGTACACCTGCCGCCTATCAAACTAGTAGTCTTCTAGCGGTCTTACTCCATACGGATGAGGGATCTAATCTTGAGACGAGTTTCCCACTTAGATGCTTTCAGCGGTTATCTCTGCCAGACGTAGCTACCCAGCAATGCCCCTGGCGGAACAACTGGCACACTAGAGGTCTGTCCATCCCGGTCCTCTCGTACTAGGGACAGC
>CXWJ01005277.1_pt1 | contig 13248 bp, 7 predicted proteins | sample 590841 | NCBI WGS metagenome assembly CXWJ01 (sample SAMEA3498367, study PRJEB10139) | wastewater metagenome | biome: wastewater treatment plant; material: activated sludge | place: Austria | collected 2015-01-21 | reverse complement strand
CTACAGAGCCATCAATGGCTATTTCACGAAACAAGCCATTGCTTCCAGCAAGAGCATCGAGTAGTAGCTGTAGGGATTGATTGGGAATTCGGCCTTTCTCAACCAGGTAGATAGACTCGATGACTGAAATAGAGGACAGGCCTATCTGATCTCCACGAGTAGCGATGTCCTCTATGAAGAAACGGGCTTTCTTGGATAATGTCAGTTCAGCCGAAAGGTACCAAATAGCTGTGTGCGTATCGGCTATAGCGGCTATCACGTGATATCCTCGCGCGGAAAGGTAGACCACATTTCCTGGCGTATTTCGTCGATGTCTTCCTCGGTGATATGGACATCCTTCCAGATACCGTACATTGAGCGCTTTGGAGCGGGCTGAGGCTGCGCCAGATCTTCGCCGAGCAAGGCCATGACTTCTTCGACAAGGCGTACTTTATCGAGTGGGGATAGGCCCCTGACCATGTCAACCACTTCCTCTAATTCAATAACCTGATCGCTCATGATTTCTCACCTGCTATTGTAGTCTATTTTCCGCAAACAAACGTATCGCTGCAAGATGTCCCTCAGCCGTCTTGAACCCCGCCCCCATCGTATTCAAACTGACATGCGTGGCCCCGGCGGCGCGCCACTCCTCCAGGGCGCGGCCGAGCGCGTCCAGATCGCCGTTGCCCCAGTGCAGCCGGGCCTCCATGCCGATCGACGCCCGCGTGCGGCCTTGCTCGGCCAGATAGCGGTCGAGCGTGTCCAGATGGCCGGCGGCGGCGGCGGGCGTGCGGAACATGGGCAGCCAGCCGTCGCCCAGCCGGGCCACGCGCNNCAGCACGGCGTCGGCGTGGCCGCCCAACCAGATGGGGATCGGCCGCTGGACGGGCAGCGGGTTTAGCCCGGCGTCGGGGATGTCGTGCCAGCGCCCTTTGAAGGTCACCAACTCCTGGGTGAAGAGCAGGCGCAGCACCTCGATCTGCTCCTCCTGCCGCCGGCCGCGGTTGTGGAAGTCGTAGCCGGCGGCGACGTATTCGACCTCGTTCCAGCCCGTGCCCACGCCCAGCCGCAAGCGCCCGCCGCACAATACGTCGAGCACGGCCGCCTGCTTGGCGACGAGGGTCGTCTCGCGCTGGGGCAGGATGATCACGCCGCTGATGAAGCCCAGCCGGCTGGCGGCGGCGGCCATATAGCTGAACAGCAGGAACGGCTCGATGAACGGCGTCTGGTAGGTATAGGGGCCGCTCCAGCCGCCGGGCCGGTCGGGGTTCGCGCCGAGGATGTGGTCGTAGGCCAGCACGTGGCTGTAGCCCAGCGATTCGGCCGCCTGTGCGTAGTCGCGGATGGCCGCCGGGTCGGCGGGGTATTCGGTTTGGGGGTAGACGAGGCCGATTTGCATGGAGTTTGTCCTTTTATGGGGAATATAGCACGTTTGGAGCAGNNTCGGTTTGGGGGTAGACGAGGCCGATTTGCATGGGGGTGTTTCCTTTTGAGGGGAGTATAGCAGAAAATGCAGGGGAGCAGGGGGCGGGGGAGCAGGGGTGAGGAAGGAACGTTGCCGGCATTCACTTTTACCCAAACCAGTGGTACAATTGTCGTAGAGTAGAAATAGTAGAAAGGTACTAAAGGGCAAGCGGCGGGCCACCGCTTAGGGTGGGTCTGTGCCTTGCCTATCACTTGCCAGAGGGGATGCGGTGCTCAGCCGTGGATCGTATGGTGACACGCTTTCACCACTGCTAACGCCATGAATGCCGGCCCGTCCTTCACGCCACTCGTCTGGATTTGCCTCGGCGCGGTGCTGTTCTACGTTGTGATGGGCGTCACCAGTTGGCGACGCCGTCTCCTGCCGGGGGCGCGCCCCTTCGCTCTGGTATGCCTCTTTTTCGCGCTGTGGACGCTGGGCGAGGCGTTGGAGTTACGGGCGACGGGCCTGCCGGCCAAATGGTTCTGGTTCCGCTTCCAAGGTCTATGGCCGCTCCCGGCGCTCACGACCGGGGTCTTTTTCGTCCTGCAATACGCCGGTCTCGGCCGTTGGCTCACGCGGCGGGTCGTCGTCCTGCTGTGGGTTCCCCCGCTGTTGGTGGCGCTGCTCCTCCTGACCAACGAAGCTCACCAACTGTTTTACCTGTCGCCTTCCTACGTGGCCGACGGTCGGGCGGCGTTTGGCCCCGGCGCGGCCATTTTCATGGCCTACGTCTACCTGTTGGCGCTGGTCAATTTGCCCGTGCTGGCCTGGCTGGCGGCGCGTTCGCCGGCCGACCGGCTGCCGGTGCTGCTGATCGTTGTCGGGCATCTCCTGGTGCGCATCGCCCTGGCTGCCGACCTGGCCGGCCGCAATCCCTTTGCCCCGCTCGACGCCGTGGTCGTCAGCCTGATCCTCCTGGCCGTCGCCTATGCGCTGGCCCTCTTCCGCTTCCGCATCTTCGACCCCGTGCGGCTGGCGCGCCGGCTGGCGATTGAGCAGATGGGCGAGGGCATGGTCGTCATCGACCCCAGCGGCCACGTCGCCGACGTGAACCCGATGGCGGCGGCTATCCTCGGTCTGCCGGCCGCCGCGGCCCGCGGCCATCCGGCGGCCGATCTGTTCCCGGCCGGCTTTGCCCCCCTCGTGGCGGGCGCGGGCGACGCCGCCGTGGGCGATTTCACCCTGGGCGACGACGCCCAGCGGCGCTACTACGTCGCCCAGGCGTGGCCGTTGCGCGACCGCCATCATGGCCCGCTCGGCCGCCTGCTGTTGCTGCGCGACGTGACCGAACAGAAGCGCGCCGAGCAACGCCACCTGGCCCAACAGCGCGCCCTGGCGACGCTATTGGAGCGCGAGCGGCTGGCTAACGAACTCCACGACGGCGTGGGGCAGACGCTGGCCTATGTCAGCCTCCAGGCCGAGACGACCCGCAAGCAGTTGAGCGATGGGCGCCTGGCGGCGGCCGATGCCCAACTGGCCCGCCTGGCCGAGGCCGCCCGCGACGCCCATCTCGACCTGCGCGAGTCGATCCTGAGTCTGAAGACCGGCCCCAGCGCCGAGCACACCTTCATCGAAGCGCTGGAGTCCTATCTGGCCGGCTACGGCGAACTGTACGGCATCCGCGCCGCGTTGACCGTGGCCGGCGGGCTGGAGGGGGCCTTTGCGCCGGAGACGGGCGTCCAGTTGATGCGCGTCATCCAGGAGGCGCTGGCGAACGCCCACCGCCACGGCGGGGCGCGGGCCGTCTGTGTGGCTCTGGCCGGCCGGGACGGCCAGGCGCGCCTGACCATCAGCGACGACGGCCGCGGCTTCGACCCCGCCGCGCTGCCGGACGATGGTCATTTCGGCCTGGCGATCATGCGCCAGCGCGTGGCCCAGATCGGCGGACAACTGACGATCGACTCCCAACCGGGCGCGGGAACCCGCATCGTGGTCGACGCGCCCCTTATGCCCCAGCCGGAGGCCCAACCATGAGAGTTCTGCTGGCCGACGACCACCGCCTGCTTCTGGAGGGGCTGGTCAATCTGCTCACTACCCACGGCATCGAGGTCGTCGGCCTGGCCCACGACGGCGTCGAGGCAGTGGCGCTCGCCCGCCGGACGCAGCCCGACATCGCCATGCTCGACATCCGTATGCCCGGCGGCGATGGGCTGACGGCCACCCGGGCCATCCGCGCCGAATTGCCCGCGACGCGCATCGTCATCCTGACCACCTCGACCGAGAACGAAGACCTGTTCGAGGCGGTCAAGAGCGGCGCGTGCGGCTATTTGCTGAAAAGCATGAGCGCCACGGCGCTGATCGAATGCCTGGAAGGGGTGATGGAGGGCATCCCGCCCTTCTCGCCCGGGCTGGCTAACAAGCTGCTGGCCGAGTTCGCTCGGCTGGCGGGGAGCGCCGCCACGGGGAGCGCCGGCGTCTCGCCGGCAGAGGCCACCGAGACGGTGGCGATCCAGGCGATGCCGCCGGTATTGACCGAGCGCCAACGCGAGGTGCTGCAACTGGTCGCGTCCGGGCTGACCTACAAGGAAGTCGGCGCCCGCCTGCACCTCAGCCCACGCACGGTGAAATACCACATGGGCGAGATCATGGCCGCCCTCCACCTGGAACACCGCGCCCAGGTGTTGGCCTATGCGGGAAGAGAGGGGCTAGGTTCTAGGTGCTAGGTTCTAGGGAAGAGCGCTCTTCCCTAGCACCTAGAACCTAGCACCTAGAACCTAGCACCTAGCACCTAGCACCTAGCACCTAGCCCCTCTCTTCGCAGACTGTCCTTTTGCTGTCCCTGGGGCCAGTGTGGCCGCCCGCGCTTCGTGCTATGGTAAGCATGAGGCGAATGGGATGAAACCGTTGCGCGTTGTCCTCTTGGGGCAGTCGGTGCTGTTGGGCAGTCTGGCCGCCGGACTGCGCCGCTTCCGCGAACTGGAAGTCCTCTGCCTGGCCGCCCCACCCCCGGAAGCTGAACCAGTGGCCGCGCTGTCGCCGGACGTCATCCTGTTCGACGCCGCCGCGGCCGTGCCCCCCTTCGCCCTGGCCCTACTCCAGTGTTGCCCCACCTTGCGCCTCATCGGCCTTGACGCCGACCGCAACCGGGCCGTCGTCTGGTCGGGGCAACAACTCACCGATTTATCGCTCGATGATTTGGCGCGGTTGCTGGGCGACGATCCGCGCCTATTCCACCTATCTGCCGTACCGGATTCGTCCAAGGATAGAACATCATGACCCACACATTTCTTGCCGGCCGCCACGGAGCGGCCCTGCGTCTCGCTTTGGCCGTCTTATTGGCCGCCGTCCTGGTGCTGGCCCTCGGGCCCGCGCCGGCCAGCGCCACGCCGAAATGGATTCGCGAATTCGTGAGCAAAACTTTCGGGCCGATAGACATGACAATGGGTCCCGACGGTAAACTGTTAGTGGCCTATGTCGATGAAACTTCATTCAGTGAGCACGACGGGGAGCTTAGATTTGCCGTGAGGGATGGCAGCGACTGGACGACAACCACAGTCGCCCCGGCCTCCTACTGTCCCCACCTTGACGGTGTCAACCTTTCGTTGGCCTATAACGCCAATGCCAACCTCGCCGCAATCAGCTTCTACGACCACTGCGAAGCGATCTATCGGGTCGCCATCGGCGTGAATCCGGTTGGGAATGTCTGGGTGTGGACGTTGGAAGAGCCACCCAATTGGTACCAGGGAGAATGGGGCTGGGAATTTTTTGGCAGCGACATAGCCATCGATGACCAGGGAAAGATCCATTTGGTTACCATCGATGACTTTAAGATCTACTATTTGTGGCGCACGGAGGACGATGGCTGGGAGACGACTGGCATCCCGCTGCGGCGTGAAGACGCCGGGATGGTGCAGGACGTATCCCTTACCCTCGGGCCTGACGGCAAACCCTACGTGGTCTGGGACACGGCGCCCTCGGACACGAACGGGATTAACTATGCCTACCCATCCATCTTAAACACCTTCACCATCGAGCATGTGACCACGGACCATAGCACCGGTCTCGGCCACTCGCTGGTCATAGACAGCTCCGGCGTGCCCAGTATCGCCTTCTACGCCCAAAACAGGCTGAATTACGCCCGCCGCACGGACACGGACACCTGGGAGATCAGCATTGTCGACCCCGGCGTCATTTGCGCCGCCGGCCAATTTCCCTCGCTGGCCCTCGACGCCGCCGGCAATCCCCACATCAGCTACCACTGCCGAGCAGATACATCCCACGGCAGCGTGCGCTATGCCCATTGGGACGGCGCGGCCTGGCAAATTGAACACGCCAGTCCATACTACCTGGACAACGAGTGGACAGCGCTGGTCCTGGATGAGGCTGATGTGCCTCACATCCTCTACACGTACTATAATGATTTGTCCTACGCCACCCGCACCGAGGTGCCGCCCGAGGCGTACATCGACACTCGGCCGCCGCTGAACGACCCGCTGACCACAGCCACTTTCACTTTCCACAGCAATGACACCGCGGCCACATTTGAGTGCCGGCTCGACTCGGCCGCTGTCGCCGCCTGCGCCTCGCCCCACAGCTACAGCGGCCTGGCCGACGGCAGCCACACCTTTCAGGTGCGGGCCACGGACGCCGGTGGCCTAACCAGTCTGAACCCGGCTGAGTACACCTGGGCCGTCGATACCTTCGCGCCGTCCACGACATTGACGAGCACGCCGCCCAACCCGTCGGCCGGCAAAAGCGCCGCGTTCGCCTTTAGCAGCAACGAGACCGGGGCGACGTTCGAGTGCAAGCTCGACTCGGCTGCTTTCAGCGGCTGCGGCTCGCCTAAGGGGTACAACAATCTGACCGACGGCAGCCACACCTTCGAGGTGCGGGCCAAAGACGCCGCCGGCAACGTTGACCCCACCCCGCCCAGCTACACCTGGACCATTGATACCGTCGTGCCGAATACGACAATCGATGCCTACCCCTCCAACCCATCCACCAGCGCCAGCGCCACGTTCGCTTTCAGCAGCAACGAGGCCGGGGCCATGTTCGCCTGCAAGCTCGATAGCGGCGACTACGCCGACTGCACGTCGCCCAAGAGCTACAACAATCTGACCGACGGCAGCCACACCTTCACGGTGCGCGCCGGCGACGCCGCCGGCAACCTCGACCCCAGCCCGGCCAGCTATACCTGGACCATCGACACCGCGCCGGAGACGACGATCACGACCAAGCCAAGTAACCCGTCCAACGACCCGACGCCCGACTTCGCCTTCACCAGCAGCGACGGCGGCTCCGCCGACGGTATCCTCTTCCACTGCCAGACAGACGCCAATGGTTGGTTCCCCTGTGGCGGCGACAGTATCACTTACCACAACCTCTTCGACGGCGACCACACCTTCTACGTCAAGGCCGAGGACACGATGGGCAACGTCGACCCGACGCCGGCCACGTGGAGCTTGACGATGGACCTGACCGCGCCGGAGACGACGATCACCGTCAAACCGGCGGCGGCCACCAAGAGCACCAATGCCACGTTCCAGTTTACCAGTGAGGCCGGCGCGACCTTCGAGTGCAAGCTCGACAGCGGCAACTTCGCCGCCTGCACGTCACCCCAGAGCTACACCGGCCTCAGCGAAGCCAGCCACACCTTCCAGGTGCGCGCCGGCGACGCAGTCGGCAACGTGGGCAGCCCGGCCGGCTATACCTGGATAATCGACACCACCCCGCCCGAGACCACCATTACCGCCCACCCCGACGCGCTGACCACCAGCGCCACGGCCACCTTTTCGTTCACCGGCGTCGGCGCGGCGTCCTTCGAGTGCAAGCTGGACTCAGGCGGCTTCGTGGCCTGCACATCGCCCATCACCTACACCGGCCTGTACAACGGCAGCCACACTTTCCACGTGTGGGCCATCGACGCGGCCGGCAACTATGACACCAGCACGGCCAACTACACCTGGACCGTCGATACCAACCCGCCCGAGACCAGTATCACCGGCAAGCCGGCGGCGACGACGAACAGCACGACGGCCGAGTTCACGTTCACCAGCGTCGACGGCGCGGCCTCGTTTGAGTGCAAGCTGGACACGGCCGCCTTCGCCGTTTGCACGTCGCCCATCAGCTACACCGGCCTCGGCAACGGCAGCCACACCTTTGCCGTGCGCGCCAAAGACACCGCCGGCAACTATGACCCCAGCCCGGCCACGTACACCTGGAGCATCGACACGGCCGCGCCGGACACGACCCTGACCCAGACGCCGCCCAATCCGTCCAACAGCAGCAGCGCGTCCTTTTCCTTCAGCAGCGAGACGGGCGCGACGTTTGAGTGCAAGCTGGACACGGCCGCCTTCGCCGTTTGCACGTCGCCCATCAGCTACACCGGCCTCGGCAACGGCAGCCACACCTTCGCCGTGCGCGCCAAAGACGCCGCCGGCAACTATGACCCCAGCCCGGCCACGGTCACCTGGAGCATCGACACGGCCGCGCCGGACACGACCCTGACCCAGACGCCGCCCAATCCGTCCACCAGCAGCAGCGCGACCTTGGCCTTCAGCAGCGAGACGGGCGCGACGTTTGAGTGCAAGCTGGACACGGCCGCCTACGCCGTTTGCACCTCGCCCAAGAGCTACACCGGTCTGACGGACGGCAGCCACACCTTCGACGTGCGGGCCAAGGACGCGGCCGGCAACGTCGATCCCAGCCCGGCCACGGTCACCTGGATCGTGGACACCACCCCGCCCACGACTACCATCGCCTTCACCGACGTCCTGCCCGGTTCCATCCACTTTACGGTGAACTTCACCGAGCCGGTCGATGGCTTCGCCAACAATGACGTGGCGCTCAGCGGCACGGCCGGGGCGACGACAGCCGTCGTTACGAACCTCCAAGACCGCATGGCGTTCGACCTGGCGGTCAGCGGCATGACCGGCGACGGCACGATCATCCTGGCCATCGCCGCCGGCGCAGCCACCGACGCGGCCGGCAACGGCAATACGGCGGCCACGCTCACCTGGACAATCGACACGACCGGGCCGGCCGTGACCATCACCGCCGCGCCACCCGACCCGTCCGGCAGCGCCGAGGCCGTCTTCACCTTCAGCAGCGACGACGCCACGGCCACGATCGCGTGTAGTCTCGACGGCGCGAACTTCGCCGCCTGCGCCTCGCCCAAGAGCTACAGCGGCCTGAGTGACGGCCGCCACACGTTCCTGGCATGGGCCACCGACGCCGCCGGCAACAGCGGCGACCCGGCCGGCCACTCCTGGACGGTGGATACGACGCCGCCCGACACCTCCATCGACACCTGGATAGGCGACGTTTTTACCGTCAACACCATCACCATCGAATTCAGCAGCAACGAGGCGGGCAGCACCTTCGAATGCCAACTGGACAGCGGCAGTTGGACAGAGTGCACCAGCCCGATCACCTACGACGATCTGGCCGACGGCCCCCACACCTTCCAGGTGCGGGCCACCGACCCGGCCGGTAACACCGACCTCAGCCCGGCTGGCGAGGATTGGACGGTACAGACGCCGGGGCCTGATACGAGCCTCGACAGCTACCCGCCCAACCCATCCAACAGCCCCACGGCTACCTTCACCTTCAGCGGCAGCGGCGCGGCCTCCTTTGAGTGCTCGCTCGATGACGCGCCCTTTGCCGAGTGCGCCAGTCCGCACCAAGTCACCGACCTGGCCGACGGGTCGCACTTCTTCGCCGTCCGCGCCGTGGATGACCAGGGCAAGGCCGATACCGATTACCCCATTCACTTCTGGACCGTGGACGCCACCCCGCCCACGACCACCATCGCCTTCACCGACGTCCTGCCCGGTTCCATCCACTTTACGGTGAACTTCACCGAGCCGGTCAATGGCTTCGCCAACGATGACGTGGCGCTCAGCGGCACGGCCGGGGCGACGACGGCCGTCATCACCAACCTCCACGACCGCATGGCGTTCGACCTGGCGGTCAGCGGCATGACCGGCGACGGCACGATCATCCTCGCCATCGCCGCCGGCGCAGCCACCGACGCGGCCGGCAACGGCAATACGGCGGCCACGCTCACCTGGACAAACGACACGACCGGGCCGGCCGTGACCATCACCGCCGCGCCGCCCGACCCGTCCAACAGCGCCGAGGCCGTCTTCACCTTCAGCAGCGACGACGCCACGGCCACGATCGCGTGTAGTCTCGACGGCGCGGACTTCACCGCCTGCGCGTCGCCCAAGAGCTATAGCGGCCTGAGTGACGGCCGCCACACGTTCCTGGCATGGGCTACGGACGCCGCCGGCAACAGCGGCGACCCGGCCGGCCACACCTGGACGGTGGACACCACGCCGCCCGACACGACCATCACCGCCCAGCCGCCGGCGCTAGCCACCAGCCCCACGGCCGAGTTCCGCTTCAGCAGCGAGGCCGGCGCGACGTTCGAGTGCCGGCTCGACGGCGGCGAGTTCGCCGCCTGCGCCTCGCCCAAGAGTTACACCGGCCTGAGCGAAGGCCCTCATACCTTCGCGGCGCAGGCCAAAGATGCGGCCGGCAACACCGATCCCAGCCCGGCGACGGTCACCTGGACGGTCGATACCACCGCCCCGGACACGACCATCGACAGCGGCCCGACGGGCACAACCGGCGATAACAACGCAGTATTTGCCTTCAGTAGCGAGCCGGGCGCGACGTTCCACTGCCGTCTCGACGGCGACGCGGCCACGACCTGCGCCAGCCCGCAGAGCTACCCCGACCTGGCCGACGGGCCACATACCTTCAGCGTCTATGCCTGTGATGTCGCCGGCAACTGCGCGGCGACGCCGGTGACGCGGACGTGGACGATCGACACGGCGGGGCCAGGCGCCACCATCGACGCCGCCCCCGGCAGCCCAGCCAACGACAACACGCCGACGTTCGCGTTCAGCGGCAACGACGGCGCGATTGCCTTCCAGTGCCGCACCGACAGCGGCGACTACACGGCTTGCGTCAGCCCGATCACCCTGGGGCCGCTGGCCGACGGCGAGCATACCTTCGACGTCCGGGGCATCGACGGCGCGGGCAACCTAGGCGCGCCCGACAGCCACACCTGGACGATCGATACGGTCGCCCCGACGGCGACGATCACCACGGCCCCGCCCAATCCATCCGACAGCGGCGCGGCCACGTTCACCTTCAACAGCAGCGAGAGCGGGGCGACATTCACCTGTCAGCTCGATGAAGCGCCGTGGACGCCTTGCACCGGCCAGGTGACCTACACCGGCCTGAGCCAGGGCAGCCACACCTTCCGGGTGCAGGCGACCGACGCCGCCGGCAACGTCGGCGACATCGTGACCTACAATTGGACGATCACCTTCCCGCCGCCGGACGTGAACTTGTTCGTCTCCACCAATGCCGCGGGCGTGGTCGCCGGGCTGACCTACGGCCCCGAAGACGTGCTGCGCTGGAACGGCAGCGTGTGGACACGGTGGTTCGACGGTTCGGCCGCCGGCCTGACCCCCACCGGCAAGGCCCAGCACAATATCCACGCCATCTGGATCCCCGACCCGGCCGAGGACGACCTGGTGATGTCCTTCGGCCAGAACCGCCGCCACGTGCCCGGTATCGCCCAGCCGGTGGACGGCATGGATCTGGTGTGGTGGGATGGCGCTCACTTCACTTTCTGGTTCGACGGTTCCGACGTGGAACTGACCGACATGACGCAGGAGAAAATCGACGGCCTCCACGTCTTGCCGGGCAACCTGTCGCCCATCAACGGCGGCAACTGCCTCTACTACTTGCTGATCAGCACCCAGGGGCCGGGCAAGGTGAAAGGCCACGACAACGCTTTCTTCAAGTTCGGCGGCGAGGACGTGCTGGGCTTCTGCGCCACCAGTCTGGGCGTCAACACCGCCGGCAAGTGGCATCTGGTGCTGGACGGCAGTGCCCAGGGCCTGCCCAAGAACGCGCTAACCAGCCTCAGCGCCGGCGGCGACGGCCGCACGCTCTACCTGACGACCAAATGCGCTATCAACGTCGACGGCGCGACCGGCGGCCAGTCGATGATCTTCGCCTACGACATGACCAGCCAGACGTTCCGCGGGCCGCTGTTCAACGCCCCGGCCACCGGCTTGTCGCGGCAGGTGGATGGGCTTGAGGTGGTGAGTCTGCCGGAGTAGTGGGTAGTGGATAGTGGGCAGTGGGCAGTGGGCAGTCATGCTTCTGCCCACTGCTTCCTATACCTCCTAGAAACCGAGTTTTTCTGAAAAACTCGGTTTCTTCATGCGGGCCAGGGAATTGCCGGGATGTGGTATAATGCCGGGGTGATGATCGCCGCTATAAACCCCACCACAACCGAACTGGAAGCGGAACTGGCAAGCCTGCTGCCCGACTGGATCGCCCTGGAGCCGGGGCGCTGGCAACGGGTACAGTATGCCTTACGCCGTTTGGAGAGCGCCGGGCCGGTCTTCCCGACGTTTGAATCGTTTGTGGAGTGGGTCGATGAAGACACGTCGGCCGAATGGATTGAGGGGGAAGTTTGCTTTATGAGTCCGGCATCGACAAGACATCAAATCATTGCAGGCTTTCTATATAAGTTGATTGGCACCTTTGTCGAACAACGACAATTGGGAATCGTTTTGAATGCGCCCTACAAAATGAAGATTCCCGGCTACGGGGCCGAACCGGACATTCTGTTTGTTGCCACGGCCAATGAGAGTCAGATTCGCCGGACGTACCTCGACGGCCCGGCCGACCTGGTAATTGAAGTTATTTCACCCGATAGTATCGAACGAGACCGGATCAGAAAGTTTAACGATTACGAAGCGGCCGGCGTGGCCGAGTATTGGCTGATCGACCCGGAGCGCGAGACGGCCGAAGGCTACACGCTGACGAATGGCCGCTACCAACGCATCGAACCGGCCGGCGACGCGCTGGCCTCGGCCATTCTGCCCGGCTTTGTGTTGCCGTTGGCCTGGCTGCGCCTGGGCCAACAACCCACACTTATCGAAGCGTTGCGCTCGATGGGTATCCTCTAATCCGCATTGCCGCGACCATTCGCCCCTCATATAATACGGAGATGGGAACAGGTCGCGGGGCCGCCCCTCGGCCGCCGTCTGTCTCTGCGCCCAACCGATTGAAATTACAATAATCGATAGAAAATCAGCGCGCGGAGGCCAGGCTTACCGGCGCGAAAATAGAACGTAGGAGAACACAATGGCTAAAAATCGTAAGAAGGTGCGCGTTGCCATCATCGGCGTCGGCAACTGCGCCAACGCGCTCATCCAGGGCGTCCACTATTACAAGAACGCCGCCGACGACGAAGAGATCCCCGGCCTCATGCACGCCACCGTGGGCGGCTACCACGTGCGCGACATCGAGTTTTCGGCCGCCTTCGACGTGGTGACGACCAAGGTCGGCCGCGACTTGAGCGAGGCGATGTGGGCCTACCCCAACGACACCATCAAGTTCGCCGACGTGCCCTATATGAACGTGCCCGTCCATCGCGGCATGACCCACGACGGCATCGGCAAATACCTGTCGATGAAGGTGGAAAAAGCCCCCGGCCCCACCGACGACATCATCAAGATTCTGAAGGAGACCGAAACCGACGTGGTGGTCAACTTCATGCCCGTCGGCTCGGAGATGGCGACCAAGTGGTACGTGGAGCAGATCATCGAGGCCGGTTGCGGCTTCGTCAACGGCATCCCGGTCTTCATCGCCAGCTCGCCCTATTGGAGCAAGCGCTTCAGCGACGCCAAGCTGCCCATCATCGGCGACGACGTGAAGAGCCAGCTGGGGGCGACCATCACCCACCGCGTGCTGACCAACGTCTTCAAGGATCGCGGCATCCACATCGACCGCACCTACCAGCTCAACTTCGGCGGCAACATGGACTT
>CXWJ01003057.1_pt1 | contig 13249 bp, 13 predicted proteins | sample 590841 | NCBI WGS metagenome assembly CXWJ01 (sample SAMEA3498367, study PRJEB10139) | wastewater metagenome | biome: wastewater treatment plant; material: activated sludge | place: Austria | collected 2015-01-21 | reverse complement strand
AGGGCATGAAGCCATACGGTTTGCTGGCCGCCGCGCCCACCACTTCCCAGACGTTCAGCCCCAGCTTGTCGCACATGAGGGCGACCTCATTGACCAGGCCGATGTTGACCGCGCGGAAGGTGTTCTCCAGCAGCTTGACCATCTCGGCCGTGGCCGTGCTGCTCACCGGCACGGGCTGGTCGACCACCGTGCCGTAGAGGGCCACGGCGACCTCCAGGCAGTCGGGTGTCACCCCACCGATAACCTTGGGCGTGGTGCGCACGGTGTAATCGGTGCGACCGGGGTCGATGCGCTCCGGCGAGAAGGCCATGAAGAAATCGCGCCCCACTTCCATGCCGTTATCGGCGAAGCGCGGCAGGACGATCTCGTCGGTTGTGCCGGGGTAGGTCGTGCTCTCCAGGACGATAAGCTGCCCGCCGCCCGCCGGCATGTGGGCCGCCAGACAATCGGCGGCATCAACGATGTAGGAGATGTCCGGGTCCTTGGTCTTGCGCAGCGGCGTGGGCACACAGATGGAGATGGCATCGGCCGCGGCCAGATCGGCGTAGTCGGTGGAGGCCCGCAGGCGACCGGCGGCCAGCAGCGGCTCCAGGACGGCGTCAGGCACGTCCTCCACGTAGCTCCGGCCGCGATTGAGCGCGGCCACCTTGCCGGCGTCAACGTCGACGCCGATGACAGTGAAGCCTTCCTCGGCAAAGGCCACGGCCAGCGGCAAGCCGACGTAACCCAGCCCCACAATGCCGATGATCGCCTCCCGCTCGGCGATTCGTTGTAACATGCGCTGTTTGCGATCCATACTCATTCCTCTATCTACTGCTCAGTTTCGTGGCGACCGGCGCGTTTGTCCACCGGCGCTACTCATCGATTCACACCATATCATACCGCGTCTGGGGCCATTCGGATCCGACCGGGTGCCTGATTTCACGGCTTTTTTAGCCTTTGTAATTGTCTTCTTTGCGCCGGGGCAAAAGGAATGGGGTTACTCAACCGAGACCGAGCATCCGTGAGACAAGCGCAGGCAGCAGATTAGGCCACAACCCGCACAACACCGCCGGACCGAGCAGAAGGAGCATCAGGCCAACTTCGCCCGCCCCCAGCGGCGGGCTGACCGGCGGGCCGTCCACCAGTTGCTCGACCACCGGCCGGCGGAGCAGGGCGCGCAAGGCCACGAGCGTGCCCAGGAACATCGCCGCCGCCAACACGATTGCCGGCCACGGGCCACTCGGCGCGCCCGCCGCCAGCAGCGCCCACCGCCCGCCAAACCCGGCCGTCAGGGGCAGGCCCACGAGCGACAGCAAACCGAACGCGAAGGCCGCCGCCGGTAGAGCCGCCCAGCGAGAACCGGGCTGGGGCCGATGGTGGTCTGCCGCTCGCTCCAGCCCCAGGGCGATCAACAGCAGGCTCAGGCAGCGGCTGATGAGCGCCGGCAGCGCCAGCAGCAGCCCGTCCGCGCCGGGCGAGAGCGTCGCCAGGAGGACGAAAGCCATGTCGAGCAACACCGCGCCGGTCACCAGCCCGCGTAGGTTGGCGGACGGCCGGGGCCGGGTCGCCGACTGGCCTCTTCCGTCGGTGGACTGGGCCATATGCCACACACCGACCAAAGCTGTCAGGGCGGCGCTCCAGCGCACGGCCGACTGGAAGCCAACCGCCGCCCGGGCCGCCGGGGCATGATCCAGCAGGCCCAGCACGAAGGCGACCACGACCAGCGGCATTACCCCTACAACGAGGGCCAACGCCACCGGCGAGACGGTTCGGCCCAGGCCGCCGGCCCCGCTATAGAACGGAAAGCCGCCCAGTAGCAGGAGCGCCGCCGCCAAGGCATACAGCCAGCCCGACGCATCAGTTCCGGGCGACGAGACGGCCAGCAGCGCCGGCGCGACGGCCACGGCGGCGAAGAGAAAATAGCGCCATGCCGCGCCGGCCGGTTCGTGCCGCCCGCCATGCAGCGCGGGCACGACGGCCGCCGCGGCCACGACCAGGAGCACGGCCCCCAGGCCGGGCGGATCGATCATCAGCGCCGCCGCCAGCGGGGCCAACGCCGCCAGCCCGGCCGGAACCAGCGCCTGCCCGGCGGGGCGAAACCAGGCCACGGCGAACACGGCGGCCAGTGCCGGATAGATCACTAGAAACAACGCGCGGACAAAGGGGGTGAGGGTTAATTCCCGCCCATAGAACCCGACCGTATTATCGGCCAACAGGCCCGTGCCCGGCGCGGCCAGCGCCAGGAGCAGCGTCAACAGGGCCAGGGCGACCAGACCGGCCGCCGTCTGCCCGCGCCGGAAGCGGCGCAACAGCAAGGCGATGATGGCCGCCAACGCCGGCCCAACGAGCATGACTAGCGGGAAGCCGGTCTCCATATCACTCCAGCACGTCGACCGGCAGGTAGCGCGCCTGCGCCAGATAGGCCACGACCAGGGCCACCGTCAATTGGGCGACGACCAGGGCCACCGTCATGGCTATGGATTGGTCCAGCAAGCCGTAATAGAGAGCGAACCCGGTCAGAAAGAGCAGCAGCCCGATGCCCGACGGCAACGGCTCAGCCGATGTGGTTAGCCCCGCCAACCCCAGCGCCACCAGACCAACGATGGCCGGCTCCAGATAGCCGGTGGTGTCGGGCACGACGGCCGGCAATAAACCCGGCGCGCGCCAGACCCAGACCGTGGCGACGAGGGCCAACACGGCCGCCGCCAGACGCACCACGGCGCGATTGGTGACGGCAAAACGGCCGGCACGGCGCGACCGTGCCGGCCCCAGCCGTGCCATTTCCTCGGCCGATAGCCCGGCCGGCGGGCGGCCCCAATTCACCTGCCAGGCCGTCACCAGCAGCATGGCACTGACGAACAGCCCGGCCAGCGTATAGACGACGGCCAGTCGCGGATCGAGCACATCGACGAACAGCAGCCCGGCCAACAGGTAATGGACGAAGACGCCCAGGATGGCCGGCCGCATGTCCCAGGCAACGACGGCCACGAAGGCCGCGCCCAACAGCACGACGACCGACGGCATACCCCGCAGGAAGGCCAATTGGTCGAGCAGATCGAAGATTGTCATGGCGTTCAGGCCAGCCACAGCAGCAGGAGCAGCAGCCCCAACAGCCATAGCAGACCATACTCTCCTTCCAGGATCGCCAACGCGTCGCCCAGGGCCTCGTAGGTGGCCCGGCCCATCTGGCGGGCGCGTTGGGTGAGGCGCGCCGCCGCCGGCGGCAATGACGCCGCCTCGCGCAGCAGGCCGCCAACTGTCTCCGGGGCGGGCGCAAACCGCCCCAGCAACAGACCGGCCACAATGGGTAGCCCAATTGCCGCCCAGATAACCGGCCCCACGCCGAGCGCGGCCGTATTGAAATGGACGAGACCGGCCAGCAGCGGCAACAGCGCCGCGCCGCGCAGCCACCCGATGCGATTGCCGGGCGCGCCGTCGTTTATTAATAATCGCGCCACGCCGAAGAGTGTCGCCAGCCACATCGTCAGCAGGATCACCGTGACGGCCAACAATACCCAGCCGCCGGACGCCAGCCACGCCCCATACAGCGGCGCGAGGACGCCGAAGCCTACCGTCAACGGCAGCCCGGCCACGGCCAGGAAAACGGCCGCCGCGCCAATGGTGCGCGGAGTTATGGCCCAACGCGCACGAGTAACGGTTTGCTCGGTAGGGCGCAGGGCATCAGCGATGACCAGCAGGCCCTGGGCGAAGACTGCCAGTCGCGCCGCCGGCAGCAGCGCCGCCGGGCCGACCCAGACCGCCGCCGTCAGGAGCAGCCCACACAGCGCCGGCCGCAATGCCTCCGGCAGCCGCTCCGGCCACTGATACCAGGCGCGCCATAAGCCGATGACCAGCCCCAGCAGGCCGAGCGCGGTGGCCCCGGCCACTTCCGCGCCGGAGGGGACGACCCCACGCAGCGCGGCAAGCAAAACCGCCGCCCCGGCCACCACCGGCAGCCCACCGCGCAACAGGTCTAGCGCTGTTGTCTCGGTGGCCGCGCGGCCGGCGGGCGGTTGGACACAGAACAGGAGGACGGCGGCCAACAGACTGAACGGCAGGGCCGCCGTGGGCAGTACCCCGGCCAGCCACAGGCTAAAGAGCGCTGGGGCAAACGGCAGCGCCGGGATCAGGCGGCGGCCGAGATCGCCCGGCTCACGGCTTCGGTCGAAGGCTATGGACGCGGCCCACACCAGCGCCAACAGGCCCAGGCCCATCACCCGCGTCCGGGCGTCGGCCGCCCAGATCACGGGCAGCGCCGCCGCCGCCAGCGTGAATAGCCAGGTCGGCTGTTGTTCGTCACCGCTGTGGCGATTTAGCGCGAAATGGGCGATAGCGGCCAGAAAGAGGAGCAACGTGACGCCGGTCAATTGCCAGACCGGTTCGTCGATAGCCCATTGACGCCCGGCCAAGGCCCAGATCGCGGTCGCTGAGGTTGGGCGTGCGAGTAACCAGAGGTTGATGGCCGCCGCCGGCAGGGCGAGGATCACCGCCCAGGTGAACCGGGGCCGGCCGCGAATGGTCGCCAGCAACCCGGCGGCCACGACCAGCGCCACCCACAAAACGGCATAGGCTGCAAAAGACATAGAGGAGCGATTCTAGACCCGAAGCGCGCCACAGGCAACGCCACTTCAGAAAGGCGTAAGGTTCAGCCCACAAAACGGCGGCGCTTAGTTGGCGGTGATGACGGGCGCAAACTCAGGCCAGGCGACCGGCTGCGGGGGCTTTGGCCGTCCGGCGGGCACGTCGGCGCGTCCCAGCGCCGCCAGGATGGCCGGCAATTGCTGTCGCGTCGCTTCCTCGCCCAGGGCGATCAGCCGTTGGTAATCCGAGAATTTGAAGTAGGAGCGCCCCTCCATGTGGGGGACGATGAGGGCGTCGCATTCGTTGCTGCCCTGGCCGGCGTGGCGCACCAGCGTCTCGACGGCGGCTAACCCCTGCCCCAACGGCCCCAGATAGCGGCGCAGGGCAGGCATGAAGATGTCCACGCCGATGACGTAATCCGCGCCCAGCAGCCGGGCCACGTCGGCCGGGATGTTGTCGGTGATGCCGCCGTCGACCAGCATTTGGCCGTCCAGTTCGACCGGCGGGACGAAGCCGGGGACGGAACAACTGGCGCGAATGGCGGTGCACAGCCGCCCCTTATCCAGCACAACGCGCTCGCCGGAAACCAGGTCGCTGGCGACGGCGGCGAAGGGGATAGCCAGATCGCAGACGTCGAACTCGCCGATATTGTCGATGAGCCATTCCTCCAGGCGCATGAAGGTGACGAAGCCGCCGGCCGAGAGAAGCGGCCGTGACACCTGCCACCAGCCGGTGCGGGCGGCGATGTCGCGCAACGCGCTGATCTCCAGACCGGCGCAGTAGGACGCGCCAATGATGGCCCCCATGCTGGTGCCGGCGATGCAATCGATGGGCACGCCGGCCTCTTCCAGAACCGACAGGACGCCGATGTGGGCCAGACCGCGGGCCACCCCGCCGCCCAATGCCAACCCCACGCGCAAGCGGCCATTGCTGCTACTCATCGTTCCTTCCCTCTATTCCAGCCAACGAGCCGAGATCGTCTCAGCCTTGTCCGTCTTTCTTAAAATCTGCGAAATCTGTGTAATCTGTGGTTTCTCTTCACGACGGCCACTCGGTATCGACCTTCATCGCGCACGCCACCAACTCTGTCGCCGCCTTTGGCGACTTGAGGACGGTCATCATGTTGCCCTTCAGCTTGAGCTGGCCGGTCATTATGCCGCGAATCGGATCGATCTTCTTTTCCATGACCTTGCGCCAGACGTCGAGCGGCGCGCGCAATTCAAAGGCCACCGGTTTGGTCGACGGATCATCGACCATGTAAGCGTCGCGGGCCTTGCCGTGCCACAGGTCAAGGTATAAATAGGTATCTTTCGGCATACCCTGCCCGGCAGAAGTGATGAAGTAGAAGTCACCTTCCCAATGGGACGCGGCCTTGGCATAAGCCTCGCTGTTGTTCACGGCCTCCATCAACGCCTTGCCCCATTCATCGGTCGCAAACTTGATACCCATTTCGCTCTCCCTCTATTCACGATTCATTCACATGGACGTGCGCATAAGATAACATATCCGCGCGGCCGTTGCCAGTCGAATCTGGGAGCAGAATGGAACGCGGATGACACGGATTTGACGGATTAACGCGGATCAGAATCTAAATCTTATCCGCGAAAATCCGCCTGATCCGCGTCATCCGCGTTCTATCTCTTCTACTGCCCTTTGAACTGCGGTGGGCGGCGGGTCATAAACGCCTGCGCCCCTTCCAGGAAATCCTCGCTGGCGAACAGTTGGCTCTGCGCCCAGCCCTCCAGCAGCAGCCCGCGGTCGATGTCGGCCAGGCCGTCGATGACCCGCTTGGCCATGCCCACGGCCAGCGGTGCGGCCTGGGCGATCTCGGCCGCCAGCGCCTCGGCCTTGCCGCTCAACTCCTCGCGCGCGGTGACGTAATTGACGATGCCCCAGCCCTCGGCGTCGGCCGCGTCAATGCGCCGGCCGGTGAAGATCAGTTCCTTGGCTCGCGCCGGGCCGACCAGGCGCGTCAGGCGCGTTGTGCCGCCCACGTCGGGGATGATGCCCAGCAATGTTTCCGGCAGGCCCAGCGCCGTGCCCGTTGCCGCCACGCGCAAATCGCAGGCCAGGGCCAACTCCAGGGCCAGCCCCAGGCAATGGCCGTGGAGCAGGGCGATGGTCGGCAACTCCAGCCGCTCCAGGCGGGTGAAGACGCCCTGGAACTCGTCGGTGATGGCCCGCATCCGCTGCTGCCAGTGGGGGCCATAAGTCTGGGCCAGCCCCAGCAGGGCGCTGACGTCGATACCGGCCGAAAAGCTCTCGCCCGCGCCGCTGATCAGCACGGCGCGCAGGCCGGGCGTGCGGTTGGCCTGGGCCACGGCCGCGTCGAAGGCGTGGAGCATCTCCAGATTGATGGCGTTGCGCTTGTCCGGCCGGTTGAGCACGATCTCAAAGAAGCTATCGCGTTGTCGGGTGATAACAAGTTCGCTCATAGGCTGCCTCCCAAAATAAAAACCGCAGATTCGCCAGACGTTGCAGATGGAGTCTAATCCAATCTGCGAAATCTGCGAAATCTGCGGTTTGCTTTCTTCGAGATCGCCCCAGTTTAATGAGCGATCCTCAATTCACACTATCCAATCTGTGAAATCTGCGAAATCTGTGGTTTCTCTTCCTCTTTATTTATCCCAACCGAAAGCTGAACGGCGCGAAGGCCACCGGGATCAGCTTGATGTGCTGCTTGGCAAACGGGATGCCGATGATGGTAATCGCCAGAATACCGGCGCTCACCAGATGCGCCAGGGCGATCTCCCAGCCGAACAGCACGATCCAGATGACGTTGAGCAGCAGCGGGAAGAAGCCCTCGCCGCGCTCGTCGGGGATGACGGCCTTGCCGAACGGGGCCAGCGTGGCCGCGCCCAGGCGCATGGCCTTCAGCCCGAACGGGATGCCGATGATGGTCAGGCACAGCACCAGCCCGCCCAGGATATAGGCCAGCCCGGTGAGCAGACCGCCGAAGATTAACCAGATGATATTACCTAAAAGACTCATAACAACCCTCTCCGCATGGCGTCGAATGACGCGCTTCATCAATTATCATTACGCAGGCAATGCGCCACGGTTTCAAAGAGAAGAAATGGGACGCGGATGACACGGATTTATCGGATGTTCGCGGATCGGAGCGAATTCTTAGCCGCGAAAATACGCCCCATCCGCGTCATCCGCGTTCAATCTTCGTTCGCCTTTTCCCGTCCTCGCCGGATGGTCTATAATGGCTCATCATAACTCCACTGTCGAAGGTAGCTGGAACATGCTCAACCAACAAGAACAATCGGGATTGGATCAAATCGTCGCCGCGTTCGCGCGGGCCGGGGCGCGAGGCACGGCCGCCCTCATGCCCTACTACACCCTCGGCTACCCCGACCGGGCCACGTCGCTCGACGTCATCGCCGCCATCGCCGCCGACAGCGACCTGTTGGAACTGGGCGTACCCTTCAGCGACCCGCTGGCCGACGGCCCCACTATCCAGCACAGCACCCAGGTGGCTCTGGAGCGGGGCACGACACTGGCCGGCTGCCTGGAAATGCTCCGCGAGTTGCGCGGTCGCGGCATCGACACGCCCGTCCTGCTGTTCGGCTACTACAACCCCTTCCTGGCCTATGGACTGGACGCGCTGGCCGCCGACGCCCGCGCCGCCGGCGCTCAGGGCTTCATCGTCCCTGACCTGCCGCCGGAAGAGGCGGCCGACCTGGAATCGGCCGCCGCCGCCCAGGGGCTGGCCTACGTCCACTTCCTGGCCCCCACCAGCAGCCCGCGACGCATCGCCGCCGTGGCCGAGCGGGCGCGCGGCTTTATCTATCTGGTCAGCGTGGCCGGCGTCACCGGCGCGCGGCAAACCGTTGGCTCAGATTTGGCCGGCTTCATCGAGCGCGTGCGCCAGCGCACGACGACCCCGTTGGCGGTGGGCTTCGGCATCAGCACGCCGGAGCAGGCCGCGACCATCGGCCGCCTGGCCGACGGCGTCATCGTCGGCAGCGCCCTGATCAACGCCGTCGACCGCGCCGATGACAAACCCCAGGCCGCCGCCGCTTACGTCCGTTCCTTGCACCACGCGATCAACCAACAAATAGTATGAAATAACCAACACGGGAGCGTTCACCCCTGCTCCCCTGCACCCCTGCTCCCCTGCGACCCGGCCCCCCAGGGCCACAAGGAGACCAACATGCCCAACCACCTGGCCGACGAAACCAGTCCCTATCTGCGCCAGCACGCCGACAATCCCGTGGAGTGGTATCCGTGGGGCGAGGAAGCCCTGAATCGCGCCCGCGACGAGGACAAACCCATCCTGCTCAGCATCGGCTATGCCGCCTGCCACTGGTGCCACGTCATGGCCCACGAATCGTTTGAAGACCCGGCCACGGCGGCGATCATGAACCGCCACTTCATCAACATCAAGGTCGACCGCGAGGAGCGCCCCGATCTGGACAGCATCTACATGAGCGCCGTGACGGCCATGACCGGCCAGGGCGGCTGGCCAATGACCGTGGCCCTGACGCCCGACGGCCGGCCGTTCTTCGGCGGCACCTACTACCCGCCCACGCCGCGCCACGGCCTGCCCGCCTTCCAGCAACTGCTCCAGGGGTTGGCCCAGGCGTGGCAGACCCAGCGCGAGGAGATCGAGCACAGCGCCGGGGAGATCGCCGGGCATCTGCGCCAGGCGTCGCTGGTCAGCGCCCTCGGCCGCGGCGGCGCGCTGAACGATGACCTCTTCGACCAGGCGCTCAACGGCTTGCTGNNCTGACGATGATGGCCCGTGGCGGCCTGTACGACCATCTGGGCGGCGGTTTCGCCCGCTACTCCACCGATGACCGCTGGTTGGCCCCCCACTTCGAGAAGATGCTCTACGACAACGCCCTGCTGGCCCGCGTCTATCTCCACGCCTGGCAGGTGACGGCCGACNNGGCGGGCGGCTTTTACAGCAGCTACGACGCCGACAGCGAGGGGGAGGAGGGCAAGTTCTACGTCTGGTCGGCGGGCGAGGTGCGCGCCGCGCTGGCAAACGCGGGGCTGGCCGCCGACGCCGATCTGTTCATGGCTTACTACGACGTGAGCGCGCGCGGCAATTGGGAGGGGCACAACATCCTCAACACGCCGCGCCCGGCGGCCGAGGTGGCCGCCGAACTGGGTCTCGATCCGGCAGCGATGGAGAACCGGCTGGCCGCCGCGCGCCGCGCGCTCTATGACGCGCGGGCCGGGCGGGTGTGGCCGGGGCTGGATGACAAGGTGCTGACGGCCTGGAACGGGCTGATGCTGGCCGCGCTGGCCGAGGCGGGCGCGGCGCTGGGCCGGGCCGACTACACCGCCGCGGCCGTCGCCAACGCCGAATTTATCCACGCCAACCTGCGGCGCGCGGACGGCCGCCTGCTGCGCTCGTGGAAGGCGGGCGTGGGGGCGCGCTTTAACGGCTATCTGGAGGATTACGCCTTTTTGGCCGATGGGTTGCTGGCCCTCTACCAGACAACGTTCGACCCGCGTTGGTTCGCCTGGGCGCGCGAGTTGGCCGACCAGATGCTGGCCCACTTCGGCGACGCGGCCAACGGCGGCTTCTTCGACACGGCNNGGCCACTATTGGGACACGGCCGAGGCGATGGTCTCGGCCCTCTATGAGCCGATGGCCCGCTATCCCGGCGGGTTTGCCCACTGGCTGGGCGCGGCGGCCTTCATCCTGGGCAAGCCGCGCGAGGTCGCCATCATCGGCGATCCGGCGGCGGCCGACACGCGGGCGCTGCTGGACGTGATCCACGGGCGCTACCGCCCCGATCTTGTCGTGGCCGCGGGCGAGGGCGACGCCGCCGCCACTGTGCCGCTGCTGGCCGGGCGCGAGCGGTTAGACGGCCAAGCGGCGGCCTACGTCTGCCGCCGCTTCGTCTGCCTGCGGCCGGTCAATGAGCCGGCGGTCCTGGCGGAGCAGCTGAACGATTGAGGAAAGGGGTGGTGGGTGGCGGGTGGCGAGTGGCGAGTGGCGAGTGGCGAGTTCACGCGAACCTGCCACCCGCTACCCGCCACTAGAAATGCGTCATGCACCACGGGCGGGCGCGGGCGTGGAAGAGGCGATTCAGCAGCCGCACGTGGGCGTCGTCGCTGAGCGTCACCCGGCCATAGGCGTGGAGCCGGTCGAAGTCCACCGCGCCGACGATGAGCGAGGAGAAGTCGCTCACGTCCATGTTAACCGCCACGTCAGCCGGGCTGCCGGCGGCGGCCGGGGTCGCTCGCCCGGCGTTGAAATCGATGCGATAAATCCCCGCGTTCTCCGGCAAAAATGTATCACTCAGGTACAGCTTTAGGCGGGTGGTGACGCCGCCGAAATCGTGATCGCCCAGTACCGCCCACAGCCGCGCCACGTCGATGACCCGGTACATGATGCCTAGCCCCTGGGTGTTGGTCTGATGCCACAGCCCGGCCAGCAGATTGCCGGAACCGTCGCGCGGGTCGTTCAGCAGATGGTGGAATGCCTCGTCCTGGGTTTCGTAGATGATGCGCCCCACCTGATCGGCCTGCTTGCGCAAGAAGCCCAGCAGCGCCGCCAGCGCCGCCGCGTCATCGTAGACAAGCGCCCGTACCTGGAGATCATTCAGCAGCCAGTTGCCGTCCGGCATGGCCTCGAAGCGGAAGATGAGATAGCCGCGCAACTGCCCGCCGACCCGGTAGCCGACCAGATGGACGGCCGGGTCGCTGAACAGCCCGTCGAGCACGTGGGGCGGCAATTCCAGCAGGCCGTTCGTCCGCTCCAGGAAGCGATCATAGCAGGCGGCCACATCGTCGCGGTCGGCCGCGCTCAGGTAATCGACCCGTTCCGCCAGACCATTGGCCGGCAGGGCGTCGGGCCGGAAGCTGTAGCGATTCATCTTCACGCCATAGCCGAAGCCCATGCGCCGATAGAAATCGGGCCGGAACGGGTAGAGGGCCGCCAGCGCCGCCCCCCTGGCCCGGTAATAATCAAGGTAGTAGCCCACCATGTCGGCGGCCACGTGCTCCTTCTTGTGCCGCAGATCGACGGCCACACCGCCCAGCCCGCCCACCGCCGCGCGGCCGTCGTGGAGCTTCATCGTGAAGTCGTAGCAACGCATCACGCCGACCATCTGGGTATCGTCGAAGACGCCGAAGAAGTGGACCACCGGCTCCTTCATCACTTTTGCCAATCGCTCGATCATCCGCTGGCGGGCTTCCGGCGTGTCGATCTTCATGCCCGGAAAGGCCTCGACGGTGATGCGGGCCAATTCATCCAGTTCTTTTTCGTCTACTTCGCGAATGATGCGCATGAGTGACCTCAGGAAACCCCGCCGGTCTTGGAAGACCTGTGGAGTTTGGTGTGATAGAATAGCGGCCTATGAAAAGCCTGTTTCAAAAGTTAACTAAGTCTGATAAAGAAGAGTTTATCACGGTCGTTTCCGGGCTGCCGCGTTCGGGCACATCGATGATGATGAAGATGCTCGACGCCGGCGGCGTGTCCCCGGTGACCGACGAATTGCGCGAAGCCGACGAGGACAACCCCAAGGGCTACTTCGAATTCGAGCGCGTCAAGCAGATGGATCAGGGCGACACGTCATGGGTCGTCGGCGCGCGGGGCAAGGTGGTCAAGGTCATCTCGGCCCTGCTGAAGCACCTGCCGCCGGGCGAGCAGTACCGCGTCATCTTTGTGCGCCGCCATATGCCGGAAATCCTGGCCTCGCAGCGCAAGATGCTCATCCGTCGCGGCGAAGACCCGGACAAGATGGACGACGCGCAGATGACGCTGCTGTTCGAGAAGCACCTCACACAGGTTGACGAATGGCTGCGCGCCCAGCCCAACTTCCGGGTGCTCTACGTCCATTATAGCGACGTGCTCACCGACCCGCAGCCGCAGATCACCGCCATCAACCGCTTTCTGGGCGGCAATCTGAACGTGACGGCCATGGGCCAGATGGTCGATCCGCAACTGTATCGCAACCGCAAGGAGTAATGCCGGCGGCGTTCAGCCCCCCACGTTCAAGCCGTTAGCCAGTTGCCCGCCATCGACNNGGCGATGCCGGCGATCTCTTCCGCCTCGGCCATGCGTCCGGCAGGGATGGCCGTCACCAATCGGTCGTGGATGTCGGGCGTGCTCCAAAGCACCTGGCTGAATTTCGTCTTGACGAAGCCGGGAGCGATGGCGTTGACCTGGATGTTTTCGGCCGCCGTCTCGGCCGCCAGCACCTGGGTCATCATCAGTACCGCCGCCTTGCTGACGCAGTAGACGCCCATCATCCGCTGCGGCTCCAGCCCGGCCACCGAGGCCATATTGATGATCTTGCCCCCGCCGCGGGCGCGCATAAAGGGGATACAGGCCTTGGCGACGCGGAAATAGCCCTTCACATTGACGTCGAGAATCTTGTCCCAATGGCTGGCCTCGGCCGTCAGGAACGGGCCAAAGTGGGGGTTGGTGGCGGCGTTGTTGACCAGGATGTCGATGCCGCCGTACTGCTCGACCACGCACTCGACGAGGGCCGTCACTGCCGCGCCGTCGCCGGTGTGGGCGGCCACGGCAAGCGCCTCGCCGCCCGCTTGCCGGATGGTCTCGGCCGCGGCGTCGACTGCCTCTTGCTTGCGTCCGGCCAGGGCCAGGCGCGCCCCAGCGGCCGCGTAGGCCTCGGCAATCGCCAGGCCAATGCCCCGCGACCCGCCGGTGATCAGCGCCACCTTGCCCGTTAAATCGAAATTCGCTCCCATC
>CXWJ01014023.1_pt1 | contig 13263 bp, 13 predicted proteins | sample 590841 | NCBI WGS metagenome assembly CXWJ01 (sample SAMEA3498367, study PRJEB10139) | wastewater metagenome | biome: wastewater treatment plant; material: activated sludge | place: Austria | collected 2015-01-21 | reverse complement strand
GGGGGGCCCAACTCCAGGCGATCGGCCGCTCGCGCGGCGGACGCACCACGAAGATCTACGCCATCGTCGACGGCAGCGGCCGGCCGCTCGCCTTCACGCTGACGCCCGGGCAGCGCGGCGATGCACCGGCAGCACCGGTGCTGCTCGACGCCGTGCCGGCCGCCGCCTGCTGCATCGCCGATGCCGCCTACGACAGCGACGCCCTGCGCCAGATGCTGATCGAGCGCGGCACCCGGCCCGTCATCCCCAACAACCCCACCCGCAAGCGCCGCCATCCCTTCGATCCGGTGGCCTACCGCCTGCGCAACCTCATCGAGCGCGCCTTCTGCCGTCTCAAGGACTGGCGGCGCACGCCACCCGCTACGACAAGCTCGCCACCAACTACGCCGCAGCCGTCGCCATAGCCATCGCCGTCAGCTGGTGGATTTGAATGAGTCTCTCAAGTCTAGGGGCGGCAGCGGCTGCATCAGCGCATGTTCCGGGCGCGGGTCGTGGCTGCCTACCGCCACCGCTGCGTGCTCACCGGCCTTCCCGTGGCCGGCCTAGTCGACGCCGCGCACATCGTGCCCGACCTGGACGCCGATCTCGGCCAGCCGGACGTGCGCAACGGCATCGCCATGTCCCGGCTGCACCACGCCGCCTTCGACGCCAACCTGATCGGTATCGACCCGGACTACCGGGTGCATGTGGCGCCCGGCCTTCGCGAAGCACACGACGGCCCGCTGCTCGATCTGCTTAAGAGCCTCGAAGAGCAGAACCTGCGGCGACGCCTGCCTGCCCAGCGGGCGCTGTGGCCGGACCCTCAGCGGCTGGAGGTGCGGTTTCGGCGGTTTTGGGAGAACGCAAGAGCAAGAGGGTCTGACTATGATGATGGCGCTGAGTGCCCAAGCTCCTGAACTTTAATTAGAACAAACATTGAGCTGCTTGCCCGAGTAGCACGCGCCGCGATCCCGAGACCGGATTCGCTGTGCCACAAGGATCTCGATGTTCGTGCCTTGGATCGCGCTCAACATGCAGTTCGCGGGCGCCGGCGTATCCTTGAGCTGGACGGCTCGGTTGCTGAACCTGGTTGCGCGGACCCACTATCGTCACCCGGCTCTGTCGCCGGTCGGAAGGATTGTGCGAGCCGCCCGGCGCGGGCGAGGCACTGCCGCAAGCGCTGGCGGCTGCGTTCCTGGTCGGGGATGTCGTCGCAGAGCCAGTCCGGCAGTGTCACCAGCACGATCGCGATGAGTGCGACCTCCTGGACCTACCGCAGGCGACCAGAGCCAGGCACCCGGGCCACATCCAGGAGATCATGCACCAGCCGCGACAGGTCGAAGACCAACGGAACCCAATGGTGGGGGTGGGACGGGTAGAGCTTGTACCGTATGATCTCGGCGGCGACCCGGCGATGTGGAGCCACGCTGTCAAGCCAAGCGCCAAAGACCATGGCAAGGCGCTCGTCCGCGGGTCGTCCGACGAGCTGGCCGGGGGCAGCGCCAGCATCGTCAGCCGTACCCCGTACGAACCAGGTGTTGGCGATGGCATCGACGTCGCGGAAACGCTGGCCAATCTCCGCCAGCGGCACTCCAGTCCGATCGGCGATCGTGCTTAGCCGCACCTGCTCCCAGCCGACCTCGCCGACAAGCAGCAGGGCGGCATCCACGACCCGCTGCTCGATCGGCTCAACCTGGACCTGCTTGGTCTCAGCCATCCCGTCCTCCGCAACAGATGCAACATCTGGCTGATCTTACACGATCACGCGTCAACGCCGCGATCGGAGCGCTGGTGCCGTGCTGCGGGACTGATCTCGCCTGAAGCGGTGCGGACCAGGCACCTATCAGCAGGTCGAGTGGATCAGTGCTCCCACTGGCAACCCACGGTCGGTTAGGCGGTTGTATGTCTCGACAGCCTCCGGCGTGGGCAACACCTCGACTGTCACGCCGGCGCGCTCAAGCTCGTGCAGCGTCTGCGGGCAGACCCGTAGCATGCGCAGGACGCCCGTCGAAAGCACGATCGTTCTTGCGCCGTGCTCGACCAGCTCGATGACATCCGCCGGCTGAATTCCCGGCCTATGCCGCGTCCCGGTCTCGGCCCAGTCCCAGGCGCGCGCCCCGCCAGGGTAGAGCTTGGCGTCCTTGACCGCGCCAAGACCATCGATGCGAAGGTGGCCCCAGCGGGAATCGAGAATGCGGGGCGAGCGCGGAGACGGCTCAGACATGATGCGAGGATATCACGAGTAGCGGCCGCCCTTAATAGCGCCCGTCAGGCACATAGCTCGATCCAGGCGGACTCTGACGCCGCGGCCAAAGCCGCTACTCGGACAGGCTCAGGAAAATTCCTGGAACCATGAGTTCGGCTCAGCTCACGAAGACCATGCCTGGTGGCAGCCAGGATGACGGTGCCGGCTCAAAGCATGATCAGGCCGCCGTCGCCGAGCGCGATGTATTCGATCTCGTAGAGGAAGTCGGTTCCATCGTCGCCGTCGGCCGCGTTGTTGTCGATGACCACGCCCTCCTGCACATCGACGCTGTAGTCTGCCTGGGCACCGGCAAAGTAGACATAGTCGACCCCGTAGCCGCCATAGAGGACATCCGACCCGGCCCCGCCGACCAGGTCGTCGCTGCCCGCTCCGCCATAAAGCTCGTCGCCACCGCTGCCGCCCTCGATCTGATCGTAACCGTTGCCGCCGATCAGGACGTCGGCCGCTCCAGCACCGCCGATGAAGTCGTTGCCCTCGCCGCCATCGACATAGTCGTCGCCTGATCCGCCACTGATCTCGTCGTCCCCAAGGCCACCATAGAGACCATCATTGTCGGCGCCGCCCTCCAGCACGTCGTTCTCGTTGCTGCCGACGATCTCGTCGTTGCCGCTGCCGCCGTCGATGGTGTCGGCGCCGGTCCCGCCATCAAGGTGGTCGTTGCCGTTGCCGCCATAGAGGGTATCGTTGAAGGTACCACCGAACAGCCGGTCATTGCCGGCATCGCCGTAGAGCACGTCATCGGCGCCCTCGCCATAGGCGGTGTCGTTGCCGCCGTCGGCCCAAACGATGTCGCGGAAATAGGCGCCGCGCAGCACCTCGCCATTGGCGGTGCCGAGCAGGTAGCTGGTCAGCGAGCCGAGGCTGAAGCCGCCAGTGATGAGGGTAGGCATGCTTCCCTCCAGGACAGAGAGACGGGAGCGTCAGGCTAACCTGGCCGGTTCGTTGCACGGGTGATCCAGATCACCGCATCGTGCCGCAACTGTTTCAGGCGGTCGATCAGGCACGACACGCTGGATATGCCCCCAGCGGGATCGCCGTCTGGAACCCCGGAACTTAGAGAACATTCGTGCAACGCTGATAGCTTGGAGAACCAGCAATGGCCGATACGCCGAATCCCAAGCGCGATCCGCAGCCGGGTTCGAACATCGAGAAGCCGCCCGAGGACTGGGTAACCGGTGACGAGCCCATGACCGGCGCACAGGCGTCCTACCTGAAGACGTTGAGCGAAGAAGCCGGCGAGCCGTTCGAAGGCGACCTCACCAAGGCGCAGGCATCGAAGCGCATCGGCGAGTTGCAGGCCAAGACCTGACGTGGGCAGAGATAGCGCGGCATCGCTTTTTCATAGGCGTCAACTGTTACTATGTCCGCATGCTCAGACCTGCCGCCCCAGACTTATCCCCGATTTCCGAGTTCCCGTGATATCTGCGAGGCGCCGCGGACCAGTGCGTCCAGACACCTCGATCGATACTCGTCGTCGTATCGCTGCTCTGGAATGCTCGCATAGAGAGCCGCTATCACGGCTCCGGACGCGTCGCGAATCGGTGCAGCCAGGGAGACTCCGCCCACGTATTTCTCCTCCCTGCTCTCAGCGAAGCCACACTCCCGGATGCTGCGGACCTCCGCCCAGAGGCGCTCCCGATCCACGATCGTCTTGGTCGTGAACGCAATGAGGTCCGTCCGAGCGAGGTAGTCCGAAACCTCCGAGTCCTCCATAGCGGCCAGCAGCAGCTTGTTGGAAGCGCCCGCATAAAGCGGCGACCGCTCTCCGCTATGGGCACCCCGCCGAAGTGGGTGGAGCCCTTCCAATTGGTATACATGGACCCGATAGTCGCCGACACGGATTGCCAAGGCAATGGTGTCGTTGAGAGCATCTCTGATCTTGCGGATCACTGGCATCGTATAGTCGAGCAGATTATTCTGTCGCATTCGTACGGCCGCGAGTGCCGCGATTTCCGAGCCAAGACAATACGCGCCATTGTCGGCCCGCTGATCAATAAGGCCCCGGCGTGCCAATGTCGCAAGCAACCGGAATGTCGTTGGTTTGCTCAGCTTTGCGCGGTCTGCGACCTGTCCAAGCGACAGATAAGGCTCTTGATCCGTGAAGGTCTCCAGGATATCTATTGCACGATCCACGGCTTGAACCGAGTAACGTCCCTCATCTCTCCTCCTAATTTCTTCAGACATCTTCAGTCTGCCTCGTGGTCGGGGAGTGCTTCCGGAGCGCCGCATCCCCATCCCGTCGACCGGAAACCGGTATGTCCTGCCACCGAGATGCTTGACGCCGTGTCCATACCATCCCTACGCTACGCATTGTGCAATAGCATTTCACGATATGAAATGCAATTGCTCAATTGGGCTGATGCCAGGGAGGTGCAATGGACGCTCGAAAGCGCTATCGGGCGCTGTTCGAAGGCAGCGAGATACATATCCAGCCGGCGATCTACGATCCGCTGGTGGCCAGAATCGCTGAAGACGTTGGCTTCAAATGCGTTGGGCTGGGCGGCTACGCCATGGGCGCCCATCTGGCGATTTCCGAGCCTCTCGTCTCCCTGGACGAGATCGCAAGGATCACCAGGTCGGTCCGTCTGGTCTGCAAGCTGCCGATCATGGCCGATGCCGGCGCCGGATTCGGCGAGCCGCTGCACGTCATGCACACGACCCGTGTGCTGGAGGCGGCCGGCGCCACCTCGATGCACATCGAGGATCAAATCTATCCGAAGCGGGTCCACTATCACAAAGCCATCGAGCACATCATCCCGCTCGACGAGATGCTGATGAAGATTCGCGCGGCGGTGAGCGCGCGAAGGGACCCGGACTTCAGCATCTGCGCCCGCACCGATGCGATGCGCACCGACGGCTATGAGGAAGGCATCCGCCGCGCCCGCGCGTTCATGGAGGCGGGTGCGGATTCGATCATGCTGTTCCCCAACAACGACGAGGAGACCAAGCGGGCACCGCGCGATCTTCCGGGCGTCCCGCTGCTCTACGTCAACAGCACGGGTAACAAGTTTGGTCGAGGTGTCTATCCCGCCCAGCAGCTACAAGAGTGGGGCTGGAAATTCGTCTCGGATGCGATCAGCACCGTCAACGTCACGGCGCACGCAGTACGCGAGTTCATGACCCGCTTGAAGAATACCGGCGAGAGTGGGTTGCGCCATGACGAGGTCGTCAAGTGGCGAACGGAGGTCGAAAGGACGATTGGTCTCAACGAACTCTACAAGATCGAGGCGGAAACCGTCGAGAAGGCATCGCATTGAGCTGGCCATCGTCGGAGCTTCCTGCTCCGACTGGCTTATCAGGGAGGAAGAACAATGTATGGAGTGCTACGCAGGGCAGTGCTGGCCGCGGCCATGATGTGTACCGTCGCCGGCACGGCTCTCGCCCAGCCGGCAGCGTATCCGGACACCAGCAAGCCCATCCACCTGCTGGTGGGCTTCAGCCCTGGCGGCGGCACCGACCTCGCGGCACGGCTCCTGGCAGAACGGCTCGGCAAGGAACTCGGCACCACCGTCGTCGTCGAAAACTACACCAGCGGTGGCGGTCTCGAGGCGGTCAATCGGCTGGTCGCCGCCAAGCCGGATGGTTACACGATAGCGCTCGTGCCATTGCCAGCCACCGTGATGCTGTATGTCGATCCCCAGCGCGGGGGGAAGTTCACGGCCGATGACATCGTGCCGATCGCTGTCCACGACTTTTCGCACTTAGCGATCGCGACCGCAGCGGACGGCAAGTGGCAGTCGATGCAGCAGCTGTTGGCTGCCGCCAAGGAGAAGCCCAACAGTGTGACCGCCGCCAGCAGCGGCGTGCTGGCGCTCGGTCATCTCGGCATTCTGCTCCTGAACGAGGCCGCCGGTGTCCAGATCAACTGGACGACTTTCGAGCAGGCAGGGCAGATGCGCAGTGCGCTGCTTGGTCATCACATCGACATCGAGTCCAGCGGCATCGGCGAGGTGGCGTCGGCCGTGCGCAGCGGTGACGTGCGGGTACTTACCGTCTTCTCCGACGAGCGCTTGCCCGACTTTCCGGATGTGCCGACGGCTCGGGAGCTGGGCATCAATATCACGCCGCGGTCCACGCGCGCCGTGATCGCACCGAAGGGAACACCTCCTGAGGTCGTCGAGAAGCTCAGCGCCGCCATCGGGGCCATCTCCAAGGATCCCGACTATCAGAAGGCGGCGGCAGAGCGCCAGGTTAGCCTGTACTACTTGGACAGCGATGACGCGAAGGCATTCTGGATGAAGAACGAGACCGACTATCGTCCGCTGGTCGCAAAATTCCGTGCTGCGCAGTCCAAGTGAGAACGGGCCTCCCACAGCATTTCGGAGCTGATGAAGCCGCTCGCGGTTTCTCCGAGTGATGCCGTGACCGCAACAGCTCCCGAACCTGAACCACGACCCAGCCTGATCGAATGGATTGTCACGGCTGGGTTCGTGGTCGTCGGCATCGTCGTGCTCATGGATACAGCCGACCTGGAGTTCCAGTCGCAGTTCGGCCCAGGCCCTCGCTTTTTCAGCGTGCTGCTCGCGGTCCCGCTCGTCCTTGTCGCAGCCGTTCGGCTAATCGGTATGCTCGCCGCCGGTTGGAGAGCCCGGTATCGGCAGCCGGTGCTATGGCAAGGGCATACCAACGAGCCCCGTGCAACGTTGTCCGAGCACTTGCGGTTCGTGCTGCTGCTCGTGTCGATGCTCGCCTACGCTCTGCTTCTCGAAGCATTTGGCTTCGAACTCACGACCCTGTGCCTGATGCTCACAACCCTGATCATCCTCGGCCGCAAGCCGCGCACCGCCCTCATCGAGGCCTCCATCGCGACGGTCCTGCTCTACAGCCTGTTCAAAATATTCCTTGGTGTGCAATTGCCGGCTGTACAGTGGCCATTCGCTCCCTGGTTAGGGGTGTGAAGATGGGAACCGCGGCGCCGGAGGGGAACGAGCCTGCAGGGTCGCCATGGAAGGCCTGATCGGCTTGGTCCATGGGCTCGGCGTTGCGCTAGCTTTGGAGAATATCCCCTTCGCCATCATCGGCTGCATGGTGGGCATGCTGGTCGGCGTGCTGCCGGGAATAGGCCAGAGCACCGGCATGGTGCTGCTGATCCCCATCACGTTCCACCTGTCGCCCACGGGTGCCATCATCATGCTGTCCTGCATCTACTACGGTGCGGCCTACGGCGGGACCTTGACCAGCGTACTGATGAATGTGCCCGGCGAATCGGAGACGGTCGTCACCACGTTCGATGGACACCCCATGGCCCGCCAGGGTCGAGGTGGGATCGCTCTCGGCATCGCGGCGATCGGGTCGTTCATCGGTGGCATCAGTGCGACCATAGCCCTTGCTCTCCTGGCCGTTCCGCTCGGGCGCCTGGCATTGCGGCTTGGCCCACCGGAATATTTCTCGCTCATGCTGCTGGGGCTCACGCTGGCGGTCAGCCTCCTTGGCCGATCCGCCATCAAGGGCGTCATCATGGTGCTGTTCGGGCTGCTGCTGACGCAAGTCGGCATGGACTCGCAACTCGGCGTGGCTCGGCTAACTTTCGGTCAGGTTGGCCTCATGGACGGCGTGCCATTGCTTGCCATCATCATTGGCTTCTTCGGCTTGTCCGACGTCCTGCTCAGCGTCTTCAGGCGCGGCGAGGAACAGGCGACCTTGGCGCCGGTGTCGCGGATCCTGCCGCAGCGGAGCGACCTGAAGGAAAGCGCCGGTCCCATCGCCCGGGGATCGCTGATTGGCTTCGCCTTGGGTCTACTTCCCGGAATGGCGAACTCCGTCAGCACGTTTTGCTCCTACATCCTCGAGAAGAGGTTGAGCAGAACGCCCGAGCGGTTCGGCCATGGCGCCATCGCCGGCGTGGCAGGCCCGGAAACGGCAAACAATGCCTTTGCCAACTCGGCCTTTCTGCCGCTGCTGACGCTCGGCATCCCCACCTCGGCAGCGCTCTCGATCCTGTTCGGCGCCTTCAGAATTCACGGCATCGCGCCAGGTCCACTGCTGTTCCGCGAGCATCCCGACGTCGCCTGGGGCCTGATCTCGAGCATGATCGTCGGCAATGCGATCCTGCTGGTGTTTAGCCTGCCGCTGTTGCGAGTCTGGCTGCTGGTGCTCCGCATCCCACCAGCCGTGCTGGGTGCGGCAATTGTCACCTTCTCGATGATCGGGATGTACTCGGTCAATAACAGCACGTTTGACCTGATGATTCTCGCACTGTTCGCCCTGGTCGGCGCTGGACTAAAGCTGGCGGACTATCCGCTCGCGCCCGCGCTGCTGGCCTTCATCCTCGGCGACAAGATCGAGGCCGCGCTTCGGCAATCTCTGACCATAGCCCAAGGCGATGCGGCGGTGTTCTTCACTCGCCCAATCTCTGCGTTCCTTCTGGCCTGTGCGGCGATTATCTTCGTCGTGTCGATCCTGACGATCCGCCGGCCGATGCGGGAAGAAGACTAGCACCGGTCATCTGACATCGGCCCGATCTTGGAGCAGATGCCTGCGCAATGCGTCAATCATGGCTTGCGCCTGCCTACGGCTACATTCCATGGCACTGCTTCCTATATGCGGCAACAGTACCACCCGCTCGCTTCTACGCAGCGCTTCCGGAACATCCGGCTCGGTGGCAAAAACGTCCAGACCTGCGCCCGCGATCGACCCGCTTTCGATCGCCGACACCAGCGCTTCCTGATCAACGACGCTGCCGCGTGCGACGTTGATGAGGCAGCCGTCCTTTCCGAGAGCCGATAGGACGTCGCGGTCGACCAGGTGTCGCGTCTCCACACCGCCCGGACAACTGAGCAGCAGGAAGTCGCACCATGCGGCCGCCTGCCTGCAATCGTCGAAGAACGGATAGTTGGCTTCCGGCTTGCGCGACCGCCCGGTGTAGCCGATCTCCAGGCCGAAGGCCTCGGCCCGCCTTGCCACGGCTCGGCCGATATTGCCCAGACCGACGATAGCGAGCCGACGTCCGGTCAACGATCGGGCTTCCGGAAAATCGCCGTTTGGCCACTCGCCCCGTCTGACGAAAGCATCGGCCTCGACCAGCCGCCGGCCCACGCAAAGAAGCAGCGCCATGGCCACATCGGCGACATCGTTGGCGAGGACTGGACCGGCACTTGTTACCGGGATCCCCCGTTTTGCCGCCTGCTTCAAGTCGATTCGCTCCACGCCGGCGCTCGAGCAGGCGATGATCCTGAGGTTCGGCAGACGATCCAGCAGCTCCGCAGAGACCTGCCCGCGGCTCGATGTGGCGATGCCCACGATCTGCGGCGTCTGGAGGGAGAGCAGCCCCGGCATGGCGTCGGGAACCGTGTAGTCGAGAACGTCGAAATACCGACGAAGCTCGACCACCACCCAATTCGGGTAGGGCGTCAATTGGAGGACTGCAGGCCGGCAGTCGGGGCCATTTGATGTTGTCTTCGATTCCACAGTTGGTTGTCCGCTTCCTTGGAGCAGGTGCCGAGCTATGACCCGCGTCGTGCTCTGCTCGTTCGGTGGTACGAGTGAAGAGCCTTAGAGCATGCGCGATCTTTTCTAGCTGGACGATGCGGTCTTGTCTTCGCTGGCGCCGCTTTGGCGAAGGAGAAACGGATACGAGGCTGGATGATGGCCAGCGGGGCTATCAGCGGCGTCGCACATGTTTTGCACTTTGCGTGCCACCTCTCTCGCGGCCTGCTGGCCGCATTCTGGCCGCGAGTGAGGCTGCCGGTAGTCCCGCTCCGCTCGAACTGCATCGCGCCCGTGCCCGCGACTGCCGGCGCTCTAGGGACAGCAACCCTATCGAGGGGATGTTCACTCGGATACGGACAATAGCTGCCGCAATACGCGATCGCGTCCCTATGCTCCGCCTCATTCCCGGCCTGGCCGGAGACTACCCGCAGTACCTCGCTTGGGCTGGTCGGTCAGGTACGCGGCGATAGCCTCTACTTCTGCGCCTGAATGGGCGGCTCCATGTTGTTCAGCTTGTCCTCCCAGCTGAACGGCTGGGGGTCGAGCCCAGGGCAACCGCCGGCGTAGGCTTTCGGATCGTAGGTCTCGCCGCGGAAGGCGTATTCGGCGGCGAAGCCCAGCGCGTCGGAGAAGCTGCCGTCGGTGTAGCGGGTCACGCAGCCACCGGTGTGGCTGTTGATGCGGATCAGATGGCCGATCTCGTGGGCAATGACGTGGGCATACAGGCTGTCGGTCTTGACCGCGTCGCCGTCGCCGCTGGCGTTGATGTTCGCCGAGCACAGATTGATGCGCTGCTGGGCGAACACCGGCACGACCTTGCCGAGTAGGTGGTCGCACTTGTCCTTCTGGTTGATGCAGTGGAATTCGAGCTTCTTGTCCAGCTTCTCCTCGAACTTCTCACGGGAGTTGCCGGGCCAGGACATCAGATAGCTGGACTCCGCCATCTTGGCGGTGATCAATGCGACATTGTTCTCCAGCCAGGTGACGGCGGCGCCGATCCGGCGGGAATCGGCACTCGAACAGTCCTCGGTGGTGACGTTCGGCGGCAGATAGACGGGCGGCGGTCCGGTGTTAGGGTCGCTCTGGATCGGCAGCTCATCGCCGCCCTCCATGCAGCCGGTTCCCACGCAGTGCTCGCCCGTCGCCTGGTCGGTCATTCCGGCCCAGACCGTCGGTGATACCATCAATAGTACACCAAGCGCCGTCGACGCGAGCAGGGCCGAACATGCGTTCGGGACATGGTTCTTCCCGTTCACGGTTGCCACTCCTTGAGGTAAGGTGATGTCGACATCAGGATGACGTTCGGTGCTCATCACCGACGCACCATCCTGACGACTATCATTTCATCGAATATTCGCCGCAAAGTCTGTGACGTCGCTCACAAACCCAGAAGTACTGGGCGAGGTGTCACGCGCGCCGAGCCCCATTCGTCCCCAAGGCGACAGGCGCGCCCGTGCGGCGGGGCAGGTTCCGCCGGAGCTGGAGCGAGCTGAAGCCCGATTTGGCGTGTGAGGTCAGGCGGCTGGCGTATCGCAGCCCGAACCGGCGAGAAGCGGTCCTCGCGCGAGGTCGCGAGGGACATCATTGCCCGGCCTTCTGCATTTGCTTGCGAGCGGTCTCACCCTTCGGGCACAACGTGGGAAGTGGCCCGCAGCATACCCCGGGGTTTACTGGCGGCGAGGGCAGCTCTTGTGCCGGCGGCCTCCGCCGCCTACCGAGCCGCGCATTTGTCGAGGGCACGGCCCTGAAGGCAATTTGGGAGATCGAGAATGATTACCGGCAAGGATTTGCTCGCCTGGGGCTGGAAGCCGGGGCCGCACTTCAAGGCGGCGCTCGCCAGGGCATCGGAACTCGCGGCCGAGGGCCTGGACGACGACGCCATCAGGCTGCGGCTGGAGGCCGAGAGGCCGGCGGCGCCCACCGTGCTGCGGCGCCGTGCGCACGGTACCTACGCGGTCGCCATCGAGGCGACCAGCGACGAGGATGCCGCGAACATCGCCGCGGTCCGGGCGCACATGGACGACCTGATGACCCTGCCGGTGGTCGAGCAGGGCGTGGTCATGCCCGACGCCTGCCCGGCCGGCAATGCGGTGGGGACGATCCCGGTCGGAGGCGGCATCGCCAGCCACGGCATCCATCCGGGCTTCCACAGCGCCGACATCTGCTGCTCGATGCACGTCTCGCTCTACCCGGACACCACGCCGGCAGCGACGTTCCTCGATGCCGTGCAGGCGGTGACGCGCTTCGGTCCCGGCGGGCGGCGGCCGGAGGACTGGGTGGCGGATCCCATCACGGACGAACTCGAGACGACGCGCAACCCCTTCCTCACCGGCCTCGCCCACCGCGCCAAGGCGCAGCTGGCCGACCAGGGCGACGGCAACCACTTCGCCTATCTCGGGCGTCTCGCCGTCACCGAGGCGCTGCTGGCCAAGCTGCGGGGTGCCGGACAGGTGCCGCTGGCCGATGCCGTCGCCGGCCACGCCACGGTGCTGGCGCTGGTCACCCACCATGGCAGCCGCGACCTCGGTGCCCAGGTCTACAAGCGCGGGGTAGAGGCCGCCACGGCCTGGACGAGCGTCGTCTGCCCGAGGGTCGGCCCGCATCAGGCCTGGCTCGATCCCGGCACCGACCAGGGCGAGCTGTACTGGCAGGCGCTGCAGTACGTGGCGCGCTGGACCAAGCGCAACCACCAGCTCATCCACGAGCGGGCGGCGGCACAGCTGGGTATCGACGAGGTCGCGAGCTTCGGCAACGAGCACAACTTCGTCTGGCGCCGCGGCGAGCTGTTCTTCCACGGCAAGGGGGCGACGCCGGCGTGGCGTGATGAGGCCGGGCAGCCGCTGCTGGGCGTCGTGCCGCTCAACATGGCCGAGCCGGTACTGCTGACGCTCGGAGCCGACAACGAGGCCTGCGCCTCGTTCTCGCCGCACGGTGCCGGGCGCAACAAGAGCCGGACCCGCCTGCTTCGCGAGCTGGGCCTGTCGGGCCTGGCGCCGGACGCCTATCTGGCGAGGTCGCGCCAGCTGCTCGACGAGCAGACGGTGGGGCTCGACGTGCGCTTCTTCTTCGACCGCCCGGACGTGTCGGAGACGCCGATGGCCTACAAGAGTGCCGCCACCGTGCGCTCGCAGATCGCGCGCTTCGAGCTGGCCGACATTGCGGCCGAGATCACGCCGCTCGGCTGCATCATGGCCGGCGACTACGACAAGCCATGGCTCGTCGCCAAGGCCGCCAAGCGCGCCGCCGCCGCGGCGGGTGAAGTGTGACCGCTGCCGTGACCGCCAGCGCCGAACTGCGCATCGGCTCAGCGCTGGCCGCCCTGACGGCCGAGCACGGCGTCCACCTGCTCTTCGCCGTCGAGAGCGGCAGCCGGGCCTGGGGTCATCCGTCGCGAAGTCCGCCCACCGCCCGGTACGCATGTTGACGCTGAAGCTGCCGGGCTGCCGATCGGCACGGGTCGGGTTGCGCGCCATCCACTCCTGCCCCCGCCGCTGCCCGTCGGGCAGCCAGCGGGCGAGCAGGGCGATTAGCCCGCATTTCTCACCATGGGTAGGTGCATCGGGGCTCTGAATCTGGGAAAGTCGTTTTGC
>CXWJ01031365.1_pt1 | contig 13266 bp, 15 predicted proteins | sample 590841 | NCBI WGS metagenome assembly CXWJ01 (sample SAMEA3498367, study PRJEB10139) | wastewater metagenome | biome: wastewater treatment plant; material: activated sludge | place: Austria | collected 2015-01-21 | reverse complement strand
CTGCGGGTATTGATGAACTGCAGAAACAGCGCGATGAATGGCGTCGCCACGTACATTCGTCCGCCCATCGAGAGCAGCAGCATCGAGTTGACCAGCAGCAACGCCGAGAAGCCGATATCCAGGCCCCTCGATTGCCGCCACTGCTTCAGGTTCAGCAGTGCCATCAAGGCAACGAGACTGACTGTGGCCAGCGGTCCCATCAAGTCGGGCCGGTACTCCCCAAGATAGCCCTGTCCAAAATCATCACGGGCTTGGTAAGCGAAGGCGACCCAAAGAACCAGCAACAACAACAACAGGCGGCGCAGGGTGACGCGAGAGATCGGTACATTGAGCGAACGCCCTAGCGGCGGTGCCGGGGGCAACTGTCCCAAACCGTACGCCGCTATGAACGCCGCCGAGACGGCAAGGAAGGCCGTCCCCGACGCGAATAGGGCCTCGAACTCGCGAGCCCAGACCTGCTCGCCAGGACCGTTGAAATAGCCATCGGTAGCGAAAATGAAGAAGGGCATGAAGCAATACATGCTCAGCCCCAACAAGAGCATGCTGTTGTCGAGTACGGTTCGGCCGGCCAAGTAGCGGACGAGCACAGCGACCAAGGGACCAAACGCCAAAACGCCGTAAACGAAAGCCATCATGCCTGCAGGATCTCGGTGGCTGCTCTATTCGCGACTCAGACGGATTCGCCGCTTCATACGCGCCACAAGCGATACCGTGCCGGCACCAGCCAGCCGGTACGTCACAAACTTGACACGACTGCGAACGATGAACCAGGCCTTGCGCAAAAAAGGAATCCGATAGCCAACGTCTTTCTCGAGCCGCAAAAGCTCCTTCATCGCCGCGATGCTGTAGGCAGGATGCGCGCTGATTCCGCCTTCGTCCATTTCCGCAACATCGAAGCCCAGGTAGTGTGTCGTGGCGGGGCGCACCACTTGCAGCAACAGTTTGCTGTCGCCCACGATCTTGTAGCCGGTGTCGAACGGCGTGCTCCCCAGCAGCAGGTCCGCACGATGAAAGGTGCCTTGATGGGGGGGCAGCGCGGGGCGGAAGTGCTGCCATTCGCAAAGGTCTACCTCTTCATAGCGATATGCCACTGTGCCCTTGCTTCGCTGGACCACATTGCCGTAGACGATACGGGTGGCCGCAGACAGTCGTGCAAGCACTTCACCCACGTCGGTCAGGGTCTGCGGTTCGCAAAGTCTGTCGCCGGCACCGAGGAAGAGAACCCATTCTCCGTCGATGAAGCGGCACGCCTTGTTCCATGCGTCGTAGATCCCCGCGTCGGGCTCAGAGAACCAGCGGTTGATGATGTCGGCGTTGCGCTGAATCACTTCGAGCGTGCCGTCGCTGGAAGCGCCGTCCGCGACGATCCACTGCATGTCGCGATGAGTCTGGGCTCGAATCGACGCCGCGGTTTCAGCCAGTGCAGCCGCACAATTCAACGTCGAGGTGATGATGGTTACGCGAACCTCTTTTGCAATCACGGCGGGCTTGGCTCTGAGGCGGCAGGGGGAGAACTGAGTCTTTCAGTACTTGCGGAAGTTGAAGCGGTGCGTGCGCCAAAGGTGCTGCTTCACCCCCAATAGACCGCGTAGCAGCAACCTGCCCCAGCCGACGCGACCGGACTGAGGGCGGACCGTGAAGCCCACCCCACCGAGTGCCCGGACCATCGACTGCATTTCGGTGACGTAGGGTCCATAGACATGCCGCAGCAAAGGCGGCGGCAGCGGATAGCTCGGCGAAAGGTCAATGCCGCGACCAGGCAACAGACGCAGGCCGTGGAAGTGAAAGAAGACAGCCCGCGAGATGGGAAAGCGCGTTGCGTTCCACGGCGCAAGCCCAAGGTCCTGTGCCTGCAACACGTGCACCAAGTCGTCGAATCGTTCGGGCCAGTCGTCCAGGTACTTCTGATCGCCGAACTTGCCGTCTTCGATGCGGCCGTAACACCATTCGATGCAACGCTCCTCCCACCACTTTCGCACCGGCTCCGAGTGGCCGCGCACGAAAGTCATGAACTGCACACAGTACTGGCCGGATTCGACCGACTGGTCGAACTCCGGCGCGTAAGCGTGGTCGGTGATCAGCACCGCGGCGCCGGAGGTCTCGAACTCGCTGAAGATGGGCCTTGGGCTCTTCAACAGCCACAGATCTGCGTCCACATAAGTGACGCGCTCTACGGTAGGGTCGGCTTCGAACACGAAGCGCGGCGCGAAAGGCGTGAGTGTCCAGCAGTACTCACCCTTGCTGCGCCCAGCCTTCACCGCCAGGAGTTCGGAGGTTTCCACAGCCGTCAGACGTATCAGCCTGACGTTTGGCAGAGCCAGTCTTGTCAGCACTTCATGCGTCTGCTCGTCAACGCACAGCACCCATAGCCGGTGCGCGCCGCCGTGGNNGCGCTGCAGCGAGGCGTGCAGCGTCAGCCCCTGCGGCAGGAACAGACTGTCAAAGAGGGTGACATAGTGTTCCATCAACGCCAGTCGTTGATCGCGGCGACAACGCGGCCGACCGCATCGTCGTCCAACTGCGGATGGCAGGGGATCGAAAGGCAACGTGCCGCATGCGCCTCGGTGTGCACCAGGCCGATCGGATCACGCTGCAGTGCGTTGCAGGGAGCTTGGCGGTGCACGGGCACCGGGTAATGAATCAGTGTTTGTACGCCGCGGGCGGCCAAGTGCTGTTGCAGCGCCTCGCGCTCGTCGGCGAGCAGCACGTACAGGTGGTGCACATGGGCAGCGTCCTCCTGCGCCGGCGCCAGCAACTGCACGCGCGGGTGTCGAATGCCGGCGTCATAGGCTCGTGCCACCGCGCGGCGCCGCGTGGTGAAGCCTTCTAGCCATTCGAGCCGTATGCTGAGGAGTGCCGCCTGAAGCTCGTCGAGACGGCTGTTCATGCCCAGTTCCGGATGCACGTAGCGCTCGCTCTGCCCGTAGTTGCGCAATCGTGCTACGCGAGCGGCCAATGCATCGTCGTCGCAGACCAGCGCGCCGCCGTCGCCGATGGCACCGAGGTTCTTCGTCGGATAGAAGCTGTAGGCACCGCAGCTGCCGAAGCTGCCGGCGGCGCGGCCCTGCCAACGCGCCAGGTGCGCCTGCGCGCAGTCTTCGATCAGTTCGATGCCGGATTCGCGGCACAACGAGGCCCAGCTGTCCATGTCGCGCATCTGGCCGTACAGGTGGACCAGCACCACGGCGCGCGTTCTGGGCGACAGGCAGCGCCGCACGCTGGCCGGCGAGAGCAGGCCGCTGTCAGCCTCGATGTCGGCCAGCACCGGCGTGGCGCCGGCGCGCAGGATCGCCAGCACGGTGGCGAACGCGGTCATCGGCGTGGTGACGACCTCGTCGCCGGGGCCGATGTCCAGCGCGCGCAGCGCCAGCTCGATGGCGTCCATGCCGTTGCCGACGCCCAGGCAATGCTTGGTGGCGCAAGCCTGCGCCCACGCCTGCTCGAAGGACTTCAGCTCCTGGCCCAGCACGTACCAGCCCGAGGCGAAGACACGCGCGGCCGCTGCCGTCATGGCCTCGCGCAGCGCCGCCGGCTCGGCCTTGAAGTCGTTCATCACAATCATGCTTGGGCTTCCCAGTAGTGACTCGCGTGCGCCTTGTAGTAGTCGACGGTGCGCTGCAGCCCCTCGCTCAGACCCACCCGCGGCTGCCAGCCCAGTTCGTCGCGGATCAGCGAGAAGTCGCTGTAGTAGTCGCCGATGTCGATGGCCTTGCGCTCGGGCGGGAAGGGCACGATCTCGAAACCGGCACCTGGCAGCAGTTGCGTCATCAGCACGGCCAGGTCCTTCAGCGACACCACTTCCTTGCTGCCCAGGTTGTAGACCTTGCCGATGGCGGCGTCGTGGGTGGCGGCAATCAGCAGTGCCTCCACGCAATCGTCGACGTAGTTGAAGTCGCGCAGCTGCATGCCGTCGCCGAAGACCTTGATCGTGCTGCCTTCGATCAACTGGCGCACCCAGATGCCGAGGAAGGTCTGGCGCGCGTCCTTCACGCGCATGCCCGGGCCGTAGGTGTTGGTCAGGCGCAGCACGCTGGAGCGGATGCCGTGCACCTGGCTGTACAGCAGGTGGTAGCCCTCGCCGGCGAACTTGTTGATGCCGTTGACGTCCACTGGGCGGATCGGATGCTTTTCATCCACCGGCAGGTAGTCGGGCCGGCCGTAGAGCTGCCGGGTGCTGGCGAAGACGAGCCGCAGGTCGCGGTTGACGCGGCGGCAGGCCTCGAGGATCGACAGCTGCGCCGCGGCGTTGATGTCCAGGTCGGTCTGCGGGTCGGTCATCGAGTCCAGGTGGCTGGTCTGGCCGGCGAGGTTGAACAGGTAGTGCTGGTCGCGCACCAGGTATTCCATGGCAAAGCGGTCGCGCACGTCGCAGACGTTGACGGTGAGCCGGTCGCGGATGTCGGCGATGTTGTGCGGGTTGCCGCCGTACTGCGGGATCAGGCTGTCGACCAGCGTGACGCGCGCGCCCAGGCCAACAAGGCGCCGTGCCAGGTTCGAGCCGATGAAGCCGATCCCGCCGGTGATGAGCACGCGGGCGCCGTGCAGGGATTTCATGGGCTGTTCTTCGCGAGGACGAGTTGGTCGAGAAAAAGGTCGCCATTGTCCGGCAGCACCGCACCGGCCAGCAGGCCCAGCAGCGTCAGCGGCCCGAACAGCAGCGCCGTCACCAGCAGGTTCAGCGAGGCCGAGCGCGTGCGCGTCACCTTGTACACATAGGCGATGGCCATGTGGAACAGCAGCGGCGCGTCGGCCACCAGCTTGCGCTGGTGCAGGATCTCGAAGCCGTTGCGCTCAAGCAGTGCACGCAGCCCGAAGCTCGAATGGCGGGCGTAGTCCCAGGGCCGCTGGTGCTCGTCCCAGACGAAGGGCACCGTGAGCAGCAGCCGGCCGTTCGGTGTCAGAACGCGCCGGATCTCGGAGATGAATTCGTCGAGGTTGAAGACATGCTCGAGGACCTCGTTGCACAGCACTGCTTCGTAGCTGGTGTCGTCGAACGGGAACTGTTTCCCGTCGTAATAGGCGTCGGCCACCTTGAGCTGGCGGGTGTGTGGCGAATCGATGTCCATACCGACATAGCCGCAATGGACCAGCAACTCGCGGTACGGCTGCGTGCCGNNGTTCACGAAGGCGCCGGCCAGTCCGGGAGCGAACTGCTGCGTGCTGATGAAACGACGGATCACGGTGCGCATCGAAGGCTCGACAAGTCCAGCACGCGTCACGCGGTCTTCCGCCGGCGCTGCGCGATCAGGCCGCGGAAACCGAACTCGAGACCGTTCGCAACGGTGAAGCGGCCTTCCCGGCCGTCGAACTCCGCCAGGACCTGCCATCCCTCTCGATCCAGCAGAGCCAGCAGTCTCGGTCGGGACAGGATCCAGCAGGGGTAGCTGGCCTGGTAGATGCTTCTGGGCACGTGCTGGATGCAGAGTCGGTGCGCGGGGAGAATCGATACTGGTGTGCGATCGATGACCAGGTGCGTGGCGCCCAGGCCGAGCAGTTCGATCAGCGTGGCCTCGGGTTGCTCCAGGTACTGCAGAACGCTGGACAACAGCACCAGCGGCGGCACCTCGTGTGTACGCAGTTCGTCCACCGAAGACGCGAAGTGCAGTTCATCGGTCGTGAATTCGCGCCGGCCCAGCGACACGAAACTAGGCTGCTCGACGACCTGCCAGCACACTTGGTCGACGCTGTCGAGCAATGGCCGGCATTGCCGATAGGTGCTGCCCAGCGAACCCCCGAAGTCGATCACGTTCAGCCGGCCGCGATTTGCAAGCGCTGCCCGCAGCAGCTCGGCGACGATCGGGTATGGGTAGTCGGGTTCGTGGAACAACACCGAATCGCGCTCGTACAGCGCCCGTCCGGCGACGACCTCTCGAGTTGCCGTGACCACTCGTTCGATGATCGATTCGGCCGAATATCCGGAAGACAGGCGCAGTGCCTGAGCCCAATCGGCAGGCTCGCCCGTGAAACGAAGCGTATGCCCTAGATGCCGCCGGCGCGCTTCGAGCAGCGCTGGCGGCACCCAGGCTCTGATGCGTGATCGCAGACTCACCGGAGCACCCCGGACGCCGCGTACTCCGGGATCGGCGTTGCATTGCGATGGCGCTGGCTCATACTGCCCTGACGTGCCATGCGCGGAGGAATTGCCGCGCCCGTGAGATCAGCGACGGCCGCCGCGCGAAGGAAGCGCGAGATCGCCCTGTGTGCGGGTTCGGCCTCGATCAGCTGTATGCGTTGCACCGGCGCCGGTTCGGTGGGCGACTCTCCGGAAAACGCTGCCGGGTCGGCACAGTGAGTACCGCTGGCGTCGTTGCTGTTGTGCGGNNCGTTGCTGTTGTGCACCATGCTGCGCCTTGGATCGAGTGCCTGGCGGTCCGCCAGGACCAGCAATGCTCGAGGATTCCATGCCCGGAGGTTCGAGCGAACGTTCACGGACGGTCTCCCGACGATCTGGTCGTGCCGTCTGGCGTCTGGCGTCTGGAACTGTGCATCGAATGTTCCCCCGACCGGCCCGATTCTCGAGTTGACTCTCATTGGCCCGCCAACGCGCGGGCAAAGTCATCGGTGCGACGACGGGCCAAGGCGTCCCACGAGCATGACTCCGCAATCCGTGCTGCGGCGTGAGCGCCCATCCGGGACCGCACCTCGGGTTGATCTAGTTCCAGGACCTTCGACGCAAGATGTTCAACGTCGTTCTTCCTGAACGTCGCTCCAACCTCGCCCAGGCGAATCGCATCCTCTACCGTGTCATTGACAATCAACGGCAGTCCGCAGGCCATCGCATCCAGCTGGCTCGTGGACTCCTGCAGTGGCCAGACCCCGATGTCGGCACAGTGGTAAAAACCCGCGAGCTTCGCAGGTGTGACGAAGGGGTNNGTGTAGATGCATACGAGATCCGTGTCACGCAGGCCCAGCCGGGCACGCAGCGCGTTCCGCTGTTCTGCATCGCTCGACGGATAAAACATCTGGGTTTCGACCGCGAGACTTGACAGACGGCACCGTTCCTTAGGGACTCCCAGGTAGCGCGTGATGTTTTGGAGAACGTCCGGAGCAATGGGATAAAACGCCTCGACGTTCGCAATGACCTTCGGAACGCCCAGCCACCGAGTCTTGAGCATCCACTTGAGCTTGGCAACGAGCCCGACTGGTGGGTTCAAGATCGACGAGTGCAGCCGGCTCTCGCAAAACATCCTGTAGCCGATGCGCCGGCGCAGCGCCGCAGCCGTCGAGGTCGTCGGGCAAGCGACTTCGAAGCAGTACACGATCTGCGGCGACAGCCGCGCCAGTGCTTCGCCGATTTGCGGTATCTCTATGCCCAGTCGGCTCGCGCGACCTTCCATTCGGTGAAGTGTGAATCCTTCTTCCTGCCAGACGCCCTGACCGACCTTCCTCTCGCCGAGCCTTGCCCGATACACCTTGTCGTAGTCGGGCGAGGTCGCGTAGATCTGCATGTCCGACGTCAGCAAATGAACCTCGTGCCCGAGCCGTCCGAGCGCTGTCGGAAGAAAGTTCTCGGCATACCCGACGCCGGCGGAAAACCACTCCGAAACAATCGCGATCTTCATGGATCAATCTGCCGTGGTGGTCCCGAACAAGCCCCTCGAGCGCAAGACGTCGGCGACCTCCGCGCGACAGATCAGGAAGTTCTGGTGATCGTTGTCCCATAGGGACTCGACGACCTTCGCCGACCTATCGGCCTCGTCGATCGAGATGTAGACGTAGTCGAGGTGTCGCAGCATGGCGTTCAGGCTAGCGGCGTTTTCATCACCGATGACCTCGATGAGGATCGTCGGGAGGTGCTCCGCGACGTGTGCATGCAGCGAGCGCATCACGGCGAGTTCGTGGCCCTCGACGTCGATCTTGATCAACTCCGGGCCCTTCAGGCCGTGCTTGGTCTTCAGTGTTGCCCATGTCTCGATGGGGATACTGATGGGGACCACGGTGGACTGACCAACGATCTCGGGATGCAATGCGTAGCGGTCGTCATTGACTGACGTCATGTAGTTGAGCTGGTCCTTGAGCATGTACATGACCGCCTCGCCGTCGCGATCCGACATTGCGAACCGTTCCACGATCACGCCAGCGGCGTTGGCATCGACGTTCACCTGCAGCACATCGGCATTGGCGGGAACCGGCTCGAGCGCAACGATCGTCGCCGAAGGGTTGTTCTTTCGCGCCAGGAGGCTGTAGACGCCGGTGTTCGCACCGATGTCGAGGATCTCGCTGGCTGTGGAACAAAGACTCGCCCAGATCCGAAGCGAATGTCGCTCCCACGAGCCATACAGACCGTGACGAAAGAACTCGGTCTCCATCATGCTGTCGGGCCGCCAACTCATCATCAGCCGCTGCCCGGAGACTTGGTCCTGGACCGCTATGAGGCCGGGTGCTGACGGCATGCGGTAGCGCCGGATAACGGTTCCCAGGATTCGCTTCGCAGTCTTCTTAATCACGTATGCCTCCTGGTGAAGAACGTCGCCTCAGTGAATTGCAGGCTGTAAGGGAGCGGGGCCATGTAGCCCGTTCTTGACCACCGGGCCGGATCGAGCAGCGCAGCGCTCGACTCCAGGTAGTAAGGCCTTTCGGATTGGTCGAGCAGCAAGACGCCGCCAGGACGCACCTTGTCGCGCGCGTTGAGGATGCACGATGGGCGCGCACGCCCATCGACGACAACGAGGTCGAAGTAACTGTCCGGAAAGGTGCGGATTGCCTGCGCGTATGCCTTGAACGTCTTGCCGGCGTATTGTTCGTCGTCGGAAACGTAGGCAGACGGATCCGCGATTCCGCCGCGCTCGAAACCGGCATCGACGGCGGGTTCGATCAGTTCGTAGCGCACGTTGTTCAGCCGGCGACGTTCAAGCTCGGCCTGGACGCGGCCATGCCACGACGGCTCATGTTCGATCGACACAACCTCGCGCGCGCGCTGAGCAAAATAGACCGTGCTGCCGCCGGATCCGTATTCGAAGACCCTCGATTCCGCGGTCAGGATCTCATCCAGCTGCTCCACTGCGGGAAAGCACATCCACGGCCTCGCCTCGGCCAGAAAGTCAGGCTGCTGGTGCTCGTACAGGTCGATACAGCAACGCGCATAGCGCAGCGCATAGGCAAGCGTTGTCCATCTGGGTCGCTGTGCAAACGCTCGACCCGTGGCACGAAGATACTTCAGTCTGTTTCTAATCTTCATCTCCGTGCGCAGTCATTTTTTGCCCCGCGCTCTAGTCGCACGCGGTGGCGCACGAACGCCAGATAGATGACGGCGAAAAGCACGTTCACCAGCAACGACGTCGCCGCAACACCATAGATGCCGTAGCTGCCGACCGCGAAGTAGTTGAGGGGCACGCTGATCGCGGCAACGATTGTCCCAGCCAGGATGGTGAATTGGGTCATGTTCCAGTAGATCGTGTAGCAGCTCAGCAGTCCCGTGATGCCCGAGGCGACGCTCGACGCCAACAGGATCGGAAGAACCTTCAGCACTGGGGCATATGCCTGCTTGAATACGCCGAGGAAGAGGCATAGAGCGACTGCGATCCAGATCGCGACCGACAGCAGCGCAAGCGCCAGCAGAAGATGGCGGCCGACACGGCGTGTCCGTTGCAGGTTGACCGTCAGGTCCTGCTCCTTGAGGAACGAGGGCAACCAGACATTCTGAAAGGCCATGGACACCATCGTCACCGCGCTCGCGAGCGTCAGCCCGAGGAAGTACACCGACAAGTCTGCAAGGCTGCAAAATCTCTCGATGAAAAACTTGTCGCCGAAGTTGACGACGACGCCGAGCGCTCCAGAGGCCATGATCGGCAGCCCCAGCGAGAGTGACCTCGAAGCAATGCGTAGGCTGAACCGCCCGCGCATGGCCTTCGCGTAGGGAGCAAAAAAGGCGCAGAAGACCAGCAACTCCGCGGCGTAAAACGCGACCATCCGGATGGTCGCGCCGTCGCCGGCGATGGCATACAAGGCGCCAATGGTCAGCGACAGGCCGATCAGTAGCCGAGCGATGTTGTACCGCTGGACGTTCACGAGCTGCTCGCGCGTCAGAAAGTAGTTGAGCAGCATCTGCGAGTAGACCGCCAGCACGACGCCGACCGGGATCAGGTAACGGTACTTCTCGTATTCGACAGTGCCCGAGAACAGAAAGCGGATGAGGGTGCGGTCCCATCCGAACGCATACAGAGGCAGCAGGGCGGCGCACAGCTGCAACGCGAGCAAGACGTTGATCGTGAATACGGCCTTGTCCCGCTGCTGGTTCGGAAACTCGTGCAGCAGCTTGCTCTGGGCCACGTAGAGACCGAAGTTGCACACCAGAGAGAGCACTCCGACCAGCGAAGTGATGTAGCTGAACGATGCGTAGGCCTCCTGGCTCATCAGCCTCAGGTAGATCGGCAGGAAGATCACACCGGACGCCTTTACCATGGCGTCGACGCCGAACACCCCCAAGGATCGCCGAAACAGCGGGCTGGCAGGGACGATCCACGCCAAACGAGACCTAAGATGCCTGCCGCGCATGGAAGGGCGAGACCGCTCGCACTGCCCGTGGAGCCTGAATTGCGATGCTGGTGCGATCCTGGTGGGACTTGGCAGCCGAGCGGCGTGAGCTGGCGTGCATCTCGTGGCAAGCAGCCGATGGGCGTCCGCAAGGAGCGAGCAACAAAGCGTCTCGCTTGCGCTTGCTGGTGGCGTGCTGCAGCGCACGTGACGGCAGTACGTTCATTCGTTGTAGGCGTACGTGCGGAAGCCGGCGTCCTTCACAAGGCTGTCCCGGCGCGCGCCTTCGTAGTCGCTCCTCACCATCTCGCGCACCAGCTCCGGCAAGCCGATCTTGGGCGTCCAGCCCAGCTTGGCCTTGGCCTTGCTCGGGTCGCCGAGCAGCGTCTCGACTTCGGTCGGTCGGAAGTAGCGCGGGTCCACGCGCACCACCACCTGGCCGGGCTTGACCCTTGTCCGGTCGCCCTCCACCCCAATGACGGTTGCGGTCTCGTGCTCGCCCTCGCCCTCAAAGCGCAGGCGAATGCCCAGCTCCGCGGCTGCCATCTCCACGAACTGGCGCACGCTGTACTGCACGCCGGTTGCAATAACGAAGTCTTCGGGCTGCTCCTGCTGCAGCATCAGCCACTGCATCTCGACATAGTCCTTCGCATGGCCCCAGTCGCGCAGCGCGCTCAGGTTGCCCAGGTACAGGCAGTCCTGCAGCCCGAGCGCGATGCGCGCCATCGCGCGCGTGATCTTGCGCGTGACGAAGGTCTCGCCGCGCAGCGGGCTCTCGTGGTTGAAGAGGATGCCGTTGCAGGCGTACAGCCCATAGGCCTCGCGGTAGTTGACGGTGATCCAGTAGCCGTAGAGCTTGGCCACCGCGTAGGGGCTGCGCGGGTAGAAGGGCGTGGTCTCGGTCTGTGGAATTTCCTGCACCAGGCCGTACAGCTCACTGGTGCTGGCCTGGTAAAAGCGCGTCTTCTTCTCCAGCCCGAGGATGCGGATCGCCTCCAGGATGCGCAGCGTGCCGATGCCGTCGGCGTTGGCGGTGTACTCCGGCGTCTCGAAGCTCACCGCCACGTGGCTCATTGCCGCCAGGTTGTAGATCTCGTCGGGCTGCACCTGCTGGATGATGCGGATCAGGTTGGTGCTGTCGGTCAGGTCGCCATAGTGCAGCGCGAAGCGCTGGTGATCGACGTGCGGGTCCTGGTACAGGTGGTCGATGCGGTCGGTATTGAACAGGCTGGCGCGGCGCTTGATGCCGTGCACCTCGTAGCCCTTGTCGAGCAGCAATTCGGCCAGGTAGGCGCCGTCCTGGCCGGTCACGCCAGTGATGAGGGCGACCTTGGGTTGCTTGCTTTGTGTCATGGGCTTTGAAGGCATTTGAGCGAAACGGCCTGCGCGAACTCCGAAAAGTCCACGAGGTGCTTCTTGGCGATGCTGTGCACGATCTGCCAGTTGATCGCTTCGTAGCTGTGCACCGCGATGTTCCTGAAGCCGACAGCCTTCTTCATGCGGTTTGCCCCAGCGCCGCGGACAGCACGCCTGCCTGCGCCAGCAGCTCGAAGGTCTGGCCCATCGTGTCGGGCGGCGGCACTTGCAGGCCCGCAACGATGTGGGCACCGATGTCGACACAGACCTGCACGGCGCGGCTGAGATTCAGCGTGACGATGTCCTGCAGGTCGGGGTCCGCGGCCAGTGTCTGCGCATCGGCGGGGCACTTGGATTCGATGCGCCGCAGGCAGTGCCGCAGCGACTCGAGCTTTTGTTCGATCACTTCCCGATCCACGCGGCCCTCCTTTCCGCCAGCACCCTGGCGCGGTAAGGCATGAAGTCCGCTTGTTCGAGCAGGTGGCGGCTGATCAACTGGCCATATTCGCTGTCACTGCCCAGGAGCCGGCGGCCATGCCGCAGGATCTGTCCGAGCAAGGGCTCGGCAACCGTGCGCAGGTCGACCAGGTCAACGGGACGGCCCGTGTGTTCGGCCAGGGCTTCGACGAGGGCAATCGTCTCGGACGCAGTGAGCGTGCGGCGGGCGGCGACCGCAACGTCGATGTCGCTGTCCTGGCGTTCACGACCCAGGGCGAACGAGCCGAACAGCAGCGCCAGCACGATCTGCGGAAACGCCGACAGCACGGCGCGCAATGGGTCGTCCAAGTCGTGCCGGGCAGCCTTCATCGCGCAGCCTCTGGGCGCCCCACGCCCTTTGCCAGGAAGTCGGCATAAGAACGGGCGATCCCCTCGCGCAACGCCGTGCCTGCGCGCCAGCCCAGTGCCGACATGCGGCTCACGTCGAGCAGCTTGCGCGGCGTGCCGTCGGGCTTGCTGCGGTCGTAGGCGATGCGCCCGCCGAAGCCCACCACGTCCATCACCGTCTCGGCCAGTTCGCGGATGGTCACGTCCTGCCCGGTGCCCAGGTTCAGCAGCGGGCCGTCATAGCCGCGCTCCATCAGGTAGACGCAGGCATCGGCCAGGTCATCCACGTAGAGGAATTCGCGCCGGGGTGTGCCGCTGCCCCAGACCACGTACTCGGCATCGCCGCGCGCCTTGGCCTCGTGGGCCTTGCGGATCAACGCCGGCAGCACGTGGCTGTTGGCCAGGTCGTAGTTGTCGTTGGGCCCATACAGGTTGGTCGGCATGACGCTGACGTACTGCCGGCCGTACTGCCGCTGGCAGCTTTCGCACAGCTTGACGCCGGCGATCTTGGCGATGGCATAGGGCTCGTTGGTGGCTTCCAGCGGGCCGGTGAGCAGGTAATCTTCCTTGATCGGCTGCGGGCAGTCGCGCGGGTAGATGCAGCTCGAGCCC
>CXWJ01009792.1_pt1 | contig 13282 bp, 4 predicted proteins | sample 590841 | NCBI WGS metagenome assembly CXWJ01 (sample SAMEA3498367, study PRJEB10139) | wastewater metagenome | biome: wastewater treatment plant; material: activated sludge | place: Austria | collected 2015-01-21 | reverse complement strand
GCCGGGATGGGTTAGGCGCGCATGCTGCTGTTGATGTAGTTTACGGCCTCGCCGACGGTGGTGATCTTCTGCGCTTCCTCGTCCGAAATCTCGCCTTCGAACTCTTCTTCAAAGGCCATAATCAACTCAACCAGGTCGAGCGAATCGGCCTCTAAATCTTCGCGGAAGCGCGCCTCGGTCACGATTTGGTCTTCGTCAACGCCTAATAAATCGACGATGATCGCGCGAACCCTTTCTTCAGTGTCATTCATTGACTGCCTCTCCTTCAAGGATATTTTCTTATTTATTTGCCGCGTTTTCGGCCATCGCGCCCGTCATGGTCAGCCTTTCGATTGGTCGCCGGGTGCGCCGCTTCCTGTCTGATTGGCGACAACCTCGCCGATGACAGCCTGGAATTGTAGGGCTAACCATCAGAATGTCAAGCGATGTATGGCGCCTGGCCCTGGCTCAGGACTACTGATAAAAACCCGACGTTGCCCGTTTCGTTGCGCCGCAATTTGCCGCCCCATCCGATCCGGCGCAACCCGCCGCACGCGCCGGACGTAGTGGGAGATAAGGAGACCTGACAGGTGGGCGGGATAACCCCTTATGTCGGGAAGATAACGAATGTCCGCCCACCTGTCAGGTCCGGTCGCCCGTTGCGGCACCCCGGCGCGGGTGTGATATAGTTACCGTATAGGAGAGAAACATGAATGAAAAACGATTGACGCGCGTGGAGGATGGGAAAATGATCGCCGGTGTATGCGCCGGTTTGGCTCGCTATCTGGGCGTGGATGCCACCGTGGTGCGGGTTGTCTTTGTCCTGTTGGCCCTGTTCGCGGCCGGCTTGTTGATCTATTTGATCCTGTGGCTGATCATGCCGGCGGAAACGGCCGCCTGATCGGTTAGGAATTGCCGGCATCATTGCGAGTCACTCCAATTGTGCCTATACTAATTCCGGCGAAGGACGGCGAACAAGGTGTCGCCGTCCTGCTTGGCCGGTCAGGCACGATGGAGTCACTACTGGCATTTATCCCCGAGGATCGGCGACTGGCCTTAGCCGGTGGCCTCGACCTACCCGACCGGACTACCGGTTCGGTTCTGTTTGCCGATATTTCCGGCTTCACCCCTCTGACCGCCGCGCTGGCCCAGGAATTGGGCGTACAACGCGGCGCCGAAGAAGTTCTCAACCAGATCAACCCCGTCTACGAAGCCATCATCGCCGAGCTGCATCTCTACGGCGGCAGCGTGATGGGCTTTGCCGGCGATTCGATCACCTGCTGGTTCGCGGGTGACGACGGCGCGCGGGGCGTGGCCTGCGCCCTGGCGATGCAGGCCGCCATGCGCCCCTTCGCCACGGTCAAGACGCCGGCCGGCACGCCGATCACCCTAGCGATCAAGGTCGCCGTGGCCGCCGGCCCGGCGCGCCGCTTCATCGTCGGCGATCCGCTGATTCAACTCATCGACGTTCTGGCCGGTCGGACGCTCGACGAGGTAGCCGCGGCCGAGAAGATGGCCGAAAAAGGGGAGGTGGTCGTCAGTCGCCCGGTGGCCGACGCCCTGGCGGAGACGGTTGATATCGCTGAATGGCGACAGGCTGCGGCCAATGAGCGCTTCGCCGTCATTCGCGGCCTTCACGACTGGCCCGCGCCCGCGCCCCACCTGGCCCTCACGTCGGTCGCCCTGTCCGATGAGCAGGCCCGTTCGTGGGCCTTGCCGCCGGTCTATAGCCGCCTGCTCAGTGGCGAGCGATTTCTAGCCGAGTTGCGGCCCAGCGTGGCCCTCTTCCTGAAGTTTTCCGGTATCGACTACGATAACGATGAGGACGCGGGCCACAAGCTGGATGCCTACGTGCGCTGGCTCCAGGCCACGGCCCAGACGCAGGAAGGCTTTCTGATCCAGCTGACCATCGGTGACAAGGGCAGCTATGCCTACGTCAGTTTCGGCGCGCCGGTGGCCCATGCCGACGACAGCGTCCGCGCCGTGGCCGCGGCGCTTGACTTCCAACAGTTGCCGGCCGAACTGGATTTCATTAGCGACGTCCAGATCGGCATCAGCCGCGGCCGGGTCTGGGCCGGCGAGTGCGGCGCGCGCATCCGTCACACCTATGGCGTCATGGGCAATGAAGTGAATATGGCCGCGCGCCTGATGGGCAAGGCCCAGCCCGGTAAAACCCTCGTCCGGCGGCGCGTGGCCGAAGAGGCGCGCGCCTTTGAATTTCAACAGATGGGCTTGATGACGGTCAAGGGCGGGGCGGAGCCGATCCCCGTGGCCGAATTGGTGGGCCGCCCGCAAGCCCAGGCCGCCCAGAACGCCCAGTTCGACCTGCCGCTCATCGGGCGCGAGGCGCAGTTGGCCCAACTGGATCGCCTGCTGGATAGCGTGCTGGCCGGGGAAGGGCAGATCGTCACCCTGCAAGGGCCGACGGGTATCGGCAAGAGCCATCTCCTGGCCGTCTTCCAGCAATCGGCCGCCGCCAATGGCTTTCAGGTGGCGTCGGGGGCGTCGCAATACGTTTTCCAATCGACGACCTACTACCCCTGGCAGCAGATCATGCGCCAGGTGCTGGGCCTGAAGCCCGGCCCGGCGGAGCAGAGCGCGGAGTTGACCGAAGCGGACGCGATTCAGACCGTTGAGCAGACACTGGTGGCTATCAATCCCGACTGGCGCATCCGTCTACCCGTGCTGGGCGATCTCCTCGGTCTGGCTATCCCCGATAATCCGACGACGGCCGCCTTCGACCCCAAGCAGCGGCAGGAGTCCTTGTTTGCCTTTGTGGGCGAGGTGTTGCGGGTCTGGGCCCGTTCCCAGCCGCTGTGCCTGATTTTTGATAACGCCCACTGGATCGATGAGGCCTCGCGCGGCTTGCTCGAATCGCTGGCGAAAACCATCGGCGACGCGCCTGTGCTCCTGATCGCCGCCGTGCGTCCCATCGCGGAGACCGGCTCGACGACGGCGACCCTGGCGGCGATTCACAGCCTGCCCCACCACCACCTGATCGAATTGGATGAGCTGGATACGGCCAGCCTTGAACGATTGATCGAAGCCTTTCTGGGCAGCCGCCCCTCGCTGCTGGCTAACTTGCTCATCGCCGCCAAGGCCCAGGGCAACCCTTTCTTCGCCCGCGAATTGGTGGATGCCCTGCGGGAAGCCCATCAACTGATCGAGATGGATGGCAAATGGGCCTTGTCCGACGGGATGATTGAGACGATGCGCAAGGCCAACGTGCTGACCCAGGATGAAGGCACGTGGGTGCTGGCCCAATCGGCCGACCTGACCAGCATCAATCTGGGCATTCCCGACTCCGTTCATGGCGTCATTCTGGCGAGGCTAGATCGCTTGCCGGACTCCCACAAGCCGACCATTAAAGTCGCCAGCGTCATCGGTTACAGCTTTGAATTGGGTCTGGTGGCCCAGGTTCATCCGTCCAATCCGCTGCGGGGCACGTTGCGCGATCAGGCCCACGTCCTGGAGGAGCGCGACTTCATCTTCCAGGATTGGGAATCGCGGGCCGAGACCAGCCGGGAGACTTACACCTTTCGCCAGCAGGCCACCCAGGAAGTGTCCTACGAGACGCTCCTGTTCACCCAACGGCGCGAGCTTCACATGCGATTGGCCGCCCTGCTGGAGGAACAATCACCGGAGGCGACGGGGCAGATCGCCTATCACTCCTATCTTGGCGAAGATTGGGCGCGTTCGCTGCGCTTCCATCTGTTGGCCGGCGCGCAGGACAAGCAACTCTTCGCCAATTTACAGAGCATCGAACATTATCGCCGGGCCTTGACCAGCGCCGAGCATTTGTCACCGCCGGAAACGCTGAGCCAGCGGCAGCAAATCCACGCCGATCTGGGTGAGCTGTTGCTGACCATCGGCCAGATCGATGAGGCCCAGGAGCATCTGCAAACGGCGCTGGCGCTGGCCGAGGAATTGGGCAACCCGGAAGCGCAGGCGTGGATTTGCCGCTGGATGGCCCGCGGCTTCGAGGTGCGCGGCCAGTACGCCCCGGCCCTGGAATGGATCGACCGCGGCCTGGCCGTCCTGGGCGACCGGCTGACACCGGCGGCGCTGGAGCTGCGGCTCATCGCCGGACTGATCTTCACGCGTCAGGGCGAATATCAACGGGCCAGCCAGCAGGCTATCGCCAGTTTGCTGGCCGCCGAGGAACTCAACGCGCCTTCCATCGTGGCCCGGTCGCACAATCTGTTGGGCAACATCGACCGCAGTCGCGGCCGTTCCGGCGAAGCAGCGGCCCACTTTGAGGAGGCGTTGGCCCTCTATCGGGAAATCGGCAATCTGCAAGGCCAGGCCCAGGTGCAGAACTCGCTAGGCTCGGTCTATTTCGATCTCGGCCAATGGGCCGACGCCGACAAAGTCTATCGCCAGGCCGGACAAACATTTACCCAACTGGGCAACATCTACAACCGCATCTTTGTCGATAACAACCTCGGCGGTATTGCGCTCAATCAGGGCCGGCTGGACGATGCCCTGCATTATTATCAACGCGCCTTGAACGCCCTGGAGACGATTGGCGGTTCGCTGTGGGTGACGGGCGTACTGCATTTGAACCTGGGGGCCACCCACATCCGGCGTTCGGAGTTGGCCATCGCCTTCACTCATTTGTATGACAGCCAACGCTTGTTTGAGCAGGCGCAGGGCCGCGACATGCTGCCGGAACTGCATCGCCGTTTGGCTGAAGCGTTCCTGGCCCAACGAGAGTTTGAACAGGCCCGCAAGCAGGCCGCCAAATCCCTGGGTCTGGCCGAAGAATTGGCCGCTCCCGGCGAGCAGGGCATGGTCTGGCGGGTGATCGGGGCGATCCAGGCCGCCGAAGGACAGATTACGGAAGCCGAGACCAGCCTGGAGAAGGCCATCACCCTCCTCCGCGAGGTCGGCAACGATTATGGCCTGGCCTGCTCCCAACTGTCGCTGGCCCAGTTGCATGACCAGCGCCGGAGCGAGCGGCGCGACACGCTGCTGCGCGAATGCCTGCCGACCTTCGAGCGGTTGGGGGCCATGATGGAGATGGAGCAGGCGTATGCCCTCATGGGCGAAACACGCTTGCCCACGCCGGAAAAATAAAGAGCGGCCGAAGCCGCTCTATTTGGTTTATGACGCGCTGCCCTTGCGGTCTAGCGCTGGATGTAGATGCCTCTGATATTCGCGTCCAACCCGGCGGCGGCCGCGTCCCAATAGGCCCGATAGGTGCAGGTGGTCGTGGCCCCCAGACTGCCGGGGTCGCAGATAAAGATAGCGCTCTCGTCGCCGCTCACGCCATTGCCCAGATTGTAGGCGTTGGTCAAGGACAGGTAGATGTCGCCGTTCAGCGGGTCGATCCACAGCGCGTCGACGTTCTCCTTCTTTAAGCCCACGTCGGCGCCCTCGAAGTAGAGCGACCACGTGCCGGAGGTCGAGCTGCCCGTCGTGCCGAAGGTGAAGGCCAACAGATCGCTGTTCCTGGCCTTCAGATTGCCCGACGGCGGCTTGATCGTCACCTTGCCCGTCGTGCTGATGATCAGCTTGCCGCCGGGGCCAATCGTCAGCGCGTCAATCGCTTCCGATTTGGCCGTCAGCGACACGTCCGAGCCGTCGAAGTAGAGTTGGAACGTGCCGGCGGTGGTCGTGCCGGTGCTGGTGGGGATGAAGCGCAACACGTCCTCCAGCCCGATGCGGCCCAGACCGGCCATTTCGACCGGCTTGGCGACGCTGAGCAGGATGCTGTTGTCGGACAGCAAAGTGAAGGCTTTCACACCGGCCACGCCCAGACCCACGTCCGAGCCGTCGAAGAACATTTGCCACTGGCCGGCAGGCGTATAGCGCAGGATGTCGGCCATGTCATAGGCCACGCCGCCGACGCTGCCCGCCTGAGCGACGTTGACGTAGACGGTGTCTTCGGTCGGCGCGGTCTCCGGCGCGTTGGTAAACGTACAGGTGATGGCCTGGCCCGCGTCGAGATCGATCACCACTTCATTATCGGCCACGACCGCCGTGCCGCCGTCGGCATCATCGCAGCTAATGCCGCTCACCAGCCAGCCGGTGGGCGTCAGTTCGCGCACCAGATAGGCGCCGGTCTCCAAATCGTTAAACGTCTGGCTGGCCCCGCCGGGGACGACCAGCGAGAAGTTGCCCAGGTCGCCGTTGAAATTGAACGCCCCGCTGCCGCTGGTGACCTGCTTGATGATGGTGATGCTGCCGGCCGGCGGTTCGAACGGCAACGGTTGGCCCAAATCCATGCTCTCGATATTCAGGCCCGGCGCGGTCCAGTGGACGGCCAGGGCGCAGGCGCTGATGGGGCCGGCATCCAGCGGCGTGCAATGGACGATGTCGCCCATGCGATAGGTATGGCCGTCGATGGTCACGTTGGAGCGCGGCGTGAAGTAGACGTCGCCGGTCGTCGGGTCGATCCATTGCGCGGCGATGCGATTGGCCGTCAGACCGATGGCGCTGCCGTCCAGATAGGGTTCCCAATAGCCGCTGCTGCCCGTCCCCAGCGTGTTGGGCTGGAACAGCAGCATCATGTCGCCGCCGGCGTTCAACGTTTGCCCGCCCTGGCCGGGCACGGTGGCCCCGCCGAAAGTGCTGATGACCAGCCGCCCGGCGGGCGTGAAGCTGATGCCGTTGATGGCCTCGTTCGCCAGCGTCAATCCCACGTCGGAGCCGTCGAGGAACACCGTATAGCTGCCGGCCGTGGTCGCGCCGAGCGAGGTGGGCGAGAACCGCACGATGTCCTGCGGCTCGACCCAGCCGACGACGGGGGCCTGGAAGCGGATTTGCGGCGACAGCAGGATAGTGCCGTCATCGAGCAGCGAAAACGCGGCCAGGTTGCCGGTCAGCCCAACGTCGTTGCCGTCGAAATAGATCGACCAGTCGTCGGTCGCCGGATCGTAGGCCAGAATGTCGCGGGTGTCGTAGGTGACCCCACCGACCGAACCCGCGGCGCGGGCCGAGAGGTAGACCGTCCGCTCTTCCGGTTCGATGTTGGGCACGTTGATCTGGAAGAAGTTGCCGTGGTCGAGCACCGGGTTTACGTTGCCGGCGTTATCGACCGCCTGAACGAAGTATTCATAATCGCCCCCCTGCGGCAGCCCCACCGACTTGAGGGCGATCTGGCTGACTTCGTTGTAGGTCAACTCGGCGCGCGACCAGCTATCGGCGCTCAGGCGGCGATAGAGGACGACGACGCGCATGACGCCGCTGGCCGGCAGGAAGTCGGTGGCCGGCGTGTCGGTCACCAGGGCGCTGAAGGTCAGGGACAGACCCGGCCCGGGGGTTGCCGCGATTTGCCAGACGCCGGGGGCCTTGTAATCCGGCTCTTCGCCGGGGGCCTCGTAGACCAGCAGGTTCAACGCGCTGTACAGGCGCATGATGCCGACCGTCTTGGGATCGGCCGAGGTCGAGGTGGCCCGGAACTGGCCCGGCGTGACGACCACGTTCTGCGAGTAGGTGTCCTCGCCCACATCCCAGAAGCGGTTGATCGTGGCCGGCATGAATGGCAGCCATTGAGGCACGTCGTGGCGCAGTTCGCCGGCGATTTCCTCGCTATCCTCGAAGAGCAGCCCCATGATCGTCGGGTCGAAATTGGGGATGTCATCGAATGCGCCGCCCAGCATCAGGACGCCGCGCGTTACCTTGTCCGGTCGCGAGCGATCGACCGTCGTCAGAGGCAGGATCGGCCGCTCGGCGGTGTGGAACAGATCCGTCTCGCCGGTGATCTGGTAGTAGCCGCCGCGCGACGTGGGGTGTAGGGTGTAGGCGAAGTTCAGGTTGAGCGGCGTTTGCTCCAGACCGGGCACCGGCGCGGCGGGGATGAAGCCGTCGGCAGTCGGCGCGGCGGCCGGCACGGCTTCGGCGGTGGTCGGCGCGACCATACCCGCCGGTGTGCCCGCCGGATCAACGTTCGTTTGATCGGGCAGTTCCACCTTTTGCATCGGCAGGCCGTAGAGCGTCATCTCGGCCATGACCTTTTCGTCGTAGACGCTCAAAGTGCCCGCGGCCATACTGTTGAAGTATTGCTGCTTGGCTTCCAGCAGGGAGCCGCCGACGGTCGGATTGCCCGCGGCCGTGCCCGTGGGGTTATAGCCCAGATGGCCGACGAAGTTGAGGATGAGCTTCTCCGAATAGGCCAGCAGGTCGGCATCGCCATAGCCGAAGCCGGTGTTGCCGATGAAGGTCGCGCCTTCGCCGGCGAACATCTGCGCCCAGTCAGCCCCGGTGAAGGGATCGCCGGGCGTGTACCAGCGGTCGCTGACATTCAATCCCGATTGGCAGCCAACCGAGAACACCAGCGCCCCGGTGAAATCGTTGGCCGCGTTGTCCAGTTCGTCGGCAAAGACCAGATTGGGTTCGCCGCCTTGCTGCTCGGTGGGCGAGCCGTTGGGGAAGAACAGGCGATGGTCGAAATGGGAGTTCAGCGAGATCAGGTCAAAGTTGGTGGGGCCAAAGGCCACGTCGCGGAAATCCCAGCCGCGCCAGTTGTTGTCGATCAGGTTGGTCTGGTTATCCACCCCGCGCGCGTCCAGTTCGGCGGCAACGGCGTTGGCCTGATCGATCAGGAAGTCGTAGCCGGTGACCAGCGCGTTCTGTGGCGCGATGGTCTCATGGCCGTTGCGATAGACGTCGATGATATTCTGAATCTCGGCCGGCGACTCGACGAGGCGGCCGATGGCGTATTGCGGCAGGTATAGCTCGCGGCCGAAGGCGCTGTAGGGCAGCACGGCGGCGTAATAATCATCCGTCAGGTAGTAGCGATTCTCATAGGCCGCCGCGATGGCCGGGTCGTCGGCCACAACGTAGCGCCGCTGGTTGGCGACCAGGGTGGTATCGATCATCCGCCGGTGGGGGATGATCTCATCGTTGCCGGCCAGAACGATGTACTTGGCGTTGGGGTAGGCCGGCAGGATGTCGTAGATGTATTGTTTGATCGATTGGGCCACGCGGTTGGCCGTCTGCGGGTTGCCCAGCTCGGCGGCGGTATTTTCGTTCCAGGCGGCGTAGATGCCGCGCATGGTAAACAGGCCTTGCGGATTCTGCACCGTGTCCAGATCGACGACCACGCCCTTGACCGTCGGCTCGTCGGCCAGCAACCCCAGCGCGGCCATCATGTCGTCGGCTTCCTCCTGCGAATACTGGTCGACGAACCGCGCCTTGTTGGTCAGGATGATGGTCTCTACATTCGTATCGGTGGCCGGTTGGTCGAAGTCGCCCACCGGTTTGATCGGGTTGGTGGGCAACGGTTCTTCGAGGGTGATGTCCACTTCCAGCGTGAAGGGTTGGCCGACGGCCGTCTCGTCGTGGGCGATGACGCCCAGGAAGTAGGGGCCGGCCAGTTCGTGGATCTCGTGCTCGATACGCTCGTTGCCGGTCACATTCGCCGGGCCGCTCTTGATCGACAGGCCGACCAGCGTGCCGTCCACATTGTCACGGGCGATGTCGGTCATCTGGGCGATGTCGGTGATCTGGGCGATGTCGGTGATCTGGGCGATGTCGACCAGTTGGGCGAGCGCGTCCAGTTGAGCGATGTCGATCAGATCGCCCATGTTAGCCAGGAGAGCGATGTCGGTGATCTGGGCGATGTCGGTGATCTGGGCGATGTCCACCAATTGGGCGATGTCCACCAATTGGGCGATGTCGACCAGTTGGGCGATGTCGGTCATCTGGGCCAGATCGCGCACGGTGCCGTCCTCTTCATTGATACCCGGCGCGAACAAATACAGGTCGTAATCGTAATCGCTGTCCAGCGTGACCACAATCTTGGAGCCGGGATCGTCCACGTCGAAGCGGTACCAGTTGGGATCGGTCGGGTTGACGGCCGTATCCGTGGTGGGCGACGTGGTGGGAATGGTGATGGCATCGTTACGGACGTTGTTTTCCAGCACGATGCGCACTGTGGCCGGGGCGGAGCAATACAGGCTGTCACACGCCCGGTAGGTGAACGTGTCGGCGATCATCTCCGTGCCGTCGTGGGTATAGCTGAACGTGCCATCCGCGTTCAGGTAGAAGGCCGTGTAATGCGTCGGGCCGCTAACCAACTCGGCCGTCAGCGGATCCAACTCGTTGTCGGTATCGTTGGTCAGCACCGAGGTTGAGCCGTTTTCCAGGATAGTGACTGTGCCGCCCAGGGGCACGGTAGCCGTGTCGCCGACGGCCACGGGCGTGGAGGTGCTCGATTCGCCGCTCTCGTAGGCGCCGCTATCGCAGGTGGGGTCGGTGTAGGGATCGGGGCGGGCCACGCCGCGCTGATCGGTGGGCGGGCAGAAGGCCAACACGGCCGCGCCGAACGCCCCGCTGCCCTCGCCGAGGGCCATGGTCACGGTCGGCCCGCCGTTGTCGGCCAGGGCCATCAACACCGGGTTGGCGGCCGTGCCGGTGCAACCGTCGGCCTCGTGGACGACATTGCCGCCGCCATCGGCAAAGCCGCCGGAGCAGGTGTTCTCGCCGCTGATGCCGTCGATGATGGAGTTGGTCACTGTCAGGGAAGCGCCGCAGCAGTTTTGCTCCTGGAAAGCGCCACCGAGGCCGCTGGCATCGTTATCGGCAAAGGTGCTATTGACGACGTTGGTCACACCCGCCCGAGCGTCCACCCCGGCGGCGTTGTTGGCTGTATTGACGTAGAAGGTGCTGTTGACGACGGTCAGATCGGGGCTGTTGCTATGGATGGCCCCGCCTGACGCGGCGGTGTTGTTGATGAAGGTGTTGGCGCTGACCGTGGCCGGCGATCCGGAAATGTAGAGCGCGCCGCCGCCTTCGCCGCCGTCGTTGCCGGTAAAGGTACTAAATTGGACGGTGGTTTCGCCGAAAGAACAGACAGCGCCACCGCCCCACGGGCTGACATTATTCGTAAATTCGCTGGTGGTGATGGTCAGGACGCCGGCGGTAACATCGTGGTAGATAGCGCCGCCACAGTCGTCGATGGCCGGCAAGCTTTCCGTCGTGGTGCCGTTGCCAAAAAATGTCGAACCGGTAACTGTCAAATCGCCGCCGTAATTGGCGATACCCCCGCCGGGGTGATCCGATTTATTGGTCGAGACGGTGACGTTCTGGAGCATGAGCGACGCGCCTTCGTGCAGGATGCCGCCGCCGGCCGCGGCGTCCTCGTTTTGCCCGTCCCGGATGGTCAGGTTGGCGAGGGTGACATTGGCCCCGCTGTGGATGTGGAACACGCGGTAGTCCACAGACCCGTTTTCACCGGTAATCGCCGTCTGAGCCTCGCCTGCGCCCAGGATCGTCAGATCGACCAGGATGTCCAGGTCGCGGATGGTGGGATCATCCGGGGTTTCGTCATCTTCGTCCAGGCCATAGGTGCTGAAGTCAGACGGCAGCACGATGGTATAGCTGTTGCCGGGGTCGGCGTTGGCCTTCAAGATCGCCCCGCGCAGGCTGCAATCGTCGCTGAAACTATCACTGCAATCCAGCGCCAGGGGGTCGTCGCTGGGCGTGTCAACGGTGATGGTGACCGGCGCGGCCTGTGCGGCGCGACCGGCGCCTGCCAGCAAAGTCAACACGGCGACGAGGGCCAGGATCAAAAACGAGCGTCTCCGGGCCTTGGCGGCAAGTGAGATCGGGCGAGAAGCGAGCATGTTATTCTCCATTACAAGACCGGCTTAAATACCAAATAGAGTCGAACCAATTGAGCGAGCGAATCACGCGATGGCAGCCGGCAATTAACCGGGCCAATGTGATGGCGAAACCGGACAATGTCCGCATACGCGGATCGTATTGCTGGGGCGGGCGAATGGCCTGCTTGCGCGACCCAGTAGAACGACACGATTGTCGCCGCGCCAGGCAGCGACCTGCTATCTAGGGCAGATTATACCATATCTTCGCGATAAGTTCTGTCGCCTAGGCGTCACTTTTAACGATTGATCCGCCGGCTGCGGTTGGTCGTGGGTTGCCAATCGAGTAACATAGCCGCCGGCGGCGCATTGACCGCTGACAAGGAGCGCCGGATATGAGCGATCAACGATATAAATTCTCGTTCGACTGGCGCGAGGCGGCCCGGCTGGCTCTCGTCTCGCGGCTGATGGACGAGTTGGAAGAGCGGGAGCTGACCCCGCAGGGCCACGTCACCTATCAGTTCTCGGCCCGCGGCCACGAACTGGGGCAATTGCTGATCGCCCAACTGCTCACCCGGCCGATGGATGCCGCCTCGGTCTACTATCGTTCACGACCGTTCATGCTCGGTAGCGGTCTGACGACCGAGGAAGCGTTGGCGTCGGACATGGCCCGCGCCGGCGGCATGAGCGCCGGGCGCGACGTGGGCGTGGTGTTCAATATGCCCCGACGCGGCCGGGCGCTCGTCCTGCCCATGGCCGCCGACGTGGCCTCGCAGTACACACCCGCCGCCGGCTGGGCGCAGGCCATTCGCTACCGCCACGACCACCTGGCCGAGACGGACACCGCCGGCAGTATCGCCGTCGTCTTCGGCGGCGAGGGTTCGGTGGCCGGCAACGGCTTCTGGTCGGCGCTGACGATGGCGACGACGTTGCAGCTGCCGCTGCTGTTCGTCATCGAGGACAACAACTACGCTATCTCGGTCAAGAGTTGGCTCCAGACCCCCGGCAGTAATATCGCCGCCAATCTGGCCTCGTTTCAGAATTTGGCAATCTGGGACGGCGACGGCTGCGACCCGCTGGTGACGGCCGGGCTGGTCGAATCGGCCGTGGCCCACGTGCGCTCCTGGGCCGGCCCGGCGCTGTTGCGGCTGACCGTGCCGCGCCTGTCGGGCCACTCCAGCGTCGATAACCAGGCCTACAAGAGCGATGACGAACGGGCCGCCGAGTGGGCGCGCGACCCGATTGCCGCCCTGCGCGCCTATCTGGTTCCGGCCCAGATGGACAAAGACGAATGGGACGCGCTGGAAAAAGAAGCCGCCGGCGAAGTGGCCCGCGCCCGCGACGCGGCCATGGCCCAGCCACAGGCCGACCCGGCCGAAGTAACCAGCCGGGTGTGGGCGGCCGGGTCGCCCCTCCCCGCGGCCGGCGGTCTGTCGTCCGAAGGCATTGTCCAGCCGCCCACAACCGACGCGCCCAACCCGCCCGACCCGCGCCGCCTGACGATGGTCGAGGCCATTCGCCGCACGTTGGACGTGGAACTGAGCGTCAATCCGCGCTGTCTGGTGTTTGGCGAGGACGTGGGCCATAAGGGCGGCGTCCATGCCGCCACACTGGGCCTGCATGCCAAACATGGCGAAGCGCGGGTGTTCGACACCAGCCTGTCGGAAGAGGGTATCATCGGCCGGGCGGTGGGCATGGCCCTGGCCGGGCTGATGCCCGTGCCGGAGATGCAGTTCCGCAAATACGCCGACCCG
>CXWJ01015160.1_pt1 | contig 13289 bp, 12 predicted proteins | sample 590841 | NCBI WGS metagenome assembly CXWJ01 (sample SAMEA3498367, study PRJEB10139) | wastewater metagenome | biome: wastewater treatment plant; material: activated sludge | place: Austria | collected 2015-01-21 | reverse complement strand
GCAAAATACACCGACGCTGGTGGCGATATCTGGTTCACAGCCGAGCATAAAGAGCAAGAGGTCATCTTTCGCATTCGGGACAACGGAATCGGCATGGGGCCGGACTTATTGCCCAACGTCTTTGATTTGTTTCTGCAGGCAAATCGCTCGCTCCATCGAGCCGAAGGAGGATTGGGCATTGGACTGACGATTGTGCGCGGCCTGACGGAATTGCACGGCGGGCGTGTGTGGGTCACGAGCGAAGGCATTGGCCGCGGTTCAGAGTTTTTTGTCGCATTGCCCGCACTGTCGGACACGCCGGCTAAACTGCCTCCGAAGACACCACAGCGGCCCAAGTTCGATGACCAGCCGCGCCACATTTTGGTCGTGGAAGATCAGCCAGCGCTGCTGTATGTGACGGTGGCATTGCTGAAGAAACTTGGTCATCAAGTTCGCGCTGCAGTCGATGGCCCCGACGCTATTTTGGCGGTGAAGGAACATCGCCCGGACGTAGTTTTCCTTGATATCGGCCTCCCCGGCATGGATGGGTACGAAGTTGCGCAGTCGCTGCGCGCGGAATTGGGCGATGCCGCACCGCTGCTGGTCGCCATGACGGGCTATGGCCAGCACGAAGTCAATCGCCATGCAAAAAAAGTTCAATTCGATCACCATCTCGTGAAGCCAGCTGATATCGGCGCTTTGCGAGACATACTAGCCAGCGTCGATGTCTAGATAGACTCGCTGGCACGACCATTAAACTCGACCATTGTTGTAGAGAAAAATTTCCTTTCATGAACGGATGCACCGAACGACGCTGGAAACATTTTCGTAGCTATGAGTTTGGAGTTTGGATGCAACCCTGCGGTAGAAGTCAAAGGCAAATGTTTATTCGGTTGCCTGCAAGAACGAATACTTCAGATAGCGAAAGTTAATTGGGTTGGGCAAGCTATGCCGCCAGTGATGTCATAGAGGCATTATCAGCGGCTTGTTCGAAAAACGATTAATTGGTGACAATTACGGTTTGGTGAGAACGGCAGCGCCGGGTTCCCAAAATCTTTTTTAGGAGAAGAAGTCATGTCCAGGATTCTTGTGATCGACGATGACCGGTCCGTCTGGCATCTCATTGGCAAGGCCTTCGAACGTACCGACGTGGAAGTCTTGTCCGCGATTTCAGAGGAAGAGGGTCTGCGGAAGTTACGCGATTCAGCGCCCGACGCGGTCCTGTTAGACATCATGCTTCCCAAGACCTCCGGGCTCGAATTGTTCGATCGAATTCGCGCGGAGGATGCCAAACTTCCGATCATTTTCATCACGTCTCTCGATAGCAGCGAGACGGCCATTAAGGCGATGACGTTGGGCGCGTTCGATTATTTGCTCAAACCGCTCGATGTGCGGCGTATTCAGGAATTAGTGAGTCAGGCGCTCGAAATACGCCGCTTGATGAATACGCCCGTGGTGCTGCCCGAAGTGGAAGCGGGGCGCACGAATGGCGAACGCTTTCAAAGCACGGGCGACAACCTCGTCGGCCGCAGCGCACAGATGCAGGAAGTCTACAAAGCGATCGGTCGCGTCGCCCCGCAGGACGTTACCGTGCTAGTTCGCGGCGAAAGCGGGACGGGCAAAGAGCTCGTCGCGCGGGCCGTCTATCAACACGGACCACGCTCGAAAGGGCCGTTCCTGGCGGTCAACTGCGCGGCGATCCCTGATGCCCTCTTGGAAAGCGAATTGTTCGGCCACGAAAAGGGAAGCTTCACCGGGGCCGATCAACGCCGCATCGGCAAGTTCGAACAGTGCTCCGGCGGCACGCTGTTCCTCGATGAAATCGGCGATATGTCCGCGCTCGTCCAGAGCAAGGTACTGCGTGTGTTGCAATCGCAAGAGTTCGAACGGGTCGGCGGCAACACGACGATCAAAACCGACGTCCGTGTGATCGCCGCCACCAACCGAGATCTGGAAAAGATGGTGGAGGCTGGCGAATTTCGTTCCGACCTTTATTATCGACTCAGCGGCTTCACGATTAATCTCGCCCCACTACGGAGCCGCCGGGAGGATATCGTCGCGCTGCTTGAGCGATATCTCGTGCTGTACAATCGCGAGCTCGGCAAGGATGTGCATGGCATCGCGCCCGAGTCGCTCGATCTTTTGGTGAATTACAACTGGCCAGGCAACGTGCGAGAGCTGCAAAACGTACTTAAGCAGACTCTGCTTCGTTCTGCCGGGCCTGTCGTAATCCCAGAGTTTTTGCCCACAAAAGTTCGGGGGCAAGTACATGAGTCTTCCGGCGAGGCGGAAGATACCTCGTCCGGAACGGACTTACGTCAGTTCATCGACGAACGGCTGAACAGCGACTCGACAGACATGTATGCCGAAGCGCTGGAATACATGGAGCGTTACTTGATCACCCGCGTGCTGAGCGTTTGCCAGGGAAATCAATCGAAAGCGGCTCGCATGTTGGGCATTACGCGCGGCTGCTTGCGGAGCAAAGTGCGAGCGCTCAAAGTTTCCATTGACACGCTGGTACAGATTGAGGGAGAGGCAGTGGAAGTATGATCGAAAGAAACCGTCGTCGCCGTTTCTCAAGAGCCAAGCCGCTAGAGTTGGCTACTTGCGAAAGCGGCCGACCGCCTGTGCAAAGAGGTCATACTCCGCAGAAAGCGATGCGGTCAATTTGTCGATCTTAGAGAGATCGCCTTCGTAAGCAGCCGTCTCCACTTTTTGCGCCGCTTGAGCAGCGCGCACGCCGCCGCAGCCGGCAATCAACCCCTTAAGTGCGTGGGCGGCTGAGCGCAGAGCCTGTGCATCGTTCGTGTTCGCTGCGCTGCGGACTTCTGCTAGCAATCGGGGCGCATCTTCGAAGAAAAACCCAACCAGGTCGCCAAATAGTTCTTCATCGCCCGCCAATCGAACCATCGTGCCTTGTAAATCGAAAACCGGCTCAGACACGCTATCCCTCTTTTTCACCGCTGTTACTCGGGCCGTTGAGAACTTTGTTCCTTCATTCATCATACTTTCTCCTCAGGAAGTGCCACCCATAGCGCAGAAACTTTTCCCACGCTGGTCAGGAAAAGACCATCGTGGCCGAAGTGGAGTCAGGTATTCGATCCTGCCTCAATATTTTTCTGCCACACGACGTATGCTTTTCAATGTCCGAAGTCCGGCTTACTTTTTTCTTGCTCGACGTTTGCGTGTGGCAGCGGCCTTTTTAGCCGAAGCGGTACGTGCCGTTTTGGTCCGTGAAGCGGCCATCTGGCCCCCTTTCCTCCCTCCTTTCTTTGCCGGCTCTTTATTCGTCGTCTTGCCGCGCCCTGAGCCTCCCACTTTTTTACCCCCCTGATCCATCGCATTGACGGTCGCCCAGGCTCGACGCTCCGCCTCTTTTTCAGAGAGCCCTCGTTCGCGATATCCTTCTTCAATGTGTTCGGCTTTGCGTTTCTGTTTGTCTGTGTATTTGGACTTGTCCCCTTGTGGCATGATTTTTCCTCCTACATCTGCTCGCTTTATAGCCACGTTTCTCTGTGTATTAATCCTTGTAGTTTTGGATCGCAAGTCGTATGCCAAGCCATCTTTGTGGCTGCTAGTAAAGAGTTCAGAGAGCCTTAAGCGACAAACAGCGGCACGCGGTTTGCGACGATTTGTCACCATAATGCGAAGCGTGGAAACAGGGACGTGTTGTGTTGACAAGTGGCGCAGCAAAGCCAACCGCAGCCGTCACGATTTGAACATAAGGAGGCAAAGCATGAGCACTTCCCTTGAGCATCGTCCAATAGAATTTGGGATTTTTGATACGGTCGATTCGGCCCGGCAAGCGGTAGATGGTTTGCTCGCGGCCGGATTCACTACCGCCCAAATTACAGTCGTGTGCTCCGACCAAAGGAAAGCAGACTTATTTCACGAATTCGAGCATCAACAGCCCGCAGGTACGCACGGCGCAACCGCCACGTTGATTGGGAGTACGATTGGTGCAACTTTGGGCGGACTGACTGCGATTGTGACCGCAGTGGCCACTGGCAGCCTTACGCTGTGGGTCGCCGGGCCGATCTCCTTATGGGGTGGCGGCGTGGCCGGAGGACTGGTGGGGGCCATGATGACCCGCGGCATCGAAAAAGAGCTGGCCAACTTCTATCAGCAATCAGTAATCGACGGCCAGATCTTGGTCGCCGCGGAGAATGAAGGCCCTCATGCCGAAGCGTCACTCGCTCGCGCAGCGAAAGTTTTAGCCGATGCGGGGGCAAAACCACTGCCACTTCTCGAAGGATAAAAACTCGCAAAATTTGTAGCTGGGGCAGATAAGCCTTTTCCCTCGTTGACGATGCTGCTGGTGAAACCACCGAAAATGCCTCGTCGTGAGCAGAGCAGGGCAGAGGGCGAAATTCTTTTGACTTTCAAGAGGATCCCAGTTTATTGGCACAACAGATGCGTTAGAATTGCTTTAACGATACTCCCGTTTTTGACCCTAATCGCCAATTTTGACCTACTCTTTAATGGACCTGATTTTTCAAGAAAAGGAGCTGCTCTATGGCCGCTAATCGCCGTTCTAGCCAAGCAGAAATGCCAACCATTTCGAAGAGCGTTCACGATGTGAAAGACGCCGTCAAACGTATGGCCAATGACCACGTTGATTCCTTACGTGACACGGCGAACGATTATCTCGATCAAGGCCGTTTGCGCGTGCAAGAAGTGAGTGAGCAAATCGAGTCGCACGTTCACGAGAAACCAATGAAGTCGCTCTTGATCGCGGGTATCATCGGTTTTCTGCTCGGTATCTTCTGGGTCCGGCGCTAAAACTTGGGAAGGTGACGATCCGTCGGAATCGTCTGTTACGATTAATACGCTGGCAAAGTTGCCGGGAGACGAACGATGGTTGCGATTGCAGAACCAGACTCTCCACAATCATCGGGCGCTTCGACTGAGGCAGGGGGAGAAGGGGAAGGCCAATCGTCGCCGCAGCAACCCCTTGATCCGTTGCTGCTAAGCCTTGCGCAATTAACCGATTTTTTTCACGATTACTTGGAGGCTCGCAAAGACCAGATCGGCGCGACAGTCCGCAAACTCGTATTGATTGCGGCCGCTGTCGTCACGGCTACGGTCATGGCGATTACCATTCTCGTCGAATCGGTCGTGTTATTAATGAGCGGCCTTGCGGAGCTGATTTCCGCTCGGTGGAAAAATTATCCAGGCTTGGGCGAAGTCCTCATCGGCGGCGATTTGATCCTGTTCGGCAGCATTATAGCGATTATCGGAGCCGTGTTTTGGGCCCGCTCTTCCCGCAAACGATTGAAAAACAAATATGAACGCCTTCACGCAGAACAACGAAACCGATTCGGACGAGATGTCTCGCAACACTGACGAAGCTGATCTGCCGGAAACCGAGTTTCTCGCGCGCGAAGTTGCCGACGCTAAGGCGGCGCTTTTAGACGCGGTGGCGGGATTGAAATCGGGCGCTGCGGAAAGCCTAGACCTGCGCGTTTGGGCTCGTCAATATCCGTGGGCGGCCTTGGGAGTTGCCGCTGTTGCCGGGTTTGCCGCGGCCACGCTGTTGGCGAAGAAGCCGACGGAGGAAGTTTGCCGAGAGAACTCGCCAGAAAGTGTTAGTTCAGCCGCGCCACCACCCCCGCCGCTGCCCGCCGGAGTCTATCCGGCGAGCGCCTCCTCGGNNATGAAGGCGATGATCATTGGGGCTTTATTCGGTCTGGCGAAGATAGTGATCGAAAATTTGCTTATCGCCGCCCTCCGCGGGCCAACTTCGCCGCCAAGCAAGTCAGACAACAAGCCGCGCTGACGCGTACGACGCACATTCTTGAGACGCATTCCGCGTAAACCAACGGCACCAGGAGGAGCCGGGGCGATCGCCTTCGTCAGGGAAGAGGCCAACGTGGCGATCGTCTAATTAAAAAGCGGAGACTTTGCTTACCCAGGCACCTCTGCGCCTCGGGCACTGCCATCTTTTTGAGAGTTGCCGCAAATCTGTCTGAGGTGCGAAGCGGGCAGAGGCAACAAGTACGACTGTGGTGCGGCGTTGACAAGGAGGACGGCATTGATCAGCGTCATTTACTTCACCGCCCAGAAGTAGGGCATGAAAGGAGCCCAGCGAGGGACCGGGCGACTTGCAGCGGCAATTGGTTCGTCCGCAGGTCCGCCAGGCCCTGCCGCAAGATCCAAAATAACACGAGCAGATGAAACTCTGAAAACAGCTGACAATGGCCGTCGAAACTCCGGACGTCGCCTTGCCGAATGCGCTCATCACTGCCACGCAGAAAAAAGCCAGGATAATCAGCAGGATGCCCAAGAGATGTTGTCGCGTCATTCGCTGGGCCTTGATCCTGTTCTACAGACTCACCGACGATCGCCTGTTCACGAACACCTCAATCGATGCCGATGGTTTTCATGACGGTGTAGATAATCGACGCGGCCCATGAAAGTAGACGTGCAGTGCTGATTAGCTTATTGCTTAATGCGACTGATTTAGTAACGAAGACTTTGTATTCTCAAAGACTTTAGGCTAGAATAGGTACTCCCCTGATAGTGGGACAGCTTTTCTGAGCAGCGGCTTAGCGACGAACTGTTTACAGTTACCCGATTGGATGGTGATGGTTGCAGTTTCAATAACTGACCTGTTTGAATCGCCAGATCTTGCCTGCCGCAAAATGGCAAGGTTCTGTGGAATATGTATCCTCATCGCAACTTGTTTAGGCTGTGGAAATAAGGGGCCGCAGCGAGCTGCCGTATCTGGCCGTGTGACTCTCGACGGCTAGCCGATTGAGGAAGGGGTGATCCAATTCTTACCGATCGAAGGGACAGTCGGACCTGAAACGGGCGGCACCATTGCACAAGGTCTGTACGACATTCCGCAGAATCGCGGGCCTGTCGTAGAGAAGAGCCGCATAGAGCTACGTGCAAGCCAAAAAACGGGGCGGAAGATTCAAGATCCCACGGGTCGCCCAGGTACGTTAACCGACGAGTTTAAGGAACTGTTTCCTTCAACCGCAAATACAAACAGTTCCCTAGTACGCGAAATCAAGGATACCTCAACACGTTGGATTTCGACATTCGTACTCAATGATCTTGTAGTCACCTATAGGAGGCGGAGATGCAAAGTGCGGTTAAGCTGCGGCGCCGAGAACTCTGTAGGAATTCAAGCGATTTACAAACGACGCGCTCTACAAGGCGTTATTCGCAGCTAATATCGAGCCCCAAGTCCAGGCAGGGTTTCACCTTGGTAGAGCTGCTGGTAGTCATCGCCATCATCGCGATTCTAGTGGCCTTGTTGCTACCGGCCATCCAAGCAGCGAGTGAATCGGCACGACGGAGCCAGTGTCAAAACAACATTAAGCAGCTCGTATTAGCATTACACCTTCCTCACGATGCACATGGCAGCTTTCCCCTGGGAACGGTGTGGACAAATAGGAACATTTATTACGACTCTCCACGTTCAGGATGGAGCCACGTGATCTATCCCTATTTAGAAGAGCAGGCCACGTACAGCCAATTGCCAACTCTGGCCGGTAGCCAAAAGTGGACGCCATGGTGGGATCCCGTATCACTCAGCGCCAATAGCCCGACCAGCGTGGTGATTCCAACATGGCTTTGTCCAAGCGACAGCGATGGGGCTCTTCGCAATATTCAAGACTGGGGAACATTTTCGCTGGGCAACTATCATGCTTTTTTTGGAGGGCTGAATCTCGGGGGCGCTGTGGCTGGAAAGCGATTGGAGCGTGGTCCGATGGGAATCAATTTTGGCGCCGGATTAAAGGACATCACCGACGGCTCAAGCAAAACGATGCTCTTGGGCGAGTACTTGCGTTCGCGCGGCGGTCCGCTGAATCAGCGGGGCATGATTTGGGGAGATCAACCCGCGTATGGAAGCATCTACACACAACTCTCACCAAATAGTGGAAGCCCCGACTTGATTTATCAAGGTTGGTGCGACAACCAACCAAATGCGAATTTACCTTGCATTCAGGGAGATACCGGACCAAACAACACGGCCGCGTCTCGCAGCAGGCATCCGGGTGGCGTTCACGTTGCTATGGCCGATGCCTCGGTTCGCTTTGTCAGCGAAAATGTTGACTTAGTCAACGTCTGGAGACCGCTTGCAACGATCGTTGGACAAGAGACGATCCCCGAGTTTTGAGCGATCAGAGGATAGCAGATGCCTGGCGCAGACGATATCCGTTGCTGGCTCCTTTGATTGAAGTGGATCTAGCGAGATTCCATTTCCAGGAATTTCTTTAGCGAAGGAGCTTTCTGAAGGCTTCGGGGCCTCGTTTCGCGGCGGAGGAACGCTAATGTCATGTAGCTTAGCATATTTCAAGGCGTTCAACACGAAGTGAGTAGTACAGCTTGTTACAATGGACGGCATTCAGAGCTTGGTGCCTATTCGCGTTCACCCCACATGGGAAATGTCCGTTGATGCGGAACTCCTTAATCAGCATCGCCTTTGGGGCGATCGTCGTGTGCAGTGCGCCGCAGGTAGACGCGGATGATTACAGGGTGCGCTTCAACCGCGATGTCTTGCCGATTCTCGCGGATCACTGTTATGCCTGTCACGGTTTCGATGAAGGAGCGCGCGAGGCGGATTTGCGGCTCGACGATCGCGAGTCAGCCATTCGGGATCGGGATGGATCACATGCGATCGTTCCAGGCCAACCCGAGCAAAGCGAACTCTGGAGACGTATTGTCAGCAGCGATCCGCAACTCGTCATGCCGCCCCCGCAGACCGGGCGACGACTCAACGAAGCGCAAAAAGAGCTGCTCCGACGTTGGATTGCCCAAGGCGCGACCTACGAGCCCCACTGGTCCTACATTAAGCCGCAGCAGGTCGAGCCGCCCGAAATAATTGGAAGCAACTCGAAGATCGACCGCTTCGTCCGCTCGCGCTTGTTGCAGGAAGGAATAGAGCCTTCTCCTCCCGCAGATTGGACCACACTGATCCGTCGCGCCAGCCTCGATTTAACAGGGCTTCCGCCGACGCCGCTGGAAGTCGATGCGTTTGTAAACGATTCGCGACCGGATGCGTTCGAACGGGTTGTAGATCGCCTGCTTGCCTCGGAACATTTTGGCGAACGCTGGGCACGTTGGTGGCTCGATTTGGCCCACTATGCCGACAGCGATGGATACCTGCAGGATTTCGTCCGTCCCACGGCCTGGCGATACCGGCAGTGGCTTGTGGATGCCCTCAATCGCGATCTGCCATTTGACCGTTTCACGATCGAGCAGCTCGCCGGAGATTTATTGCCTCAAGCGACCACTTCCCAACGGATTGCCACTGGTTTCCTGCGTAATACGCTCAGCAATCGAGAAGGGGGCGCGGATCTTGAAGAATACCGCGTGCGGCAAGCCATTGATCGCACAGTGACCGTGGGCACGGTGTGGCTGGCGCTGACGACCGGCTGCGCGGAGTGCCACGATCACAAATTCGACGCGATCACACAGCGCGAGTTCTACCAACTCTATGCCTTCTTCAACGGCGTGGATGAGGTCAACATCGATGCCCCGCTGCCTGAAGAAGCGGAACCCTACCGCACGGCCAAGGCCGCATATGATCGCAAGCGGGCCGAGCTGCTCGCTCCGGTAGCTGCTGCGCTCGCCGAGTTGCAAACCGATTGGGAACGACGGTTGCTGGATGCGGAGGTGAATCCGAACGCGGATTTTGCCTGGCAGCGGGCTCTGGAGGTGTTAGGCCTCACCTGGGGCCAGGGCTTGGGCGAAGGCCAGCTCGAAGGGGTCAACATCATCAAGACTCCACTTGCCGAGCGGACGCAGGAGCAGAGCGCACAGTTGTTAGATTACTTCCTTGCCAATGCGCCCGAGCTCTATAGCGCAAAGCTCAAGGAACTCAAGGCGAGTGAGCTGCTCACGCAACTGGTGGCTCTCAAGGCCGAGCTCCCCCCAATCACTCGAGCACCCACAGTCACGCAAACGAACCAACCACGCNNCCCGCCGCCTTACCGGCGATGTCCGCGGGCGAGGCTGCCGATCGTTTGGCATTCACTCAGTGGCTGGTCTCGCTCGAACACCCTCTCACCGCGCGTGTGACCGTCAATCGCTTGTGGCAGGAACTATTTGGCCGTGGCCTCGTGGCTACATCAGAGAATTTCGGTGTGCGTGGCGAGCGGCCCTCCCATCCCGAACTGCTGGACTGGCTGGCGATTGACTTCATGCAAAACGGGTGGAGTTTGAAGAAAACTCTGAAACAAATCGTACTTTCTGAGACCTATCGGCAATCGTCGCAGTCACGGCCCGACCTAATCGAGCTTGATCCGACAAACCTGTTCCTGGCGAGGCAAGTTCGTTTACGTCTCTCCGCGGAGACCGTACGAGACGTCACGCTGGCAGCCAGCGGATTGCTCAACCGCACGATCGGCGGGCCAAGCGTCAAACCNNCGTCAAACCACCGCAACCCGCCAGCGTCAGCAAAGAAGGGTTCGACAACAAATGGGAAACCAGCAAGGGTGCCGACCGCTATCGACGCGGGCTTTATACCTTCATCCAGCGGACCTCTCCCTTTGCCCAGTTCGTGACGTTCGACTTTCCAGACAGCAGCCGCTCCTGCACGCGTCGCGAGCGAGCCACCACGCCGCTACAGGCATTGAATCTGCTGAACGACCCCGCCTATTTCGAAGCGGCACAGGCCCTTGCCACACGCATCTGGAATCAGTCGCCGGGTGAGAATACCGAGCGGCTCAATCAAGCGTTCCTGCTCACCCTTTCTCGACTTCCACTGCCCGACGAAAGCAAACGACTTTTGGCATATCTCCAGCAACAGAAAGCGCTCTTCGGAGCCGAAGACGCGTCCGTCCATGAGCTTCTGAAAGATACCCCAACCAATGATATTTCTGCCGAGCGCGCCGCTTGGGTGGCGTTGGCCAGTGTGCTCCTGAATCTGGATGAATTCATCACGCGAGAATGACTCATGGAACTACCGATGATGCCACCTGATCTCTCTCGTCGTCATTTTCTGGCTCACAGTGCGCACGGCATCGGCGCCATGGCACTCTGGCATCTACTATCGTCCGAGGGCCAGGTACAAGCCGCTTCACAGCCCCATTTTGCACCGCGGGCGAAGCAGGTGATTTTCATCTTCATGTCGGGGGGGCCATCCCACCTCGACTTATTCGATCCGAAACCGAAAATGGCCGCGCTGCATGGCCAGCCCATGCCGAAGTCTCTAGTCGAAGCGAAGAAAAGCGCGACGGGTGGTGTGCTGGAGACGGTAATGGCCAGCCCGCGCAAGTTTCAGCGCTACGGACAAAGTGGTATCGAGTTCTCCGAATTGCTGTCGCATACAGGTAAGCTGGCGGACGAGCTATGCCTCATTCGCTCCATGTATTGCGAGCAGGCCAACCATGATCCGGCCCAGTTGCTGCTGAGCTGTGGCACGCCGCTATTCGGCAATCCGAGCTTCGGATCGTGGGTGAATTACGGACTCGGCAGCATCAGTCAGGAGATGCCCGGATACGTCGTATTGTTGTCCAACTCGGGCAAAGGAGTGGACGCGGGGAGCGCTTTGTGGGGGAGCGGCTTCATGCCCTCAACGTATCGCGGGGTTACCTTCCGCAGCACGGGAGATCCGCTGCTCCATCTCACAAATCCGTTTGGCATTAGCTCTGCTTCGCAGCGCGCCCGCCTCGATGCACTACGCGATCTCAATCAGTTCCATCAGGAGACCACGGGCGATGTCGAGATTGGGGCGCGGATTGCCAGTTACGAGTTGGCCTTTCGCATGCAAACGGCTGCGCCTGAGCTACTGGACTTCCGCCAAGAGACGGCGACTTCTCTGGCCCTGTATGGCCTCGAGAACGAAACAACCCGTCCGTTCGGGACGAACTGCCTGCTGGCGCGGCGGATGATCGAACGTGGCGTGCGCTTCGTCCAGCTTTACCACTCCACGTGGGACGATCACAGCGAACTGGACAAGAATATCCAGATCAACTGCGACATGACCGACCTGCCGACTGCCGGCTTGCTCCGAGATCTGAAGCAACGGGGCCTGCTCGATGAGACGCTGGTCGTCTGGGCGGGAGAGTTCGGCCGCACTCCCATGGGCGAGGTTCGCCGCGGCAGCACGGCCGGCAAGGAAGGCCGCGACCATCACCCGAACGCATTCAGCCTCTGGATGGCGGGGGGCGGAGTGAAAGGAGGCTACGTTCACGGCCGCACCGACGACTTTGGCTATCACGTCGTGGAGAATCCAGTGCACGTGCACGACTTCCAAGCCACGATTTTGCATCTCTTGGGCATCGACCACGAGCGCCTTACCTATCGTCACGCGGGCCGAGATTACCGGCTCACCGACGTGGCCGGTAAAGTGGTGCAGGGCATGTTGGCATGATTAGCTGAAATCGTGACGAGCACTCTGTGATGATGCGGTCTTCGTGCGTCGAGAAATCATTTTTTCTTGGAATGAGCATGTCGCACCATACTGGCCGCCAATACTCGTGGTCAACAACTTCTAATCAAACTTGCTGATCAGGTTGTGAATAGTTACGACAAAGTGGCCGACTATTTCTGCTCGTGTCCCAGAATCGCGCTCTCTTCGAACACGGCCCATTTGACGACTTGGCGTTCCTCAGACGTGTAGACAATGTGAATTTTGCCATCGCGAGTTTGAATCGCGACGGGATAGGCGGCGGTGTCGCCTGGTTTGTTGACTATGTTGCGTCGGTGGGGATACGACTTGTCGTTGTCGGTCGAAATGGCCGCGGTGAGTGGCATGCGGTCGCCGACGTTGGTGTCGTTGTATACCAAAAGCAAATGACCATTTTGGAGCTTGATGAAGTCAACCGCTGAGTTCGGATTGGGAAACTGGGAGTTTTCGCCCTTGCTCCAGGTTCGGCCACCATCGCGCGATTCGCTGCGGATCACAAAGCGTGTTGGGTTGGGTTCAAAATTCCCGCCGGGCCGACAATAGGCAATCAAATAGTCGTCGGTGATCTGCACGGGTGCAGGCTGGAGGTTTCCATTCGGCGAGACAATGTGGTTCGACTCGGTCCACTCCTTGGTCTTGGGACTGTAGCGTAGAAAATAACTGGTCGTGTCTGAGGCGGTTCCTTCGCGATCTTCGCCCGTTTCATGGTAGACGGGCAACAGGTAATCGCCATCATTAAGAACGATCGGCCGGCCGCGAACCATCGAGCCCAAATCGAAGGCCAGCATATCGGAGTCGGTCCACGTCTGGGCGCCGTCTTTGGAGAGTTTGTACTTGATGCGAGAGGTCGACCAGGTTGGGCCGTAATTAGTAATGTAAAACAGCCACACTAGTCCGTCAGGTGCTTGCCAGATGACGGCATTGCCTTCGGAGCGCCCAGGAG
>CXWJ01007546.1_pt1 | contig 13292 bp, 10 predicted proteins | sample 590841 | NCBI WGS metagenome assembly CXWJ01 (sample SAMEA3498367, study PRJEB10139) | wastewater metagenome | biome: wastewater treatment plant; material: activated sludge | place: Austria | collected 2015-01-21 | reverse complement strand
TCGTCGCGCCCATCCGAATTATCCCGCTCATGTCATTGATTTTGTTTAGCCACGAATTTGTTCGCTCCCTGGTTCTTCATGTTCTTGCGCAAGCAGGCATTAATGATAAGTTCAAGTCATTAAGCTACACTGTACTTAATGCTCAACTAACCATTTAATAATCTTTAGTGCCTCGTCCTGTATATGAACACTGTCCCAGGAGAAAACAAGTGAATCGCCCTTCAGATGTAGCCCGCGCGGCAAAAACGGTGCTTCTCGATTGTCTATCACTTCCAGCAGGAGCAGAATTGATCATTTTCACTGACGAAACGACGCTCGATGTAGCTTCCTTGCTTGCTCGAGTGGCATTAGAACAGGAGCTACAGCCGATTTCCCTGTATTTTCCATTAGATATACAGGGACAAATGGGTAAGCGTCCATTTCACTCCTTCCTGGCACAGATAATCGATGTAGGGGCCACAGCCGTCCTGGTTTGTTTGAACGGTTCGCCCGAATATTTAGCCTTCCGGGATTATGTGCGAAAAACCGCGCTCGATGCCCATTGCAAGGTTGCCCATATGCCGGGCATCGATGTTCAAACCCTCTCTCTCGTTGATGTGGATTATCCTCTCCTCCTTGAAAGGTGCGAGTTATTGGCCCAAGGATTAACGAAGGGGAGAGAGATGTCGCTTGTGACTCGAACCCGGAACGGTGAGGAGCATACGCTACGCATTCCTCTTCGCCCATGGGAGAGACTGCCCATTGTTAGTGATGGCCTAATCCAGCGCGGCTCATGGGGAAATGTACCTTCCGGCGAAACCTATATCGCGCCCCCCGAAGGATTAGCCTCTGGCTCCATTGTTATCAACGGCTCTGTCCCTGAGCATCGGTTGGAGGAAGGCGAAGAGATAGTTCTATCATTTGAGGCCGGTTGGCTCCAGAACTGGCAGGACGATAACATGCTGCCAGCCGATCACCCTCTCGCCCCTTGTATAGCATTTGCTAGGATTCAAAACGATCACAACTGGCGTAATCTGGCCGAAGTTGGGCTTGGCGTGAATCCACAGGTATTGGAGTTGAGCGGAAAGGCACTATGTGATGAGAAGAAGTACGGCACTTTCCACATTGCCTTGGGCGACAACATAGACATGGGTGGGCAGATTGCATCAGCGGTTCACTGCGACATGGTCTGTGTGAACGGCGAGGTCTTAGTCGATGACAAGGCGTTGGTGCGTGGGGGCGAGATCGTGGCTCGCTATGATGATTGGTATGAAGACCATCATACACTCAGCCCCCCAAGTAGTTGGACTGCTGCTACAGTCATTGTGGCAACGGCCCTCGACTGGCACGAAGATGAGACAGGCCAGTTGCGTCGCGCCTGGGATACGAGTTCCGGCAAACTCTGCTCGATACCCGTGGGCCGGCCGGAGAGTGCGCGGCAGGCAACTCGCGTATTTAACACCATCCACCAGCGCGGTTATGCTCTTACCCTCGAAGAGTTGGCGGCGCTACTTTGTACTGATAATATCGTGGAGTTGTTCCAGTTAACGTATCTGTTGCAGAAGTATGGGCTGGTCAGGATGGTCAATTAAACAAGTGAGCCATACGGATGACTGCTCTGGTTAAGCTCCCCTCGGCTCTAAACAGTATAGTAGATCGACTAGGATTCACTTACGTTGATCTGGATGAGGTAAGTGGTTTCAAAACATTTGGGATCGATCTGACAAGCTGGGGGCTGAATCTGTCCGATCAAACGCCGTGTATCTGGGTAGAGTCCTCTCATCTCCACACACTGACTGCACCCCAGCTGGTGGACAGCATCAACGACGTCATGCTGCAACGCAGTTGGCAAAACGAGACAATTCTCGTTTTTGTCGATGGAGATGTGCCAGTTCTTCGTCTGCAATTACCTACAGCGATGCCTGCCTATGTTGTTTTTGACCGGATGCAGCAAAAGAGCATTACGGATTCCAATTCACCCACGGCTGCCTCCTTGGATATTATTGTCAGCCAGCTATCGCGCTCTCAACTGGCTCCCTACGAGACCAATCGGCCTGTGACAGGCGGTCAATTTTATGGACGCCAAGCGGAGATCAACAAGGTGCTGCAGCATCCAAACCGTTCCTGTCTGTTTGTAGGCATTCGGCGAATTGGCAAAACGTCACTCCTTCGGGAATTAGAGCGGCGGATGAACAGGTTGGACCCAGTGGGGCCGGGACAGAAGCGCCGGCTGCACGTGAACTGCACGGTCATCAGCACCGAGCTTGACTTCCTTCGCGAACTGACAGTCCATCTCGCCCCAAATGAGTTAAAGTTGCTTATGGGGCGGGCCAGCAAGTCCATCCGTTATCAGAGAGTAATGTTTGACCGTTTTGCCGACATACAAGGTGGGCCGATTACGATCTTCATTGATGAACTGGACCGGCTGTTAGCCCGTATCGGCGATGAGGCTGAATTATGGGACGTGCTTCGTGATGCCGCGTCGGACGGGAAAGCGCGCTTCATCATGGCCGGTTTCCGCCAGGCCATGGATGCTTCCACCAACTTGCGCTCTCCCTTTTTTAACATGGTCGACTCGATTGACCTGGGCGAGTTCAAACGCTCTGATGTGCAGTCGCTGGTGATGCAGCCGATGGGCCGGTTGCGGGTTTCCATTCATAACCCGGAAGGAGTTGTCAACCGCATCGTGCGCGAGACGGCCGCCCTTCCAAACTACGTGCAATACTACTGCCGGATTCTTCTGGAGAAGCTGGACGAAGACAAGCGTGATGTAATTACTGAAGACGATCTCGGCCTTGTATATGACAACCGCGAATTTCGCAATTTTGTGCTCGATGCGTTTTCCCGCAATACTGAACCGTTGGAACAGGCTCTCGTCTACCTGATGATCTCCCACAGCCGTCGACCTCTGAGCGAAGCCAGTTTCTCTGAAGAGCAAATCAATCAGATGCTGGAAGAAAATGGCCTGCCCGTCAACTTGTATCCATTGACCCAAGCCTTACGTAATCTAGAGGTGGCCGGAGTGCTCAACCGCGCCGGTCGCAATTATGAGCTTGCGGAGCCTCTATTGCAACAAATGCTCCGCCAAACCCGAGATGTTGGTTTTCTCTTTCGTAAAACCAGAGAAGAGATTCTGGCGACGTGAGTTCTGTCTTGACGCCTTTGCCTGATCCATCTCCACACTGGCACGCGCCAACCAAATTCCGGACTCGGCAGGCATATGTCAAGCAGGTGCTGCAAAGTATTTATCGCGGCAACTGTTGCCGGGTGCTTGGCCCCCGTTTCCGTTACAAGAGCGACGTGTTGCGTGCGGCTGTGGACACACTCCGCAGTCACGATTATTACCATGTAATCTATCTTCCGATGTCGGATGTAGCGGCCTCCAGCGAAGCCTTCTTTTTCCGATCGATCATGACGCGGGTGATGGATTCCTTCACGGGGGGCTATTTGCCGCCTTCGCCCATGCCTATCGAGGAGGTGCAAAATGCTTTGGATTTCCAACATGCACTGCTGCACCTGGCCGCCCGGTCGCGAAAGAACCTGGTGCTGTTTGCCGATTCTCTCGAGATGATACCGCCCAATCTGGGGGCTTTGCTGGTGGGGGTTCTGCGCACCGTATTTCTGCTGCGTGCGGATGCTCCCGGCGCTCGATTTCAAGCCGTCGTGGCCGGCAGCTTAAGCCTGAGCCAGGTCGCTCTGGAAAATGCCTCTGGTTTTGAGAGCGTGGCCGATCTCGTTTTGGTCGGCGATCTGGACGGCAGCGAACGGGAATTGTTAGTCAGGGGCATTTGTCTGGATAAAGGTATTGAGCCGAAGCGCGCGGCCGTTGACTATTTATTGAGCCGAACAGGGGGAGATCCTTTTTTGATTGAAGAAGTACTAGAGCTCGCCTGTCGGCAAATACTGACCCGTTCAAAGAGGCGACTGACCCCAGCCGATGTCAAAGTGGCGGAAGCGCAATTTCTCAATAAAGAGCCGTATCGGATACTTCTAACAGAACTTCGTCACATCGAAACCGATCCAGATTTGCTGACCGCATGCCTCATTATGTTAGAACGAGGAACAGTGCCGGGCAACGAGCTGCCCAGCGATATCGAGCGTTCGCCCAGTGCGGTGGAGTTGTGCGGTGCCTTTGAAGCCGTCGGCGAGGGGTTCCGCATTAAGCCCGGCATCTGGCTGAACGTGATCAGGAGGCATTTCAAGCCCTCTCACATTGGCGAACGATACTTCATTATCGGCGACTGGGCGCGTGCCATGGACTATCTGGGCAGGGCGGTTGCTTCAGGGGGGTATGAGGTACGGGTAGAACTTTATGCCACTGTGATTAACGCTATTAACGCCAGTGCCTCTTTAAAGCAGTCCTTTGAGTACTTACTGGATGGACTCGAAGCCCTCTATGCGGCCAATGACCCTTGTGTCTATACGGTTCAGGGGTATGAGTTACATCCTGTCAGGCACAAGATACCGGTGATTTCAATGCACGAAATTGGGCGGCCGGAGATCGTCGCGCTTGAAGGGCCGAAATACTCGATCAACACTGTCAATGGCAAAAGCCAACTGCTGGTGCCGCTGCGGGTCGGGAATCGAGGCGCACGACCTCTGGGTCTGATCACCCTTAACGCGCTATCAGGCTCTTCACTCTATGAACAACGCGATGAAACCTTACAGTTGGTCAGTTTTCTCCAGCAAGCATCACGGGCAATTTTCTCGCGCATGGGACTGGAGAGGACAGAGCGAGGGTCGGAACAGCTCCGGGCATTGAACGGCGTTCTGACAACGATGTTGCATCGTCACTCTACAACTGTCCACACTTTGTTGCGGGTGGCGTTGGAAGGTGTGACTCATGGTTGGGGCCTCGGCTTCAACCGCGCTGTCCTGTTTGAGCCGGACGCGGGGGGGAAGGCGCTGGTCGGCACAATGGGAATTGGTCACCTCTCTCGAGAAGCGACTGAGGCGGAGTGGAAAGAGTTTCCCTATGACAGGCAGCCGCTGGACGAATGGTTACGAACTCTCTTTGATGACCATCAGGAAAAGGAGAAACACAAGGAGCTGGAGCAACAGATCAAACGTATCGCGGTGCCGCTTCATCGCGACAACCTGGACCAATTGGCCCGCAGTTTTCTTGACCGGCGCCCCTTTTTCGGAAACCACTCGGCCGCCTTGCGCGCGCTTTCACGGAATGTGCTGGAATCACTCCGCCCCTCTATCCCGTTCGCCATCGTACCCTTCCATACGAGGGAGGAGGTGCTGGGGGTGCTTTACGTCGACGATAAATTTGCGCCCTCTTCCCACTCGGCCGAACGGTTTCAACTATTACAGTCTTTTGCAACTCAGACCTCTTTGATTATTGAAAACGCCAAGGCGATTGCCAAAGCTCAACTCCAGACTCGCAATGTGCAGGAATTGCGCCAGCAGCACTTCATTATGACCTCCGGGCTGGTCCATGAATTGCGTACTTCCATGTCCGGAGTGCAGGATCTGCTAACAGAAGTCAGGTCCCTGGCCCTTCATGGACAGTCGGTGGAGGAACCGTTGGCTGACCTGGCGATCAAAGCGCGAATTATAGATGAACTCACTGACAGGGTTCAGGCCTTTCACATACCGCCGTTCAACCCAAACCCCCACCGTCTCAGTTCAGTGATCAATCAGGCGCTTGATGCAGTAGAACCGACCAGACCGGCACACGTGCGTGTTGACTACAGTCCGGTGGAGGATGATCCCCTTATTATTATAGACAAAAACTGGATCGAACTGCTTCTACGCAACTTGTTACAGAACGCCTTTGAGGCGCTTGCGGCTGATCGTCCAGGATTCGTGCGTGTTGAGTTAAGTGTTCCGATGGATATGGTCTCCGTGCGCATCTCGGATAACGGGCCTGGCATCGCGGCGGATATAATCAACAGGGTCTTCGAACCTGGCATCAGCACCAAAAGGCAAGGGCAGCCGCTATTTCGTGGAATGGGGCTCTATTATTGCCACCAAGTCGCCCAGGAACACCACGGCTCCCTGGAAGTCGAAAGCGAACAGGGCCAAGGGGCCGTCTTCACCTTACAATTGCCGCTGCAAAAGCACGGAGCATTAATAACATGAAGAGCTTTCGACACACAAGGGATATCCTGCTCATAGAAGATCGGCTGGACAACTATCGGCCGATCAAACGCTGGCTGGAAAGAGAAGACTGCCAGGTGACCATCGCCACGACGCTGGAGGAAGCTTTACACTTGCTGGATAGGCAGCGTTTTCATCTGGCTATAGTGGATATCCGCCTGGATGACAGCGATGAAAACAACGAAGATGGGCTTGTCTTCCTAGAAGAAGTAGCGAAGCGGGGGCTGGGTGACATATTGCCGCGGATTGTGCTGACGAATTACAGTAATGAAGCGCGCATCTATCGAGCGCTCCAGCTCTACCGGGCGTCCCATTACGTACGAAAAGACAGTGAATTTCGGGATCGTCTGCTGGAATGTGTGAAACAAGTTTTTGACGATCAGATTAAGATTGGTTTCGATCTGATCTATGAAGGCATCGCTGACTCGTTCTTTTCAAACCTAGCCGAAAGCATTCGTTGGGAGAATAGCCCACGCCCGGCTACGTCCATTCTTGTGAGCGAGCTATTTGATCTATTCGGCCGTTTGTTTTATAAGGCAAAGCGGATTTATTTGACCCCGATGAAACCCGGAATGACCGGAGCGGTTGTGGTGCGCGTACGACCGAGGTGGTCTCTGGGAACAGGACCTTCTTGTATCCTAAAGTTTAGCCGTCGGGAGAAGGTGAAGTCGGAGGAAGAGCGCTACACAAACTATGTCGATCCCTATGTGCCTATCAACCGAATTGAGCTGGCCAAAACGGCCTATACCCGGCATCTGGGTGTGTTACAGTACACCTTTGCCGGCGGCGATTTGTTGCGACTGCAGGAGTTCGACGCCTACTATCTGGAAAAAGAACCGTCGGTCATTGTTGACTCTTTGCGCACGTTGTTTGAGACCACCTGCCACAATTGGTATCGTCATCGCGATAACTATTTCAGCTTCCTGCCCGATCTCTACTGGCAAGCCTTTGACCTGGATCAACGGAAGTTGGTCAACCGCATCCAGGAAGTGGAGCCTACATTTGATCCCCTTCAGGAGCAATACGAATTGGCGGGATTTCCTTTCAGCATCGTTAATCCTCTACCGTGGTTGGAACGCAACCGGGAAACCTTGACGATGGAGGTTTTTTACTGCATTACGCATGGTGACCTGACCGGGCGAAACATCATGGTGAGTGAGGACGGCAAGTTCTGGCTGATCGATTTCTTCCGCACTTATCCAAGTCATCTCCTGCGTGACCTCGTCATTCTGGAAACAGATATCAAATATCGGATGATGCCCGAACTTGGCGTGTTTGACTTTATCGCCCTGGAAGAATATCTGCTTCAATGGCCGGGTTCAATCGCAACAGTAGATCTTGCGGATCTGGCTCCACCGGCTCGCAAACCGGCGATAATTATCGACGGGCTTCGGCAGTTGGGGCGCGACTATGCCCATCAGCCGGGAGGGCAACCGGAAGAAGAATATCGGGAGTACTGGTTAAGCTTACTGATGACCACGTTGAATGTGGTGCGCTTGCGTCACATTGCGGCATCCCGTAAGCGGCAAGCGCTATTCTCTGCGGGTTTGATCTGTAGTAGATTAGATGACTTGTTGGGCGGCCGCTAGGTTTGGTTTTCGTCACAATAGTTGTAAGCCGAGTTATAAGAGAGGGTGCTGATGCGCAGATTGCAAGATAATCCGCCTGACTTGCGTTTCACAGAGATAGAGCGAATCCTAAGAGAATATATCAATGTGGGCAATTCCTGTGCGATTGTTGGTGTGGGCAGTGTGGGCAAGTCTAATTTGTTGAGGTTATTGCAACGCCCGGATGTTTTGCAGTTCCATAAGGATCAAGGGAATCTATCAACAGCCGACGGGAATAAGATAGCGACCTTGCTTGTCGATCCACATTTGGCGCTTGAAATTCCGAGGGTAGAAGAGGCCTTCATCTATCCCCTCGCCGGGTCTGCCTGGCACGGTTATGAACATATCCTCTATCGCCTTTTTCTATTGATGGAAGGGCAATATCTGGAATGGGAACAGCAAGTCGATGATGAGGCACTGTTGGCTCGCGGTTGGAAAGACAACGAGCTTTTTGAGCAGATTCAAGACAAATTGCAGAGGATGTGGAGCGGGAACAACCCGTTAACTCCGCTCCTCGGCTTGCGCCTATTAGAACATGCGCTGCAGCAATTTTTTTGGTATCGGCCGGGCTCGCGAATTGTCATCATGTTTGATGAGTTTGAAAAATGTATGGAGACGATGCCGCCCGCCTTTTTCCAGGCTCTCCGCGGCTTACGTGATAATTTCAAGTATCGACTCATGTATATCGTAAGCTCGCGTCGTGAAATCGATGAACTGGCGGCGGAAACGGGTCGCGCCTGGGAATACGAATCGTTCTTGGAGCTTTTCACCGATCGATATGAATACGTTGGTCTATACGACCGACCTGACACCAATGTCATGATCAACCGCCTGTGCACAAGACACGGCGAGGAGTGGGTCAACTCTGATCCCCGCCGATTGCTGATCTATGATGTCACGGATGGTCATGCCGGATTCGTGCGGGCTGTGTTCAGCGCCAATGAGCGAATCCTGACCGGGAGACCGATCAAGCGAGTGATGGAAGGGTTGCTCAAGGATCCAGGGGTCAGCCAGGAATGCGAGACGATTTGGTATAGTTTGAGCGAGGTGGCGCAGAGCACGATTCAGGCGATCATGGCAGATAAGCCAATCAGCGACAGCGATCGCAATGTTGGGCGACTTAGAGCCAAGCGCTTAATCGTTAGGGAGGAAGCCGGCATGACCGTCGCGCCACCGATATTCAGAGCCTATCTGGAGCACAAATTTTCTGAGATGCAGGAGTGAAGCGGTGAAAACGCGCCGTTGCAAAAGGCAACCGGGGGTATGCCTGATCCTGTTAAGGCTGGCCGGGAAGCCTGGGCCCGCCGCGACGGTGCCTGACTGGAGGCAACACATCGTTATCTATGACCCTCCCTTGAGCTGACGCTCGGTTGGAGTCGGCGATGTTGGGCACTATTTGGTATGGTTGACCCTGAGGCCCCATCATGTACAGGCCGCCGTCAGTGACCATTTTAAGCATACCTACTTCTGCCGGGGGAAGGCCGTACTTTTGGGCAATTTCGATGGCCGAGACGCTTGTTTGCAGCGCGGCGTGGGATTGAGCAATCGCTTGGGCTCTTAGGAGGTAAGCCTGTTCAATCGATTCAGGAATGTGCAGCACTATTCTGGTTAACTCAGCCAGGACTTTAACGCCTTTTGACTGAAAGGTGGAGTCGATCACTTCAGTGATGATGCCGATTAATCTGAAATAGGTGGCGATAACATCGTCTATTGAGCGTTTGGCCAGCTCCTCCTGCAATCGGGTTCGCACGGGGCCTTCAAAGCTTTCCCCCAGCACAGACCAATCTCGCCTCTCCAGCAAGCGATAACGAAAGCTCTCTTCTGTATTGAGCGGATTGAAAACCCAATAAATTTTAAGTTCTACCTCTACCGGAACGGCAACGCCTTCTGGCCCACGAACTACGATATCTCTAAGCACGATCTCCTGAGTGTGGCGCTTGATAGTGCCCAGAAGGCGAAGTTCCCAACGCACCGGGAGCCACAAGCACTTGATGCCGTGGCCAGCCATTTCCTGAATCTTGCCCGACGAATCAACCGCGACGTAAACATCTCTGGTTCCGGCTATGAACCAGGGGAATATGCGTAGAGGGAAAAGTATCAGGCCCAACCCGAAAACAATCATTCCGAATGAAATTGATATAGCCAGTCTCATCACGTCCCAGCAATTTGACATGGGACCGGAAAAACAGTTCCGCGCCAGACTAAAGACGAGCACCGCAGTTGCAGTGCAGAAAAACGGAAGCATGACGGTGCATATTCGCTTCCCAAGGCCGGGCGTTTCCCCTTTATAGGCCAGTAGCTGGCAAAGCCACTCGTTTACTTTGGCGAGTATGCTTTTCATGACGCGTGAGTGGCGCCGACAGAAGCGAACAGCGCCGACCAGGCCGGCGGTCTACTCAGCCGACGGGTTTCTCGGGTGGAACTCCCTCGTCTACTGCCCATCATTACCTCCGCTTCTTACGGTCGTGGAAGCGCCTGCGGTGCGGCGGGCGACTTTCTGCATTTGCTCTTCGGTTACTTTAGCGTTCACCATTTTCGCACTCCAGGCCTTGGCATCTTTCAGCGAGGCGCCGGTTAAATCCGCACGGGATAAGTCGGCTTCTCTAAGATCGGCGCTGTTCAGGTTCGCATTCGTCAAGTCAGCTTCCCTCAGGTCGGCAAACATCAGCTCCGTGAAGCTTAGATTGGCGCCGACAAGAGTTGCTTTTGTCAATCGGGCATTGACCAGGATTGCCCCCGCCATGTTAGCGCCTGTCAGGTTTCCATTGCGCAGCGAGAGGTCGGTGAAGTCCATCTTTCGCAGATCGGCTCCGCTCAAATCGGCCTGTGGCGTATCGAGAAGCGAGGGGGATTTGAGCAGATCCAGCTCATGGAGAAACTTCAGCACGTATCCTTTGCGGGTTCCATCGAGAGCGCGAAAGACAGCCAGGGCCTGGGCCTTGATGACGCTTCTCACATCCGAGTCGTCTTTTCGCAGCGCGGCCAGCCCCTCCTTGGCAATGGTGTCCTTCACTTGCACGATGAAACCGTCCATCATCTGCTGGCGGTTCGTGTCGGCCGTCGTCGACCACTCCACCCTCTTGTTACTGCTCTCAAGCAGCCAGGCGGCAAAGGCCAGCGTCAGAGGCACGATCAGCAGCTCCAACCAATTCCACATATTCTTATTCTTGAAGCCCAGGTTGTCGAATTGATAGGTCCGGACGAAAAGACACAGTAGCACGAGGGCGATTGCCAGAGCGATGAAGGTTTTCAGCGGTTTCGTGACCACCCATCTCCTGGCGGTCGCGAATGCATTTCGTAGATCGAGAATGAAATTCTCCGCAATCTGCATGATTCTCCTTTCCCCCAGGCATTATCAGGCACGACTCTCTCGGTACAGCTCAAGCGCGCGGTGTACCACGTCAAGGAAATCATCAGAAAAATCGCGGCCCGGATCATCCTTGGGCAAGAAGTCGTAAACCTGTTGGTGGCCAAAGGTCTCTTTCGATTCCTCCACCCAGCCGTAGGCGGTGATGACGATGACGAGGGTGCCGTCATTCCGGTAGCGCGCGTCGGTCAGACGGATCAGGCCCACCCCCTCGAATCCCTCCTGCCATTCATTGAGCCGCAGGTCGGTGATGATCAAGGCCAGTTCGCGGTATTGGGGATCGTTGCTCAGGATAATATCCCTCGCTTCCTCTTCGGTTGACGCCAGGAAGACCTGATGCCCGGCCTTTTGTAACAAGCGTATGATCGCGCGCTGCCATTGCAGGTTGTCCTCGATCAGAAGTATTTTGGCCGGCGTTTCCCTCCGTCGAAAATCCGCAACGGCCCCAGCTATCACCTGGCCAAACTCTGTTGTGAATTCCACGGTGAACTCGCCTATCGGAACAAAATCGTACACCGCGTGACGGCCAACAAGCTCTCGAACGTTGTTTTTCCAGCCATAGGCTGTGGTGATAAGGACGTTTGTTCCCCGTTCGTTATGGATGTGATCGCCTAAATCGAGCAACTGAAGCGTGCTTTCCATGTGAGACACGCGATCGGCATCTACATCTACTATTACCAGCCCGAACCGCCGTAATTTGTCGGCCAATACGGCGCGCGCCTCGGCATCCGTGACCACATGCATGATGTCATGACCTTTACTTTCCAGCCATTCTAATAAGGACGCCGACCAATCGCTCTCCGCCGCCACAACCAGGATGTTTGCCATGCGCATCTGCCTCCGGATTATCGTTCAACGCTTAATCGTCGCTTTGTTGCTGGGAATCGTATTCGCCCAGCGCTTTGCCTACCCGCTCCTGGAAAAGCTCATAGAAGTCAAAGTTTGTATCGTCTGAAGACTTGGGTATGAAGTCAAAGACCTGGTGTTGGCCAAAGGCTTCGCGGGCTTCCAATACTCCCCCGTGCGACGTAACGATGATGACTTTCGAGTTATCGGTTTCTGCTCGCCGATCGGTGAGGTCGAGCAACTTCATTCCCTCAAGCTCATCGCGCCATTCGACCAGACGCAGATCGAGGATGATGAGCGCGAAGCCACGGTCGCGAGCTTTATCGCTCTGCAGGATCGCTCTGGCCTTATATTCCGTTTCGACCGCTCGCACCTCAAGGTTCTTTTTCTCCAGCAGCCGGGTGAGCTGCGCTCGCCAATCAGCACGGTCCTCAATCACCAGAGCTTTGCGCACCTTTGCCATGTAATGCCTCCTTACAATCGTTACAGGATGTCTATTTCAACAAGTTCAACTGAAACGTGACCGCCGGTTCGGGCGTATGAATAATAAGCAACTTCGGCACAGCACCGTGCCGACCGCTGCCGTAGAACTCATGGCGCAGACAACGCCAGATGATCCTCAATGAACTCGGTCAAGGCGCTCGCCGAAGCGGGCGTATCTACCACAGTCGCGCCAACCCTCTCCAGCTTATAGACCTGCCACTCTCGCGAAGACCCGAAACCCTCCAACGGCATGGTGATGACCAGGTTGTGTTGCGACCGTTGCAACAGTTGCGGTAACCTGGCCAGGGCGATGGGAAGGCTCATAACCACCAGGTCGTGGCGCGCCAGATCCTGCTCATCGGGTAGATGGTCGCTCACGGCCAGGTGGTAACCGGCATCCTCCAGGGCAGATTGCCAGAATGCTCGCCACTCTGGATCGTCATGCAATATCAGAACCTGTCGCGCATTAGGTCTCATTTTGCTAGCGCATTCTCCGCCGGACAAGAGGCAATCGAATGGTGGCCGTCGCGCCTTGGCCAATGCCGTCACTTAGCAGGAGAACATCGCCGCCAATGCTTTGCATTTTTTTGCGAATGCCGCTCAGGCCCACGCCAAATCCCTCTTTGTCCGTCTGGCCGCGATAGAACACCTGAAAGGCGCGCTCCAGCTCATCGGGCGAAAGCCCGCGGCCGTTATCCTGGATGATCACTTCCGCATGGCCGTCACGGCTGCGACTCGTGATGATTAGCTTAAGCCCTTCCGAGGGTGCGGCCTTCATTGCATTACGGATCAGCTCGGAAACCGCCTCAACCAGCCGAGAGCGGTCGGCCTCGACGACGAGTTCCTGTTTCGAGTAGTCAAGAATGTGGTCGGAGTCTCGCAAGCCCATGCCCCGGATCGTG
>CXWJ01013862.1_pt1 | contig 13299 bp, 10 predicted proteins | sample 590841 | NCBI WGS metagenome assembly CXWJ01 (sample SAMEA3498367, study PRJEB10139) | wastewater metagenome | biome: wastewater treatment plant; material: activated sludge | place: Austria | collected 2015-01-21 | reverse complement strand
TTCGCCACGGAACGTGAAGCGCATACGGCGAATCTGTTACCAGCGTATCAACCTGCATAATCGGAACGCAAGGAATTACTGTCATGCAAGTTAGGACCCGCACCGATGGCATATATGGCATGTAAGTCACGCTGCTTTGGAAAATCCCGTTGGGTTGGTCTTACTTTTTCAAGATTTTGGATTTGTAGTTGTTTTCGAGGTAATCATGATACGCCACGGACGGCTGCTGGCTTCGATTTTCACGTTTGCTGCATGTACGATCATACCCGCCGATTTGTTTGCTCAGACCTTTGGGACAGAGCTGCAAAATGTGCTAATGCCAGCCTCCGGAGGGATGGCAGGTGTGAGTATTTCTCGACCGCAGGATGTCGTGTCTGCGATCAATGCCAACCCGGCGTCGCTTCGGCAGTTCGAGGGAACGCAGTTTATTTTCGGTGGAGCCTGGGCCGAACCGACCTTCAATATGTCACAGACGGCCCCGATTCCGTTACTGGGGGTCGAGCCATTTTCAGGAAAGTCAACGGCTCAAGGGAGCGGCAGTTCGAGTATTGGAGTTTCACAAAACCTAGATTGGGTGCTGGGTTTACCGATTACATTCGGCGCTGGTTTCGTAACGGCGGCGGGGGGCGCGGCGGATTTCCGTCAATTTCCGGAGAGTAACGGCACGAATGCGGCGTTTACCGTATTCGAGACCCCGCTTTCGATCGGAATCGACATCACCGAACGGTGGTCGGTTGGCGCTGGAATGTCATTGGGGATCGCTCTTTTCGATGGACCCTTTGTTGGGCTCGGAGGCATGACGTCCGACTACGCGCTGCGGGGCGTATTCGGGACGAACTATCTTGTCGGGGATGCAACCAGCATAGGGTGCTATTATCAATCCCTCCAATCCTTCCGGTTCGATCATGCGGTGCAGTTTACACTGGGTCCGGACACACGGGTTCAAGACATACGGATGGATCTCCCGCAGAACATTGGCATCGGCTTCGCGGACAGTCAGCTCTGCGATGGAAATTTGCTATTAGCAGCAGATATCGTCTATAAGCTCTGGGACGAGGCAGATCTCTATAGGTCGATTTACAACAACCAATGGGTGTTTCAATTTGGAACGCAATACAATCTGGGACGCTATCTACTCCGCTCGGGATATGCCTATGCAGAGAACCCCGTCGATCCGCTACCCATCGACAATGTGGGAGGTGTCCTACCTCCAGGCGGCCCGCCCTCTATTCGCTACACGCAGGGTCTGCTGGCGGTAGCGAATCCACATCGCATCTCGGCAGGGATTGGAATTCCGAATATGCTGCCAGGGATCGACCTGGATCTCATGGCCGGTGGAATGTTTAAGGACACTACACAACTTGGGCCGTCAACTTCGGTCACGGCAGCAAGTTACTGGGTCGGTTTCGGGATGACATGGCGATTTGGTGCATGCGGACACGCTGGACACACCGCAAAGAACTCAACTCCTGATTTCGCCGATGCGACCGCCTACGACAATTTCTGAAATACCTGATGCGGATGGATTTAAGGCCAATCGCTCATCAACTTCATCGAGACTAATTTCGACCCAGGCGTTTCACGAGAGGACACGGGTGTCGCTGATGGTTCGACAGTTCAAAGATGAAACAAGTGCGAATCGGCGGATTCACTCGCCGACATCGGGATCAGTGGCCCAAACATCATCAATAGGGTTCATGATATCGGTATTCCATCTCGGACTTGATTTTTGCGGACGCCGCTTGGATTGAATCGACGACTTGCTCCGCCGCAGAAATTCCTTTTTGATATTCCTCGGCGCTGATTTGATTTCGTTCCCGAATGGCCGACCCGATATCAACATTTCCTACAGCGAATGGTGCGTATTCTCGTTGGTAATATTCGTTACCGTAGTTCACCGTGTTCCACGTTGGTAAGGCACCAACCTTGATTTGTGCGTCGGGGACGATTTGTGCGATCCGTTGGCTTGCTTCGCTGTAGGCTCCTTGCACGCACGCCACTGCTTGTAGCAATCCAGCGGCAACATTCTGTCCGTAGGCTACCATGTCCGGATCGACATTTCGGGTGGGAAGATGCGAGATTTTTCGGCTGTAATTATTGGCCCAGAGGGTTACTTGAGCGAGCGAGCGGGTACTTCTTGCTTTCTGGAGGTCCGTCAAATATTTCGTAACGCTCCGGTAATAGCGTCGCGTAGCCGCTGCAATTTCGTCCTTCGTAGGCTCCTTCTTCGTGGGCTCTGCGGGACCCGATCCGGTCATCGACGCATCGAGCGAGACAAGGCTGAAGAGCCGTCGCATTCCATCGGGAGTTAAATCCCCCGCAAACGTAATACGCTTGCCGTCCACGGTTGCGACCCACTCGTTAGCCTCATCCAAAGAAGCTCCGAAATTCGACATCACCTTAAGGATCAGCGGTTTCGCGACATCCTTGAGTTCCGTGGCATCGACACCAAAATCTACGAGCAGTTTTCCCTGGATTTTGTCGCTGATGCGAACCCCTAACATGACTCCGCGAAGGCTGGAAAGGATTGAGATCGCGTGTTCTTGATTCAAATCACTTAACATGGTGGCTTGGGCGACCTTTTTTCGCATTTCCTCCGGGCGGATGATGTCGGCCAGATCGATCGCCATAATGATCTCTGGCCCCGCGCCTCCTGCGTATCCAACGGCACTGCGCAAGTAAGGTGATGCGACAATTCTGTCCTGCTTAGATGCTCGCCCCGCCCAACTCGCCGCCTTATGACGCGTTGCGGGAAAAATGATCCCAAACTCATGCGGCCCAAACTTCACAAGGCAGTGCTGAGGAATGGTCCACAAGGCTTGAACCCCGGAAAAAGTGTCCACCACACCCCCGAACCTCTTCGCAATGTCGTCAATCGAAGGGTCGACCGATAGATCCGTTGCTGCAACTTCCCACTCCGGCCTCATATTTTCGATATGTAATTCTGAGGCCAACAAGAAGTGTTTTGCATTTGGAGGAACCAAGATCGGGGATGCGGCAAATGAATCGGCATACGACTCTTTCCAACCTTCCTTTTTCGCCAGTGCACTCTCAAAGACAGCCGCCGCGTCGAGCGCTACTATGGCATTCGCGGACTCAGGAATACGTAGCAACAATTTGTCAAAGTCGGCACTATGCGTCGGCCCGCAGAGCAGTCCGAGTACTGCCATCATGATGGCCGATTGGGTCAACAAGGTCACACGTAAATCGTCGTGTTTCACAGCTAGGCCTCTCTTTACTTTCGCAGTTCACGCCCATGACTCCCACTACTCGACTGGGCCGTCCGATAAATCGTCGCCGATTGAACTCTCAGCGTCAAGGAACGAATTGACGTTAGCGTGCTGAAGTGCGCAAACATTTCTATTTCGAAAATCGACTGGTATCGTACTTATTCAATCCTGCGCAGTGAATGATCTTTGGCAAATGGTAGCGTGGCTCAAAAATGCCGGGCTCCCGTTGGTCGCCCGGGTTCATTGGCCGCGCAGCGGTCAATAAGTCTTAGCCGCCGATCACCTCTAAGGGACTGATCATCACGCGAAAACTGCGTTGTTCCGGAGGGTCGAAGAATTGGACGCGACAAGTTGTCTGGACTCCCGTGCCGGTCACTCCCAGTATCTTGCCGATCCCATACACAGGGTGATTCACAAGCCTCCCCGTACGAAATTCCGCGAGAGACATGTTTGTGTCAGTGTCGGAGGTCGTCGGTTTGGGCGAATTCTCTGAGCGGGATGTCGAATCCGATGCATTTTGCATATCGACGGCTGCGGCGAGTCGAAAGGTGCCTCGCCGTGGTGTCCGTTGCGCGGGTTGTTCGGATTGGGAACGGGAAGCAATACCAAAGGGGGGGAGCGAATTGGGGCCCAATCGTCGAGACCTAGGAGAGGCAACTTCATCGCCATCGAGTTGCGACGATTCGTCGGGGCAGAACGATTCGGGCGTGGGCACGGAACTAACTTGTTGAAATGAAACTTCGGGTCCTTGGATCTCGCTGAGGAACGGGCTAGGAATCCTTCGCCGCGAATCGCCTGCAAAATCTCGGTAGCGGGCGAAACTTAACTGGAGCGAGTTCATGGCGCGCGTGATCCCGACGAAAAGCAATCGCCGCTCCTCTTCTTGGGCATCGCCTTCTCGCATGGCTCGCTCATGCGGAATAAGTCCTTGCTCTACGGCGACAACAAAGGCTTGGGGAAATTCGAGTCCTTTGGCGGCATGCAGAGTCATCATCGTGACGGATGGGGCGTTTCGGTCGAGTTTATCGGTTTCGCCAGCTAAGGTAGAGACTTCGAGAAATTGTTCGAGCGTGGCATTGGGAATACTTTGCTCGAATTCTCGTGCAGCGGAAACCAGCTCCATGATGTTTGCAAGCCTCTGCGCCTCCTCTTCGCCTGCCTCGAACCGAAGATAGTCTTCGTAGCCGGACTTGTTGAGCACTTTCAGGACGGTATCGGAAACATTTTGTTCGGGCTTGGCAATGATGTCGCGCAGCCAGACGACCAAATGTTCCAGGGCTTTCGCCGGTTTGCGAGTGAGTCGCTTATGGAGAGCCGGGTTGGTAGCTGCGTCAAAAAGTGAGAACTCTTCTTCGGTCGCGAATTCTCGGAGTTTATCGAGCGAGGAACGACCAATCCCTCGGGGCGGGTTGTTCACAATTCGCAAAAAGGCGACATCGTTCCGTGGATTGTTGATGAGTTGCAAGTAGGCAACGATATCGCGTACTTCTTTGCGGCGATAGAACTCCACGCCGTGCACGATTTGATAGGGAATGCGGTGATGACTTAAAGCACGTTCCAGGACACGCGAGAGGGCATTCGTGCGGTAGAAGATCGCAAAATCGCGAGGCGACACATCCCCTTCGGGCTTCTCCAAGAGCGCTGCAATTTGCCCGGCTATATCATACGCTTCCTCTTCGCCCGATTCGTACTCTGCGATACGTACGGGGACTCCGACAGGATTGTCGGTTTCGAGGTTTTTCTGTTTCCGACGTTGGTTATAGCGAATCAATCGATCCGCTGCGGCGAGAATAGATTTCGTGCTGCGATAGTTTTTCTCAAGACGAACCACCCGAGTACTCGGGTAATCTCGTTCGAAGCGTAAGATGTTTTCGATATCAGCTCCGCGCCAACTGTAGATCGATTGGTCCGGGTCGCCCGTTACCGATACGTTGGGGGTTTCAATCGACAACCCCCTCACGATCGTGTATTGTGCCATGTTGGTGTCTTGATACTCGTCGACTAAGACATATTGGAAATGCACGTCGAGCAATCGCCGGAGTTCCAGGTTCTCTCGCAAGATGATTGCGACGTGCATAAGAAGGTCGTCGAAGTCCACCGAATTCGAGCGTACCAGGCGGCGCTGATATTCTTCATAGACATCTCCCGATACTTCCGCGAGCAGAGTATTCGCGGAAGTACGATATTCTTCGGGACTGGCGAGGACATTCTTGGCATTGCTGATGGCTCGAGCAATCTGACCCGGGCTGAAGCGTCCAACGCGGATGGCATGATCTTCGATCACATTCTTGATCGTGGTGATGCTATCATCGGAATCGAGGATCGTAAAATTCTCTTCTAAGCCGACTAGCTGGCCGTAGCGGCGGAGAAGCATGCTGCAGAAACGATGGAATGTGCTGATCCAGACTTGGTGCTGAGGAAACTGCCGTCGGACTCGCTGGCGCATCTCGTCGGCCGCTTTGTTGGTAAACGTGAGCGCGACGACTCGATCATCTGCGATCCCTAGCGAAAGTAGATTAGCGATCCGAGCGGTCACGACACGGGTTTTCCCGCTACCAGGACCGGCTAACACTAAGAGTGGGCCGTCGATATGGGACGCCGCTTCGAATTGTGCCGGATTGAGTCCTTGCAGGAAGTCCGGAATCGCTCCAGTCAAGAATTTTTCTCCATATTTGTTTCGCCATCGTCAATTGACGCCCATGAAGGATCGACGTGTGCTAGCAGCGTCTTCACGAAATTCCTTCCATCGGTTATATATCTTACGCCGGAGAGCGATTCGTCTAAAGGGTATCGCATGGAATCTCGGCGTCAGAACTGGGCAGACTATTCAATTGTACACCGAGGATCTAGCATGGGAACCAAGATTCGACTAAGCCGTGAAGATCATTTGGCAGCCACGTTGGAGGATCGGCTTCAGATGAGTACCGCAGAGATTGGACTTTCGGTTCGCACGACGAATTGCCTTGAGGAACGAGGCATCTTTACCGTTCAGGACTTGCTGAACTGTAAGCGAGAATACCTTTTGGGGATCGCGAATTTTGGTGAGAAGACACTTGACGAAGTCTTTCGAGCCCTGGAAAGCCATGGATTCCACCGCCCTGGACATGAACCGGAGCAGATTATGCCATTCCGTCCGATGCGACCTGTCATGCAAGATGATGAAGAATAGGACCCCCTAGGGGTTATTCTTCACGACTCCATCTGGCACCCATGTTTCGCCATTCCGAAGCCGCTTCTTAAAGACATTGCGATTAAGTCGTTGTTGGGCCGGATCGACATACGATCTGCGATGGCTTTGGTGCAGCATGGAAAGCGAGCACTTGAAATAACGCGCGGCGATGCCCGCGTTACAGAGGCGTGCTCCGAGGTCACGATCTTCGCTCCCATAACCTTTCAGCCCCTCGTCAAATCCGTTGACTTTAAGAAGATCCGATCGCCAGGCGGAGGCATTCGAGCTGCAAAAGACGCATCGACGCCACCCGAGTAGATCACGAATGCTTTGTGCCAGCGGAGATCGGGAAAGCCGCCAGCGATAGCCGGCCAATTTGGGTTCTAATTTCTGAAGATAGTTCACGTCGAAGATCCGGTTTTGCAGAATGTCATCATCCGACAAGTGAAGGTGAATGGATTCTGGCAACTCAAGCCGATGACCCGAGAGGTAGGTTCGTGCTTTTCGAAAGCGGCGATGTTTGGCGATGAAGTCATTCCGCGGGATACAGTCCGCATCCATGAAAATCAAATAGGGGACTGTAGATTCCGCGATGGCTCGATTGCGAATCTGGGCAGCGCCGAAGCCTGCGTGGGGCTGCCAGATTCTTTTAAGTGGCAAATCCTTGAACAGAGAGCCGGACCAGGCGGCGGCCAGGCTGTCATCCGAGCCGTCATCTGCGAAGATGACGGAAAACGCTCGGTCTGACTGAGCCACTAAACCTAGTAGGGTCTTCCGTAACGCGGTAGGATTGTTGTATGTCGTGATGACGACCGTTGTGTCGACGGCGGGAGACATCAGGTCCATCTCAGATATTATTCCGTGTACGCTGCATGCCAGGGCTTCCCAATCCTCATGAATGATCATCCGCAACCTTCGAATCCGCGTCAACACGATAACTTCGAGATCCGACTTGCGCCGCGTGTCCTCCGGCTGCCCCCCTACCTATTTGGCCGCATTAACGCGCTCCTCTATTCAAAGAGGCGTGCGGGTGACGACGTGATCGATCTTGGCATGGGAAATCCCTCGGATCCTCCCGCCGGACAAGTGATCGATAAATTAGCGGAGGCCGCGCGAGACCACGACAATCATGGCTACAGCAAGGCAAATGGAATCACGCAGCTTCGCCGCGAGATCGCGAGTAAGTATCAAAGGCGTCATGGGGTTCAAATTAATCCGGAGACCGAGGCCCTCGTAACGATCGGCTCAAAAGAAGGATTTTCGCACATGTGTCTGGCCCTGATGGGGCCCGGCGACACGGCCATTGTGCCTGCCCCATACTTTCCGGCCCATCTGCATGCCATTGTCTTGGCGTCTGGAAATGCCGTGACTTTGGATGTCCGCGAGGAAGACCGCTTTCTGGCAAACATTGCCTACACCTGCGAACACCTCATGCCCAAACCAAAGTTGCTCGTGATTTGCTATCCCCATAATCCCTCGACGGTGACTGTGGAGCCAGCGTTTTATGCGGAAATTGTGCGCCTCGCGAAGCGCTACGAGTTTATGGTTATCAGCGACTTCGCCTACGGCGATGTGGCCTTTGACGGATATCATCCGCCGAGCTTCTTAAGTGCTCCCGGGGCGATCGATGTGGGGGTCGAATTCAGCACCATGAGCAAGGGCTACAACATGGCCGGCTGGCGAGTTGGGTTCTGCTGCGGGAACGCCGAGATGGTCCGCGGGTTGGCCACGATTAAGGGCTACTATGACTATGGGCTTTTTCAAGCCGTGCAAATTGCCGCGATTGTCGCGATGCGTGGTGGTGATGCCGCTGTGGATGCGCAGTGTCGTATCTATCAACGTCGCCGCGATGTACTTGCTCAAGGATTACAACGCATCGGTTGGAATGTTACTCTCCCGCGCGCCGGGATGTTTCTCTGGGTTCAGATACCTGAACCTTGGCGGAGCCAAATGTCGTCGGTCGATTTCGCGATGCTCCTCTTGGAAAAGGGAAACGTTGCGGTTAGTCCTGGGAGCGGATTTGGACCGACAGGCGAAGGATACTTGCGAATGTCCTTGGTTGAGAATGAGAATCGGCTACGTCAAGCTGTGCGGCAGATCCAGCGCTGCTTAACGCAGAGCAGTCAGCCGACTTCGGTGAATGAATCGTCTATCCCTGCTACCTTGGCCGACGAATCGAACGAACAAGGCACAAGCGATTCTTATCCATGCGGACTGACTCCGAGCCAAGAGTCCGAAGCCTAAGGTACGCACAAACGAAGGCGACGGAGAACAAGTTCCCATTTCCCAGTTTTCGGACACTCGATTTTCGGCAGAATCCTGCATACAATTCGCTTCCGCCTCGCAGGATTGTTTCGCGCGATGCGCTCCTTAAAGTACCCAGAGAATTGCGCAATGCAACCAGCCAAACTAGTTCTCGAAACAGGTCGCGTTTTTACCGGAGTTTCATGTGGTGCAGAGGGGGAGTCTGCCGGAGAATTGTGCTTCAATACTTCGCTAACGGGGTATCAGGAGATTCTCACAGATCCCAGTTATCGCGGGCAAATCGTCACGATGACTTATCCGCACATTGGAAATTATGGTGTGAATCCTGAGGACGAGGAAAGTCGCCGACCATTTCTTGCTGGCTTCGTTCTCCGAGAACTTAGTCGGACCACAAGCAATTTCAGGGCCACGGAAAATCTCCGCCAGTACCTTATACGACATGGAGTCGTCGCTATCGAAGGGATTGATACGCGGGCTCTCGTGCGAACGGTGCGCGAGCATGGGGCTGTAAAGGCCATTCTTTCGACGTCCGACCTGGATGATTTGCGGCTCATACAGAAAGCCAAAGATAGTCCGGGGCTTACCGGTCGAGACTTGGTACGCGAGGTCATGACACGATCGAGGCAATCTTGGGGAGAAGGCTTAAGCCCGTGGATGCATGGCTTTGGAGGGCTGGGGGAAGTTCCTGCAAAGGGGGGATTACACGTCGTCGCCCTCGACTTTGGGATGAAGCTCAATATCGCCCGTCACCTGAAGGAGCTTGGAGCAGAAGTCACAATTGTCCCTGGCGATACCTCGCCGCACGAAATCATGGGGCTGAATCCATCGGGTATTTTTCTCTCCAATGGGCCGGGAGATCCAGAGCCTTTGACCTACGCAATCGAGACGGTTCGCGAACTCTTGCCGCGATATCCCATCTTTGGGATCTGCTTGGGGCATCAAATCTTGGGCCTCGCCTGCGGAGCAAAAACATTCAAGCTCAAGTATGGGCATCGCGGCGCCAATCAGCCGGTAATGAATTGCGAAACGGGCAAGGTCGAGATTACAACCCAAAACCATGGTTTTGCAGTGGAGGAGGCATCGCTACCGCCGGAGCTAAAAGTCACACATCGGAACCTTAATGACAATACGGTGGCAGGGCTCCGCCACCGCGCGTTCCCAGCTTTTTCTGTGCAATATCATCCTGAGGCCTCCGCTGGACCTCACGATAGTCGATATCTATTTTATGAATTTGCCACAGCAATGAACGAATTCCAAGCACCGGCGTTACCATTGCTTCAATAGCCAGTCAAACGGTGCCTGCAATCCGCGGAGTTCCACACGGAGAGGAAACTCGCGCGTTTGACGCGAGCGGTCAGTGCACATCGCGGTTGCTCCCACAGCGCTAACCGCAAATGCCGCCATCCGAATCGAGAAATCTCGAAGTAGTTGATCAAGTCCAGGCATGTGTGCCTGGAGAAATTTCAGCGGATCGTCAAATGCTTGATCACATTGGTCTGCCTTGGCAAGTATCACGGCCACGGGCGGAATGTTGTGGGATGGATCGGAGTCGCGGCGGCGGTTCTTCGCTTCGACCGGAGCTGGGCGGGGAATGCCCGTGAGATGCGTCATGATTTGCCGAGCAAAGTACTCTTCGTCCTTGTCCCCGTGCGACATTCTCGCCGCATCCACAACCAAAAATACTCCGGTCGCCTTGCGAAACAGTCCCGCTAACGTCGGTGATGATCCCGGATGGTCTGTCTCCCGTAAAATGGCTGAGCCTGCTGCATCGACTAGAAATACCGGTACCGGCGTTTTGCGCGATGTAGAACTGACCGTGCAGCGAGCCCAGTTCCAGTTTCGCGCGTCGTCGTCCGTTCGGTCCGGAAATGAATACTGCGAAAGGGACATCAAGACGTCTTTTTGCATGGCTATGGACGAGGCATCGTTGTGAACATGATCGACGCGATCCGCTGAGTGAGCCAGGATGTCTAGCATGGTCCCGAGGAATACCGTCTTTCCAACATCGGTTCCTCCAAGCGTTGCAATCAGTTGGCACTTGGTTTTCGTGTCCGACTGAATGCGCGTAATGTCAAGCGGCGCATAGCAAGTGCGACAAGCAATGCCATCGAACAAGTTGTCGGTGCCACACAGACAACACGGGATCGGCAAGTGAAATCGTCCGACTCGAAAGGAGTCAAGTGGCTGGACATTAATCGTAGGGATTCCGCTCATCGGGAATAGTTCCTAGCAGATATTAAGGACAGAATCACAACCCGACGCTGGGTACTGCGTGAAACAACAATTCAAGGCCCGAAGGATTCGCTTGCGCTTGAGCTTAAGCCTGTAGCGGGTCAAACGCTCCTTCATACAACGGGGACGACGGAGGTCGGGACCGCGTCCAGATCTAGGACGCAGCGGAATCCAATATTGTGCTTGCGGGCAAAGGCGTTATCTCCCGATGCAGCGAGCGGTGAAGCTTGGGATTCAATGTATGTGTCGAAAGCACCGCCACGCAGAGACCGGTATTCGCTCGAGCTTGGGCCGAGTTCGCCCGAATAAAGCCAGTTTGCTAACGGATCGAGTGTCCATTCCCACACATTGCCAACCATTTGGCACACGCCATCCGTAGTCGATCCTGTAGCAAATTCACTGACGCCTACGGTCGAACCACGCAATGTAGACCAAAGATTGGCCTTTTCCTTTGCATACGCGTTACCCCATGGGTACCTTCGACGCGGTGCCGCTGAGACCATCGAGGTACGCGGGCTGAGTGCGGCTTTCACCCATTCCGCATCCGACGGGAGTCGTTTGCCGGCCCAACGCGCGAACGCATCCGCCTCGTACCAACTGATCCCGGTCACGGGGTGATCTGCGCGTTCTTCGTCGTGCTTTCCATCGGTCCACAGACGTGGGGCCGGATGGTTGGTTTGATCCACAAAGAGTTCCAGCGAATCGCGAACATCGGCAGCCCAAAGTTCCGGCTTTCGGTAGCCATCCAGATCGACAAACTCCTGAAAGGCCGCGTTGGTTACCGCATGCCGATCAATAAAAAAGGGATGCACCTCCAGGTTGCTGGAGTTTCGTCGAGATTCGTCATTGTCGGGGTGAATGTTGATTCTGCCACCCCGAATGACTGCCATCTGATGAGTAAGAAGTTCGGCAGCGCGGTCCGCTTGGTCCTGTGAGAGATTTGAAAGCACTTCCGGCCGAAGGAGGACTGCATAACGCCCCTGGAGCATCATCTCGTTTACTAATGCGCTGGGGGATCGAGGCTGGATTCCCGATGGCTTGATTCGCGTTCGAATCGCCACTGCCGGTTTCTGAACGATGGAAATCAGACGGCTCGTATCGGGCTGGCGTTCCGATGGGAGGAGATCGGATTGCTTCGTCACCAAGAAGCGGACCAAGCACGAGACAAGCCCGGCAATCGCCGCTGCCGCAGCCAGATAATTGCCGCTGACAGTCGCGACCGCCAGAAAGGCCAGTCCGGCGATCCACCAAAGCCCCTGTGACAGGGTGATCTGTTTAAGTAAAAGTTGTGTTTTCTGCATCGTGAGGCCAATGAATCAGGGTCGTAGATTCTTGCGATATCAATTTCCGTTGTCGTCCGTTGCTCGCTCGAGTTCCGCGAGTTGTGCGAGGACAGAACCCACGACGGGATCGAGCGATTTCCCACCCTTCGGAGAAGCTTGTTTTGCCTTTGCATTCTCCACTGGAACGGTTGCTTCCTCGGGTTCTAGCAATTCAGGATTTCCCGATGTCTCGACCGTCGGCTTTGGCTTCGACTCGTTCGATAATGTTCGCGTTTTCCCCTTGGAGTTCTCGCGACCTGGAACTTCCGAAGGGGCCAACGGCTCCTGCTTTTCGGAATTGAGGGGTGGAAGGGAGGAAATTGCGGTACCCCGCTCACGCAGTCTGCGCGCAACTTCCGCAAGTTCGTTGGACCATGTGTGGACAACATCGACAAGTTCCGCCGCTGCGTTCATATCCCCTGCGGCACCAACGAGCTGTTGTTCCACGTGTGATTTGGCAGTTTGTGCTTTCGTCAAATCGTCGCGGAGCGTAGCGATCACATCGTTCTGCTTTTCCAACAATCTTTCGAGCTCTTGACAGCGAGCGGCCGCACTTTGAAGGCGATCGCGCTCTTCAATGAATGCTTGTTGTTCTTGGTGGAGGGCCTCGCGAGATTTCTGTAACTCCTCGTCAAATTGCGAAAGCTCCTCCGCAAGTTCCTCAAATTCATGGAACGACTCATCGAGAAATCGGTCGAGGGTCTCGCGTTCGCTCCGAAGATCGTCAATCGTGGAACGCAGCCCACGGAGACTTTCTGAATTGAAGCGCGGTGGTGGCGATAAAGTTGCCATGCAACCCACGAGTGTTGGAAGGTAGAGGAGGAGAAGGGATCGAACACATGGGAAGACAAGGTGTCACACCAATCTGGTTGACGGAACCCACGTGCATCGAAAATGTAGTTCACGAACGCATCCCATGACGTTCAGATCGCGCGTATTTTCCGCGATTACCCCGAAATGTTGCCCTTTGGAAACAGTTCATTTCTAAAGGGCATCGTTGTATCGTTTTGGCATCTTGTCTGGGACGAGAATTGGAAGTCGAATGGTAGTGGAAAGAAAGATAGTCAGCGCATGAACTGTC
>CXWJ01017123.1_pt1 | contig 13301 bp, 11 predicted proteins | sample 590841 | NCBI WGS metagenome assembly CXWJ01 (sample SAMEA3498367, study PRJEB10139) | wastewater metagenome | biome: wastewater treatment plant; material: activated sludge | place: Austria | collected 2015-01-21 | reverse complement strand
ATGCTAAAGACCACGCCAAGCCGGCCCTGGAGACGCTCCGCAACATCCGCCAAAAGTTTCTCAACGGCGGCAAATAGGTGGGCCGCCCGCTCGCGTGCCACTGCCGGCTTGTCCGGCTGTCCTCTTCGTGGCACTCCTTGTTGTAGCATTCACTTCAAGTAGACAACGCGAAACAAACTACCGCGCCAACACGCTCTCGCCGCCCATTACCGCCATCTCGCGCGACGGATGATTCCGTAGCGCCGTATCCAGATGACAACTGTGGAGCGTCTCTTCGCATTCCGGCGACAAGCCGCAAATCCGCAGCGCTCCGCCACACTGCGCCAGTCGCTCTTGTAGCAATACCAGTTGCCCCATCAAGCCACTGGGCAGTTTGTCGACCTCACCCAATTCCAGCACGAGTCGGTAAATGAAATGACGCGTTGCAATCGACCACAGCTTGTCCGCAATATGCGGCACTTCCACCAAGGGGCCTTCCGGTGCTCGCAACTTTACGAACAACCAATTTGGGCCGCGGTCGACGCTCAATTCGAGACCATCGACAATGTGAACCGTCACGGTAAGCTCCGTCCACGTGAGGTGCCTGTGAAAGGCACGTTCTAAAGAATAGTACTGCGACAGAGTGAACGCGACTCCACGCGATCTTCTGTAGCCCGCCGACTCCATCTTATGCCTATCTGCGTCCTGCCCGCAACGCGGTTTCGCACAATCTTTATGTGCTAGCGTTTTGACAATCCTATAGGGCAGAGATTTTTGTCTGCCGAGGTAAATGAGTTATGCAGACAGGAGTGTCTGCCCCACGGAACAGACTTGCGGAACCCTCATCTCTCTGTCTTCACACTCCCGCTAACATCTCTCGAATCGTCTTCTGGGCAATTTGGAGAGCCTCTGGCAACTTGGCGGGGTCTTTGCCGCCTGCCTGGGCCATGTCGGGTCGTCCGCCGCCGCCACCACCAACCGCCTCGGCCACTGGCCGAATCCAATTGCCAGCGCTCAGCTTCTTGGCCTGCAAATCTTTGCTAATCCCCGCTACTAGCGTCACTTTGTCATCTCCCTGCCTGGTCGCGAGCAGCACGGCTGAGGGCGAGGCCTTCACACGCACTTGATCGATCAACTGCCGCATCAAATTCGGATCGACACCAGGTAGTTCTGCGACCACCACCGTCACCCCGTTTACTTTCTCCGCCGATTCCAACAGCCGATCGCCCGACAGCGGCCCCGTGGACGCTCGCTCGGTCAATTGTTTTTCTAGCGCCGCGACCTCCGCCTTCACTGCCGCCACACGTTGCGGCACCGCGAGCGCAGCGACCGACAACAACCGCCCAACTTCGGAAAGTGCTTCTTTAATCTGCTCATAACGCGGCAATTTCTCTCCTGCCGCTTCTTTCTTGTTTACCGTTTGGGACTTCGCGCCCGTTTCCGCTTTACCTCCCCCACTCAATTGCTTTCGCAATTCCCGCCCGTGCGCCACTAAGGCCGAGACCGCCCCAGGCACCTCCAAGAGAGATACACCAAGCGCCGTCGCTGCCTCGCCGAGCGCCGCGGTCGCCTCGTTCACGTGTGTGGCCGCCTTCACGCCGGTCAGCGCCGTAATCCGTCGCGTCCCTGCCGAAACACCCTCTTCGCTCAGAATCTCGAACTGCCCGACTTCTTTCGTGTTCGTGAGATGCGTACCGCCGCAAAGCTCTTTACTGAACGATCCCATCGAGACCATCCGCACTGGGTCCGGATACTTCTCGCCAAACAGCATCATCGCTCCCTGCTGGCGAGCTTCCGCCAACGGCAGCGTCTCCCACTTTACTTTCTCGGCCGCAGCGATCAACGCATTCACATCGGTAGTAATTTCCCGCAGTTGCTCTAGATTCACCCCGCTCAAATTGGTGAAGTCGAACCGCAGCCAATCGTCATCCACCTTGGAGCCTTGCTGGTGCGCATGTGAACCCAAGTGCTTCTGCAACGCGTGATGCAAAATATGGGTCGCCGAATGGGCCCGACGAATACCGCTCCGCCGTGCGAGGTCTACAATCGCCTCCACCTTTGCCCCTTCGCGCATCGTCCCTCGCAACAAGTGCCCTTCGTGCACCACTAGGCCGCTGTCCTTTTGCGTATCACCGACGACGAACTCAAACCCCTCGCCGACCAGCTTGCCAGTGTCTCCTACCTGCCCGCCACTCTCGCCATAAAACGGCGTGCGATCCAGCACGACGCGGATTACGTTCTTGTGCCCTACTTCTTCCATTTGATCGCACAAGTGATCATGCGGCGGCTCCCCAGCAATGATCCCTTTGATCGTCGCCTCAGCTTCAGTCGTTTCGTAACCCAAAAACTCCGTCGTATGGAGCGCCTGCTTGAGCGAATCAATCGGCCCCCGCGTTCCCATCACCGCGTGCTGCACCTTGCCCGATACCTCGCCATGCTCCTCCATTGCCGCCTGATAACCTTGCCAATCAAACGCCAGGTTATGTTCGGCCGCCAGCGCCTCGAACAGCTCCGGCGGCACCCCATACGTCTGATACAACTCCGCCGCCACGTGCCCTTCCACCGTCACGCGATTGTCTCGCCGCATATCTGCGAACACGCGATCGATATGATTCAACCCTGCGTCAATCGTGCTGAAGAAGTTCTGCTCTTCTTTTTCGATGACACCGCTGACACGCTTCGCTGTTTCCTGCAGCTCCGGATAGGGCTGCTTCATAACATCCGCCACAGTCGCCACCAGCTTGTGCAAAAATGGCTCTCGCAAGCCCATCTGATGCCCATCCAGCACGGCCCGCCGCAACAACCGCTTCACTACGTACTTTTCCTTGTTTGCACCCGGATAGACATTTTCATGAACCGCGAACGTACACGCCCGTACGTGATCGGTGATCCGCCGCAGTCGCCGGCCATTGTCCGATTCATACTCATACTTCGTGCCACACACCTCGGCCGCCGCGAGCACGATCGGCAGAATGCTATCGATGTGATAGTTCGTAGGCACGCCTTGCAAAGATGCTGCCGCCCTCTCCAGTCCCATGCCCGTGTCGATATTCTTGCTCGGCAGCGGCCGTAAATTGTTCGGCGGCTCTCCCACGCGATTGAATTGCGTGAACACCAAGTTCCAAATTTCGACGGATCTCGAGCCCTCGGGATGGTAATAAATCTCACTACATGGACCACATACGCCGTCTGGCCCCTGACTCGGCGCGCTCGCTGGCCAGAAGTTTTCGTCCTCATCACACCGCTCGATACGATTGACCGTCAGTCCGACATCCTTCGCCCAAATCCCGGCCGCCTCGTCGTCGTCTTTATATACCGTGACAGTCAGTTGCTCCGGCTTGATTCCCAGCCACCTCTTGTCGGTCAGGAATTCCCACGCCCAGTTGATTGCATCCCGCTTGAAATAATCGCCGAAGCTAAAGTTACCCAGCATCTCAAAAAACGTGTGGTGATACGCCGTCCGGCCCACGTTATCGATGTCCCCCGTTCGCAAACACTTCTGACACGTGGTGGCCCGCGTGAACTCCAGTTTCACCTTGCCCAGAAAATGATCCTTGAACTGGTTCATCCCGGCCGGTGTGAACAACACCGAAGGATCCCATGTCGGCACGAGCACGTCGCTCGGACACCGCTTGTGTCCCTTTGATTCAAAGAATGCCAAATATTTTTCGCGAAGTTCGTCGGTCTTCATCAGGAGAGATCAGGGGTCGGAGGGCAGGGGGCTGCGCTGCTTGAAGTTCAGCGCATAGTCGCGACCTATAATAAGTCGCTGGGAAACTGCCAAATATACTGCTATTTGCGACCTGAGGGCAGAGCAGCGTGTACTATCGAGGGGTAGAGGACGTGGCTGGAAAACCCCTACAACTAGGCTGTGTATGCAATTTTCCTTGCGACCGCCGCCCCACCAGTTACAATGGAGGTGTGGCGTGACTGCCAAAAAATGAATCGATTTTCTCACTAAAACCACGCTATTTTCTGACGGCCGACTAATGTGATACCTCTTCTGGATATTGCCCTCCGGGCGAATCCTTAAGTGCCGTCGAATTCATTTTTCTCTGCGTGGAGTTGCTTCTTTGATTCGTTTGCTGCGTTTTCTGTTTGCAAGTTTAGTCGCGATTGCCGGACTCACTTCCGAGTGCAGTCCCATTTTTGCCTATTCGCTCGAAGGAGGTAATTGGCTGCAGTTTGGCTTTACGAGCCCTGTGACCCTCACTTACAGCTACCAAAACATGTTCGAGCATCAGAATCCGCTAGTGCCCGACCCGGAAAACCCAGGTGCTTTGAAGCGTCCTGGGTTGTACATGCCGAATAAGCAACGGTTGCCCGACAGCGTGATTCGCGCGTCCATTGAAGAAGCACTCAGGCTTTGGGCCAGCGTCGTCCCCATCCACTTCGTCGAGGTTCCAGACGATACGCTCGGTTACGGACCCTCCACTCAACATGGTGAGCTTCGCTTCCGGCATGTTTTCATCAACGGTCCGGACCCTGTCGTGGGCAATCCTATCGCCAAGGCTCAGGCCTACTATCCGTTCAACGGTGTTCCTTACCGAGGGGACGTAGAGTTTGATCACAGTGATCCGTGGCTCCCCTCTGGTACACTCCACGAACCGGATGTCCTCGGCGCAGCGATTCACGAGATCGGACACACCCTTGGCCTGGGGCATACAGGACTATTCAACTCGGACGGGACCACCCCCAACATGTATTGGGTTTTCCACCGCTTCCAAGGCCCAGGCACTGGCAAGCTATTTCCAGATGATATCGCGGGCATCCGAGCGATCTACGGCCCCGGAGTCGGCAGTGTCACACCGCTTCTCATTCCAGAGCCAGCCACGTTGACGATCGTAACGATATTCTTGGGATGCCTCTTCACAAGCCGTAAGCGAGCTTGAAACTGCCGCGACGCCATATTTCAAGACGCTTTCTGACTCACAGGCTTCCCATCGCGCCACTCTGATAATCCATCGCTGCCTGCCGAATCTCTTCACGCGTGTTCATCACGAACGGACCTTGGCCCACCACCGACTCGCCGATCGGTTCCCCAGCCATCAACAGCGCGCGGGCGTCTCGAACGCATTCGATGCTGATTCCATCGCCCTCGCGATCAAACATTGCCAGCGCCACCCCCTCGGCCGACTGTGAATTGCCCAGCTTCACAGTGCCGTGTTGCACGACCAAGATCGTCGTGAAACCGTCCGGAACGAGGATCTCATTCTTGTGGCCAGCAGCAAGTTGCAAATCCCACAGTAGGATCGACGTATAAGTCTTCGCCGGTCCGCGCGTCCCGGCAAACTCGCCAGCAATCACGCGCACGTTCCCCGCACTGCCCTCCAACGGAACGCTCGGAATATCTCGATTAAGAATCTCCTGATATCGCGGTGGCGTCATTTTGATCTTCGCCGGCAAGTTCACCCATAGCTGCGCCACCTCGAACGTCCCGCCGTGCTGCGTAAACGCTTCGCTGTGGAACTCCTGATGGACTACGCCGGAAGCGGCCGTCATCCACTGGACGTCCCCCGGGCCAATCTTCCCCGCGTTGCCCCCCGAATCGCGATGCTCCAATTCCCCCTGGTAAACCACTGTCACCGTTTCGAACCCTCGATGCGGATGCTCTCCCACGCCGCGCGGCGCAGTCCCCGGCTTGAATTCATAGGGCGCTGCGTAATCGAGCAACAGAAACGGATCGATTGCCGCCGTATCCCCGTGGTACGAAAGCAAACTCCTGACCGGAAACCCATCGCCCACCCAATGGGGTTGAAAATCACGCTTCAGATACAGGAGCTGTTTCATCATTGCGGATATGTTGACACGAGTGTATCGCTAACTAGAGGCGACGCGCCGCAGGTTGCTCAATTTGCCCTGCCTACTCCTCCAGCGGCATCACTGCCCACAAAATCACGTAGACAAGGGCACCGGGGAACGCGGCCGATGCGATCGACACCAGTACGTACAAAATCCGCACCGCATCCGAATTCCACCCCAGCCAACGGGCGATCCCGCCACATACGCCACCAATCCAGCGATCCTTCGGATTACGGGCTAAATGGGTCGTTTCCATCGTATTTTGTTTCCCCTCCAAAAATCGTGAACACCGATTGCCCAGCATTATACGGTATTCGCCGCTGTAAGTGAAAAATTGCCTCCGTTAGCAGAGTACCCAGAACCTATCCGCCTATCACAATTACGAACAAACCCTCGCTGGGTTTCGTATTAGAAGAGACGTAGAGCACTCCAGGAGGATGGGTGAATCTCTTGGTTTATATTCTCAATTGCCCCTTTCCGTGAACCTGCAATAATTGAGCTATGCAGCGCCCGGCTTTCCAACGCATTGGCAAGGTTACGTTTGCGACCATCATGGCCGTCGTGCTGGCCGTGCCGGCTCCGCTTGCAGCCTGCTGCCGCAGTGCCCAGAAAGCAACCTGCTGTCACGCGGCCCAGAAAGTTGCCACTAGCGAATTGTGTGGCCAGCCTACGGCGGGTTGCCCTCATTGTCAGCCGGCTGCGCCAGACACCTCGACCACCTATTCCCCCGCGAAGACGTTCACGGCCTGCGGTTGTGCTTGCTGCCGACCGTCCGACGAGCGCAACACGCCCTCCAATCGCACTATCGACCACAGCCAGCCCCAGCTCACGCTGGCGCTCGGCTCCGTTGCCTTCATTCTCGACAATGCGGATGCATCTGCCCAATTAGCCAGCAGCCTAACCGCTCTCACCGGTGCGACAGCTGTCCCGCATCGTATCTTGCACTGCACCTGGTTAATTTGATTCCGCCCGACGTCAGGCTTTCCCGCCTGGCCGTTTTCTTGTATCAGGCTCTCGCCTGAATTGTGTCGGAATCAGTCTTTTCTGTTGTCGGGCGTGTCGCCCGGCACAAATTCTAACCAGAAAGTGAGTAATCTCATGATTACGAAGATGCTATTGTCGTTAACCGTGCTTGGCGCGCTCGTCGCCGGCGGAATCGCCACGTCGACCTCTTCGGCGACTTCCGAGCAGGGAACTTGCTGCAAAAAGCATTGCAGTGAGAGCGCGAGTTGCCCGGGTTGCACTTGCCCCGGTGAATGCACCGGCAACTGTGCCGATGACTGCCAATGCCCGTGCAGCAAGAAGTAATGTAGTAGCGCAAATCGTGCCGTAGGCACGGATTTGCCAAACTTCCCTTGAAACGCCGGCCGGACTCGCCCTTGGCGAGCCCGGCCGTTTTTATTGGGCCGCTACCCATGGTCGGCCGCGCTACTGGTTTCGCTGCCATTTCGCGTTACACTCGCTACTTTACGCCCGGCCCCAACTTCACCCCGCTAGCGATAGGTCTCCAACATGCGCAACCAACGTCTCGCCGCCGTCGCCACGTCTCTTGCCGCTTGTGCGGCCGCCTTCTTTCTTGGCCAGGCTGCCCGTTCTGTGCCCGCCGCCGCGCCTGCCAAAACTCGGGTATTCGAAATTCGGACCTACACAGCCAATCCGGGCAAGCTAGAGGCGCTCGATGCGCGCTTCCGCGATCATACGACGCGGCTGTTCGAAAAACATGGGATCACCAACATCGGTTATTGGGTTCCGACGGACGAACCGCAATCCAAAGAGACGTTGGTTTACATTCTGGCCTACGAAAACCGCGAGGCGGCCGAAAAGAGTTGGAAAGCATTCCGCGCGGATCCGGAATGGCTCAAAGCGAAGGCCGATTCAGAAGCCAATGGCAAGCTGGTTAGTAAAGTCGAATCTGTATTTGTCGTTCCCACCGATTATTCTCCGCTGCAATAGACGGCCCGCACCGCCAGAGAAACTTTTTCGATCCGGCGGCGGGGGCGGATGGTTCGATTTGGCAGTGGTGAACATTAGCACACCAGGTGGCCGAAAACAAGAATTAAGTTGCCAACTAAAATCGCGAGCCGCGGGCGAGAAAAAAGTTTGACAGAGTTACGACCGAAAACGTGGTGGCCGAAAAATAGCTTGACATAGACTTACGTCAATCAGATGGCCTCTCAAAAGAAAAAGATTGCAATTGGGCCACGGAATATGGTATGGGCGACGGCGAGGAGGTTTTCGAAAGGAGTCGCGCCGCGACGGCTTCGAGGGTCGCAGGATTGAACATACCAGAACGCGCGGCCAATTTCAGCAACTATTTTCGGCCACCTCTGGCCTCCGGCAGACGCTGCGGAACCGAGAAATCTTCCCCACGCATGGGTGGCGTGTTACAAAGGAGTTCTCGTCCCCACTCGTTTCCGGCAGGGTCATTGCGTGCCATATTCAGAAGCAGACACCTGCCGCCGATTTATCGAGCCGAAGCTCCGCGAGGCGGGATGGACGGAGGAACAGATTTGCGAGCAGCGCTCGTTTACCGATGGGCGGGTGATCCTGGTGGGGAATACGCCGCGGCGAGGAAAGCGGAAACAAGCGGACTACATCCTGCGTTTCACGCGCGATTTTCCGCTGGCGATCATTGAGGCCAAGACGGAATATCACACGGCCGGCGACGGCTTGCAGCAAGCGAAGGACTACGCGGAAACGCTGGACTTGAAATTCGCGTATTCGTCAAACGGACACGAGATCATCGAGTTCGATTATCTGACGGGCAACGAACGATCCATCGATCGGTTTCCTTCGCCCGACGAACTATGGCGGCGCTTGAGGGCCGGGCAGGGAATCTTGGACGACGAACAGGCGGAGCGAGTGCTCGCGCCGTATCATCTCCAAGGGAATAGAGAGCCGCGATATTATCAAGACGTCGCCATTCAGCGCGCCGTGCAAGCGATCCTGCAAGGTCAGCGGCGCGTCCTGCTTACGCTGGCGACCGGCACCGGCAAGACGATGGTGGCTTTTCAGGTCTGCTGGAAGCTGTGGCAATCGCGGTGGAACCGCACGGGCGAGTACCGGCGGCCCAAGATTCTCTTCCTGGCCGATCGCAATATCCTGGTGGACGACCCGAAGGCGAAGGACTTCGCGGTATTCGGCGACGCTTGTTTCAAGATCGAAAACGGCAAGACGAGTTTAGGCCGCGAGATGTACTTTGCCATTTATCAGGCGCTCGCCAAGGATGAAAACCGGCCGGGCCTTTACAAAGAGTTTCCACCCGATTTCTTCGACCTGATCATCATCGACGAATGCCACCGCGGCAGCGCCCGCGATGAGGGCAATTGGCGGGAGATTTTGGATTACTTCGAGCCGGCGTACAAGCTGGGTCTAACCGCCACGCCGAAGCGCGACGACAACATCGACACCTACTGTTACTTTGGCAACCCGTTGTACACGTATAGTCTGCGGCAAGGCATCGACGACGGATTCTTGGCGCCCTACCGGGTGCATCGGATCATCACGACGTACGATGCGGCCGGCTGGCGGCCGAGCCAGGGGGAAAGAGACCGCTACAGCCGCGATATCCCGGACGAAGAGTATCAGACCAAAGATTTTGAGCGTGTCGTGGCGCTCAAAGCGCGGACGAAAGCCATTGCCCGCAGCATCACCGACTTTCTCCGGAAGCAGGGCCGTTTCGGCAAGACGATCGTGTTTTGCGTCGATCAAGAACATGCGGACGAAATGCGGCGGGAACTGAACAACCTCAACGAAGATCTTGTGCGGCAATACTCAGACTATGTCTGCCGCGTCGTTTCCGACGAAAAGGAGATCGGCAAGGGACATCTGGGCCGGTTTCAAGATGTGGAAACCACGTCGCCCGTGATCGTCACCACGTCGCAAATGCTGACGACGGGGGTCGATGCGCCGACGTGCAAAAATGTGGTTCTAGCTCGCGTTATCAATTCGATCGTCGAGTTCAAGCAGACCCAGCGTGCGCTGCGCGACGCCGGGCTTTGGAGTATAACGCCTACGGCGTAAAGAATTTGATAAACGAAACGTTCACCAACGCCGAAGGTGTTTCATTCCGCAGCCCGGGGTCGCCGGTACTCCGGCGCACCCTGGGAAACCGAGCACGAAATAATCCAAACCCCAACGGGGTTTTACCAATTCGTGATGGGCAGCGCGGAATGTGTGGAACCCCGTTGGGGTTCGGGTGGTATTTTGGACATGTGTACCCAGCGTGCGCTACGCGACGCCGGGCTTTGGAGTATAACGCCTACGGCGTAAAGAACATTGCCATCGTGTAAACCACGAATGCCAACACGTTCACCAACGCCGAAGGCGTTTCATTCCGCAGCCCTTGGTCGTCGGTACTCCGGCGCACCCTGGGAAACCGAGCGCGAAATAATCCAAACCCCAACGGGGTTTTACCAATTCGTGATGGGCAGCGCGGAATGTGTGGAACCCCGTTGGGGTTCGGGGGTGTTTTGGACATGTAGACCCAGCGTGCGCTGCGCGACGCCGGGCTTTGGAGTATAACGCCTACGGCGTAAAGAACATTGCCATCGTGTAAATCACGAATGCCAACACGTTCACCAACGCCGAAGGTGTTTCATTCCGCAGCCCGGGGTCGCCGGTACTCCGGCGCACCCTGGGAAACCGAGCGCGAAACAATCCAAACCCCAACGGGGTTTTACCAATTCGTGATGGACAACGCGGAACGTGTGGAACCCCGTTGGGGTTCGGGGGTGTTTTGGACATGTAGACCCAGCGTGCGCTGCGCGACGCCGGGCTTTGGGGTGCAACGCCCGCGGCGTTGATGCGGGAAAATGCCACGAGGATTACGAATACCAACGCCTTTGGCGTGAAGAACTTTTATGCCGCAATCCCTGGTCCAAATCTACGTGCATCTGGTGTTTTCGACCAAACACCGCCAACCGTTTCTCGTCGATCCGGCCTTCCGTGAACGAGCGCACGCTTATTTGGTGGGGATCTGCAAGAACCAAGATTCTCCCTCGCTCCGCGTTGGCGGCGTCGAAGACCACGTTCATATCTTGTGCCGTCTGGCTAAAACCTTGGATGTTTCCGCGCTGATCCGCGAATTAAAGCGCGATTCGTCCAAGTGGATCAAAGCCGAAAATCCGCGGCTGGCGGATTTTCAATGGCAGGAAGGTTATGGCGCGTTTTCGGTTAGCCCGTCGCACGTCGAGGCGTTGATCGAATACATTGCGAACCAAGTAGAACACCATCGACAAGAATCGTTCCAAGACGAATTTCGGCGATTGTGTAAGAAATATGGCGTTCCGATCGATGGACGATATGTTTGGGATTGAATGCGAAGCGCGGCGCGGATTGTGGAACTCCGTTGGGGTTCGGGGGTTGGTTTGGGCGTGGATACCCGGCGTGCGCTGCGCGACGCCGAGCTTTGGGTGTAACTCCTGCGGCGCAAGGACTAGCTAAGGCAAGGGGGCAGGACCATGTGTCCGAGGCCAGCACCTTGCGGTGAAGTTGTCGGCCCTTGGCCGAAACATAGACCAGAAGAGCGACTTTGCAATTCTCCCGCCTGAATCCACCAGCACCTTGAACTAAGTCCCCATCATCGGCGACAATACGAGATTCTACCTGCCCGCCGCGGCTCCCTCTCGGAGGCCATCAGCATGGACGATAACCTCACCGACAAATTTCTTCCCCCCGGCCTGACGTTTGACGACGTCCTCATCGAGCCGCGGTTTAGCACGGTTGTGCCGACGGAAGTAGAAGTCGGCACTCAGCTCACGGATCGCATCAGCATGAACGTGCCGATTCTCAGCTCGCCGATGGACACGGTGACGGAAAGCGCTATGGCGATTGCGTTGGCGCAAGAAGGGGGGCTCAGCGTCATTCATAAGAATATGTCGATTGAGCGGCAGACCGAAGAAGTGGACAAGGTGAAGCGATCGGCCAACGGCATCATTGTCGATCCTGTGACGCTGCCGCCGGACGCTAGCGTCGCTACCGCGCACGAGACGATGACGCAGTCCAAAGTAAGCGGCATTCCGATCGTCGCTAGCGGGAAGCTGGTGGGGATCATTACGCGGCGCGACCTTAGATTTCTCGAGCATAACGACGTTCCCATCTCCGAGGTGATGACGAAGGACCACCTTGTGACAGCACGCGGGACCGTGACGCTTGAGCAAGCTGAGAAGATTTTGATGGCAAAAAAGGTCGAGAAGCTTTTGCTGGTTGACGAAAATAACAGACTGACGGGCCTGATTACGATCAAAGACATCGACATGATGCGCCGTTTCCCGCAAGCAGTCAAAGACCGTCAGGGTCGGCTGCGGGTCGGGGCGGCGGTCGGTGTGTTCGATTTCGATCGGGCCGCGAGCCTGATCGGCAAGGATGTCGATTTCCTCGTCGTCGATAGCGCACATGGCCATTCGGCCAACGTGATCGAGACGGTCCGCGAAATGAAGCGGCGTTGGGAGATTGATGTCGTCGCCGGCAACGTGGCCACGCGCGAAGGCGCGGCGGACCTGATTGCTGCTGGCGCCGACGCGGTGAAAGTGGGCATCGGCCCCGGATCGATCTGCACCACGCGGGTCATCTCCGGCGTTGGTGTGCCGCAGATCACCGCGATCCACGCGGCCGCTCAGGCTACTAAAGGAACCAAAGTTAAGATTATCGCCGACGGCGGCATCCGTTACTCGGGAGACATCACGAAAGCCATTGCGGCCGGAGCAAGCGCCGTCATGATCGGCGGGTTGCTGGCCGGCCTCGACGAAAGCCCCGGCGAACGCGTGCTATTCCAAGGGCGCACGTTCAAGGCCTATCGCGGCATGGGTTCGCTCGGCGCGATGGTCAAAGGCTCCAGTGAACGCTACCGACAATCGGGCGCCGAACGATCGAACGGAAAACTTGTCCCGGAAGGCGTCGAAGGACGCGTACCTTATAAAGGACCGCTCAGCCCATTTTTGTATCAGTTAGTTGGCGGCCTGCGGGCCGGCATGGGTTACTGCGGCGCTAAAACCATTGATGAACTTCGCACGGAAGCCCGATTCATCCAAATCACCGCGGCCAGTGTGCGGGAGAGCCATCCCCATGACATCGCTATTACGCAGGAAGCGCCCAACTACACCGCCGAATTTTCGGCTGAGCAATAGTCAAGGGTCGAGGGTCGAGGGTCGAGGGCCAGAGGGCTGGCGCTCGGGGCTTGGCGGGAACCTCGCTGAGCTGGCCGTGCTCTTTGCCGCGTTGTTTGTCGCTTACGTATTGTTGACATCTCCCGCCCGCGCCGAACTGCAATGGCAGCGTGGCCGCACCCCTTCCGCAGCGAAGGCCGCACGCGCCGCTACGCCGCCGAAGTTTGTCCGCGCGCAGCCGCCGCATCGCGTGGACGGGGCCGTCCAGCAAGTCGCTTATGAAGAAGAGCTTGCCAGCGGGCCGCAGTTCGAAGATGGCGCGGTCGGCCAGGCGCGGCTTCGCAGCGTGATCGTCAATCGGGAAGAGGAAGAGGGGAGCGACGATGGTTCGATTCGTTCCGCCCAACTGCCGTT
>CXWJ01004211.1_pt1 | contig 13305 bp, 12 predicted proteins | sample 590841 | NCBI WGS metagenome assembly CXWJ01 (sample SAMEA3498367, study PRJEB10139) | wastewater metagenome | biome: wastewater treatment plant; material: activated sludge | place: Austria | collected 2015-01-21 | reverse complement strand
TCGAGAAGGTGAAGGCCCAGCTCGCTTGATGCCGTCGCGCGGCGTGCGGCTTCGGCCGAACGTCGCGCGCCGCGCCTGCCGCACCGCGAGGTGCGGGTGGGCAAGCTTTCCAAGGCCGACCCCGTGTTCGGCCTTTTTTTTTCGGCCTGTTTTCTTGCGTTTCCACCGACGACGATGAACGATCTCGCCCCCCTGGTCGAAGACGCCCGCGCCGACTTCGCGAACGCCGCCACGCCCGCCGATCTCGAGAACGCCAAGGCGCGTTACCTCGGCAAGGCCGGTCGCATCACCGAGTTGCTGAAGGCGCTCGGTGCGCTCTCGGTCGACGAGAAGAAGGCCCGCGGCGCACTCGTCAATGCCGCGAAGCAGCAGGTCGAGGCGGCGCTGAACGCGCGCCGCGAGGCGCTTGCCGACGCCGAGTTGCAGGCGCAGCTGCAGGCCGAGGCGCTCGACGTCACGCTGCCCGGCCGGCAACGCGGCAGCGGCGGCCTGCACCCGATCACGCGCGCGATGGAGCGCATCGAAGCGATCTTCGGCTCGATGGGCTTCGACGTCGCCGACGGCCCCGAGATCGAGACCGACTGGTACAGCTTCACCGCGTTGAACAACCCGGAGAACCACCCGGCGCGTTCGATGCAGGACACCTTCTACGTTGACATGAAGGACGCCGAAGGCCGCTGGCTGAACCTGCGGCCGCACACGTCGCCGATGCAGATCCGCTACGCGCAGGCGCATGCGAAGCGCCATGCCGGCGCGGCGCGCATGCCCGACATCCGCGTCATCGCGCCGGGCCGCACCTACCGCGTCGACAGCGACGCGACGCATTCGCCGATGTTCCACCAGGTTGAGGGCCTGTGGGTCGGCGAGGACATCAGCTTCAAGGATCTGAAGGCGGTCTACCTGAACTTCGTGCAGACCTTCTTCGAGGCCGACGACCTGACGCTGCGCTTCCGGCCGAGCTACTTTCCGTTCACCGAACCGAGCGCCGAGATCGACATGATGTTCGCGCGCGGCCCGCTGAAAGGCCGCTGGCTCGAAGTCTCGGGCGCCGGCCAGGTGCATCCGCAGGTGATCCGGAACATGGGGCTGGACCCCGAGCGTCACATCGGCTTCGCGTTCGGTTCGGGAATCGACCGCCTGGCGATGCTGCGCTACGGCGTTGCCGACCTGCGCCAGTTCTTCGACGGCGACCTGCGCTTCCTGCAGCAGTTCCGCTGACCATCTTCGCAAGAGAGTTTCGAATGCAGTTCCCGGAATCCTGGTTGCGCGAGTTCTGCGACCCGCCGATCGACACCGCGTCGCTGGCCGAGACGCTGACCATGGCCGGCCTCGAAGTCGAGGCGCTGCGCCCGGTCGCGCCGCCGTTCAGCGGCGTGGTCGTCGCGCAGGTGCTGGCGGTCGAACGCCACCCGAACGCCGATCGGCTCAGCGTGTGCCGGGTCGACGCGGGCAACGGCACGACGCTGGACATCGTCTGCGGCGCGCCGAACGTGCGCGCCGGCATCAAGGTGCCGTGCGCGACCGTCGGCGCCGTGCTGCCGCCGGCGGAAGAGGGCGGCGAGCCGTTTCGCATCCGGCTCGGCACGCTGCGCGGTGTCGAGAGCCAGGGCATGTTGTGTTCGGCGCGCGAGCTGAAGCTGTCGGACGAGCACGGCGGCCTGCTGCTGCTCGACGACGCGGCCGTCGTCGGCCAGGACATCCGCCGCCACTTGGAGCTCGACGACACGCTGTTCACGCTCAAGCTCACGCCGAACCTCGCGCATTGCCTGAGCGTCTACGGCGTCGCGCGCGAAGTCGCGGCGCTCACCGGCACGCCGCTGCGCGAGCCGGTCTTCGCCAGGGCCGGCACAGGCCATGCCGACGTGCTGCCGGTGACGATCGAAGCGAGCGACCTTTGCGGCCGCTTCTCGGGCCGCATCGTCCGCGACGTGAACGCGGCGGCAGCGACGCCGGCGTGGATGGTCGAGCGCCTCGCGCGCTGCGGGCAACGGCCGGTCTCGGCGCTCGTCGACATCTCGAACTACGTGATGTTCGAGTTCGGCCGGCCCTCGCACATCTTCGACCTCGACAAGATCCACGGCGGCCTGAGCGTGCGTTGGGGGCGCGCGGGCGAAACGCTCGAGCTGCTCAACGGCAGCACGGTCGGGCTCGACGATCAGGTCGGCGTGATCGCCGACGCGCAAGGCGTCGAGTCGCTCGCCGGCATCATGGGCGGCGAGGCGACGGCGGTGTCCGACAGCACGCGCCATGTCTATGTCGAAGCCGCCTTCTGGTGGCCCGAGGCGGTGGCGGGCCGCTCGCGGCGCTTCAACTTCGCCACCGACGCCGGGCACCGCTTCGAGCGCGGTGTCGATCCGGCGACCACGGTCGAGCACATCGAACGCATCACGCAGCTGATCGTCGAGATCTGCGGCACCGAGGCGACGCGCTGCGGGCCGATGGACGACCAGGTCACCCGCCTGCCCGAGTGCGCGCCGGTCACGCTGCGCGTCGAACGCGCGGCCAAGGTCATCGGCATGCCGGTCACGCAGGCGCAGTGCGAGTCGGTGTTCACGCGGCTCGGCCTGCGCTTCGACGCTGAACCGGGCCGCATCCGCGTGACGCCGCCGAGCTGGCGCTTCGACCTGAAGATCGAGGAAGACCTGATCGAAGAGGTCATCCGCGTGCTCGGCTACCAGACGCTGCCCGATGCGCCGCCGCGCGCAGCGATCACGGCGCGCGTGCGCAGCGAAACCCGCCGCGGCCAGCACGCGCTGCGCCATCGCCTGGCCGCGCTCGACTACCAGGAGACGGTGAACTTCAGCTTCGTCGAAGAGCGCTGGGAGCACGAACTCGCCGGCAATACGTCGCCGATCCGGGTGCTGAACCCGATCGCAAGCCCCTTGGCGGTGATGCGCTCGAGCCTGATCGGCAGCCTCGTGCAGGTGCTGCGCCACAACCTGGCGCGCAAAGCCGCACGCGTGCGCGTGTTCGAGCTCGGGCGCGCGTTCGCGCGCGACGCCGCGGCGCAGGGCGGCGATCGCAGCGTCGCCGGCATCGTCCAGCCGATGCGCCTCGCCGGGCTGGCCTACGGCAGTGCCGAGTCGCTGCAATGGGGCGTGCGAGACCGTGCCGTCGACTTCTTCGATGCCAAGGGCGATCTCGAAGCGCTGCTCGCGCCGGGCAGCGCGTCTTTCGTCGCCGCCACGCACCCGGCCATGCACCCCGGCCGCTGCGCCGAGGTGCAGATCGACGGGCGGCGCATCGGCGTGGTCGGCGAACTGCACCCGAAGTGGCGCCAGGCGTACGAGCTGCCGGCCGCGCCGGCGCTGTTCGAACTCGACGTCGACGCGATCGACGCGCGCGCTTTGCCGGTGTACGAGTCGATTCCGCGCCACCAGTCGGTCTGGCGCGACATCGCCGTGATCGCCGGCGACTCGGTCTCGCACGAGGCGCTGCTGCGCACGATCGCCGAGGGCGGCGGCGCGGTGCTGCGCTCGGCGCGCCTGTTCGACGTCTACCGCGCCCAGGCAGGCGCGCCACGCAGCCTGGCGGTGCGCCTCGAACTGCTGGACGACGAGCACGGCTTGACCGACGAACGTATCGATGCGACCGTCGCTGCCGTGCTGGCGCAACTCGGCGACCGCCTCGGCGTTCGCCTGCGCAGCTGACGACGCTTGCCAGGACCGCGCGATGACTTCCTCCCACGACAACACCGACCGGATCGCGTTGCCGACGATCGAGACGCCGACGCTCACCAAGGCCGAACTCGCCGAACTGCTGTTCGAGCGGCTCGGGCTGAACAAGCGCGAGTCCAAGGACATGGTCGAAGCCTTCTTCGACATCATCCACGCGACCCTCGTCACCGGCCAGGACGTGAAGCTGTCGGGTTATGGAAACTTCAACATCCGCCGCAAGGCGCCGCGCCCGGGGCGCAACCCGCGCACCGGCGAATCGATCCCGATCAAGGCGCGCAACGTCGTCACCTTCCACGCAAGTCACAAACTCAAGGGAGTCGTGCAAGGCGACATCCCGGTGGGAGAAGACTTCGAGTAGAGTCTAGCTTTGCTCCCTGATGCTGTTGATTTTCATGGAGAAAGCGCTTCCTGCCATCCCCGCCAAACGTTACTTCACCATCGGTGAGGTCAGCGATTTGTGTGGTGTGAAACCCTATGTGCTGCGTTACTGGGAACAGGAGTTCACGCAGCTCAAGCCGATGAAGCGGCGCGGCAACCGGCGCTACTACCAACACCATGAGGTGCTGCTGATCCGGCGCATCCGCGAACTGCTGTACGACCAGGGCTTCACGATCAGCGGCGCGCGCAACCGGCTGTCCGATGCGCTGGCGGCCGGACGCAACGGCCGTGAGGCCGAGGACGATCTCGGCGATGCCCAGGTCGACGAAGTGATCGATGTCGACGCCGCTCTGGGGCTCGATGCCGAGCCCGTGGCAGCACCCGGCGCAGTGGACATGGTTCTGGCCGAGCCCCCGACACCCTTGCAGATCCGCGCCGAGCTGGAATCGATCCGCGGCTTGCTCGTGCTTTGAACTGCCGACGGGGAAGGGTCGTGCGGGCCCTATAATCGATGGCTCACGTCGGGGTGTAGCGCAGCCTGGTAGCGCACTTGCATGGGGTGCAAGGGGTCGCGAGTTCGAATCCCGCCACCCCGACCAATGAAATCAACGCCTTAGCGGTCACGAGCCGCTAAGGCGTTTTCTCTTTTCGGGGGCTGGCAACAGAATTTGTAAACGGCAAAGCACTGGCGGAACGGCGGCAACGCGTTAGCGGAATCGAAAACCTGCCTTCTGGCCTGTGGATAACTCGCGCTCGAAGGCCCCGCTGAAGCCCCATTTTCGCCGGTTCGACCGCCCCCCTCGTCCTGGCTCAATTCCGCCGCGCGTCCCGCGCCATGTCCTTGACGACCTCGGCCGAGAGCATCGTCGAGTCGGTCGTGACGTGGATTCGGATCTCCGACAGGCTGTCGGCCGCCTTCGAAAGCCGCAGTGCGGCGTCGGACATCGGCACCTCAAGGCCTACGACGGCGTCAGCGCCGCGAGGCAAAGCCTGGCCGCGTACTTCGAGTTGTNNAGGGGGGTTAGAGACCTGAGTACAGGTCTCAACCGGGGCGCCTCCGGCGGCCTGGCAGGGGCCTGAGATTGAAGAAGTTCAAATCGCAGCCAATCCACTTATCTCGGGCTGGTGCGTGTTCAGACGACCGGAGCCGGTTCTTGGAAAGACCCAGGGAACCGGCGTGCCTGGCGCACTCGGATCGAATTCGCGCAGCGCGGCCAGGGCCTGGAAGTGACGCATCGCGAAGTTGCTCAAGTGGATCGTGTGGTCGCGCTGGCTCTTGGTTTCCGGCAGGTACCAGGTGCGCCGGTGCAAGTCCACGAAGCCGAGCTTGACGCCGCTTGCGTCGGCGACAAGCCGCAGGTCGCCGGATCGTGTCCGGTGGCGGTCCAGACCGCGCCGATGAGTTCCCCGACGCGCGCGCCGGTGCTCAGGATGATCCAAGCGCCCGCGACGAAGCGAGGTTGAAGTCCCGACGCCGGCAGCATGCGCCCGCGTTCGTCGATGTGCATGAGAAATGTACATATTGCAATGAGTAGCGTAAATTTCTCTCCGTGTTTGCAATCCTCCTCCTCACGCTGCCCACCCAGCCGAACGCGGTGCGGCTGCGCGTCTGGCGTGCGCTGAAGGCGCTCGGCTGCGCCTCGATCCGGGACGGGACCTACTTGCTTCCGCACGAGCGTGCAGGCTTGTTCGATCCATTGGTCGAGGAGGTGCGTGCCAACGGCGGCCAGGCGTCGGTCATGCAGCTGTCCCCCTCTGACGAAGCGCAGGGCGCGGAGCTGCGTGCGTTGTTCGACCGCAGCGAGTCGTATGGGGAATGGCGCACCGAGGCCGACGCGTTTGCAGCCGGTCTTGCGGCACTCGGTGGGGTGGAAGCCCGCCGACGCCTTCGTGGCATCGTCGAAGCGCTTCAGGCTCTGCGCCAGATCGACTACTACCCGGGCAACGCCGCCGAGCAGGCCGAGTCCCATCTGATCGGCCTGCGCCAGGCGGTCGACGCCATGTTCTCCAAGGGGGAGCCGATGGCCCGGGCGGCGCACGGCATTCCGCGTCTCGACCCTCGCAAGCACCTGGGCAAGCGCTGGGCGACGCGGGCGAGGCCCTGGGTGGACCGCCTGGCCTGTGCCTGGCTGATCCGGCGCTTCATCGACCCGCAGGCGCGCTTCGTCTGGCTGGCCGATCCGGCCAAGGCGCCTAGTGGCGTGCTCGGCTTCGACTACGACGGCGCGCGTTTCACGCACGTGGGCTCGCGCGTGAGCTTCGAGGTCATCGCCGCGAGTTTCGGCCTCGAAACCGACCCGCGGCTGCAGCGCATCGCGCTGGCCGTTCACTACCTGGACATCGGCGGCATCCCGGTACCCGAGGCAGCCGGTCTCGAAGCCGTGCTGGCCGGCCTGCGCGAGGTGCATGCCGACGACGACACGCTGACCAGCGCGGCTGCGACGGTGTTCGATGCGCTCTACGCCGCCCCCGGAGTCGCAACATGACCGCTGCCGCCGGCGCGCCCTCGGACACCCCAGCATCGAAGCCGTCTTCGGTGAGCTTCGCCGAGGCATTCCGCTTCTGGCTCAAGCTCGGCTTCATCAGCTTCGGCGGGCCGGCCGGGCAGATCGCGATCATGCATGCCGAGCTCGTCGAGAGGCGGCGCTGGATCAGCGAGAAGCGCTTCCTGCATGCGCTGAACTATTGCATGCTGCTGCCCGGCCCCGAGGCCCAGCAGCTCGCCACCTACATCGGCTGGCTGATGCATCGCACCTGGGGCGGCATCGTCGCCGGCGCGCTGTTCGTGCTGCCGTCGCTGTTCATCCTGATCGCGCTGAGCTGGATCTACCTGCGCTTCGGCGATGTGCCCGTCGTCGCCGGCATCTTCTATGGCATCAAGCCGGCCGTCACCGCGCTGGTGCTCCACGCGGCGCACCGCATCGGCACGCGCGCATTGAAGAACCGATGGATGTGGGGCATCGCCGCGGCGGCGTTCGTCGCGATCTTTGCCTTCGACACACCTTTCCCCGCGATCGTCCTGGCTGCAGGACTGATCGGCCACCTCGGCGCGCGCCGCTGGCCGCAGGTGTTCGCACTCGGCGGCGGACACGGCAGCGCCAGGCAGGGTTACGGGCCGGCACTCATCGACGACGACACGCCCACGCCGGCCCATGCGCGCTTCTCGCGCGCGCACCTGGCGCGGGTGCTGGCGGTCGGCCTCGGCCTCTGGGCGGCCGCGATGCTGGCGCTGGTCGCCACGCAAGGCTGGCAGGCCACGCTGACGCAGATGGGCTGGTTCTTCACGAAGGCGGCGCTGCTCACGTTCGGCGGGGCCTATGCCGTGCTGCCCTATGTCTACCAGGGCGCGGTCGAGCAGCACCAGTGGCTGAGCGGTCCGCAGATGATCGACGGCCTGGCACTCGGCGAGACGACGCCAGGCCCGCTGATCATGGTCGTTGCCTTCGTAGGATTCGTCGGCGGATGGCTCGAGCAGGTGCTCGGGCCGGATTCTGTCTTCCTCGGCGGCGCGCTGGCCGCGACGGTGGTCACCTTCTTCACCTTCCTGCCGTCGTTCGTCTTCATCCTTGCCGGCGGCCCGGCGGTCGAGGCCACGCACGGCAAGCTCGGCTTCACCGCGCCGCTGTCGGCGATCACCGCCGCGGTGGTCGGCGTGATCCTGAACCTCGCGCTGTTCTTCGCCTACCACGTGCTGTGGCCGCAGGGCTTCGGTGGCCGCTTCGACGCCGTCTCGGTCGTGATCGCGCTGGGCGCGGCCGTCGCGCTGTTCCGCTTCAAGGTCGGCGTGCTGCCGCTGCTCGCCGGCAGCGCGCTGGCGGGCCTGGCCGTCACCCTGTTGCGCTGAAGGCGACATTGCATGGACGCACGCAGCCAAGCCCTGCCGTTCGAGTCGGGTGCGCAGCCCGGCCGTCAAGCGGCTGACTTCGGCCCTGGTCGATCTGCCCGAACCGGGCCGCGCACGGCCGGGCGGGTTGAACGGTGATGAACACGAAGCCCGTTGCCCGCGTGGCACTGCTGTACCCCGGCGACCGTGCGATGCGCGACCGTGCCGACCCGGGCGAGAGCCGCTTCGCGGCGCTGTTCGAGGCGTTCAAGGCCGCTGGTGTCGCTGCCGAGCCTGCGGTCTGGCACGACGACTTCGCTGACGAGGTGGCGGCGCAACTGCGGCAGGCGGCTGCCGTGCTGGTGTGGTGCAACCCCATCGAAGGCGGCCGTCGGCGTGACCGGCTCGATGCGCTGCTGGCCGAGGTGGCGGAAGCGGGTGTGCAGGTGAGCACCCATCCCGACACCATCCGCCGTCTCGGCACCAAGGACGTGCTGGTCGAGACACGCGACCTGCCGTTCGGCAGCGACGTGCATCGCGTGGACAGCCTGTCCCAGCTCGAGGCCGAGCTGCCATCGCGTCTGGCGCGCGGTGCGCGCGTGCTCAAGCAGCATCGCGGCCACAGCGGCATCGGCGTCTGGCGGGTCGAGTTCGTGCAGCCGCAGGAACCGTCGTCGCTGCTGAAGCTGCGGCATGCGCAGCGTGGGAGTGACGAAGAGATCGTCGATCTGCCGACGCTGCGGCAACGCATGGCGCCGTACTTCGACCCCGCGCAAGGCGGCCACATGATCGACCAGGCTTGGCAGCCTCGCCTGGCCGAGGGCATGGTGCGGGCCTACCTCGTCGAGGACCGCGTCACCGGCTTCGGCCACCAGGCCGTCAACGCGCTCTGTCCGGCGCAGCCAGGAGAGCCGATGCCGCAGCCGGGTCAGCGTCTGTACCACGGTCCGGACAAACCCGAGTTCCAGGCGCTGAAGCGGTCGCTCGAGTCGCAGTGGATCGAGTTGCTGCGGCAGCGCGTCGGCGTGACGCGCGAGCGCCTGCCGTTGCTGTGGGATTGCGACTTCATGTTCGGCGAGCGTGCGGCTGGCGAGGCCGAACGCTACGTGCTGTGCGAGATCAACGTCAGCAGCGTGTCGCCGTTCCCGCCGTCGTCGATCGAGCCGCTCGTGGCCGCAACCCGAGCGCGCCTGGCGAGCGTTGAGCACTGAACGCGTGGTGATCCGCGGCCTCATCGCTGCGTTGGCGCTGCATACGACCCAGGCTTGTGCCCTGGACTTTCGCTTCGAGCCGGTGGCCCCTGGTCAGCGATACGAAGCTGGCTGGCGGCCTTCGCGGTGATCGAGGCCTTGGCACCGACGAGGATCGTGCCGGGCCACGGCCGCCACGGCCCGGGCGCAGACGAGGAACTACCTCGCCGCGCTGCGTGAGCGCATGAAGCGCGCCGTCGACGAAGGACTGGACCCGAGCGCGGCTGCGCGCTCATTCGACGGCAAGGCCTGGGACCCGTTGCTCAATGCGGCCGAGCTGATGCCGGGCAACGCGAGCCGCGTCTACCTGGAGGCGGAACGCGACCAGCGGGCCCGCCCCATCGCGTCGGTTTCGTCTGCTGCGGGTATCCCGATGTTTGCGGTAGGAGAATATGTTTGCAACCAGCGAAGCATGGCAGTAAACTGCAAACTCGTTAGTCAACTGCGAACGGCACGAACCGCCCATGCGGGTGCCCTACCGAGGAGCCGCACCCCATGAGCACCGAAAAGAAGTTCGCGTCGCATGCCGACGTGCACGAGAAGCAGGTCAGCTTCACCCAGTTGTCGGAGCACGCCTGGGCCTACACCGCCGAGGGCGACCCGAACACCGGCATCATCATCGGCGACGACGCGGTGCTCGTCTCCGACACGCAGGCCACGCCGGCGATGGCCGCCGACGTGATCCGCCGCATCCGCGAGGTGACCGACAAGCCGATCAAGTACGTCGTGCTGACGCACTACCACGCGGTGCGCGTGCTCGGCGCGAGCGCCTATCGGCCGCAGCAGATCCTCGCCAGCCAGGACACCTACGACCTGATCGTCGAACGCGGCGAGCAGGACAAGGCCAGCGAGATCGGCCGTTTCCCGCGCCTGTTCCGCAACGTCGAGACCGTGCCGCCGGGGCTGACCTGGCCGACCATGACCTTCACGGGGAAGATGACGCTGTGGCTCGGCAAGCTCGAGGTGCAACTGCTGCAACTCGGCCGCGGCCACACCAAGGGCGACACCGTGGTCTGGCTGCCGGGCGAGAAGACGCTGCTGTCGGGCGACCTGGTCGAGTTCGACGCCACGCCCTACGCCGGCGACGCGTATTTCCAGGACTGGCCGGGCACGCTCGACAACATCGCTGCGCTGGGACCTCTCGCACTCGTTCCCGGGCGTGGCCCGGCGCTGCGTGGCCAAGCCCAGGTCGCCAAGGGACTCGAAGTGACGAAGACCTTCGTCAGTGACCTCTACGCCAGCGTGTCGAGCGGCGCGGCCGCGGGCAAGGACCTGAAGAGCGTCTACCGCGAGACCTTCGACCGCTTGAAGCCGACCTACGGCGATTGGGTCATCTTCGACCACTGCATGCCCTTCGACGTGACGCGCGCCTACGACGAAGCCACGGCGCATCCGCACCCGCGCATCTGGACGGCCGAGCGCGACCGCCAGATGTGGGAAACGCTGGAGGGTTGAGCATGGCAGCCAGCTCGGCAGCAGCCCTCGGCTACGGCTCCGACGGGCGGACCATTCAGTCCTTCGAATACGCCTACCGGCGCTCGCCCGACCAGGATTGCGCAACGCCGGCGCGTCACCCGGTGGTGATCGTCGGCGCCGGGCCGGTGGGCCTGAGCCTCGCGATCGACCTCGCGCAGCGCGGCCAGCGCGTGCTGCTGCTCGACAACGACTCGAAGCTGTCGACCGGTTCGCGCGCCATCTGCTTCGCCAAGCGCACCCTCGAGATCTGGGACCGGCTCGGCGTCGGCGATGCGATGTGCGCCAAGGGCGTCGAATGGAACGTCGGCAAGGTGTTCTTCGGCGACGAACAACTCTACCGCTTCGACCTGCTGCCCGAGGCGGGCCATGAGCGGCCGGCATTCATCAACTTGCAGCAGTACTACGCCGAGGCCTTTCTCGCGGTGCGAGCGGCCGAACTGCCGAACCTCGAGATCCGCTGGAAGAACACGGTGGCGGCGGTTGAGCAGGGTGCCGACGGCGTGACGCTCGGCGTCGATACGCCCGAAGGCCGCTACACGATTGCGGCCGACTACGTGGCGGCCTGCGACGGCTCGCGCTCGCCTTTGCGCGCGCTGCTCGGCCAGGAGAGCAAGGGCCGCGTATTCCGCGACCGCTTCCTGATCGCCGACGTTCGCTTTACAGCCCCGAGCCCGGCGCCGGGCGGCTCCCGAGCGGGCGAGAGCCCCGTCGGGGGGCAGCGCAGCGGCGAAGCCGCCAGCGTGGGGGCCGTCAGCTTCCCGGCCGAGCGCTGGTTCTGGTTCGACCCGCCGTTCCACCCCAACCAGAGCGTGCTGCTGCACATGCAGCCCGACGGCGTCTGGCGCATCGATTTCCAGCTCGGCTGGGACGCGAACCCCGACGAGGAGAAGAAGCCCGAGCGCATCAAGCCGCGTGTCGACGCGATGATGCGCCAGGCGCTCGGCCACGAAGTGCCTTACGAGCTCGAATGGGCCAGCGTGTACACCTTTGCGTGCCTGCGCATGGACGCCTTCCGCCACGGCCGCGTGCTGTTCGCCGGCGACTCGGCGCACGGCGTCTCGCCCTTCGGCGCGCGTGGTGCGAACTCGGGCGTGCAAGACGCCGAGAACCTGGCCTGGAAGCTCGACGCCGTGCTGCGGGGCGAGGCCGGCGATGCGCTGCTCGACAGCTACGCCGCGGAACGCGAATACGCGGCCGACGAGAACCTGCTGAACTCGACACGCGCCACCGACTTCATCACGCCCAAGAGCGAGATCAGCCGGCTGTTCCGCGACGCGGTGCTGCAACTGTCGAAGCAGCACGCGTTCGCGCGCACGATCGTCAACAGCGGCCGGCTGTCGGTGCCGGCGACGCTGGACGGCTCGGCGCTGAACACGCCCGACATCGACACGTTCCAGGGCCACCTGCGGCCGGGCGCGCCCGCGGTCGACGCGCCGGTGGGTTTGCCGGGCCGAGGCCGAAGCTGGCTGCTGCGCCAGCTCGGACCGGGCTTCACCGCGCTGGTCGCGGCAGGCGAGGGCGCCGAGGCGCTGGTCGAGCAGTTGCGCCGAGGCGACGGCGGCGTGCCCATCGACGTGCGCTTGATCGCGCCGAAGGTCGATGCCGAGCGCGCCGACCTGATCGACGCCGACGGCCTGGTCGCGCAGCGTTACGACCTGAGCCCGGGCAGCGCGGTGCTGCTGCGCCCCGACCAGCATGTCTGCGCACGCTGGCGCCGGCCGAGCGTGCAGGCGCTGCAACGCGCCGCCGTGCGCGCGCTGGGCCGAGCCTCTTGAGCGGAGCGAACCATGACCCTCGTGACCACACCGAACCTGTCGGCGCCCGATCATTTCTACGAAGCGCTGGTCGAGACGCACAAGGACCTGTCGACCGAGCAGAGCCACGCGCTGAACGCCCGTCTGGTGCTGCTGCTGGCCAACCACATCGGCTCGTTCGAGGTGCTGCGCGAAGCCTTGAAGGCGGCGCGTGACAGCGGCCCGAGTGCCTGAAATCCCCGTCGAAGCGATCAAGACCCATGAGCACCGACACCTCACGTTACCTGAGCGGCTTCGCCAACGAGTTCGCCACCGAGGCCTTGCCGGGCGCCTTGCCCGACGGCCGCAATTCGCCGCAGCGCGCGCCTTATGGGCTGTACGCCGAGCAGCTCTCCGGCACCGCGTTCACTGCGCCGCGGCACGCCAACCGGCGCTCGTGGCTGTATCGCATCCGCCCGGCTGCCGTGCATTTGCCGTTCGAGCCGATGGCCCACGGCCGCTGGCTGAGCCGTTTCGACGAACTGCCGGCGCCGCCGAACCAGTTGCGCTGGGATCCGTTGCCGATGCCGAAGACGCCGACCGACTTCGTCGACGGCATGGTGACCATGGGCGGCAACGCCGGCTGCGGCATCCATGTCTACGCCGCGAACCGCTCGATGGACGAGCGCTTCTTCTACGACGCCGACGGCGAACTGCTGATCGTGCCGCAGCAGGGCCGGCTCTTGCTCGCCACCGAACTCGGCGTGATCGAGCTCGAGCCGCAGGAGATCGCGGTCATCCCGCGCGGCGTGCGCTTCCAGGTGCGCCTGCCCGACGGCCAGGCGCGTGGCTATGTCTGCGAGAACCCCGGTGCGCTCCTGCGCCTGCCCGACCTCGGCGTGATCGGCTCGAACGGCCTGGCGAACCCGCGCGACTTCCGCGCGCCGGTGGCGGCCTACGAAGACCGC